>CEPK01011069.1_pt1 | contig 10571 bp, 7 predicted proteins | sample 356231 | NCBI WGS metagenome assembly CEPK01 (sample SAMEA2620259, study PRJEB7988) | marine metagenome | biome: marine biome (ENVO:00000447); feature: deep chlorophyll maximum layer (ENVO:xxxxxxxx); material: "saline water (ENVO:00002010), including plankton (ENVO:xxxxxxxx)" | depth 80 m
ATGGCCGCAGCCTCCGTGGACGAGGCATTACGCAATGCGGTCTGCGTGGGGGTGGACTTGGATCTAATCGCCGGCCTGGATAACTTCTGCTGGCCGGACCCCATCGAATCCTCAAAGACGCCGGATGGGAGGTACAAACTCGCTCAGTTAGTTAGGGCAAACAGGGCTCTGGATGAAGTATGCAGGGCATACCGACTACCATGCATCAGCGGAAAGGACTCAATGAAGAACGACGCTATGCTGGGAGGCGAGAAGATAAGCGTCCCACCCACACTTCTCTTCAGCCTCCTCGGGAACCATCATGATGTGCGCAAGGCCGTCTCATCAGACTTCAAGAAGCCAGGCGACTCCATATTCCTAGTCGGTCAGACGCATCAGGAACTAGGCGCCAGCGAACTCTCGTTCATGTTACGAGACGAGGGCAAAGGAGGCATAGGGGGAGCCGTTCCAGAGATAGACCCCGAAAGGAACATGGCTGCATACAGGGCTCTGACTTCCGCGATGGGCAAGGGTCTGGTTGCCAGTGCACACGACTGCAGCGATGGGGGGCTTGCCGTGGCCTTGGCCGAGAGCTGCTTCGGGTCTGACTCGGGGGCGATGGTGGACATTACCCCGCTATGGTCTGACTGTGAACACTTGGATCACTGGGGGGCATTGTTCGGAGAAAGCCTCGGTCGGATCTTGGTGAGCACCAAGCCGGAAGACAGGGAGGCCTTCGAGAAATCCATGAATGGAGTGTGCTGCAACTTCATCGGGACCGTCTCCGAAGGAGATGAAATTTCATTCAGCAGAAACGGAGACGCCCTACTATCCGCATCCATGCGCGACTTGAGGGAATCCTGGAAAGGTACGTTGCATGGAGGAGGTGGATGATGGAGCCGCAGGTCGCCGTTCTTTCCGGTTTCGGAATCAATTGCGAGACCGAGACCATGGCAGTTTTCGAAATGGCCGGAGCGTCGGCTGACAGGGTTCACGTCAACAGACTAGTTAGCGAGGAGATACGGCTGTCAGACTACCAGATAATGGCCATCCCCGGGGGTTTCTCGTTCGGAGATCACCTGGGAAGCGGCAGACTGATGGGAAACCGCCTCAGATTCGGACTGAGGGAACAGGTCAGGGAGTTCGTATCCTCCGGGAAACCAGTCATCGGCATTTGCAATGGCTTCCAGGTGCTTGTCAAGATGGGCCTACTGCCGGGCGACGATGAAGTAAGCCTGACCCAGACGGCATCACTAGCACTGAACGACAGTGGGCATTACGAGAATAGATGGGCAACTCTGGAGTTCGATCCCGATAGCCCGTGCATCTGGACGCACGGACTACAGCGCATGCGTGTCCCGGTCCGTCATGGAGAGGGGAAGTTCGTCACCGATGACCAGGATTTGTTGGACAAGTGGGACGAATCAGGGCAATTGGTCGCAAGATACGTGGATCCCGCAACCGCATATCCAAGTGCGGGAGACGAGATATTGCCATACCCAGTTTCACCGAACCAGAGCTGGAGGAACATTGCTGGAATCTGCGACCCGTCGGGACTGGTCTTCGGCCTGATGCCGCACCCAGAGGCAAACCACTCAACTTGGTTGGGGGCCACTTGGACCAGAGAGGACCCTGCCCATGGGGAGGGTGAAGGGATGGGAATTTTCCACAACGCAGTTAGGCATGTCCTAGGCGGCTAACCCAGTATTTCGAGGACCCTCCTGAAGGCTGCCAGAATCAGGACCAACACCAGTATCCCCCTGACTCCGCTCTGGGACGACACCCGTGATCCATATCTAGAACCAAGGAAGCCACCTATCAGCACTACAGATGCGAATGGGATCAGCAGGCCCAAATCAAAGTCAATCCTGCCAGCAAGACCTGCTCCAGACAACCCGGCCAGGGAATTTAGCCATACGAAAAGCGCGGTCGTCGCCGCAGCCTCCTTCGCTGTGGCCCATCTTCCGAGCATCAGGGCAGGGAGGAGGAAAATGCCACCGCCCAGGCCAATCACCCCACTCGCCAAACCAATAGCCCCACCAACCACCGCGGCCTTCGCAGCACTGGGCCGAACTGCTTCGGTTACCCCCGCATCCCCTGAAACCAATCGCCAAGCCGCAACTATCAATGCGATTGAAAGCAAGGAGTCGTATACGACCCCCTCCACGAGGACGAACCCTCCAATAGCTGCCATGGGCACGCTTGCAGAAACGAAAGGAATCGATAGTTCGACGACATGATGTCCAGATTTGTGATAGTGCCAAAACGCGATACCAGCAACGATTAGGTTCAGTGACCATGCATATTGCTTCAGCCAAATCGCCTCAGATACTGCAAACGACGTCATCGAAAGTACAGCCAGATATCCCGAAGCACCACCGAGTCCAACCGAGGAATAGAGGGCCGAAACCGCGAAGAGGGCCAATAGAACAAGCGCCAACTCAGTGGAAACCACGAGGACCGCTTTGGGAAGGACACTTCAACTCCACCGTTTCCCGGTATTCATGGAGAAGGGAGTCTCTCTGGAACGGGCGTTGGAGATAGCGGGCGGCCTGTCTATGGAAAGAAACTCGGAGCACCTCCCTCTGGACATGGCTACGGGGAGGATACTTTTCGAGGACATAATTTCACTTGTAGACGATCCCCGGTTCGACAACTCTGCCATGGATGGCTGGGCTGTTAGAGAGGCTGACTGCAAAGAACCAGGTGCAGTGTTGAGGGTGGTCGGTACCAGTCAGGCAGGCTCCACTGATGTCCCACACGTGAGGGAGGGCGAGGCGTGCAGCATCATGACTGGAGCGCCGGTTCCAGAGGGCGCCGATGCAATCGTAATGGTCGAGGACTCGACCACAGAAGGCAATACTGTAACAATCAACGGACCAGCTAGGCCCGGCTACATCAGAAGGAGGGGTGAGAACCTGACCGAGGGGGAGAGCCCCCTGAAATCCGGAAGCCTGCTAACGCCTTCGGCGATATCACTCTGTGCAACAATGGGGCACGATAGTTTGCCTGTAGTGCGCAAACCCTCGATTGCCGTGATAGGCGTAGGGGATGAGCTGACCCCCCCCGGCGAACCATTGTCGAAGAACTCCATTTACGAGTCCAATACGTTCGGAATATCTTCGCTTGTCAAGAAGATGGGCTGCATCCCACAGAGATCGGACCTGATTCGAGACAACATCGATGACTTGAGGGAAGCCCTTGACGAGGCGGCGGAAACCTGTGATGCCATAATCACCAGCGGAGGGGTCAGTATGGGCAAGTGGGACCTTGTGAGACAGATTATGGAGGAAGAGGGACAAATCAGCTTCTGGAGGATAATGATGAGGCCCGGAGGCCCACCCCTATTCGGCTCTTGGAGGGGCACACCAATCTTCGGCCTCCCTGGGAATCCAGTAAGTAGCCACGTTGTGTTCACAGTCCTAGTGGCCCCTTGGATTTCCCAGAGCATGGGCTCCGATGAAAACCTCGGCTCTAGGATGGCGAACAGGGTCCGAGTCACTATGCAGGAGCCACTCAGAGGGGCGCCGGGCAAACTATGCATGAGAAGAATCTCAATCAGGCAGGAGGGAGAGTCATTGGTGGCATCAACCAGTACCCACCAAGGAAGTGGCAATATTCACAGCATGGTAGCGCACAACGGCCTATCACTACTGCCACCTGATACGGATTGCGAAACCGGTGAAACTATCGACGCCTTGTGGCTATGCTGAGACATTAACCCTAAGTGCACCCGATTCGGATCTCTTCCCGTGCTCGCAAACATAGGGGGGCAACCACCCTTGAAGCATTCTGAGAAGATTGCTCAGGCATGGATTGAAAGGAGCGCGCCGTGACTGCTTACTCTGGCCGAGGTGATGCGATGTCTGACAGGAAGAAGAACGGCTTCTCCAAGGACGGTTGGATTGAGGTAAAGGGAGCCCGAACTCACAATCTCAAGGACATAGACGTCAGCATCCCAAGGGGAATGTTCGTAGTAATTTCAGGGGTGTCGGGCTCAGGAAAGTCAAGCCTCGCATTCGACACCCTCTATGCGGAGGGCCAGAGGAGATATGTGGAAAGCCTCAGCTCCTATGCAAGGCAGTTCCTTGGTCAGATGAAGAAGCCAGATTGCGACTCCATAGAGGGACTATCTCCTGCAATCAGCATTGATCAGAAGCAGGGAAGCCACAACCCTCGTTCCACGGTGGCAACAGTCACCGAGATGATGGACTACATGAGGCTCCTATGGGCTAGGGTGGGCCTACCACACTGCCCCGAATGCGGTCGCGAGGTCAGCAGACGAACCGTCCAGGAGATAGTGGATGACGTCCTATGGAGGTTCGAGGGCCACGGAATCGCGATTTGGAGCCCAACCATAAGGAACAGAAAGGGTACGCACGCTGACCTATTCACCGCACTGGTAGACCAAGGCTACCTAGCCGGCAAGGTAAATGGAAGGGAGGCGAGTTTCGAGGACCCACCTCGTCTGGAGAAGAACCTGAGGCACGATATAGACGTTAGAATAGACCGGATGCTACTGACCCCCGCCAACAGGCAGCGACTCACAGAAGCAATAGAGTCCGGACTGAGACTGGGGGCCGGCTCAGTAGCAGTAGAGAGCCTCAGCGCTCCCAAGCCGGGGGAGGACAACTCGGAAGAGCAGAGATTCAGAACAGAGGAGGGCGAGGTAATCGCATACTCGGAGGAGTTCGCATGCCCTACTCACGGATCATTCCTACCAGAGATGAGCCCGCGGGTATTCTCATTCAACAACCCCCTAGGGGCCTGTCCGACGTGCCAGGGCCTAGGCGTCGAGAGATCATTCTCGCACGAACTCGTCATCGACAGAAACGCGACAGTCGGAGAGGGATGCATAAGGCCATTCCGACGCTCAATGATGTCCGGTTGGTATCGCAGCCAGATGACTCAGACCTGCGAACACTTTGGCATTCCAACAGACGTCCCCTTCGGTGAGTTGGATGATGACAGCCGGGACATCATGCTAAATGGGTCCGGTGGCGAATCAATTGATTTCGAATTCAACTCGGAGAAGGGGTCCTCCTACACGATGTCCAGGCCATGGGAGGGCGTTTTCTCCAGACTAGCGCGCACATACAAGGACACTAGCTCGGAGCGCACTAGATCCCGACTCTCATCCTTCATGACCGATGAGCCATGCACTAACTGCCTTGGAGACAAACTCAACGAAGCCGTCTGCAAGGTCACGGTCGGGGGCATTAATCTGCCTGGAATCTCCAAGTGCAGCGTACTTGAGGCTCTCGCAGTGGTACAGAACTGGCGCCTAGGCGGTCTGGATGACACATGGGAGAAGCTGGATCGCGAAGCACCCTCGAGCATCACTGTAGACGCCACGGAGAAGCTAGACGAGAGATCCATGTACATAGGCAAGGAGATCATCAAGGAGATTGAGTCCAGACTACGATTCCTAGCACTGGTTGGTCTGGACTACCTGACGTTGGATAGGAGGGCAAACACCCTCTCCGGGGGCGAGAGCCAGAGGATACGACTGGCGACCCAGATAGGCACGCGCCTCACCGGCGTCATGTACGTCCTAGACGAACCCAGCATCGGACTGCACCCTCGAGATAACGACCGACTACTGGAGACCCTCAGAGAGCTAACAGACCTGGGAAACACCCTCCTGGTCGTAGAGCATGATGAGGCCACCATGAAGCAGGCCGATTGGCTGGTCGACTTAGGGCCCGGAGCTGGAAAGGACGGTGGGAAGTTGGTGGTCAACGGGACCTACGACGAACTACTCGCAAACGAGGAAAGCCTGACCGCGGCGTACCTATCCGGAAGGCAGAGCATCCCAATCCCCGATGACAGGGTCGAGCCCACAAAGGACAGATGGGTCACAATCTCCGGTGCTAGGCAGAACAATCTCCAGGACATAGAAGTTGAAATCCCGATGGGTTGCATGGTTGCCGTGACCGGGGTGTCCGGCTCGGGCAAGTCCTCGTTGATCACGGAGACCCTAGCACCCGCTCTGTTGAGAGAGTTGCATGGGACCGAATCCACCCCAGGCGCAGTTGACTCCATCTCGGGTTTGGAAATGGTCGACAAGGCCATCGTGATCAACCAATCCCCAATAGGACGAACCCCCAGATCCAACCCAGCAACATACACGGGCGCCTTTGGCCCGATCAGAGAACTCTTCTCCCAGACTAAGATGGCCAAGGAGAGGGGGTACGAGCCCGGACAGTTCTCTTTCAATGTCAGAGGGGGGAGGTGCGAGGCTTGCAGCGGAGCGGGGTCGACAAAGCTCGAGATGAACTTCCTCCCTGATGTGTGGGTGACCTGCGATGTCTGCAAGGGTAAGAGGTACACTAGGGAGACCCTCGAGGTCAAGTGGAGGGGCAAGACAATCCACGACATCCTAGAGATGAGCGTGGACGAGGCATGCGAATTCTTCGAGAACCAACCAAGGATTCACAAGATCGTCCAGACAGTCCGCGACGTCGGTCTGGGCTACATTCGCCTGGGGCAACCCGCGACTACCCTCTCAGGTGGCGAGGCGCAGAGGGTGAAACTTTCCACGGAGCTGCATAAAACCCCTAGAAAGCACACCTTCTACATCCTCGACGAACCAACGACAGGACTCGCCCTGTCCGACGTTCACCAACTAATCGAGGTCCTTCTAAGGCTACGGCGCAATGGACACACGGTGATCGTAATCGAGCACCACCTAGACGTCATCAAGTGTGCAGACTGGATAATCGACCTAGGTCCAGAGGGCGGAGAGCTAGGGGGGGAGGTAGTCGCATCCGGGCCTCCCGATGAAGTCGCTAGGGAGCCCGGCAGCTACACCGGGCAGCATCTGATTGGCATGTTCTGACGGATTCCGTGCCAACCCTTGAGAAGGGCCACGCCAACGGATTACCATGTACAGGTCGCGTAACCCGGCGCTGAACGACTCAACCTTCGAGAAGTCCGCATACAAAGGGGCCTCGTGGTGGGAAGACTACCAGTCGAACATGATGACGATAGAGGGGGTGGCAGAGAAGACAGGCCTCCTGCTCATCATCACCGCAACCACGGCTCTGGCAACCGCATTCTCTATGCCTGAATCCGCGCCATTGATCTTCTTGGGTGCTCTTGGCGGTTTTATTATGGCAATGGTGATCATCTTCTCAGGTTCCAAGAACCCCGTCCTAATATGCACCTATGCCGCCCTAGAGGGATTGGTGATCGGGGGGCTAACTTGGTATGTCGAGGTGGGCCTGAATCTTCCCGGAATCGGAATAGCCGCTGCCATGCTGACGTTCATGATACTGGGGGGCATGCTTGCGATTTATCGTGCTGGCCTCATTAGTTGGGACAGGAACCTGGCAATTGCGGTAGGGTCCTCACTCTTCGCCATCATCATGATCTATATCTTCTCGTTCGTGGGGGCGGTAACGGGTTGGTTCCACGTCCCATACATCCACGGTGCAGGGCCCGTGGGAATTGGCTTCTCGTTGTTCGTCATCGGAATAGGGGCACTTTGCCTGGTCGCCGACTTCGACTTCATCGAGAAGGGAGTCGAGAGGGGGGCTCCGAAGCAGATGGAGTGGAGGGCCGCCTTCGGCCTCATGATTACACTGATTTGGCTCTATATCGAAGTACTGGAGTTGCTGGCGAAGGTCGCCTCGAGGCGCTAGAAGATGCAAACCGACCTCATCCTCGCTCTCGCCGCTGCGGGGGTCGCACTAGGCCTCTTCGAGGGGATCCGCCCCGGCCCACTTCTCACAATGGTGATCCGCGAGACCCTAACGGGAGGGTGGTCAGCAGGAGCAAGGGCAGCATCCGCACCGATCTTCACCGACGGCCCCCTCATCATCGTCAGCGTCTTCCTATCGGGATGGGTTGCAGAACAACCCTCGATCCTGTTCCTGATATCGCTACTTGGGGCATGCTTCTTGGTTTGGTTTGGGGTAGACTGCTTCAGGATAGAGCCACCTGACCCGGAGATAGCACAGGAGGAGGTCACGGGTTCTTTCAGGAGGGGTGTGATGACCAACCTGCTGAACCCGAACGTCTACGTCTTCTGGTTCCTAATCGGCGGTCCTCTGATGGCCTCCGCCGCGGCCGAGGAACCGCTCGCACCAGTAGCCTATGCCATCTCATTCCTCGTTTCCATAATCATCGTGAAGGTCACAATCGCTTACTTCTTCGATCGTACTAGGGGGAGTCTCTCACCCCGAGGGTATCGCTTAGCCCTCGGGATATGCGGTATTGGGATGTTCGCATTCGCCGCTGGGTTCGCTTACCAGGCATACGGGCTCGTTCCAGAGATTTTCTGAACGCGAATCACAGGGTGCTTGGTCCGCCTATCGGCATTTCCTGCACCGTCACACCAGACCGTAGGGAGGGTCCCACCGAAATGGTCCCGTATATCCCCTGGTCGACTATGTTGTGGGAGAGGCCGAACCAAGGGCGCCCGTGGGCATCGACTAGAATGTCGATGAAGTCACCGAACCCCCCGCATCTGTTGTATCCACAGTCTTCGGTAATGTCCAACGGGTCTCCAAACTCATTTACCTGCACCGTGGTAATCAGAGGCATATCGCTGAAAGCATCAGTAATCATCCCAATGTACCCATTCCAATTGTCCCCTCCAGAATCCCCGATATATGCGAACGCAACCATGCCCGAGTCACCAGCAGCAATGGCAGGGAAGCCGGTTCCATTCAGCTCGGTGGGGGGGGCGATCATAATCGGGTCGCTCCAACTTCCGCCCTCGTCTGTGGAATAGCTGTAGTAAGGCATGTTGTCCAACCCTATCCACATTGCATGGACGTTGTCATCCTCATCAGGGTAGACCTGCGCCTCCTCGAAGTTCCAAGTATCCGCCGTACCTGTGGTTTCGGTCGGAAGTGGGTGCTCAGACCAGGTGAGACCTCCGTTTGTGCTCTTGTAAATAGAATACCCTTCCCCATTGCAACCGGGATTCCCCCGGTAGAAGTTCCCATTGTTTGAGCCCACCATGTGTCCCGTCAGACCACCGCTGTTGCAGTCGGTCGGCGCACCTGGAACCTCCGGCCCCCATGTCGCCCCCCCGTCATTGCTAGTCGAGCAAACGGGGTATGGGTAGTTCCCATTCACGCAGAACACCCATGTGGTGGGGTGCACGAGTGCTGGATATGGTGAGGACGCAATCGTTTGATGGTCTTGAACCGACCAACCAGTGGCCACGGTGGGCGGTTGAGACCAAGATCCTCCTTCATTATCCGACCACTCAACTGTCATCCCAAGAAGAGCATGCATGTCGAATTTCATTATTCGATCAGTCCATGGATCCACATAGACATACGGGTCGTTGCTGTTGGCGACCGGTGCGAACACACTGTAGACGTCCTCGCAGACATAGTCACTGAGGTTAGTCATCCCAATCAACCCAGAACACCGAACAATCGCTGTAGAGCCCGAATCCCCATTACCCCAACTTGTCATGTACAGGTTATCCTGTGATGTGATTCCGATAGTCGGCTCAAAGGTCGAGAAACCCATTCCATAGTATGTCCCAATTGCACACACTGGAGCGTTCCCGTCAGTTAGATTCCCGGCTTCGGGATTCAGGGTTGCATCCGTCGCGTTGGCGAAGTGGTACCATGTCGTGTTACTAATCGAGCCGCCCTGTTCCAAGCACAGAGTATCGAACAAACCCTGCTCCTCAATGACCTCCTTGTCTTCGCCGAAGCACCCACTCACAGAAGCCAAAAACATGAGAGAAACAATACTCAGCGCGGCTGCCCTCATGATATAGCGGCCGAGCCATCCCTAAATCAGTTGAACGGATTATCCTCGGAATCGGCAACCAATGAATTCGATGGCCAAACAAATTAGATTCGACAAAGGGTTTTGTTGAAATTACATCACATGAACGGAGAAATTGTGAGATACGCCCCATTATTGCTCGTGGTGTTGATTATCAGCGCCCCAGGCTCGATCGGAGTGATAGAACAGTCGCAGACAATCGACACTTCGAAGATGAGCTCAGAACTGCTATCCACGCTCGACTCGGAAGAGAGTATAGAGGCAATAGTACAATTCCACGACTCCCCAGGAGATTTTACTTGGGAAAGCGTCGAATCCATCGGAATAGAGGTAATCTCGAAAATGAGCGTCCTACATGGTGGCCTCATTACAGGTAGCGGAGAGGAAATAGCGGAACTCTCCACCAGGTCCTTCGTCAGCCATATCGAGGCAAACGTCCAAATCGAGCACTTCTACCTACCAGGCGATCAGGACGACTACGAATCAATGATGCACGAGACGGTAAGGTGGGTCAACGCTAGTTTGGCTTGGCACAGGGCAATTATCGGGACCGACGGGGTGTTGAAGACCGAAAGCGACCTCTCACTTTCCGAATATGATGGAAAAGGCGCTACTGCAGTCGACCTAGATACCGGGATAGACGGAGAACACCCAGATTTCGATTGTGGAGAGCCTTGGTCTGGTGAGAAACTGATTTGGTCGGCAAAGTGGACCGGAGTAGCTTGGGTCGACGCCCCCAATTGCAACTCCGACACGTCCAGTGGTCACGGGACACACGTGGGAGGGACTATCGCAGGAAACGGAGATGCCTCCGGGGGCAGACGCCTCGG
>CEPK01028403.1_pt1 | contig 10555 bp, 22 predicted proteins | sample 356231 | NCBI WGS metagenome assembly CEPK01 (sample SAMEA2620259, study PRJEB7988) | marine metagenome | biome: marine biome (ENVO:00000447); feature: deep chlorophyll maximum layer (ENVO:xxxxxxxx); material: "saline water (ENVO:00002010), including plankton (ENVO:xxxxxxxx)" | depth 80 m
AATTCTGAACTTACTAATTGTGTATATGAAACAATATTAGATGTTGAAGAGGGATATATTGAATTTACTATTCAAGATTATGAAAATTATAAGGAGGAAAATTATGGGTAAGAGATTATTGCCAGGTAAAACTAACAAAGATAAAGGGAAAATTTTATCGCATCGAAGAGTTGAACCCGATCACACAAAATTTAGAGGAACGAAGTATGAAATATTCACAATGCAGTCGGAGGCCAATAAACTAATTAAAAGAGAGAATATGAAAGCAAAAAAACTTAGGAGGAAAATTAAACATGGTTAAAAAGAACATACATTTAAGCGCTGATCAATTAGATCAAGTTATATGGGCTTTAAAAACAAGTGTTGCACAGCCCGATTGGGAAGAAGAGCAGTGCAAACCGACATGGAATAAACATTGGCAAGAACCAAGATTGGCGAGAGAGATAGTAAATAAGTGTGAAAAAAAACGTGATGAAATTAAGCGAGCTAAAAATGAGTTCTGAAAGTAATTTGAGAGGAAGAAAAAAATCAATGAGAGTGATAACAAAAATAGATGTGGAGATAGAAAAATTATATAAACAAAATTTAGTATCTCCCGAAATAATTCATTCAGTTAATAAAACAAATCCCGAAGAAAGTGATGACTATAATGTAGGTTTTAAGACTGGGTTAGAGTTTGTTAAAAGATTAATTATGGAGCAGAAATGACAAAAGGCATTGTAGTTTGCAGTTTATTTGATGGATGTAGCGGAACACAAATTGCTTTAAAAAATTTAGGCATACCCGTTTATAAATATTATGCGAGTGAGATAGATAAATATGCCATTCAGATAACCCGAAAGAATTTCCCGAATACAATTCATCTTGGAGATGTTAAGGAAATTAAAGGAGAAGATTTTATACATGATATTGATTTATTAACTGCGGGTAGTCCTTGCCAAGGTTTTTCATTTGCCGGGAAACGATTAGCATTTGAAGATGAACGATCCGTATTGTTTTTTGAATTTATTAGATTACTTGAAGAATTAAAACCTAAATATTTTTTATTAGAAAATGTAAAAATGAAAAAGGAGCATCAAGAAGTAATTAATAATGCAATAGGTAAAATTTATCCTGAATGCGTTAGTGGTAGTTTATTTGGTATTGAACCGATTGAAATAAATTCATCTCTTGTATCAGCACAAAACAGAAAAAGATTATATTGGACGAACATTCCATTAAAACAAGAACAGCCCGATGATTTGGGAATTGTTTTAAAAGATATATTAGAAACACATCCCGATCCTAAACATGAAATTAGCGACCAAAAGAAAGATAGAGTATTAAATACTAAAAGAGGAAAAGGCCGTTTTTATACAGCTAAAGATGAAAAGATAGGAACAGTTATTGCCGGATATCACAAAGAACCGACTGATGCTCCATATTTAGAAACATATAAAACACCGAAACAAGTAGCTGTAGCCGCCGATGTAAATGGACATGATTCTTTAAAAAGAATTTATTCAGAAGTTGGTAAATCACCGACAGTTAATGCTCATGGTGGTGGTAATACCGAACCGAAAGTGGCAGTTAATTTAGGGAATAAGATACCAATCTCTAAATTATCAGTAAAAAAATATGTTCCTAATCCCGATGCAGAGTTTGTTGATCCTTATAATAAAAAGACAATAACGGGAGATAAATCTACAACATTAAGAACCAACAGCTCTAATGGAAATATGTGGGTTAATGATAAAGAAGTTTCATGGCGCAAACTTACACCATTAGAATGTGAACGGCTCCAGACACTTCCAGATAACTATACTGAGGGAGTATCTAACACACAAAGATATAAAATGATTGGGAACGGATTTACAATTAAAGTTATTGAACATTTTTTTGAAAATATAATGTAAAATCCCACATTGTCGCATTGATTTTCCTGGTGGATAGTATAAAAGATAATTGTCTTTTACTGTTTTTTACTTGGTCTAACAATGCATTATTTTATACATATCCCGACAATAATAGTCCTGATCCAATGCCTTTGGCAGATAATTTAGTCTGATTCTTCAGGTTCGATTACTTCAACAAAGCTTTCCGGGGGGAGATCTACTGTATTTCTTTCAGCTTCCTTAGCTAAATTCATTAGTTCTTTCTTGATATCTTCTTCAGTCATGGAGTCGATATCTATCTTCCCGGTAATGTTTATGGATTTTTTGATATCAAGTCCCGCAAGCTTAACTTGTAGTTCAATGGCCTTTAAGGCGGCTATGTATTTTCCTTCTTCTTGAGCTTTGTGTTGAATATTAATTAGATCCCGAGCTTTTCTTTCAGGAGTGATACGATACTTATGCCCGATTTCCCTCCTCTTCTCGTCAATACAGGCGACCACATGGGGCTTTCTTAGTAGTTGATGACCTGATAGTGCCGGATACTTATACCCGGCCCTCCGGGCCGCCTCCGTCTGCGACAGATCCTCAGCCGAACAATAAAGATCCACAAATTTTTGTTGCTGCATCGTTAACTGTGACTGAGGAGATTGTGGATCCTCGATCACTGCATTCATATCTGATTTACTACTCCCTTTCATGCCTTCTCCTTTTTTATTTACTTTATATGTGGGGGCGGTTCATACGCCCCACTATATATATATATACATGAACCATGAACGATTGCAAAAAAAATTATTATATATATTTTTCAATAACTTAACTAGTGTAAACGGTTCATAGAAAGGCTTTATGAACCATGAACCATTTCATTTTTTTTATTTAAGTAAAACAAACACTTACAAGGAAAAATGGTTCATAGATAGCTGTCGTTCATACATATGAACCATGTTTTATGAACCATTTTACCCTATTTTTAAAGTAAACGGATTTTTTTATTTACTTGACTTCAACCAAATAATAAAAGATATTATACTTAATTGGTTTACATAAGGAGTATAAATGCAGGCTTTAAATGTTAAACACGATCTTGGTGAATCGCTTCCAACGGAGTTTGTTTTGGAGCGTAATGAGTATCAAAATGGTTACAAGCACACTGCAAGTGTTAGTAAAGATTTTTTTATTCCATCATGGTGGCCTATTGCACGATGCGCACATTTTGGAACACCGCATCCTGATAAAATTGACTTGCCTTGGAGTCCTGAAGAAAGGATGACTAAGAAAGATTTTATTCATTGGATCCATGTTTCGATAGCGAATGAAGGACCATTTGGGTATGATCCGGAACTGCAATTAAATTCAGTCATCAAAGAGCGTAGCCCTTTAACATCACAGTCTATGGAATGGGTTGCTCATTCCCCGGAAGTTATAAGGAAGAGCAAAACACTACCATATGATGTTGTGATGGACGAGTAATTCGCTGCAACATAGCGAAGAGTATTTAGAGGGGTAAGGGCTTTTGTCTGCAAAAAAGGGAGAAAAAAATGGGATTTCCATCACATATAAATGTAAATGTAGAGTCAGAAAATACATATAAAAACGATGATGAAACAAATGAAGTGTTTCAAAAGATAGCAGTTGAGCTGCGCTCACATCACAATCAAAAAGATTTAATACAGTTAGGAAAAGACTTTGTAGCCTTCCTTGTCGAAATGGAGAGGGATGTTTTCAAAAATAAAAACGATGCTGTTGATGCGTTGCTACGCGTATTTACAGATAAAAACTTAAAACAATTGAGGGAAAAAGATGAGTAAAAAAAGAGTTACTAAATCCGGGGCAGGTTTTATAGACGCAATGAACCAAGCTCAAGATGAAGATAGATTAACAGCAAGAAATTTAAGAAGGCTTGCGTCAAGAAAAAGGTGGACTAAAAATAATGGTCAATCTACAGAAAAATTCAAAAAATTATTGGGAGATAAAGATGAAAGCTGAAATAAAAAAAATAAGAGATACAAGTGTGTTTGGTATGAACAGTAAATACTATAAATATTATCGTGATATTAAAAAATTAGATGAAGATGAATGTCTTGTTTGTAAATTTAAAACTAAAGCGGAATTAATTAAATACAGAAGAACAACAGAAAGAACATTAAAAAATATTATGAAAAAAAATTATGATATTTTTACAATAAAATTTAGAAATCTTCATGATGAAATAGGTTTTATTATATTAAAAGAATACGGGGAAATAAAAACAAAGAAAAAGAAAGCTTTAGGAGGTAAAGATGAAAAAAGAAAAAGTTGAAACACATATATATCGTGCTGAATTAGAAAGGGTAGTTGATGGTGATACTATAGATGTTACTATTGATCTTGGTTTTCATATTAAGTTAACCAAACAACGATGCCGTTTAAAAGGTATTGATACACCAGAATCGCGAACCAGAAATTTAGTTGAAAAGGCATTAGGTAAAAAAGCGTCCGCACGATTAAAAGAGTTATGCGGAAAAAAATTAAAAATTAAATCATTTGGCGTGGGAAAGTATGGCAGAATATTAGCGATACCATATACAGAAGATGATCAGGATATTTGTAAGATCCTTATCAGTGAGGGCCACGCTGTTGAGTATGATGGTGGAAAAAAAACAAAAGTATGGGGGAAATAAAAATGAAAAGAGAACCGTTATTTACATGGTATGAAAAATTAAGCATGTATTTTGTTGGTCTTGTTGTTATGGCATTTATTATTGTTATAGGAGATGTTAAAGCAGCAAGAGAAAAAAACGAGAAAATACAAGAGTGTGTGCAGTTTTTGGAGGAAGAAAATCATGAATGATTGGTGGTGGAAAAGCATTATCGCACTAATCTTTTTTAGTATGATAATTATTTTATCTAGTAATGCTCGCGCTCAGTCATGGGAAAAGATAGCGATGTGGGTAGTTGCATCTAACCTTATTTTATTGGCTGCTGAAGAGGAAGAAGAAAAAGATTGTGTCCCGGTTTATATTGGTCCTGGATACAATAGTGATGGGGATCCAATATCATTATATGTAGAGGAGCCGGGCTGTGATAGATTGGATACATTCTCTAATAAATAAACTTAATAATTTTACTGTAGATGAGGAACAAATAGCAGAGTCATATGATGAATTTATTTATAATTATAATTGGTTTGTCATTGAAACAGTCTTTTGGTTTATGCTGATATTAGTGTCATTGGTTATATTTTTAGAAGTAAGGGAGAGAAGAAATGAGCGTTAAATTTACAGATTGGGTAATCGAACAACAGCAAATACAGTTTGATCGCCGTGTGGAAGAATACAGAAAGAAAAACCCTAAAGCTACACTTGAAGATGCTGAATCTTTTGTAGAAAATCAAATTGCAGAGGAGGAATACGATGGATCTTGAAGGTATGGATGAAATGAAATTTGTCAGCATTAATAGCGAATATTTAATAGTTAGTAATGCTAATAAAGATTGTATAAAAATTCCTATGGATCTTGATATTTTAATTCAATTAATTAGTCAGGCCGGGGATGCTTTAGTTATTTCTAGTGAAAGAAGAGAGCAAGAAAAAAAATTGCGTAATATGTCAAAAGCGATGGGTGATGCATCTCTTTTACAATACACTATTAAATATTAATTAGATATGGCCTGTGATTTATGTAAAAAATTACAAACTAATTCGTGTCCAAGATGTAATAAAAGAACTATGGAATCGTGGAAAATAGCCGTTTCTATGTCTTCTGCATCGCGCGCGAATAAAGGAAAAAAAAGTTAAAGTCAATATAGAAATTACAAAAAAAAGCGAGGAGATTATGCATATGAGTACGCAAGTACACAAAACATTAGAGGAACTAGGTTACATTGAAGACCAGGTAAAAGACGGATTACAATGGACCAAGGAGGCAGGACAAATAAAGGTAACGGTCATAATACCGGCAAAAGAAGATACAATGAGGTTCTATCATTCTTTACCAACAGTTCTGGAGATAGAAAGCGGAAAGGCTAACAAGGTACAGTTAAGTTTTGATAATTTTGATACAGCCAAGAAGATAGCTCAAGCCGCTTTCTCATCTTTTGAAGCCTTTACCCCCTCTAGTAGATAATAGGAGGTTATTTTGAGGAAGGCTCTTTTCGAGTAAATTACACTATCGCTCACTTAGGATTAACATATTGAGTGCGGTTATATCTGCATTTTTTCACCTATCCAGTGTTGGCGTAGAGGCCAGTCTTTTGTCAAAAGATTTTTCTATTTCTTGCGGCACAAGAAAGAAGAGAGCTATTGAAACAGAAAAGGAGGGCGAATATGACATTTCTTGAATTTTATTTAGTTATGATGCTAGGTATTGTGACATTTTTAAGCATTATTGCACAATCAACATCTTGACGAACACTGCGTATTAAACTACATCTAGTATTAAGTGGACGAAGGACTCATCTAATGTTTTTTAACTCCCTTTAAATAACATTAAACCTAACCACGATTGCAGCCACAACGGTCCCTAGTTTCCTCTCTACTAGGGGCCAATTTTTTTAAACACTTTTCCCAAGACTCTTGCATTACATTATCTTCTTTAAAAGCAGACGGATACATCTTTAAGCTTGTAGCAAATCCCTTCTTTGGAACGATTATAAACAAACATTTTCTAAGATCTGATGCTACTACACATAATATATCCGCACTCGCGCGCCCTAGCGGGCGCTTTTCCGCACCCACATTCGTTTGATATGTATAGCGTTTTGTTTTTGATGTTGCGTTCTTCGCAAAAGGATGGCCGCTCTTTACTTGGATCCGTAATGGTCTGTCATTGTAATTGACAATAAGGTCGTAGCCGGGGGCGTCTACAAGGGAGGTTTCGTACCCCATTCCCTCTAGCTCTAGGGCAGCCAACAATTCGCCCATGCGGCCCAATTGTTTTTGGTTCGTTTTTCTCTTCTTACTCACCCATGCAAAATTACACACATTTGAGAAAGATGTCTAGTTTGCTTAGTTTACATCATCGTCAAATTCATGCGGTATGTCGCGTGGCTTGCCATAATATTGGATCCTCAGAGCCTCCATGCGTTTTGCAAATTCAGGTAAGCTCAATTCCATCTTGTCACCAAACAGATCCCAATTGTGCATAACGCTTTTTAAAATTTTTGTGTCTTTATTCTCTTTCCATAACCAACGGAAACATAAAAAATTTCGTATTGTATAAACAATGTTCATTTAATTCTCCATTTCAAAGTTAATGTCCAGCTGCGTATCTTCCGGGTGATCTATTCCCTCTGGACCGGTTTTGATGATAACAGGAGTACGCTCTCCTATATTATGACCGACAATATTGATGTCGATAAAATCTTCCGCCTCTTCTTGACTTGCTCCTCTGTCTTCCATGTAGATTCCGACCATTCTATAATAATCATAGACAATAACATCCGGGAACCCGGATCTTTCACCTATACCGATGATTGCTGAATTGAAACCATCCCATTTTAATAAATTTTCTTCCATAAATCGCTTCTCTTTCGTTTTAAGCAGTTAGTATATACTACAAGTCCCAAAACACCTAAATCGTCTGTAATCAGTTTAAATCGTCTTTTAGGCTAATTTCGCTTACATCTACATTAAATTCGGCCTTATCTCCCTTCATTAAGTATTTTTTACATATTCTTTCTAAATTTTTAACTAAATGAGTAATATTGAAACTCTTAATGTTAAAAATCTTCGGAGGATCCATACCAATAATTTCTACATCTTTCCATTTACTCCAATCAGGAGTTTTTTCTTTCATCTCTATTTCAATTGTTATGATATATTTTACATTCATATTACGATCCCGGCTCAAATTCTCCAAGTCCCGTTGCAAAAGGTCCGTCAGGAACATCTAACCAGACACGCGGTTTCATTCCAGGCGCTGATGCTTTTACAATCTTGTCTTGATCAATTAAGGTTTGCACCATTTTTTCTAAATGGTTTATACCTTTCTCTTGTAGGTCTGGTGTTAGTCTTTCTTTATGATGACCAATGCCATTGGCTTTACCTGTTTGTGTAAAAGGTTTGCCCTCTAATGCAGCTTGTTTAACACATAGAATTAATTCATCTAATTCATAATCTCTACCACGACGTGCAAGTTGAAGATCTGAACTACGCCCTTCAAGTAATCCGCTATGCGAGTTTCTGACAAATGTTCGGATCTCTCTATCGGCTGGTCCATTACTCTTCACAACAGCACCATTAACAATTTTATTTCTTTTAAAATCTATCCGGAGCATTTTACATAAATGTTTCATTTCACTTTCTGGTGGAGTCCATAATGCAAATGCAAATCGAAGACCATCTACAATAGCTGAAGTACCACGAATTAAGTTTCGTGCATGCTCAGGTGTTGTTACCGGGTTCTTCATATCCATTTTTGCCATATGATGCACCAAGAGCCATGTGGCGTTCGTTTCGGCTGCAAGTCTTGCGAAGTGTCCGGTAACAAATGCCCCGGCTGCTGGATCCGCATTAATATCGACATATACAAATGATGCTAATGGATCTATGACTACAAGAACTAAATCGTCAATCTTCTTTATTTGTGCTATAATCTCTTCCCACTCTTCCGTGGCTTCAAATCCTTTTCGTGTTGGAATAATAATTGGTCTTACTCCACCATAGTTAGGAAAGGGTAATATTTTTAAATCATATCCCGTTTCAGAAAATCGTCTGCCGTCAAAATCAACACCCTCTATTCTTCTATGGATCTCCGCAGCTTCATCCTCAGCCGTTAACATAACCACAGATCCATTTTGTCTCAGCGTTGCATCGAAAGCTGTATCATATCCAACTTTACCATAAGCAAGTTTTAACCCTAGATCTAAAGTTAACATACCTTTACCGGTATCGCCGGCGGCAGCGATGACGCCAGCGACACCTCGGGGTAATGTGTTATCCAGAAGGTATTCAAATTGAGGAGCTTGACCTTCCTTATATTGAGAAACAGATAGACTATCATCGAGAAGATTGATAATCTTTACATCGGTATCTTTCTTATAAAGAAAGGACTCAATATCGAATCCTTCAGCGATAGCGTCTGCTGCGTCCCATCCTTTTGGCTTTCCTTGTTCCGGTTGTAAAACCCGAACAGTATTACACAAAGTTAAAAGATGCGATGCTGCGGCAGTGCTATATTTCAAACCAGACTCATCATTGTCTGGCCATATAACAACATTACGCCCATCTAAGGGGGACCAATCGGTCTTGGAAACAGGTGCATTCGATCCAGCCATAGCTGTAGTAGCTGTAATACCAACTTCCCTAAGAGCGTCCACACACTTTTCTCCCTCCACTAATACAATCATATCTTCATTAGAACATGTTGCAATGTTCTCGCGATTATATAATGGACGAACTTGTGGGAACTTTTTCTCTCCCGAGGGAAGCACAGGATAAAATGTCTTATCTCCACCCTTAAATTCTTTTCGCATTACATAACAGATGACCTCATTATTCTCATCTTTATATATATGCTTTTTAGAACTCACGACCTCGCGCGTGGCTGGCGCCACGCTTTGCACCGGCTTACGCGATGTCGGTACACTTATGTATTCTCCAATATCTTTTACGGCATCTTGAAAATCACAATTTTTTACATATTGCCATAGATCTATGAAGTCTCCGAACATTTTGCCGCCGTTAAACTCTCCGCCTAATCCAGGCGTGTTTTTATTTAAACTAAACGAACAAGAATCTCCGGGGCCACCATGTAAATCCCCACACACAAATTCATCTCCCCTAATTTTACCATTAGGTAAAAGATGTTGAAGTATGTGGGGTAATCTCGACTGACAATCGGATTTAAATTTCTCTAAATTAAAGTCTTGTTGAGGCGATGCTTCAGCAGTAGTCTTTACATATCGTAAATCAAAGTTCACTTTCCGTCTCCCAACAATGCGTTTGAAAATCACAAAACCTACAAGAAAAGTGATCCCTCTCAAATGCAATGCGGGGAAGCCTCTCTTTTGCTTTTGTCGCTTTTATTACTAATACAGCCTTATCAATACATTCTTGCGCAAGTTGAGAATCAAAAGGAACTAACTCATGATATAATTCTTGCGTGTTTTTATTTACTACGGAAAACAATGCCGGGTGTTCCATCAAGTTCATATAGTATTGATAAACAACAATTTGTGAATGATATAAAACATTATGTCGTGCTACACCTTTGCGTTGAAACGATTTAAAATTTTTATCGTTAGCACTTTTACACTCCCATAACATGGGATATTTAATTCCTAAAGGTCCGCCCGCAACAATGCCATCGACATGACCTTTTATATTTCCTCCAGCAGTTTCAAAAGAAAATTGTCTGCCTTTTCTATCATGTGTTCTTAAATCAAAGCCGCCGTTTCTTAACCACAAGGTAAGCATTTCTTCATAAGTATGCCCGGCTTGAAAAATTCGTAATGTATCGCCTTTTAAAGGGTTATTCTCATCTCTTGGTTGTCCTTCAAGATGATATTGTAATTTTCGTGTACATGCTGTTCCTATATTAGAACCACCTATGTACCCTCGGATCGGTTCGTCTTTGTTTTTTAATTCTAATGCGTGATTAACATAGGGGTTAATACGATCAGAAACATCTCCCTCATTTGGGACGGTTGAAAGATTCCACATTTAAAGCTCCTAAAATGGTATTGGATCATCAATTTC
>CEPK01063050.1_pt1 | contig 10544 bp, 21 predicted proteins | sample 356231 | NCBI WGS metagenome assembly CEPK01 (sample SAMEA2620259, study PRJEB7988) | marine metagenome | biome: marine biome (ENVO:00000447); feature: deep chlorophyll maximum layer (ENVO:xxxxxxxx); material: "saline water (ENVO:00002010), including plankton (ENVO:xxxxxxxx)" | depth 80 m
TTAAATCAGTTTCAAACTAGGTTGGATGCAATTTTTTTCTGTTGGTAAAGTCCAAAGATGTTCTCTTTTTGAATACATTCCAAAAACATAGTCATCTGTTTTTTCAAGGCGGCCTTCATTAGACAAATTTGTCATTGCTCGTCTAATTGATGTAATTGGACAATTAAGTCCTGCCCGAGCAAGAACCATTGAAGGACTCATAGGTTCGTTATAAGAATTAAAACAGGCCAAAATTTTTTCGCCTTGAGTTTTAGCTTTTTTATGAGATTCAGCAAGCTCTGAACCTGTTTCTTCTGTGGTGTTGTAGTAATTCATTTTTATGTAGGAAAATCTTTTGGGTCTATGACTTCTACTGATTCAGAAGGTGGAGTTGCTTCTCTTGCTAAATTTTTAAATCGAACGCCTTCGTAGCCTCTTGAAAAGATTGCAAGATTAGAATTTGCATCATCAATACACCGTTGAGCACCTGGACTTGGTTTATCTAAATCATCAAGAGTCCAAAGTGGTTTTTCTGGATTTGAAGGGTTCGGGCTTTTTAGGCCTCGTTTGAGAAGTTTGATAATCGAGGCTCTGTTATATAAGGGTTCCATCAATCGAAGCCTCTGGAGGCCGTAAAGACGCGTTGTGCAGGATGTCCGGTTGTTGGTTCAGGGTTCCATGTTGGTTTTTTACTAACTGAAAAGTTTTCATGGTTTTTTAAAAGGATGCTTTGCCACTCACTGGCAATAGCTAATTCAAGTTGTTCTCTAGCTGCTGTCTCTCCATATTTCTTTTTTATTCCTAATAAACCTTTTTCACTCATTAATAAATCAAAAGCTGCTTCTGTCTTTTTTCCTTTTTTGCTGTACCAAAAATCCTCAATCAAAGTTGATAAAGATTGAAGTTCAAAAGGAATTAATTCTTTACTGAATTTAAACCTTGTTTTTTTAAAAATTTCTTTTTCTTTATTTATACTATTAGATACTCTATTTATATTAGATAAAGTACCGTCGCTTTTATTTTCTTTCTTTCGTTCTTTTTTGTGTGTCTCTGTACCGCTAGGTACTTTAAGGGTAACGTGCTCTGCAACCCCTTTTAATCCTTGTGAGACCATTTCGTTCACAAAGGCAGTAGTAGAAAGCCAAGGAGGCTTTTCTGTTTGACAGGCCAATAATAAACCTTCATCAATTGGGACGTTTTTAGTGGGCATTGAATGTGCTAAATGTGGGTTTTTTATGCATATTTCATGCTTAATCATGCTGTATGCAGTTTTTGGAGGCCACCCTTATTGAAATAAATTGCAATGTTATTTGTGTCGATATGTATAATGTGCTTGACCTGAAGCTCAGAGGCCTTTGCCAATGACCACTAGGACTCAACAAATTAAAAAAGATCTCCAATGTTATGGAGTTGATCCTTTTCAAGTTGCTGCTGAAGCAATAGAAAGGGGTGACAGACTTTTAGCTCAAGTTAATCGGCTGCAAAAGGTTCTCGCCCAAGTGCCTGATTTAAAAGTTCGCGGACAACATTGCTCTGGCTTGTGTTCGCATCAATAGCTAATCGAGCGATCTGTTTTTTGACTTCCGGAGTGACACTTACTTGAAGGATTTCACTCCATAATTCACTGCCTCTTGTTTTGTTTGGCATTATTAGATTTTATTAATCTCAATAATATAATAAAAAACCTGAAAAGCTATTGCCTCTCAGGTTTTAGTGTTTTGTTTAGTAGTTCAACTTTACTATATGCTTTGTACAAGACCAAGTAAGACCTTCTTTTTTTGCATCTGCAATAAGTTCGTTCTTCTCGTCTTCTGAATAAGCATGTTCATCCCATTTGTTAGTTGTGATAAACCAGTAATAACTTGGATTGTCTTCCGCGTATTTTTCCTCTTGTGCTTGAATATCAAGTTGTTCGAGGTGGCGGTTTAAATCTGCTTCAACTGGGCAAGACATTTGTGGTTTTTTATTGGACTCTTTAATCTTATTAAGATTAAGCCTGTTTGTACACGATTGCATCTTTACTGTTGCAACATAAATAAAATTTATTTTTATGGTGCTGGAGTAAGCATATGTTGTGCATGTTCTGAAGTACGTCCATCAGGCCATTTAATTGTGCAGTAATAGCCAGGAGTCCCTTTTTTATTGAATTTAACTTTTAGTGATACGACTTTTCCAACTGCAGGAGCTATTTCTGTATACATCCCTGAAGTTCTTTTCTTGTTTACAAAATCACCTTCTTTGTACTTAGAAGTTGCAGGCATTGTTTTTTTTATAAAATAAGGTAAAAAAAAAGGCTCCTTTTCAGGAGCCGTTTTGGTTAAGCAAAAGTTCTATCGAACATTTTGCGGGTCATCTGAGTTGCTTGACGAAGATCACGAACAGCTGAATTAAATTCTGTTGTGTGAATCTCCCATCTTTTAATCAGATTGGTTTTTTGAGCATTCCAAGTGATAATACCTGAATTGCTTTTTTTATTCTTAGCTTGTTCTGCTTGAAAAGCTTTGAATAAATCCTCACGGTTCCAAACTTTGTTAGTAGCTGGGTTTACGTGAGAGAATGGTTTTTTAGCCATTTAAAAGACCTGTGTGGTTTTTACTCTTTAATATTATTGAGATTATTTGAAGTCGTACACGTATTTTTTAAAATTGATGCGTTTTGATGCGGTTTCTTTGTATTTGTTTAGGGGTCTTACATGACAAAAAAAGAAAAACCACTAACTTTTTTTTTCGTGACGGATGACGAAATCACGGCCAATGCCCCAAAACTAAGTCCAGTCCTTCTCGTAAAGAAGTTTTCCTGCTTTTACAATTTCTTTTCCTAGTCTTTCGTTAGACCATCCTCTTTGAAAAGCTAAACCTGACCAATCTTCTGCTGTTAATGCTTTAAGTATCTTTGGATTAAGAAACTCAAGAGGCATTGACTCAGGAATTTTTCTAATGTCCATCATTTATTCTGTCTAAAGTTAGTTTAATCTCTTTCTTTAGGTAAGGAATTTGTTCTTCCAGCTTCTCCGGTAAAAAAACACAAATCTTTCGATCTGCTTCTTGGCAAAGAAGGTCAAGAACATATTCCAATCGTTGGATTTTAATTCGAGTATCCATCTCTTTTTGAGTTGTCATTTCTATTTCTCGTTAGTTAATGGAACGCCTCTAAAAACGCTAAAAGGATCTTTTGTCATATTGTCAACCCTTAAAGCAGGTGCCCTTCCTTGCATAAAGTAATAGGCAGCAGTGCAATAAAGTTTGAAAGCGTCTTGCCCATACATGGTTTTACCTAAACCTTTTCTAGCAATTAGCTTTTCTTTTAACTTAAATGGAATTTGATCTGTGTTGTAGTCAATCATGTGGTCTTTTGATTTACCATCAATACATAAATCCAACCAATAAGTGCTCCTTTCATAAGGTTCCATTCCATGAGGAAACTCGTTAAAGCGTGCTTTTCCTACTTTCATTTCTAAGAAAATTTTAAAAGCAGAAGCAACATAGTTCCCAATGTATTTAGCTCTTAAGTACCCGTCTGCTTCAAGTTGTTCAAAATATTCTGAATGTCTTTTGTAATAAGAGGCAATTAAATCATCATATTTTGAGTTAGCAAACTTGGCTGATCCTGTAAAATTTGCATCCCAATCGCCAAATGAAGCTTTAATAACTGCACAAGCTTTAGGGTGCATAGGTGTTCCATGAACAGCAATACGATCAGCTTGACTTCGCTTATTACCAATATCAAAATGCTTAACTGTTGTGTGATCAATGTTTCTTAAAACATTAAAATGACAAGGAATATCTGCTACAACAACAGCCGACAATCGGTGTTGACCATTAACTAATTGGCCTAGTTCATTAAAAGCAAGACAGTCCCAACTTAAGTGAAAATTGCCGTCTTTTATGTCACTAACTATTTGAGCAACACTAGAAGATCTAATCTTTCTGTTGTTTTCAAAATTAGTTTCTAAATACTCTAAAGCTTTTTCTTTATCGATTAATTCAACATCAAAAGTTACTTTTGAATAGTCAAGGTCAGGTTTTCTAAGCTTTTTAATCTCAGTAATGTTTGATGACCTTCTTGTTCTTCTTGTTCTCATTTTTTTAAAGACTCGCAAGCTAATTGGATTTTGTTGACCTCACAATCGTGTTTAGTCATATCGGAAAGAGATGAATTAACACCCCAAAAAAGAACCGCCATAAAGGCGGTAAAAAAGAGGAATCTCATTTTGTTAATTCCTCAAAACTTGTTGTTTCGAAAGAAAGATCTCTTTCAACTTTTAATCCGAATGGACCTTGAATAGCTTCAATCTCTTTCTTGTTGAAATAGCCCATCTCTTTTTCATGGCCTTCAACATATCCAAAACAGTCACCTGTTTTTGGGTCGTATTCCATGACGTACCAAGTCCAGTAAGTCCAGGGTGTAAACCATTTCACATAAGCCTTATTTGTAGCTGAATGAATGGCGGGAAGCTTTTTCTCAAGAGCTTTTGTTAATAGCTTCATTGTGGTTTTTATTGAACAATTTAATCTTAATAAGATTAGAAGCCTTTGTACACTTAGTTTGCAATTTCGTTGTATTCATTAAATAAATACCCATCAGCATTTGCTGCTTCAGTCCATGAATTAGGCTTAAGCTCATCTTCTAAAGACTTGTCTTTAAGATTCTTTATGGCTTGGAGAGTATCAAGAGCTTCGACTAAAGGGTTTAATTCCGGTCTAGTTAATCCAGCTTTTTTTACTTGAATATCATTGATTGATAAAAGCAATCTTTGGATTGCTCTATAAGCAACACCAGCATCATTTATAGGATCTGTTTCAAGTGGTTCCCAATTTCCAGCAGATTCTTCTTTATACAATTTGCCTTTAATCATTCTGATTTCTTTTGGCATGGTTTTTGTAGGGGGTAAATGTAGGAAAAATAAAAAGCCCCCGAAGGGGCTAGTAAAATTTAATTTAAAGAGCGTCGTGCCATTTTGTACCAAAGGCAGACATCATTTCATAGTCAGAAGGCTCGTCATTTTCTTCTTCTAAATCGTCAATCAATTCAGTAGAAGCTTTTGTTAATCCTTCTGCAGCTTCTCCTAAGTTCTTAGCAGCTTTTTCAATCTCTTTAATGTTCTGTCTAAAAACCTCGTCGCCATCTTTCATTGTTTGAACGATTTCTCTGAGGCTGTCAGCAAGTTGACCCATTTGAAACTCCGTGTGGTTTTTGGAAATGAGAAATAAATTCTCATACGGTTATCTTAATAAGATTATTTGATTTTGTACATGCCCAAAAAAAAAGAGCCTTGCGGCTCCTTTTACATTCCAACTGATTGCCAATAGCCTTCAGCATAAACTCGCCAACGTCCATTCCTTTTGTAGAACTCTGCATGTGATCCACAGATGTATCGAATAGCTTCGCTTACAACGTCATGCATTTTTGCTGGACAAGAATGTTCAATTTCATCTTTCCAGTGTTGACCTTTATGTAAAACAGAATTTAAAGCGTTTGAAAGATCTTTATGGGTGTAAGGAGTTCCTTCCACTTTCATATTGTCCCATTCGACTTTTAACTGTTCTTGTGTTTTTGTCATGTGGTTTTTTAATTGACTTTTTAATCTTATTGAGATAATGCCCTTCTTTTTATTTTTGATGCGGTTTGTTGCAATCTTAGTAAGATAAAATTATTAAAAGCTTCATATGCTGAATGACTTCAATACAAGACCTTAAGCCTGATCCTCAAAATGCTCGAAAAAGAACTGACCGATCTGCTTCTCTTATAAAAGAATCTATTCAACGTTATGGAACAGGTCGCTCAATAGTTATTGATGAAGATAATCGTATTCTTGCCGGTAATGGAACTGTTGAAGGAGCAAAAGCAAATGGCGTTAAAAACGTCCGTGTGATTGAAGCAGATGGAACAGAGGTGATTGCAATAAAAAGAACAGGATTAACAGAAGAGCAAAAAATTGGTTTAGCTCTAGCCGATAACAGAACAAGTGATTTATCCGATTGGGATCGGGAGATGCTGCACAATCTTTCTCAAACCCATGACGTCAGCCCTTGGTTTGATGAAGAAGACTTAGAAAACTTGCTGGGTCAAGCTGATATCAAGGAATACGAAGGAGCAACAGAACACTCAGAAGAAGATTTTGACAACTTCCAGCACACTTGCCCTAGATGTGGATTTGAGTTTGATGGAAAAAACTAAAGGGTCATGGAACCTGACCGATCTTGCTGGAATAAAAAAGAACGGTTTTAAAGTTTTTAGTTGCTTCCATTGTGGTGGTGGTTCTTCAATGGGATATAAACTTGCAGGTTTTCATGTCTTAGGTGGTGTTGAAATAGATCCAGAAATGATGGCGTTATATCGTGCAAACCATAATCCAAAACATAGTTTTCTTATGGGTGTTCAAGAGTTTAATAAAATTCCTTTAGAAGAAATTCCTGATGAATTAAAAAATTTAGATATTCTTGATGGATCTCCACCTTGTTCAGTTTTTAGCATGGCTGGCAAGCGTGAAAAAAAATGGGGTAAAGAAAATTATTTTAGAGAAGGTCAAAAAAAGCAAAAGCTAGATGATCTTTTTGGTCATTTTATTGAAGTAGGAAAAAGGCTTCAGCCCAAAATAATTGTGGCTGAAAATGTTAAAGGCTTAATTGCTGGGAATGCCAAAGGATATGTAAAAGAAATTTTTACGGCCTTTCGTGAAGCTGGATATAGTGCACAGCTTTTTCTTTTTAACTCAGTAAAAATGGGAGTCCCTCAAACAAGAGCAAGAACTTTTTTTCTTGCTCGACGGAATAATTTAAACCTAGCAAAAATTCACTTAAGCTTTGATGAGCAGATTGTAACGATTAAGCAAGCCTTACAGGGTACAAGTCCTAAAGGAGCGAAGCCACTAACTGGCAAGGCAGCAAGGTTATGGAAAGGGACTGTTCCAGGCAATAATTTTTCAAAAGCTGCAGGCGGTTCTTGGTTTACCTGGAATCGACTTTCTTGGAGAAGACCTTCTCCAACAGTTGTAAGCGGGTCGCCTCCGAGTCATCCTGATGAACAGCGTTTTCTTAGCCCTAGTGAGATTATTCGCATTCAAAGCTTCCCTGATGACTACAATTTCCTTAAATCTGATCCCTGTTATGTTATAGGGATGAGTGTCCCACCTTTTATGACTCAGCGAGTGGCTTTAGAAATTGCTGAGAAATGGCTTATTCCAGAGGCTTCAAATGGCGGCTAAAGGATCTAGTAAAGCTGAAACTTTAATCCGTGTTCAAAGGTTTTCACGGATTATTGCTAATGGTGGAAGAAGATCGGATTGTGTTCGGTATGCTTCAGAAAACTGGGGGGTGTCAGAAAGAACTGCAGACAACTATTTAGAGCAAGCTAGAGAAGCCCTCAAGGCTGACTGGGATATAGAGCGACCCCAAATGATTGCGGATCTTTTGAGCCAATGCAGCACCTTACAGATGGAAGCTAGAAGGGCTGGCCAATACCACATTGCGCTCGGTGCCATTAATACAGCAGCTAAATTAGCTTCTCTTTGCTCTTGACTATTCTTAAAGAATTAACAACTGGGCACGTTTTACATCCTGAAGGGTTTAAACCTTATGCCATTTCATTTGAAGAAAAAAAAGTAGAAACAAATTCTATTAAAGAGCGTATTTTCAACGGTTTATTAAATTATCAGCAAAACATCTGTAAGGACTTAGAACATAGAATTGTTGGCTTTTGTGCAGGTTATGGAGCAGGAAAAACAAGAACCTTATGTGCATGGACTACTTTATGTGCTCTTGATAACCCCGGTACGGTTGGGGCTGTTTTCGCTCCTACTGGCGCTTTGGTTCGTGATGTTGTCCAGCGTTCCCTTGAGGATTTTTGGGAAACAAATCAAATTAATTATGAATATAGAGCCTCGCCGTTGCCCGAGTACAAATTAAATTTGCCTAATGGTGAGGTAACAGTTCTTTGTCGGTCAATGGAATCTTGGCAAAGAATTATTGGAGTTAACCTTAGTTTTATTGGATCAGATGAGTTAGACACAACTAAAAGTGATATTGCGCAAAAAGCAATTGAAAAGTTTCTTGGAAGATTAAGAGCAGGTCAGCGTAGACAATTAGGTCTTTTTTCTACACCTGAAGGCTTTGGAACCTTCTATAATTTGTTTGTCCGAGAAGGTCACAAGGAAGACCGAGCACTTTATAAAGCTCGCACAAAAGATAATCCTTATCTTCCTGATGATTTTCTTCAAGCATTACTTGACAATTATCCAGCTTCTTTAGTTAAAGCCTATACAGAAGGCGAGTTTTGTAATCTTCAAACGGGTGCAGTTTATGACCGTTTTGATCGAACAAAACATGTAACTGAAGATATGCCTGACCACTCAGAAGAAATTATTAGAGTTGGTTGTGATTTTAACGTTGGAAACTGCAATGCAGCTATTGGAGTAATTAGCAAAGGGCATTTATACATTTTTGATGAGATTGGAGGAGCACATGACACAGATTCAATGGCTGACCAATTACGAGAAAAATTTCCGCACAGTACGATTTATGCATATCCAGACGCTTCAGGTGGAAACAGAAGTACAAATGCTGCAAAGACCGACATCCAACTTTTGCAGCAAAGACGGATTACAAACTTATCAGGTTCAAGCAATCCTTACGTCCGAGATAGAGTCGCAGCAGTTCAAGCAATGTTGTGCAATGGAAAAGATGAAGTAAGATTGCATATTCATCCTCGTTGTAAAAAAACAATTGAGTCTTTAGAGCTTCAAGCTTATGCAGAGGATGGCACTCCAGATAAAACGCAAAATTTAGATCACATGGCTGATTCACTTGGTTATTTAATATGGAAAGAGTTCAATCCATTACACATGCACTCTGGTCGTGGTACTGGAATTAGGATTTACTAGAACTCTTGTTTAAACTGTTTACATAACCAAAGAGGTTCATTGTGTATAGCGGCTACAACTTCTATAAAAGAGAACAAGCTGGAGCAACAGCAGATATTTCAGATCCAAATGCTGCATGGCAAAACATGGAGCCTCATTGGGCATTAATTGAAGATTTAATGGGTGGATCTTATGAAATGAGAAGAAAGCACAGAAGATATTTGCCTCAAGAACCGCGTGAATTAGATGAAGCTTATGACAACAGACTTGCTCGTTCAGTTTGTCAACCTTATTACCAACGACTTGAAAGAATGTTGGCTGGAATGTTAACAAGAAAACCAGTCAGATTAAATGATGTTCCTGATGTTATTCGTGAGCAATTATTTGATGTAGATCTTCAAGGAAACGACTTAAATATTTGGACATACGAGACTGCAAGAAAGATGATTCGTTATGGGCATTGTGGTGTTTTAGTTGATGCTCCTGCTGATGCAAATGGAAGACCTTATTGGGTGACTTATAGCCCAAGAGAAATTTTAGGTTGGAGAACAGAATTAAAAGATGGACAACAAAAATTTATTCAACTTAGGTTATTAGAAAAAGTCGTTGAACCTGAAGGGAAATATGGTGAAGAAATTATTGAACAAATACGTTTGTTAACACCAGGAGCTTTTGAAATTCATCGCCGAAATAGTGATGGTGATTTTCAATTATTTGAAGAAGGAACTACAACTTTATCTGAAATTCCTTTTTCTGTTGCTTATTCCAACAGGATTAATATTTTAGAATCACGTCCTCCTATGGAAGATATTGCCGAACTTAATTTAAAGGCATATCAATGTGGTTCTGATCTTAGTAACCAATTACATATAAGCAGCGTTCCAATGCTGGCTTTTTATGGCTATCCACAAACTTCTGAAGAGGTTAGTGCAGGTCCAGGTGAAGCAATAGCTTTTCCTGCTGATGGTAAAGCTGAATACATAGAACCAAGTGGAAAAAGTTTTGATGCTCAATATAAACAACTAGATCGGATAGCAGATCAAATTAATGAGCTTGGCCTTGCATCAATATTGGGGCAAAAATTATCGGCAGAAACAGCAGAAGCAAAGCGAATAGATAGATCGCAAGGCGATAGCACGATGCAGGTGGTCGCACAACAGATGCAAGACATGATAGATAACTCTTTAGTATTCCATGCACAGTATTTAGGCAATAATGCAGCAGGTAGTAGTTTTGTTAATCGTGACTTCTTAGCAGCTCGTTTAGAACCTCAAGAAATCGGTAGCTTGTTGCAACTTTATACGGCTGGAACAATTACACAAGAAACGTTGTTGAAGCAATTACACGAAGGAGAAGTGCTTGGCGATGAGTTTGACGTTGAGGAAGAGTTGGAGGCAACGCAACAGGCATCATTAATTGAAATGGAACAACCTCAAATTGAAGAAGAGGAAATAGAAGAAGAACCAGAAGACGAAAATGACGAGGCTGAATAAATGTCAACTACTGTTCCTGTTGGGGATGGAATACCTGCTGCGTTCTACCGCAATGCAATAGATCTAAATCGTTTTAGTAATGGCGTTTCTAAAAAGCTTGTTACTTCATACAATAATGTAATTCTTAAGGCTGTTGAACAATTAGAAAAAATAGAAAGACAACCATTAAATGAACGCCCTGCTTATAAAACAGCAAGATTAAGAGCATTAATTAA
>CEPK01168174.1_pt1 | contig 10536 bp, 6 predicted proteins | sample 356231 | NCBI WGS metagenome assembly CEPK01 (sample SAMEA2620259, study PRJEB7988) | marine metagenome | biome: marine biome (ENVO:00000447); feature: deep chlorophyll maximum layer (ENVO:xxxxxxxx); material: "saline water (ENVO:00002010), including plankton (ENVO:xxxxxxxx)" | depth 80 m
CGTAGGGGTCGCTCGGCATGGATCCCTCCCCGTCGCCCACGAATGCGTGAACCGAGGCCCACACTCCGTTGGCCCTGGTGACCAGTGTTGCGTGCATAACAAGGGCGCCTGCAACCAGGGCCAGTGCTGGTGTGATGGAGGGGGATCCGGAGGAGCTTCCCCTCGCTCTCGCATGGACTATGGCGAGGAGGGCCATCCAGGGGAGCAGTGAGCCGGTCTCCACGGGGTCCCATGCCCAGTACCCCCCCCAATCCAGAACGGTGTAAGCCCACAGCCCGCCCAGGCCTATGCCGATGGCGCCTGCGAGCAGGGAGTACCTTGCCCACCTGAGCAGGGACTCGTGGGTCTCCTCGGGAGGCCTGGAGCGGATCAAACCGGCCACGGCGACGCTTGCAGTTGCCAGGCACAGGGAGTAGTAGACGAACACTACTGGGGGGTGGATTACCATCAGGTCGGTCTGAAGCAGCGGGCTGATCACCCCCCCTGGGCCACCGGAGCTTGGCGAGAACGGCTTGAGGATTGCAGAGACCAGGAGAATCGCCCCCGTCCACCCGTGCATGACCCTGATCGCGGTCATGTCTGGTTCCGGGTCCCTGGACATGGCCCAAGTTATCGCACCCATGAAGCACGCCCACATCAGCAGGGGTCCCGCCCTGCTGCCCCAGACTGCTGAAATCCTGTATAGGGCGGGAAGGCCCTCCCCTACGTAGCCCGAAACTAGCTCGAGTGAGGTCGCCTCGAACATGAACGCTGATGCCAGCAGGGCAAACGGGGCCGCCTGGGACGCCAGGGTTAGGTTGCTCTCTATCGGATCGATGGTCGGAGAAGGGCGGATAAGCTGCTTCGCGCTGGTCAGCAGTGCTAGGGTCAGCAGGGAGTATCCCAGGATGGTGAGCATGTTCACCATCCGTAGTACTTTGCCCTGCTGTACCCGAACGCCAGCATAGCTGGAACTATCCTCTTGAGGTAGAGCCCTGGCCTCCTCAGTAGGAGTCGGATCCCCACCATCGCCTTCCCCGATGCGCCCATGTCGGACATCTCGTCGGGGAAGCATGAGCCCATCAGCGACATCTCCTCGTCAGTGAGCTCGAAGAGTGCGTTCTTGCCCCTCAGGATCTTGTCGTATGGGGGGAACTCCGCCTTCCAGAGCCTGGAGTACTCCGACATCCTCTCTGAGCTCAGGTCCCCCTCGGAGATGGCGGCAGCCGCGGTCTCAGCGGCGTAAACAGCTGACTTCAGGGCCAGGTGGGAGCCTCCCTCGAAGAGAGGGGACGTGAACCCGGCGGCGTCTCCCACCAGCATCAGCCCGTCATGGTGGGTGTTCTGGAAAGGCCCTGAGATAGGTATGGTCCCTCCGAAGGCTGGGCTGCCCTTCTCCTTCCAGGGGGGGAGGACCTGCTCCAGGTCCTTGAAGTGGGTTTCCTCTATGAACTCGTCCAGGGCCTTCTTAGCACGCGGCCTGTCCTCGGTCACCAGGCCGACGTTGGCTCTCCCATCGCACTTTGGGATCATCCAGAGATAGCCCTTCTCGGCGTAGCTGGGCCAGATGTAGAAGTCCAGGTACCCATCGGTGGGGACGTTCGTCAGCTCGTACTGCATCCCCGCAACGACCTTGCCCTTGGGGTTCAGGGGGGCATCGCTCTCGAGCTTGACCAGCTTGGAGCTGACCGCCGCGACGCCCGATGCGTCGATTACGACCTTTGCATGGATTGGGAACTTGTCCCCCTTGCCGTCGCAAAGCCATCCTCCGAATGAGCCGTTCTCCACCCTCTCCATGGACTGCAGCTTGTGCCCCAGGTGGAGCTCCGCCCCTGCATTCACCGCCTCCTCGGCTATCCATCTCTCGAAGAGGTGCTTCTCGAGCACGTATCCCTCCTCCGTGAGGCATTTCTCGGTCCCATCGGGGAATATCACCCTGATCCCATGGACCCTCTTGCTGATCACCTCCTCGGGCAGGTTTAGTTCCAGGTTCTGGCAGGCGATCTCTGAGATGCACTCCCCGCAGTGGACTGGGGTCCCTATCTCGGGATGGTCCTCGATGAGTATTGTCGAAAGTCCCCTGCGGGAGCTCTGCAGGGCGGCGTTACCCCCTCCGGGTCCGGCCCCGATTACGAGTACATCGCAGTTGGTGATCCCCCCGCCCACGGAGTGCGGGTCGAGTCCCCATGGATGAACTCTCGCTTCGCCACCTACGGTGGCGAGCGAACCTTCTCATGATGGTAGCCTCACGGAATGCCATGGGATGGCGTAGCCTGGAGGAATTCATCAGGGCTCTGGAGTCCAGGGGGGAGCTCCTGAGGGTCAGCCATCCTGTTGATCTGGAGTTCGAGGCTGGCTGCATTGCCGACCGGTTGGTGAAGATGGGCGGCCCTGCCGTGATATTCGATCAGCCTAGGCTCGGTGACGGCAGCATCAGCAGGTTCCCACTGGCGATGAACCTCTTCGGGACCAGGGATCGCACGAACCTAGCATTGGGCGTCGACGAGCCAAGGGAGATAGGGGACATGATGGTCGGTCTGATGAAGCCGGACATCGGTGCAATACTCAGGAGGCCCTGGACTGGCCTTGGCCTGCTAAGGCAGGGCATCTCCATGGCTCCGAGGAGGGTCTCTAGGGGCAAGTGCCAGCAGGTGAAGGTTGTAGACCCCGACGTAACACAGCTCCCGATTCCCACGACTTGGCCGTTCGATGGAGGGCCGTTCATGACACTGCCCCTAGTCGTGACGGCGGACCCCTTGACTGGCGTGCACAACCTGGGGATGTACCGCAGCCAGGTGTTCGGGCCGATGGAAGTTGGCCTCCACTGGCAGAAGCACAAGCACGGAGCTGACCATGCGGACTCCTCTGACGGGAGGATGCCAGTGGCAATCTGCCTAGGTGGTCCCCCCCAAGTGATTTTCAGCGCCATATCCCCCCTCCCGGACAACCTCTCGGAGTACGAGTTTGCCGGTCTTCTCAGCGGGAGGAGGCTGAAGGTAACCAAGTGCCTGACGAACGACCTGCTTGTTCCTGCGGATTGCGACTTCGTTATCGAGGGTTACACCGTCCCGGGGGAGGTAAGGGTGGAGGGGCCATTCGGGGATCACTTCGGCCACTACTCACTCGAGGACGAGTACCCGGTTATGCACGTAACCGCCATTACCCACAGGAACGACCCGATAGTCCCCATGACGATCGTCGGCGTCCCCCCTATGGAGGACGGTTACCTCGGGGAGGCCATAGGCGATGCCCTCCTTCCCGTCCTGAAGTTCCAGCACAGGGACGTGGTTGACACCTTCCTGCCACTGGAGACTGGTTTCCACAACCTCGCTGTGGTCTCCTCCAAGCAGAGGTTCCCCCGGCAGGCTAGGAAGACCGCGCTTGGTCTTCTTGGCGCTGGTCAGATGATGTTCCTCAAGGTCGTGGTGGTCGTAGACGAGGGGCATCCGGTGAAGGACTTGGAGTCCCTTCTGGACGCCCTGGAGGACAAGGTGAGCATTCCGGAAGACCTAGTAATCCTGAGGGGGATGGTGGCAGACTCGCTTGCCCACACCTCACCCTGGGAGAACATACACGACAAGCTGCTTATCGATGCCACGACCCCGGCGGAAGGGGACCCAATTTCCCGTGGCCAGGGCTCTGGGGTCAGCGACTCCCTGGCAATCACCGCATCTGCGATTGACGGCGTCACCCAGGCCAGGATGCTTCGCCCATCCATGATGGTGATCACCACAGAGGTGGAGGGGAGCCCGAGGCCCGAGGAGAGCATGGAGGACCCTGACGAACGCCTGGCCAAGCTCCAGAGGGAAAGGATCGGGGAGATCAGAGAGGCGATTTGGTCGCTAGAGTCTTCCAAGGGGCTGAAGTGGCTCTTCATCACGGACTCTGATGCGGACCTAGAGTTGGAAGGATGGCGTAGAAGGCTTCTATGGCAGCTTTTCTGCAGGTTCGACGTCAGTCGGGACCTTCACTTCGATGAGTCCGGATCCAGAGTCTGCTGGGATGCGACGGCCCCTATCCCCTCTAACGAGGGGCCAGTGCCAGTCAGGCGTTGGCCTGCGGTAACTCTGCATGACCCTGATCTGGTTATGCAGGTAGACGAATGGCTATCACAGAGGTTATGAGATGGGCTTCAGGGAGATTCTAGAATTCGTCAGGGTTGAGCACACCCTTTTCTCCCTCCCTTTCGTGCTGATTGGATTCGTGATCGCTGACAATCAGTTCGGAACAGAGTACCTTGACCTCGTGTGGATAATTGCCGCTGCGATTGGGGCAAGGGGGCTGGCAATGGCCCTGAACAGGATCGTGGACCGGGACATAGATGCGGAGAACCCCAGAACTGCGAGCAGACACCTGCCATCGGGAGCGATGTCCATGAGTTCAGCCTGGATTCTAGCTGCTTCGTTCCTGGGGGTTCTTCTCTTCTCAGCATGGAAGCTAAACGAGGTCGCCCTGAAGATGGCATGGCTCCCCGTGCTGGCCTTCGTTGTCTACCCATTCACAAAGAGGATCTCCTGGATCTGCCACTTCTGGATAGGCTTCTGCCTGGCTCTAGCCCCAGCTGGTGCATGGGTTGCAATAGCTGCGGACACCCACGGATGGGGCTCTATAACCGGCCAGCTTGAGGGAGGCGGGGAGTTTCTCTGGTTCCCTGAGGTCTTCTTCGTTTCTCTTGGTGTTGCTCTTTGGATCACTGCATTCGACATCAACTACGCCCTGATGGACATGGATGTCGACAGGGAGCAGGGGATCAAGTCATTCCCCTCCACCTACAACGAGGAGGCAACCATGTGGCTCAGCGTGGCTCTTACTGTGGGGTGGGTATCCAGCTTCATTATGGCAGGATTCGAAGGCTACCACTTATGGGCACCATCGGTCCTGGTCATGGGCCTTCTAAACATCAATGTCGTTACCCGTGGTGCTAGGGCTGCAATGGAGGATGAAGAGTCCATGGAGATTTTCCAGAGGGACCTCTTCAGGTACTCCATGCTCACTGGGTGGGTTCTACTGGGGAGCCTCTACCTGCTGGTTCAATGATTGGGGTGATTTGTGATGTTGAAGCTGCATGCCGAGTTCGAAACTGCTGGTGACCAACAGCAGGCGATCGACAAACTAGTCGAGCAGCTGGATACGGGCCAAGAGAGGTCCATCCTACTGGGAGTTACGGGTTCGGGGAAGACCTTCGCAATGGCACAGGTGATTGAGAGAGTCCAGCTACCCACTCTAATTCTGTCTCATAACAAGACACTAGCCAGGCAGATCTGGCAGGAGATGTCCGGGCTCTTCCCTGAGAACTCAGTAGAGTACTTCGTCAGCTACTACGACTACTACCAGCCAGAGGCTTACATCCCTGGAAGGGACCTGTACATCGACAAGGAGCTGCAGATGAACGAGAGGATTGAGCAAGAGCGCTTCTCCACGGTGGCCTCCCTAGTTTCTAGGCCTGACGTCATCACGGTAGGAACGGTATCTGCCATTTACGGACTGAACCCCCCAGAAGTGTTCCAGCAGAATCACCTACGATTGCACGTGGGTCAGAAGGCTGACCCCCAGGAAGTAGTGAGGGATCTGGTTGGCCTTCAGTACAGAAGGACTGCTGGCGAGATAGTAAGGGGGGACGTGCGACTGAGGGGAGAGGTTCTCGACGTTTGGATGCCTAGCAGGGATGACCCCATCAGAGTAAGGTTCGGATGGGATGGGATAGAGAGGATCCAGGTATGCGAGGCCGTGTCATGGGAGCCTCTAGACGAGTTCGAGGAGGCTTGGATCCACCCAAGGGAGTTCTACATGACTAGCGAAGAGAGGTTCAATCAAGCAATAGATGACATCGAGAAGGAGATGGATGCTAGGATAGACTGGTTCGAATCAAAGGACAAGGGCATGGAGGCCCATAGGCTGGAGCAGAGGACAAGGTTCGACCTCGAGATGCTGGATGAGGTGGGATCTTGCAAGGGAGTAGAGAACTACTCTATGCACTTCGATGGTAGGAAGAGGGGAGAGAGGTCCTTCTGCCTTCTAGACTTCTTCTCTAGCAACGCCGAGCAGTTCCATGGCGGTCCTGAGAATTACTTGGTAATCATGGACGAGTCGCATGTCACCCTGCCACAGGTAGGGGGGATGTTCGGAGGGGATTTCTCAAGGAAGAAGAACCTAGTTGACCATGGATTCAGGCTACCCTCTGCGTATGACAACCGCCCCCTGAGGATAGACGAGTTCCAAGATCTGGTCCCGCAGATGATCTACGTCAGCGCGACACCCGGAGAGAGGGAGCTTCGGCACCTAGCCGAGGTGACTGGGCAGGAGGTCCCAGTTGGTCTGAGTCACGTTGACGGGGGGGGCGGGGCGAAAAAGTCCGAGACTGAGAGGCAGAAGTCGAAGGTCAGCATGGAAGAGATGCTCGAGGAGATAGAAGGTATAGCGAGAATGGAGATCAGGCCGACTGGCCTTCTGGATCCAAAGATAGAGGTCAGGTCGACTGAGGGCCAGGTGCAGGACCTACTCAGCGAGATAAACGAGAGAGTGGAGAAGAACGAGCGCGTTCTCGTAACGGTTCTGACAATCAAGTTCGCCGAGGAGGTGGCAGAGTATCTAGAGAGGATGGGGGTGAAGGCCCACTACCTCCACAGCGAGATAGACACATTGGAGAGGACGGAGATAATCAAGGCGCTTCGGCTGGGAATGATTGACGTGATAGTGGGAATCAACCTATTGAGGGAGGGCCTCGATATCCCGGAGGTGTCACTCGTGGCCATATTTGATGCTGACAAGCAGGGCTTCCTAAGAAATGAGAGATCGCTGCTGCAGACTATCGGAAGGGCCTCCAGGAACTCCAACGGATCTGTAATCCTGTACGGAGACTCGGTCTCGGCTTCCATGGAGGCTGCAATCAGCCAGACAGTTAGGAGGAGGGGGGTTCAGAACGAATTCAACCTGGAAAACGGAATCGTTCCTGAGACAATCAAGAAGGCACTGCCGGTCATGGGTTCTGAGATAGATGACTTGCTCTCTGGGGTCGCTGGAACAGGATCTGGAGGGGGTAGGAGGATGGTTGCCAAGAGGCCTGGGAAGAAGGGTCTGGAGGGACTGGCCCAGAGGTTCAGGCTTGGTGCAGGAGTCTGGAACACCTCCGACTCGGTGCTGGACAACGTGAGTCAGCCGGAATGGACCGATGATGTAGAAGAGGATTCAGAGGAAGTCGGAGATGTAGCTGATCTACTGGCCAGGCTAGATCAGGAGATGAGGCAAGCTGCAGACAGACTCGACTTCGAGAGAGCTGCGAATCTCAGAGACAGGATTTTCAAAATTCAGAATGCGACCAATTGAAGCCAAGTTAGCGTTGCGGGTTCCGTGGGCGGGTACTCTCGTGATGACTTCGATGTCCCAGTAGAGGACTACGACTTCTCCCAAATCTCAGACGTGGGGTCGCTAATTGACCAGATGGCAAGGGCAGGCGGTTTCACCGCGACTAAACTAGCAAGGGCTAGGGACATACTCCAGCATGCGATCGCCAGGGCATCTGGAGATGGGGTCCTCAACTGGCTCTCATTCCCTGCGTGCCTGTGTGCAACTGGAACCAGGGGTTTCTTTGTCGAGGCAATGAGGAGGAACTCGTACAACGTAGTGATCACTACGTGCGGAACGCTTGATCACGACATTGCGAGGACTTTCAGGGACTACTTCCACGGTGACTTCAGCCTTGATGACATTGCTCTTGGTGAGGAGGGGCTAAACAGGCTGGGGAATGTCGTGGTTCCAAACGAGTGCTATGGGGAGATCCTTGAGCGAGTTGTTCTACCTTGGCTTAGTGAGATTGAAGAGGAGAGGAAGGCCGAGAATGGGGAAAACCCATGGAGGGGATTCGGCTCTGTCGAGCTTTGCTGGGCCATGGGAGACCGGATAGAAGACGAGTCTTCCCTATTGCACTGGGCAGCAAAGAACAGGATTCCTATGGTGGTGCCAGGGCTGACCGATGGCTCGATAGGATCGCAGCTCTTCATGCACAGGCAGAGGAGCCCGGACTTCATGATTGACGTCCTGGCTGACGAGCAGATTCTATCTGATCTGATTTGGACGGCCAACGAGAGTCATGGCCTAATGGTCGGAGGGGGGATTTCGAAGCACCACGTAATTTGGTGGAACCAGTTCAGAGAGGACTCCGGGATGGACTCTGCAGTCTCGATCACAACTGCTCCGGAGTTTGACGGCTCCCTATCTGGGGCTAGGCTCAAGGAGGCTATTTCCTGGGGCAAGATAAGACCTGAAGCACCCCAGATTGTCCTTGAGGGGGAGGCAAGCCTAATTCTGCCCCTTCTCGGATCTGATCTTTTCGCCGAGAAATAGGGATTATACTTAGCAACGGCTAATAGCCAATCTTGAGTCCATGCTCCAATGACAGTTAGAGATATGATTCAGGACATGATTAACGAGCTCACAGAAGCTCTGAGTGATGCTGAGAAGCACGATTCAGGAAACAATGCCGCAGGAACGAGGGTCCGCAAGGTGATGCAGTCATGCAAGAATTTGGCTCAAGACGTGAGGATCAGGGTCCAGGGAGACAAGAATTCACGCTAATCTCTCAGAGCTCGCGATCATCTCCATCAGAGAAGTCCTCAATGGCACTAGAGGGTGCCATCCCTCACCGCTGATTTCGATCAGTGTTTTGTGGAGTGGGGCCAGGTCTGGCGAGTCGGGTTTCTCATCCTCGATCCCCCTTACTGGGCTCGGTGTCCCGGAGAGGGACTCTGCAGTATGGGAGTGATTGACGGCATTGACGTACCTTTCCCATAGAACTCTTATCTCGTCGAAAACGTCATCGCTAACCCAAGCCCTCCTGCCACACATCCTAATCTGCCCATTTAGTGTTGCAGCCTTATCTGACAGGCAAATTACTGACAATGCATCAACGACGTCTCTGGAGTTTACCCAGAACCTTGGCTCTTCGTTCTGTTTGAGGGGCTCCCCCCTCTTCACCATCTCAATCCAATCCAGTATCTTTCCGTTGTCCCACTCTCTTTTCCCGTTCGGGACAATAACATCGGATACTATCACTGCTAGCGATGAGTCGATCGGGGTATCTCCAGGTGGCAGTACGGCTAGATCGGTTTTCTGATCTATCCCGATAGAAACTGTGTATTCTGCCTCGTTAGGTTCTTCCGCTATTGACGCTCCTGCTCGAATTAGCCTATCCCTAAGTGCATAGAAGAGTCCGTCAGAGACACCCGAAAGGTGGATTGAACTGGGCATGTTACCATATGCCGTTACTTGGCCTCGATCATCTCTGGCGAGGTGAAGTGTCGAAGTGCCTCTCTGAGAATGTCGATTATCAGGTCTATCTCGGAGGACGTGATCCCGAAGTGAGGTGTGAATCTAAGTGCGTTCTGACCCCCATGAATGACGCCCAATCCATTGATTCTGCACCACTCCTCGACACACCCGAAACCTATGACTGGTAGCTTCTCTGGATCAAGCTCAGCGCACAAAAGGAGTCCTGTGCCTTGAACTTGAGTAATGGTGCCTGGAGCCTCCTTGGCCAGATCCTCAAGCTTTGAGACGAACTCCACCCCCCTTTCCCTGATGTTCTTCCTAAGCTCCGGGGTTACGCGATCGAGAACAGATACGGCTGTTTCGAGCGCCCTTGGATTGGTTGTCATCGTATTGCCATAAATTCCGACCACATAGAGTTCTGCTGCACTATCCGAAAGGCCCACTACGGATAGTGGAAACTGCCCAGCATTGAGTGCCTTGGACCAAGTCTCCATGTCTGGTACTTCGCAGTCTTCGAACCCTTCGTAGTCTACGATGCTTAGGCATCCTTGGCCCCTCAGACCAGCCTGAATCGAGTCTACGATTAACATGCTTCCGTGAGCACTGCAGAGTTCCCTGGCCCTATCATAGAACTCCCTGGTTACGCATAGTCCCGGATTTCCTTCTCCCATCACCGGCTCCATAGCCATTAGTTCGATGAAGAATCCCTGCTCATCGGCAAGGTCGAAGGCCTCTTCCAACGAGTCTACATCGTTGCAAGGGACGAATATGACATTGTCCCTCTCACTGAATGAAGCCAGATTCTTTTCGTACTTGTCTCTACATGAGTCCGAAATCAGGGCAGGTCTTTGTGTCCTGCCGTGGAAAGCCTCTACAAGAGCTAGCATCTTAGTTTGCTTTCCTTCGTGCTTTCCGCCCTTCTGCGTCATCAGGAGCGTGTTTGCATCTGCAATCCTCATCGAAATTGTTACAGATTCAGATCCGCTGTTTAGGCAAACAAACCTCGAAAATGGACATTTTCCCCTAGTGTGCCCTACTTCTTTTCGAAGCCTGTCAGCCAGCCTCTTCTGGCTGAAAGATGGAGTCATTACGTTAGCCATCACCCAGTTCTGTTGCATGGAATTGATCACTTCTTCAGGCCCATGACCCATTCCGAGCATACCGTAACCGCCGTTGTCGTGAAGGACAGCACCATGCGAAGTCACTATCCAAGGCCCACGTGCGGCGATCGCCACGTAGGGATTTACCGTGGGTGCGGAATAGAAGTTGACATAATCGGATTGGAGATGGGAG
>CEPK01084255.1_pt1 | contig 10526 bp, 8 predicted proteins | sample 356231 | NCBI WGS metagenome assembly CEPK01 (sample SAMEA2620259, study PRJEB7988) | marine metagenome | biome: marine biome (ENVO:00000447); feature: deep chlorophyll maximum layer (ENVO:xxxxxxxx); material: "saline water (ENVO:00002010), including plankton (ENVO:xxxxxxxx)" | depth 80 m
TTTTGGGAGAGAGATTTAACAACCTCTCTGGAAGAAAAATCAAAAAAACTAGATAGTATTATTTTCCATGCTGAGCTGGGGAGTTTGTTAGATAAGACTAAAAGGTTACAAACAATCTCCGCCTTTGTTGCGGAAGAATTAAAATTTGAAAAAGAGGAAACACATAGAGCTGCGAGTTTATGTAAGGCTGACCTCGTAACTGGTCTAGTGATTGAATTTCCAGAATTACAAGGAATTATTGGAGGTTACTGTGCTACTAATGATGGAGAAAGACCGGAAGTTAGCAAGGCTATTTCCGAACACTATTCTCCGATAGGTCCCTTTGATATATGTCCAACTCAGCCAGCAAGTATGGTAGTTTCTATTGCTGATAAAGTGGATAATTTGGCTAGTTTTTTTTCAATAAATATGAAACCTACGGGGTCTAAAGACCCTTTTGCTCTTCGCAGGTCTGCACTCGGTGTTATTAGGATAATATTGGAAAACAAGTTGCAGTTAAACCTACGAAAACTTTTTGTTAACGTACTCCCTGAGCTTTGGTCTGTTAGTTCGGTGGATCAGATGTCCGACGATATTCTAGATTTCTTTATAGATAGGTTTAGGGTGTTTTTGCTTGATCGGGGAGGGCAACATGACTTGATCTCAGCTGTTTTGTCCTCACAAGACGAAGTTGATTTGGTCAAAATGTCTATGAAACTTAATGCGTTAACGGCATTCTTAGACTCTTCAGAGGGCAGAGACTTGTTGATAGTATTCAAGAGAGCAAATAACATTTTGAGAATTGAGCAGGGGAAGGATAATAAAGTTTATAATAATCCGGATAAAGTTGATAAAAGATTATTGGAAGAAGCGAGTGAAGTGCAATTATTTAATAAGTTTATCAGTATTAGTCCACAGATAAGACAGGCATTAGAAAACAGTAATTATGAAAAGGCTCTTGATATTTTAGCTTCAATGCGACAAAAGATTGACGACTTTTTTATGGAAGTAAAAGTAAATGCAGGTGCGGCAAAACTAAGACAAAATAGACTATACCTTCTAGGTATAATCTGCTCCATTTTTAATGAAATAGCTGATTTCTCTAAAATTGAAGGAGGAAAATTTGACTAAGTTTGTTTATTCTTTTGGGAAAAATTCTACCGATGGTAATGCTGAAATGCGTGATCTTTTAGGCGGAAAAGGCGCCAACTTGGCAGAAATGTCAAGTATTGGTATACCTGTCCCTCCGGGTTTTACAATTACTACCGATGTTTGTTCTTACTATAACGATAACAGGAACAACTTTCCAAAAGAACTTGAAAAACAAGTCTGGGAGGCCATTGCTTCAATTGAGGAACAGATAGGTTGTAAATTTGGTGATCCAGAGAATCCTCTTTTAGTAAGTGTTAGGTCTGGAGCAAGAGCCTCTATGCCAGGAATGATGGATACAGTTTTAAATCTTGGATTAAATGATAAAACAGTTTCAGGTTTGGCGTCACAAAGTGGCGATGAGCGGTTCGCTTACGATAGTTACCGTCGTTTCATCCAGATGTACGGTGATGTGGTTCTCGGGGTTGAGCATTATAACTTTGAGGAGATACTGGCCGATCACAAGCAAGGTAAGGGTGTTAGTATGGATACAGAACTCACTGTATCTGATTTGAAACAAATAGTTTCAGCTTATAGTGAAATTGTAGAGAAACATATTGGCAAACCGTTCCCAGAAGATCCGACAGAACAACTATGGGGAGCAATCGCAGCTGTTTTTGGTAGTTGGATGAATGAAAGGGCCAAGGTATATAGGGGTCTTCACAATATCCCTGATGACTGGGGAACCGCTGTAAATGTCCAGTCTATGGTTTTTGGAAATATGGGTAGTAGTTCAGGTACTGGAGTTTGCTTTACTCGCAATCCGTCTAACGGTGATAACGTGTTTTACGGAGAGTTCCTCATTAATGCTCAAGGAGAGGATGTTGTTGCAGGTATAAGGACCCCACAACCACTAACTAATGCTGAAAAGAGTTCAAGTAATAATGAGTTGCCTTCACTGGAGGAGGTAATGCCTAAAATTTTTGCAGAACTATGTGAAGTTAGAAAAAGTTTAGAAAATCATTATAGGGATATGCAGGATATCGAATTTACTATTCAGAGAGATAAGCTATGGATTTTACAAACTCGAAATGGAAAGAGGACAGCTAGAGCAGCTCTTTCCATTGCCGTTGATTTGGCTGAGTCTGGACTTATTTCTAAGGAGGAAGCTATTAATAGGATTGACCCAATAGCTCTAGATCAGCTGTTACACCCTACTTTGGATCCAAATGCCCCCAGAAATGTTTTGGGTAGGGGGTTACCCGCTTCTCCGGGAGCCGCTACTGGAAAAGTAGTATTTTCTTCAATGGAAGCTGAGGAGCTAGCTACAAAGGGGGAAAAAGCTATATTGGTTCGAATAGAAACAAGTCCTGAAGATATTGGAGGTATGCATGCTTCGGCGGGTATTCTTACAACGCGTGGTGGGATGACTAGTCATGCAGCTGTAGTTGCAAGGGGTATGGGTCGGCCTTGTGTGGCCGGCGCCGGAGAAATCAGTGTTGATTACCAAGACAAAAGTTTTTCAGCTTCAGGTCAAATAGTAAGAAAAGGCGACGTAATTACTATTGATGGTGCTAGGGGCGAGGTCATATTGGGGGCTGTTGAGACTATACAGCCTGAAATGACCGGAGAGTTTGGGGTGTTTATGGACTGGGTAGATAATGTCCGATTAATGTCGGTAAGAACTAATGCAGAGACACCCGAGGATGTTAGAACAGCTCTAAGGTTTGGTGCCGAAGGAATAGGTTTATGTCGTACTGAACATATGTTCTTTGAACCTTCTAGAATAATTAGTATGAGGGAAATGATACTGGCAATAGATGAAAAGGGTCGTCGGGCTGCTTTGGATAAACTTTTGCCGTTTCAAAAACAAGATTTTCAAGAAATTTTTGATTTGATGGGAGAATTACCCGTTACGATAAGGCTTTTAGATCCTCCCTTGCATGAATTCCTTCCAACTAAGGAGGAAGAGATCATAGAGGTTGCAAGTGCAGCATCTGCTGATATCGGCAAAGTTAAAGATCGTGTTGCAGCGTTGCATGAGACTAATCCGATGTTGGGTCTTCGTGGATGTAGGCTCGGTATAATGTATCCCGAGATATATTCGATGCAATGTGAGGCTATCTTCGAGGCTGTGGTGTATGTTCAAAACCAAAAGAAAATAACTATAGTACCTGAAATTATGATCCCACTGGTAAGCTCAAGCGGTGAATTTCGAATCATGAAGGACTTAGTGGCATCTGTGGCGGAGTTAGTGTCTTGTCGTACTGGTAAGGAATTTGGTTATCTGATTGGTACGATGATCGAGCTACCGAGAGCCGCTCTTGAAGCTGGCAAAATTGCCGAAGAGGCAGATTTCTTCTCCTTTGGTACAAACGACTTAACCCAGACAGCGTATGGGCTGAGTCGAGATGATTCTGGCGCCTTCTTGGGTTCTTACATTGAGAAAGGAATATTTAGTAAGGATCCCTTTGTCACAATAGATGTAGATGGTGTTGGAGAATTAATTGATTTTGCAGTTAAACGCGGCAGGGCTATACGAAAGGATTTAAAACTTGGGATTTGTGGTGAACATGGTGGAGATCCAAATTCCGTTAAATTTTGTAAAAGTATAGGTTTAGATTATGTTTCTTGTTCACCTTATAGAATTCCCATCGCTCGTCTTTCTGCTGCCCAAGCGGAATTGGTTAAGCCAAAAGACCTAGTTGATTGAATTACCAATCATTTTTAACGCTATTTGATTTTCTAAAAATTAGTCTAATTAGGATCATTCCTTGGTAATGTAACAGGTTCTCCTAGTTCATCAGATCTGTCAGCAGCTACATATACATCCATTACAAGGCGTGCCTCGTGAGGTTTAACCATAACTGGTCTATCATATACAACGGCTTCAAGGAAATGCTTGGTTTCCTCCTGCATAGGACCAGCAAAAACATGGTCAACTGCTTCTCCGGGCATGGATGACATGGGATACTTGATACCCTGATCAGCAGTATTTAATTGTACTTCTTTATTCGTGTCATCAATTGTAAGTGCACCATCAGTACAAACAACCTCGATCCAGCATTGGGAATAATTAGGGTATCCCAATGGAAGAATCCAACCTGCTCCAACCGTAATAGTTGTGCCGTCATCCATTGTTACCATAATCCATTGATGGTCTGGAGTTTCACTGTTTTTACGAAATAGTTTACCAGAGGTTTGTGAGTATACTCGTACTGGTTTTCGAGGTTGTAGGCACCACAAGAGAAAATCTAAATCATGTGTAGCCTCCATAGCGGCTGGTGACAATTTTGAGCGTCCCGTAATTTTTTTTCCAAGTTCTCTAGTAACGTTTCTACTAACTAGGCAAGTAACAGGTTCCCCTACTAGATTTTCTTTAAGCACCTTGTTCACGTATGCAAATTTTGGCTTAAATCTTTGAGAGTAACCAACTGTGAATTTTAGGTTTTTATCAGCCGCTAGTTTAATTACCTCGTCAGCTTCTTCTAAGGTAGTAGATATAGGTTTTTCTACAAAAACATGTTTTCCAGCATTTAGTGCAGCTTTAATCATAGGGTAATGAGTAGATTCAGGTGTGGCTGAAACAATAATTGCGTCTAATTTACTGTCATCAATTAATTGATTCCAATCAGTGGTAGCAATGCTTGCATCCGTAACCTTTTTTACTTCCTCTAGCCTTTTCTCATTAACTTCAGCTATATGTAATTCCCCTATAAGAGGACTGGCTGCACAAGCATCGGCGCGAATACCCCCGGTCCAGCCTGTTCCAATTATACCCACGTTTATTGGTTTCATAATTTACCTCAAAGTCTATTTTAAAATAAGGAAACAATGTACTGATTGCCCGAATATGGTAACTTCTCGATAAAAAACAGGCAAGCATATGAAGAGCTGCTAGTAACAAATTTTCAAAGAAATGGTTGCTAGTTTGGTTCCTTTTCTATATATCGCCGACTTCTAAGCTTTTTGGCGAAGTGCTCTTTAAATAATTTTGAACAATACTTTACTGGAGTAATGTAATGGCTACTGAGAGAACATTATCTATTATTAAACCCGATGCTACTCGACGAAACTTAACCGGGCAAATTAATGCTAGATTTGAAGCAGCGGGTTTGCGGATTGTTGCTCAGCGCAGATTGCAACTAACTCTTCAGCAAGCTGAAGGTTTTTATGAAGTTCATAGGGAAAGATCATTTTTTGCTGATTTATGTTCATTTATGATATCAGGGCCGGTGGTTGTCCAAGTCCTAGAGGGTGAAAATGCAGTAAGTTTAAACCGTGAACTTATGGGTGCCACAAATCCAGCAAATGCCGATGAAGGTACAATAAGGAAAGATTTTGCAGAAAGTATAGAAGCCAATTCTGTTCATGGATCCGATAGCCCAGAAAATGCTTCCATAGAGATATCATATTTTTTTAATAAACTGGACATAGTGGGTTAGTCGTATATCACTGGACTAACTAGTGAGGTTTCTGGTGAAGAATAAAGTTTAATTGTCACCAAAGATTTTTGAACTTTTACTAAACCTCTAGAGATCAAGTTGACCGTAGCAGGATACAACTTGTGTTCCTCCGCAAGAACTTTTGCGGATAAAGTTTTCACTGTATCATTTTGGCTAATTGGAACTACCGATTGTGCAATAATAGGTCCCTCGTCAAGATCGGGGTAAACAAAGTGAGTAGAACAACCAGTAAATTTTGCTCCTGATTTTATAGCTCTTTCATGCGTATTTAGACCTTTAAAAGCAGGTAAAAGAGAGGGATGAATATTAATTATTTTGTTTTCCCACTTTTTTATAAAATTGCTTGTCAGTATGCGCATAAAACCAGCTAAACAAATTAGATTAATATCTGAGGCCTGAAGAATTGAGTTTAATTCATCTTCAAAAAGCTCCCGACTACCATAATTTTTGTGGTCCACAACGTGATTTTCTATCTGCCTGTCATCAGCTATTTTCAGTCCCATAACTTGAGGTACGTTGGAGATTACGGTGCATATCTCAGCACCTAAAGTACCATTTTCCTGAGATTCAATAAGTGCCTTAAGGTTGCTTCCTCTGCCAGAGATTAAAACCCCTATTTTCATTCAAATAATCTCATAAGATTATCAATGACTACACTAGAAATTTCATCAGTGCTTGGAACAACCTCTCCAATAATCCGAGCATTTTGGCCGTGTTTACTCAATTCATTTATCACAATGTTAGCAGAGTCTTGTGACACTACTATCACCATTCCGATACCACAATTAAAGGTTCGGAGCATCTCGTCTGTGGGTACTTTCCCCTCTCGAGCAATCCAAGTAAATATTTCAGGTATTTCCCAAGAGCTAGAATCTATAAAAGCGTTCATCGTATTTGGAAGGATTCTCGGGATGTTCTCTATTAGGCCACCTCCAGTAATATGCGCTAGTCCTCTTACTCCATCAATCTTCGAAACGGCTAAACAAGGTGCGACATATATCCTCGTGGGTTCCAGCAAAATATCCCGAAAAATTTGTTGGCTGTCAAAGGGCGAGACGCCATTGATATCGACTTGAGATCTTTCAATTACTCTCCTAACCAGAGAAAAACCATTTGAGTGTATACCGCTAGAACTTAGACCAATAATTACATCCCCTGGTATAAAATTATCTCTGGGTAGTAATAGGTCTCTTTCCACGGCTCCTACTGCAAAGCCAGCGATATCATATTCACCCGTCGAATATAAGCTGCCCATTTCAGCTGTTTCTCCGCCAACTAAACTACAATTGGCTATTTTACAGCCTTCGGCCACACTACTAATAATTGATGTTGCAATCAACTTATCTAATTTGTTCATGGCAAGATAGTCTAAAAAAAATAGTGGCTCCGCACCTTGAACAATCAAATCATTAACACACATCGCGACAAGGTCTATTCCAATATTATCATGATATTTTGTTTCAACAGCTAGTGTTAATTTTGTTCCAACCCCGTCCGTGCAAGATACCAATATTGGGTCAATATACCCACTAGCCTTTAAGTCAAATAAACCACCAAAGCCGCCAATTTCGTCCATAGTTCCAGGTCTTCTAGTTGCATTGGCTAGGGGTTTAATAACTTCAACAACCTCGTTCCCGGCATCTATATCAACGCCTGATTCCTTGTACGTAAGGATATTACTTTTGCTTTGTTGAGTTTGTTTAGAAATTATGTTCACCTATGTTTATGCGAATTATCTCACATATTTTTAATCAGTCTACAATAGAAAGACAAATTGTTTCAACATGGTCTTTTGGTTGTTTTGCCACAAATCTCTCACCTCTATTCGTGAGTTTAAAGAAACTAAATTACAAGACTACTCTAATCCAACTTTTTTCAATAACACTAATTCTATATCTTAGTGATCAAGCTTCAGCGCAAAGAACAGAGGTTTTTACAATAAAAAATTTATATGTAGATATAACTTCCACTTCGTCCATGGATGCGCGAGATAAGGCTTTGAAGGAGGGGCAGCTTCAAGCATTTAGTAAATTAATGAAAAGGTTAGTGCTCTCAGAAGACCTAGATTATTTGCCCGATATGCCAGTTGTTAAAACAAATGAATTTCTAAGTGATATTGCTGTTAATAATGAGAGAAACTCTCCTATTAGATATATAGCGAACCTTACCTTTAGGTTTAAGCCAAAAAAAGTGAGACAGTTTTTAAAGGCTAATAAAATCCGATTTGCGGAGACAAAAAGTAAACCTGTTTTGCTTCTAACTGTTTTTGAAATTGCGGCGGCAAAATCTCTGTGGGATGAACCAAATACTTGGAGAAAAACTTTTAAGAGCATTAACCTTAGAGAAGGTTTGATACCCATTGTTTTGCCAAAAGGGGACTTGAAGGATGTAAGGATTATAGGCGCAGAACAAGCAGTTGAGGGTGATATTCAGAGAATTAGAGAGATGGCAAATCGTTATAAGGTTGAAACTGTTATGATAGCTTTTGCTAAGTTGATTACTACTCAAAATGGTCAGACGAAACTGGAGTTTGATGTAACATCCTATAGCTCAGATAGGCGAGATAGTGCAATTGTTGGCTCTTTTTTTCTTGACGATGCAAAACCCTCAGAAAAAGAACTATTACCAGTTGTACAGCAGATATTGAAACTAATAGAGGACAAATGGAAAAATAATAATCTTATACAATTTGAAAGAGAGTCAGTCCTTTCTCTAATGCTTCCGTTGGATAGTCTCAGAGATTGGGTGCAAAAAAGAAAAAAGTTATTATCTGTAGCTATTATTGAGAGGATAGAGTTGATATTAATTTCAAGAAATCAAGCTGTAGCAAATATCTTTTATCTTGGTAACCAGGAGCAGCTTGAACTTGCGTTAGCGCAAGAAGATATGGAAATAGTGCTATCTGGTGGTCGCAAAGTTCTGAGGTTAAGGTAGAAAAATTATTCTGGTACCTAATGAGGTGAAAAGTTGAGTTCTCCGTCAAAAATATTGAATTTACCAAATATTTTGAGCTTAATCCGATTAATATTTGTACCAATTACTGTATGGTTATTGCTGGAGGAACTCTATGATTTCACTTTTTTTATATTTATATTTTGCTGTTTAACTGATGGGCTGGATGGATATATTGCAAAAAGGTTCAAGTTAGAGACCAACTTAGGCCGCATTTTAGATCCAATTGCCGATAAGGCTTTATTAATGAGTGTATTTTTAGCATTAGGATTTGAAGGCTTTATGGAGTCTTGGGTAGTAATTGCAGCTATATTTAGAGACTCATTAATAATTTTTGGATCTATTTTGTTATACATGTTTTATAATGAATATAAAATTCAGCCAATTTTTATCAGTAAAATAAATACTCTGTTTCAGTTTTTATTAGCAGTAATTATTATTGGTAATTTAGCTTTTAATATTTTTCATCTAGGTGTGATATATTTATTGGAACTGGTAGTGGGAATTACCATAATAGTATCTGGTGTGGCTTACGTTGTTCATTGGGGTAGGTTTGCCCTGCGAATGGAAGAAAAAAGATGACACGGGTTCAAAAATATATTGTTTTCTGGTTGGTTATTTTTACCGCCCTACTACTTTTTTTTGGTTTGAAAGAAATTCTTCTACCCTTTGTTGCTGGCATTGTGGTTGCCTACTTCTTGGACCCTTTATTAGATTATCTTGAAAATGCTGGGTTGAGTAGGATGGTCGCAGCAACATTGGTCACAAGTATTTTTTTCCTATGTATTATAATCTTACTTATTATACTTATTCCAATTTTACAGAGGCAACTGTTGGGTTTGTTTGGCAAGTTGCCCCAAATACTTGACTCAGTTTATGTCTTACTTGAGCCACTGCAGAGATGGTTGCAGGAGGCTATATCGTCTGAACACTTGAAGGACCTAAATAAAATACAAAATTCTTTTTCTGCTGATGATATAAGCTGGCTAATTGATATAGGAAAAAAAGTGTTTGAGGGCGGAATGGCGATCTTTAACTTTTTTTCTTTAATTATAATAACTCCATTAGTGTCTTTTTATATCCTGAGGGATTGGGATGTAATGCTGGATAAAATCAAAAATTTAATTCCAAAAGGTATGCAATCGTCGATTGGTCAATTGGCTGGAGAAATTGATATGGTCGTCTCTAGTTTTATAAGAGGGCAAATGATTGTCTGTGCTATACTTGCTACTCTTTATAGTATTGGTTTGTCAGTTATTGGCTTAGATTTTGGATTGTTAGTGGGAACTTTAACTGGCTTTCTGGCTTTTATACCTTTTTTCGGTATTTTAATTGGCATTTTTTCTGGATTGACTATTGCATACTTTCAATTTGGGACAGCGGATATGATGCTTATTACCGCATCAATTTTTATTATAGGGCAGCTCATAGAGGGATTTTTTTTAACACCCAAGCTTGTGGGTGAAGCTGTTGGCATTCATCCCGTATGGGTGATTTTTGCCTTGATGGCTGGTGGCTTGATGTTTGGGTTTTTAGGTATTCTAATAGCAGTGCCAGTAGCTGCCGTATTAGCTGTATTATTGCGATTTGGCTTAAGTCGGTACAAGACTACGCCTTTATATTTAGGAGATGATTAAGACTTGTTTTTCAGTGCGGAGAGGAAAAGTTGACCGGAAAAAGCTATAACCAAGAAACTTTCGATTTTGAAGTAGATATTTCATCAAAGGAGGAAGATTTTTTGATTGCTGATTCTAATTCAGAAGCAATGAGGTGGGTGGATAATTGGAAGAGGTGGTCTACACCTTCCATAGTTATTTATGGCCCAAGAGGTTGTGGAAAGACCCATTTAGCTAATATTTTTATCCAAAAGTCAGGTGCAAAGAATATTATCCCTGAGGCTTTAACTAATAATTCTCCGCAAAGTTTCTTGGAAAACTCAAATATGTTTGTGTTAGATAATATAGAAAATAATTTAGACCAGGAATCTCTTTTACATTTTTATAACAATACAATTGATTCAGGAGGACAAATATTATTCAC
>CEPK01093771.1_pt1 | contig 10493 bp, 11 predicted proteins | sample 356231 | NCBI WGS metagenome assembly CEPK01 (sample SAMEA2620259, study PRJEB7988) | marine metagenome | biome: marine biome (ENVO:00000447); feature: deep chlorophyll maximum layer (ENVO:xxxxxxxx); material: "saline water (ENVO:00002010), including plankton (ENVO:xxxxxxxx)" | depth 80 m
AAAGACCATTAGTATCCACACAAGTTATCTTTACTATTAGAGTATTACCAAAACCCTCATAATACTTACAGAATAACATCTGTCCCATCAGAGATTTAGCTACATTAGTCTCCTCAGGCACACTAATATCTCCAGCCACATCAAACTTTATCAGTTTGTGACTTCTTGTCCATAAACCAGCAGATACTTCTTCTGACATTATACTGACATATACCCGTTTATCTCCATCATATTTATTGAGGAACCTCCACCAAACATTGCTATGGTGCTACTATTATCAATTGAGACATTAGTTGTTTGATTACCTTCTTGAAGTACATTGAAACTCGTATTTACTGGATTACTCTTTTCATAGAATCTCTTTATTCTCTTGAATTGTGGACTATTGAAATACTTTTGGAAGTCGAAATCACTTTCGAGGAACTTGAATTTCTTTTTAGGAGAGACCTTAGCCCCCTTAGGATAGGGGATTTGAAGATCTGTAGGACCTAAGTTGAAGAAGTCAATTATCTCAGTATCTACCTTGAACTTGGGGTCAGATGCTCTCCTTTCTAGGAAATTTCTATATGACTTATAAAGTGTCATCTCTGCATCAGTCATTGGATCACCAGTTACTATCTTTCTAAGCATATTACTTTGCATCAACTCAAATCTAGAAAACTCAATATCAGTTTTATTGATTATTTCCTCACCTTGTCTCATACTGTCTATTTCTTGTAATGAAATCTGTGTAATTTTATTCCTATACCTTTCAATTTGACTTGATATTCTTCTTTGAGATTTGAAGTAAGCATTAGTCAATTCTTTATTATTTTTGAACTTAGCTGCTTCTGTTGACATCTCTTTGGAGAACTTCATCAAATTTCTTATCGCTTTATCATATATGTCAACCTTATCTACTAAGAATTTCTTACTCCTAACCTGTCTTACTAATCTTCTATTGTCATCCAGTACCTTATTAGTCTTGAAGTTTATTCTACGAATTTGTCTTCTAACTTCTATGGTTCTAGTTACATTTTTGTTGATAAACTGAGGTTTGACAAAGAATGGTATATTATTTGGTTTTACAATGGTACCACTACTTGTATTTGGTATTGCAATTCTACTACTACCAAGATTTGGAAATGGATTGTTTATGCTACCAGGAGTAACATTGATCATTTTCTTTGGTATAAACCCCTTTCCGAATCCCTTTGCTTTACCTCTCAATAATATGAGCAGTGCAATATTGAGAGGATCTGTAAATGCATCTACATAATCTCTTCCAGTTTGTAATATACTTTCTTTTAGTATCTGTCCCCAAGGAATTCTTTTTAGGATATACAAATCCCTTTGAAGCGTCTCCTTAAAATTTCTTGGTTTTTGATTAGGGTCTGCTACGTCAAATTCAGTATCAGCACCTGTACCTGATCCAGGTGGTTTTGGTCTAGCAAACCTATTGATAAAATCACTTAAACCACCTCGTCTTGCTGGAATAGCAAAATCACTATCTCTTGTTCTTGTGCGATCAAAGTCATCCTGTCTAAGTTTTGCAAATTTATCAAGAACTATATCAAACTTGTCAAGTGCTGATCCAAAAAGTGTAGATCCTTTTTGCAAATCAACTTTCTTCAGTTCTAATTTCCTTCTAGTCTCCTCATTTGCACCTGTTATAGAATCAGCAATGTTACCACCTGACGTAGCACCAATAAAAGAACCTAAAATACCACCTAATGCACCACCAACAACCGTTCCAGCACCTGGTACAATAAAAGATCCTATGAGTGCACCTAACTTTGCACCCGCAGCTCCACCAGCAATTGCACCACCTGTTGTGGCAACAGCACCAGTCCCTGCCTGTACATTAGTTTGACCTGATGCCTTCCTATCTAAAAAGTCATATCCAGTAAATGCTACTGTCAGAAGTGAATTTAGCTTTGATCCATTTCTTAGGATATTTGTATTGACTCTTCCACCACTCGATATAGTTGGTTTAGTTCTGAATATGTTAAACCTTCTTGTACCACTCCCTGTGGTTGGAGTAGGTCTTCTAGGTCTAAACCTTCTTATAAGACCAATACCAGCACCACCACCAGCTAATGCACCTATAATATTAGATCCTGTTTGTCTTCTTTGCTGTTGCCTATCAGCCTTATCCTTGAATGCTTTGTTTAGTTCTTCTCTTTCTTTTTGAAGTCTAGATTTTATCTTTAAATTTCTAAGACTGAGTAGTGACTCTCTTTCACTACCTATTTGCATCAACTTGGTTGTTGCTGTAAAATTACTCATGAAGTAACTCCACCGAAGATTGCTGGTGAGTCATACTGAATAATGTTGTGGAAGTTGTCTATAGTAACACCATCATTTGAACTATAGTCTGTTGATACAGTTACACTAGCAGATGATGCGTTACCGTCTATCATCGCAACGTTATTATTAGTGTTTGGCATCACAAATGTATTAGAACTGATTTCATCATTACCAGTTCCAACTTCATCACTCCCTTCTGTAATCTCTTCAAAGAGAGGTGATATATCAAATAATTCATTCTCCGATGTATTTGGTCTTATGTTTGGCATATTATTTAAGAATCCACCTAATGTCTCCGCATTCATATTACTAAATGGTGTCAGATCCTTCGCAGATAATTTTTGACCTTCTGGTAATGACTTGTTTATTTCAAATAATGCTAATTCTCTTTGCAACTGTTCAGTGAATAGTATCTTATCAGCATCAAACTTGAGACCTTTTGCGTCAAACATCTCTTCTACAGCACCCAATGGATCTTCAATATTGAACAAACCGACTCCAGATTCTGCCTCTGGGTCTAAACCAGCTTGGTATTGATTGATTTCACTTAGAGTCATATCACTAACTGGAAGTGTCCTTCCACCTATTTGATCTAAACTTCCACCTGATTGCTCTTGAAGAAGATTTTGTAACTCCAACAATCTATCGTTCTTCATCAAATTAGGGAACAACCCTGAAGATGTTATTTTAGTACCATCAGCAGCACTTGTTGAAGTAGTACTACTAGGTACGATAGGACTTACTCGATCAACTCTATCTGATTGTAATCTGTCAATTAGGAATGAAAATCTTTCTAACTGTAGTTTGAACCTGTCTACATCTGGTTGGTTTATGGTTTGTTCTGTTACTAACTGCTTTCTTACGAGTTCTCCTCTTACCTTATCAGCATCACCGTCTCCTCCTTTACCAGCAAGTGCTCCCAATCCCATCAAACCAAGGAGTGGTAACAAGAGTCCTAATTTACCAGCACCAGCTCTAGGAGATAGACCAGCTCTCATTCCAGTTTGTGGTTTTACTCCTCCTCTCTTACCAAAACCTAATAGTTGTGATATTATAATCGCTGATCCTGTTATAACCTCAGGTAAGTATTGTGATAGTGCTGCTCCTGTGGCAAGAGTTAGATCTCTTGCACCAGCACCAAAATTACCTTGCTGAAAGTTACCCATCGCTGATGCTAAACTAACACCAGTTATAAGTGCTGCTACATTCATCAGACTTCCCTTCAGACTTTCTGTAGTCTTAAGTTCTTTCTTTAGTAACTTTACTTCTTCATTATAATATCTTTCTCTTGATCTTATATCTCTATTGAGTGATTTTCTTATAACTGACATACTTTCTTCCATTCTGTCCAAATTGGAGAACATGGAAGTTACCTTTGCTGATACTATGTGTGTATTAGTCTCCTGTTGTGCCTGTGCATCCAGCAGAAGATTTACCTTCTGAGAAACTTCTCCCGAAGAAGGCATCATTGATGATAATTTTGTAATATCAGCCATTAGCTTGCTGTACTTCTAATCGTTGTTTTTCTAATGCACTAGCTAGGTATTTTACATATACCTCTCGCTCCCATGGTATCATCGACTCTATATCACTCAAAGACCACTTATGGTGGTGAATCAAACTAAAATTCGTCTCTAGAAAATTATCTATTGACGTGTGATATAGCATTATCCGAAAAAATTTGCCAAACCCTCAATTTCAACTTTAGTAGCAACCTGTGTATTAGGATTGATGACCTCTCCTTCATACTTCAATTTTGGCATAGTAGCAAAGAACTGTTCAATTTTTTTGAACTGAGCACTGCTAAGTTGCTCAATGAAATTGACAATCTCCTTTAGTGTGCAATCATCCTGTGTCCATGCTTCTTCTTCTGTATAAACAGTGTCAACACATTTTGCTACAGACTCGAATGCTGCATCAACTCCATCGTCATCAGCTTTGTCAGTGACTGTAAAGTTAGTTCTTAGGAATTCATCCATAGATGGATATTTCATAAGAATACTAATCCCACCACCAATATCAATTTTCTTATCATGTCCTTCTGGTACATCTAATCCGATGTCAGATAGTCCAATAGTAAGTGGAACTTGTGTATCTGGTTCATCATTACAGTTGACAAGTAATTCTACAGTCTCACCTACAGATTTACCTCTTATATTGAGAAAAAGGTATTCTAAATCAAATGATGGAAGTTCATCCACTTTGATTCTAGACTGTACACAAGATTTTATGACATTTTTCACTGTGCCGATAATGTCTTTTTGTTTACCACTCTCAAGAGCGATAAGTAGTGCTTTTTCCTCTTTTACAAGAAAGGGTCTGTATTTTACTGGTTTACCAGTCGATAGTAGCGTCAACTCAAATGTAGGTGCTACAACTTTAGGTAATGGCATAATCTTTCAATTCAATCGTTTTATTTAGTATAGCACTAATCAGGTTATTTTAATCCTTCATTATAAATTTTAAGTTGCTCAGAAGCAGAGGGTTGACCATCAGGACCCCATTCATGCTCTTCTGCCTCAATGAAGTAATCATCATATTCTTTACCAGTTCCAATGTTACTAGACACAGGTTGTCTTATTGTTTTATCTATTATAGGATCTCTAGTCTTAAATTTGTCACTTGTAAGGAAACCGTTACCATTTGATGCAGTTCTGTCAATATAAAAGTACTCATATTTGAACGAGACTGTTGTTTTTATGAGTTCAGACTTACCATATGCTAATGGAGAAGCAATAATATTGACTGGGAAGGCATTTTGAAGATAGTAAGTAATACTATTGGATCTGTTGAATGCAACATCAAAATTATCAGATTTATCTAGTCTCTTACCCTTATCATGCACCTCCTTACTAAATGCTGTAATTTCTATAGGGCATTTGTAAGTTCTTGGATATTGCAACCTTCTAAATGATGGAACATCATTGATACGGTCTGTGGTATTGAATCCATGTCCACCTCTGGATAAGTGAGTAGGTGATATAAACTCTAACCAAGCATTGAAGATATCATTGGTATAATAGTCTCTTTGACTATACCATGTAAGGTTTATATCAGGATATCTCCTAAATGTAGCATAATTCTGCGAAACACCTTGTCTCAACCCATCTACCTGAGATGTTTGAATCTGTGAACCAGGTAATAATGCTTCTGAGCAGAATAATGATAGAAATTGACCTGGTGATGCTTGTTTATCGTATAAAGTGCTTTGAGAAAGATAACTTGCTAGACTTTGAGAATTTTCAAAATTTATTGATACATCATATATGTTATTGAAGGCTGGTGCAATACCACCATTTGCTACTCTTGATCTATATAATTCTTCCGTTGGCATGCGGTGCCTATCATTTCTATAGACACTTGGTACTCTAGCCATCTAAATATAGCGTGAACGTGTATACTATGTATGTCATATCAGGGGAAGTTTCGTCCCAGAAACTCAAAAAAGTATAAGGGCAACCCCCAAAATATCATTTATAGATCGCTTTGGGAAAGAAAGTTCATGGTATATTGTGATGAGAAACCTCAAATTCTCACATGGGCATCAGAAGAGTTCTTCATACCATACTATGACCCAACTACCAAAAAAGTGAAGAGATACTTTCCTGACTTCTATATCAAGTACAAGAATATACATGGTAAGGTGGTGGAAAAGGTAATAGAAATCAAACCATTGAAGCAATGTAATCCACCCACTCAGAAGAAAAAAACAAAGAAATATATGTATGAAGCACTAGAATATGCAAAAAATCAAGCAAAATGGAAGGCAGCAAAAGATTTCTGTGCTGACCGTAAGTGGGAATTTCAAGTAATGACGGAGAAGGAACTTGGCATATAGCGACGAATTCCCAGACTCAACTTATAGTGGGAGTCCTAAACCTGGCACCCTTTCTATTTTTAGATATGGTGCAAAATATAAGAAAACACTACCATATTGGGATAGAAACCCACTATGCTACATTTTTGGAGCATCTGGTGGTGCATTCTATGGTCTAAACTTACACTACAACCCCCCTACTAACAGGAGAGCAATTCTGAGTTATATTGATAATGGTGGAGATCCGACAAAGGTTCGTGGGTACCATAAATACCTAAAGTCTTATATGGATACCCCTTTCATTGTACTTGCTATGAGTGACTGGGACAAAGCATTATCCTATGGTATGGAAGAATTCCGTAGAGTTATAGGTTCTGTAGAGTTGGGTGTCGACGCAGCGACAGTACAAAAAGGTGGTTTTTACAAGTAATGTCATTATCAGAAGAACAAAAAGAAGCTCAAAGGTACGCAATGGAACATTGTGTATTTGAAGGTGGATCTCTTATGGGAGGGGATTTAGGAAATACCTACTCATGTGAGATGGGTATAAATGGTGATATTGGTACAGATGCAGTAAATGAAGATGGATATCATAGAATTGAAGTAGATATAACAAATGTTGATGGAAGTGCTGGAACAGAAGAGGTATATGTAAAACCAATATTATCAACAGATGTTAGTCCGGAAAAAAATAATTTTGGGTCAGTTATAAGAATCGAAACTTTAAGTGGTGAAGTAATAGATTTAGACTCAGAATTGGGTAAAAATTTAGTGAAATCTGATAATTTTAGTGAGTTATATACTAGAACATTAGCACAATTGAAGTATGTGTCAGAGACTTCTGGAGTACAAAACTTCGTCCTATCAAAAGATCAATGGGAAGCAGCAAATGAAGCAATTGCAAGAAATGATGACGGTGATCTAAAAGACTTATGGGATAAAATAAACACAGATGAACATGTAAGGAACTCAAGTTTTCCTTGGTTATTCAAATATAAAGACTTGAATACTAATGAGTATAGTGAGGATCAAACTGGTGTTAGAATATCAACTTCAGAAGGGGAAACCACCGTCTTAAATAATAGAGAAGAAGAAGAACAAACAACAGAGGATTTGGATACAAACAATGGATTAGGAGAAATATTCAAATTATTCCCTGTTCTAAAATATCCTGCTGATGCTGCATATGGGGCTGGTGGTCAAGATTATATCAGATTTGAGACTTTTAAGTATAAACCACCCAATGTAGGTTCTTTTGATAAAAGAAGAAGACAAGCGGATACAGAACCAGCAATAGTAGATTTTATAGCGGGTAGAGGTCCAGCTAGATCTACAAATCTTGGAGATTATGGTAATACAATAAAATTACCTATTCCAAATGACCTAAGAGTAAGTAATGGTGTTGAATGGGGTGGTGGTAAAGCAAATGCAATGGAGTTGGCAGCATTTCAAGGTGCTACAAACAGAATTGGTGATATTGAAAATGGAGGTTTCGGACAGTTATTCAAGGGTTTGAATAATATTGGTAAATTAATAGATGAACTTAAACAGTTAGATAATGATGACCTAGGTAGTGGAACAGCAACGACAGCATTCCTTGCAAAGATGATGTTATCTTCTCTCAATATAAATGTAGACACTAATCAATTTGTTGCACGTTCTTTGGGAATATCAATAAACCCAAATCTAGAATTATTATTCTCAAGTCCAAAGTTGAGAAATTTCACATTTAGATTTGATTTTGCACCAAATGATGAGGAAGACGCTAAAGTGTCTAGACATATAATGAGAGTGTTTAGACAAGGCATGCAACCCACTGGGTATGCTGGTAGGCAGGCTGGTCAACGTATAGGAACCGCAAATATCTTTATTGGTGCACCTAGAGTGTTTAGAATAGGTTACTTCAATGGATCTAGTAGAATTAGAGGTTTACCTATACATAAAATATGTGCTTTGACACAAGTATCAACAAACTTTACACCTGAAAATGTTTACCAGTCTTATGCAGATAGTAGAGCAGTGTCTAACCCTGTTAGATCAACCATGGAGTTAGCATTTACTGAGTTGACTCCAATATTTGCCGAGGATTACTTAGATCCAGATGGAGATGGTGGAACAAAAGAACAGAAAAATAATGCAAGTATAGCAGACTTGATTAGAGCAGAAGGTGAAGGAGGAATCCTTCAAGGTGATAATAAAATCAATGTGGAGGATATTGGATTCTAATGGGTTATTTTACAAACTTTCCGAAAGTATCACTACCATCCTTTGCGGATAATAGGAGTTCATCTCTTGATTTTGTCAATTCGACAAATTTATTCAAAAGAGGAAAAATAAGAGAAGAAATTATAGGTAGTATAGCTGCATTTGAAAGATATTCTATAAATGGTGATGACAGACCTGATAATGTGGCATTTAGAGTATATGGAGATTCTTCATTAGATTGGGTAATTCTAATAAGCAACAATATACTAAATGTGAGAGATGAGTGGCCAATGAATCAATATGACTTCAAAAGATATATTGATAATAAGTACTCAACATCACTTCTTACACAAATTCACCATTATGAGTCAAAAGAAGTAAGAAACTCAAAAGGACTTCTTTTACAACAGTCTGGAATATGGGTTGATGCAGATCACTCCTTCTCTTGGTCTGAGAATGGTAAGAAGTACACTCAAACTGGAACCACGTCAGTATCAAATTTACAGTTTGAGAAGATAGAAATAATAAGAAAAGATCAATCAATGTAGTAAGATCTAACTATCTTGAAGTTATAAAAGAAGATATGAGAGAATTACTCACATATACTGATAGTAGTCAATATGTCAATAGAAAACTGAAAAAAGGATCTAATCTAAGAATTTTGTCTCCTCGCTAAATGGTGAGGATTGTTCTCACTATGAGGAACATCCCAAACTAGGGTATATCTGTCAACATCACTTACATTGACAGCACCATGTGGTATCTTGTTGTTGAACCAAAAGAAAGTGCCAGGTGCAACATAGAATTCCTGATTACCGACTTGATATAAGTATACTCCTTGTAACGATAAGTGATATCTATCTTTGTTTTGGTAATATAACCCCTTATCAATATGCCTTAGGACTTTATCGCCTGGTTTGAGCCGAAAGAATCCTGCTCTACCTGTTTCCTTTATATTATGTCTTTCCCAAAATTTGTGCACATTTTTGTACTTATCGTATAATGGTGTTTTTCTTTGTCCCATCGCATCATGCGGATCTTCGCCTTTTTCGACTTTTGCCCAAACTAACGGTAAAAACCCATATGGGCTCTTATCGCCACCTACACCTCTTTGCTTAGATACCCAATCCCAGTCATCTAAGTCCATTTCGTCTAAAAACGGTTTTACGTCAATATTCTCTTCTATGATAATAATGTTTTCCATGAAAAAACCTTAAGGGTCATTTTTTGGTCGGAGTTTTTTTTGCCCTTTTTTGAAAACAAAAAGTCGTTTTTGGTACAGCTTAGGCATGAATAAGTATGTGGAAAGCAATAGATACTCGTGACTTCTCTGACCTATTGACATCAACATAGTGAATCAAATTGCTGTTGAAATAAACTCCTTTGTTTGCTTTAGGTTTTATAACACATGCATTATGATCTGATTTAGGTACAACTGCTGTATTCAAGTACCTATTAGTAAATGGACTCATGATAATAAGATCACCACATCTTGGTGGTGCTTTCAACCAGTATGCTCCACTGATCTGTCCATAAGTATGATGATGCATCATATTAGATGCACCTTTACCGTTTATGTTAGCAAAAAGATGGACACATTCCAGACCTCTTGGTCTTACTATGTCATATGACTGTAGATATTCATAGCAATTATTTACTATCATCTCTTTCAAAGGATTGAACTGTGGCATCTTATCGAGTCCAGTTTTCTGCCAACCATCTACGTTAGAGTATCCATCTGACTTAGGATCTTTTTCATGTAGTTCCATTACATGCCTAAGAGAAAGGTCTAGGACGGTAAGACTACCATCCCAGACCCCTACATGTTCATTGAAGGATAAGATATCCACTTACTCTTCTGCTAGTTTCTGAAAGTAACTTAGTGCATCATCATCTTCATTGACTGATGCTGGTGCAGATGCAACAACAGGTTCTGGTGTTGCAGTTACGATCTCTTCCTCTTCATTAGCAACTTCTGGTGCTACAGGTGTTCTCTTGTTGTTTAGAACTGCATTCAATCTGGTTTCTAAATCTTGATATGATTTGAACTCAGATGGATTTGTAAATTCTTTGAGAGAATACTGCTTCTTCCATAGTGCTTCAAGTGCATCATCATCGTCAAGTAATGCAGAAGATGCAGCGAACTCAGAACTATCATAGTTTCTGTATCCTGCTACGTTCT
>CEPK01171118.1_pt1 | contig 10486 bp, 17 predicted proteins | sample 356231 | NCBI WGS metagenome assembly CEPK01 (sample SAMEA2620259, study PRJEB7988) | marine metagenome | biome: marine biome (ENVO:00000447); feature: deep chlorophyll maximum layer (ENVO:xxxxxxxx); material: "saline water (ENVO:00002010), including plankton (ENVO:xxxxxxxx)" | depth 80 m
TAACGGCGTATGATCTAACCTTCTATAACCCACTATCCCCAATCCATGACCCCTTTAAGTCAGCATATAACGGGTTCCAGACCGGAGGGATCAGTAAAGGAACGGGCAACTTCCTTGAATCTTTCTGGAAGGATGTAGTTGGGTACGGCATCGGACCACAAGCAGCCTTCCAAGCTATTGTAGGTAAGGACGATTACGGTGAACGTCTCTATACCCCCGGGGAAGCCCTCCATGTAAACGTCGGGAAGGGGCTAAACCACTACTGGGAAAAAGCCCTCCGTCCCGGGGTCGTGGATAAAATAGTCAAGGCCGTGAAGGCTAACAAATGGAAGGATGTTGCCGTAGAGGGGGACGCTGCCTACGATGTTGGTCGCCTCATTGCGGGGGAAATTATTGGTGTTCCACCTAAGCAATACGAATTGGATGTGGTGATCGAACGTGCCGCTCGAAATGTAAAGAGAGATATCGACGCACTCTATCGGGACTCTTATGGGAAGCTGTATAGCCCCCTCCCAATGACCGAAGAAGACGTTCTTGAAAGTGTTCTAAAATTAGATCGATTAGAGGGCGAGCAGTATAAGCGGCACATAATAAATAGGAATGCGTTGGCCGAACTTCTTGGCGGCGATTATCGAAAAGCCAACCGGATGTATATCTCTTCAATGATCGCCGCCGGGAACTCCAAGGCTAGGTCTAACGATCTTATCCTCCGGGGCCGTCTGGACAGGAGAGTAATAGGGGCCAAAGGTTTGGAAACAATTCGCAAACGGGCGAACCAACGAGGAGCCGAAGGGGGAGCTACGCGATTGCGGAATTTGAAAAAGGCGTATCAGCAGATCCCGCGCTACCGCCGAATAGAGGATTATTAATGGGCACAAAAAAAGGCCCCGCCCGGCAAATGCCGAGCGGGGCCCTGAGTTTTGTGGGGTTGTTTAGTTGATCACGTTTCCGTGATCGCCCACGTCTTGTCGTTATCTAATAGCTCGCCTAGTTCTTTCTCTACGAATTCTCTGCCGTCCGCTGAATGATGGGAGACCCGGGTACCAGAGGTGCCCAAGTGGAGAAGGGTTGGTTCACACCAGCACTTCATCGAACGGTCTATTACATGTTCACGTTCATCGTTATCGGGATGAACATGTATGATAATTGGTTTGTTATTTTCTCCAGTCATATTTGTCGAAGAGATCTTCAATAGTATCTGAGCAGTCAACCTCCGTGATGGCGGTGAGGAAGTCGATCACTTCTTCCCGCATACCCGGGTCGTGGATAGCAGTAGAAGTTCGCAGGGTACCGCCCGGCCATTGGATCCATGCTTCATAGAACATGTGATCTTGTAACCCGTCCCGGTGCGGAGCCTCGGTGATCTGAATGTTAATCCCCGGGGGGACTACTAGTCCTTCCTCATAAGGAAGCTCAATCTTTTCTATGATCTTTCGATTTGGTTTTGTTACTTCGTCTTGTGTTTCGCTTATGTCAATTGGCATTTCCGTAGTTGGGCTGGATGTGGTGCTTGGCCCATTCGATATCCTTCTTACTCACAATCGCAATTTCTTTCAAGGTCCGAAGGTGCGCTGGTGTTAAGCGTCCTTCTTTCTGGAAATACTTAACCGCTTGTGGTGCAGCAGTAACGAATGGGTGAACCCTACCCTCTGACCTGTCCGTCCAGTTTAAGTAGAGGAGGCCACTACGGATTAATGGAATGTCTTCTTCGAGAAGGGTGTCGTTGTTTGGATCTTCTATTAGCTGAATGAATCTCTTTTCATTTTTTATCTTTTTCACTGGTGTAATAATACTTGTTGCTGTTCGGCTTACATTTAAAAAGCAGAGACAGGTAAGATATTACGGGGCTCGTTAAGAATAGGAAGCACACCAAGGCTATAATCTCGTCCATTGGTTTAACTAACTAGGATCTTACTGAACTCCCCCCATGGGAAGTTATCTTTCTCTGCTTTGTAACTCAGCCATAACACTGGGTACTCTGGTTCGGTCATCGTCTTGTGGTCGTTACACAAACCATCGGTGAAGTAGATGAGAAGAAGGGGGTCGATGCATAGATCATGTGGATCTTTCTCAATCCATTTGAATGCCTCTCTGAAGGAAGTCCCTCCTCCCCCGTTCATCTTCTTGGGTACCTTGTCCCCCGGTTCCAGTACGGTGTAGTCTTTTACCTCTTCCGCACAAGACACGAGGAGCACCCGGTTAGGTTCGATGTCATCAAGGATATACTGGTTCAGTTCAAAGAACTTCTGCCATGCCTCGGGACCGATAGACCCGGAACTGTCGGACACACATACGATGTCCCCAACCTTCCGGCCCTCCCTGCCCGGGGCAGCGAGCCCGGTTGAGATATACACCCCGTGGTTATACGGGGACTTCCAACCTTTGTCGCACTTCACTTGAACAAACTGCTCGGCATACGATGCCCAGTCTTGGGGCTCCGTCTGTCTGCGTTCCTTCGCTATGCGCCGGGTAGCAGCACTCTCGATCCCATGTGAGTGGGTGTCCAGAGCATCCTGAATCATGAGCCGTTCGTTCTGTTCTTCGAGTTCAGCTTCCAGTTCCTCTTCACCAATCCCAGCCGCCTCGGGCTTGAACGTATCCACGCCCCCGGCACCCGGTAGAGATGTTACATCTGGCTCGCCGCTACCATCAGCAGCATCGCTACCAGAAGCAGAGTCACCGTCACCAGTGTTATCTTCTTCAGTCTTCTCATCGCTGGTTCCTTCCTCCCCATCTGGATCAGGATGCCCGGCTCCGGGCTCGGGGGATTCCTCCTCCATCTCCTCTTCCAGTTCATCCTTACGTAGATATTGATATAACTTCTCCGTAGTGTGGGGCTCGGACATCTTGAGATCCAGCAGCACCCAACTAGGTAGGGGGAATACAACCTTCCCGATCTCCTCGTTGCGTTGGTGGATCATCTCATTCACCTTGTAGTCCGCAGCCTTGTTGGCGGTTTTCCTACTGGTGAACTTATCTAGTCGGAACCCATGGTTCAGGATAGCGTGTAATCCTTCATGCAGTATACCAAAGGCCACATACCCTACTACTTCCCCAACTTCCTTCAGGCTTTCTTGGATGAGTTTCTCCAACCCGGTGGGGTTGATGAACAGGGTGATCCCATCCGTTGCCATGTAAGGGATGGGGATGCGGGCCTTTGGATGGTGCCCTTTCTCATCGGTGAATACCCAGTTGAGACACAGTAGCTTGGCGTATACCGCAGCCCAGTACCGGGCTATGCGACGCATAGCCCGGTTGATTACGTGGTCTGATCCTAATTCACTCAGGTCAATTGCACTCATGTGTTGGGGTTATATGGTGATCCCCAGAGTGGCTAGTGAATTCTTTGTTACCGAATCCACTGCCTTCCGGGCGGTGCTTTCCAGTTCCTTTCTCTTGTAGTCATTGGCTCGAAGCTCATCCAGATCTGCCGAGGCGATAGGCTCCAGCGTCTTGATGGCCTCGTCCAATTGGGGAAGCTCGATCCAGTTCAACTTCTTGGCTTGCTCCAGACGTTCCTTCAACCTCTCGAACCTGCCCCGCTTGAGGACACAATCAGAACCGAGCACCCCAAGGATACCTTGATCTTTCTCCCCGCTCCCGGTGAGGAAGGACAAGAGTTCCTTGATGAGGTTGGAGTGAGCAGCCTCCAGCATATGTTGTCGGCTCTTCTCTACCTCGGCCCGGACCTTGGCAGCTACCTCTTCACTGACCCCCTCAAGGAGAACCTCCCCTGATGTAGGGTCAGGCACATAATCAAGACGATGAGTGAACGCGCCCGCAGTTTCCTCGGGCGAGGGCCACACCATACCCGTGGCGGAATCACCCAGATCTCTCTTGGCATCATCCACAAGTTTCTGGTATTGCCTACGCACCTCCCCCTTGAGTCGTTCGAGTTCATCGTCCGCCTCATCGAAGATACCCCTCACCAATTCCAGTTGGTTGGCCCGGGTAAGGTATCCCCCGGTGTTGAGGCGCAGCCCCAACTTGGATAGCGAGATCCTCGTGTTCGCAAACAGGGAAAGGATCTGCCCGATGGGGGAGTTAGCCGACTTGAATAGCTTCGCGGTAGTTCGCAATGCCTCCGGGGAAGCATTGAGTGCGATGCAGTTGTCGTTCGTCACCCCCTTGTGGGTAACGCTGAGACCGATGCGCCGGGTGGAGTAGTGGACTAGGAGGTTGCCCGTGGTCCCCGAGATATCAGTTCCCGTATTATCCTCGGGTATCCTCTCGGGGATCTCCTCGGGGGTACGGTCCCTGATCTCTTGCCTGAGAGCCGGGTCCGGGGGGATGGGCCAATCCTCTTCGGGTCTTCCATAGATAGCTTCTGCCACCCGTTGAAGATCGGATGGGTTATTGTTGTTTTCCATATCGTGTTCTTGTCTGGTTTTCTCTGCGGTCCTGCGAGATACAGGACGTTGGTTTCTGTTTTGGTTCATGTGATTATCCTGTGAAGTGTTCCTTGATATACTCATTAGCGGATTCCCATCCGTGTCTCGTGCCCATCATGTAAAGACGGTCGAGGTGTTTGGTTAACTCATCCTTCTTCCAAAGGCGTTCAGCCACATTGGATACGATAAGGTCTACTACTTCTTTGTGTTCGGTTGCTTGTGTATGCAACATTTCTTTTTTTGTCATGGTCATATCAGTTATGCCCCTACTACTTCTGCCCACAACTCGGGCTTCCGGGAGGGGACATCAATCCCCCGGCGTTCAGCGGTAGTCAAACCGTAGGCGGTAACCTCAGGCTTGAACCTCTGCATTGCATCGAATACCCAATCGAACTCGCCACTGTGGAGAGCAGCGGGCACGTCGGCTATTCCTCCTGAGGCGTATAGCATAACGCCACTCGCCAACATGAATTGTTTGTCTACCCCCTTGGGGACCGTGAACCCATTCGGGTTCGCCTTGATCTCCTTGAAGGCATACTCGGATTCCATCACGGACAGGTAGGCCCGTAGTGCATTGGTCGCAGCCAAGCCTACTCGTCCTTGGATGGATACCCGGGCGGCACTCTTCTTGCACTCCCCCTTGTTCAAGGCGACGAGGGTCTCCATGACTCTCTCCCATGAGCGAGGGTTGGGTTGTGCATTGGGGATGAGGGGATCAAAATCCTTGGGGTCCCCAAGGAAATGATTCTTGTGTTCCTCCTTGGCCCCCACGGAATTACCGTAAGCGATGAAGGACGGGACGTGGGTCCCAGCGTATGCGGGGTTAGCGTCCGCCCATCTCCACCAGTCCCCGGGGTCCGGGATGAAGGTCACGATGACCCCCCGTCGAACTTCCGGGATGGAGAACCTACCCACTGTAGCCCCGTCACATCTCCGGTTACTGGTGATGCCAACAACTACGTTGGGCCCGATGACATGGGAGCCGAGGTATCGGTGCCCCCCGTCAGGAGGGGAGGTTACCCCGTGGAAGGAAGCCCGGACATCGGGGTCCCAGTTACCCATCTCATCCAGTATCCAGTATACACGCTTGTCCCCTACCCTCTCGACAGTGGGTATCGTTTTAGGTTGGGAGAATAACATCTCAAGGATCTTCTCCCCGGAAGGTGACTGCCCCCACTCTGGTAAGCCGAGCCCGGTTGCATCCGTAGGCCCAGCATGGGAGAGGTTGGTTAGCCACACATCATCGAAGTGTTTACGGGCAGTGTTCGACATGATGGTAGTCTTACCTACCCCACTCGGCCCGAACACAATGATGGTGTCCCCGGTTACTGATTGCAGTTCGATCTGCTCCTCTAGTTGAGGAGCAGATATTGGATTCTCATTCTTTTGTTTAGACATGGTCTTATTGATTTTCGTTTTCGTGGATTGTTACTTCCCAGATCTCTCCGGGCTCGGCCATAGCCTTGGCCTTTCGTTCAGTGTCGTACTCCTTGCCTGTGAAATTACACAGGGTCGTGCTGTGAAGGTGGGTACCTTCACTGTCTGAGTAATGGATCGTGAATGATTTATTCGTTTTCATTATTAGTTCAGTGTTTTAGGGCTAAGTGGTGGGTCTTTTCCCAGTGATTGAGCATAAGCTGCATGAATTGCGGGTTGCTAAGATCAATCCCTAACTCCTTACTCGCGATCTGCCTAAATTCGCGGAGCCTCTCCGAACTTTCCTTTGAGAGATGGAGGCTTGTATAGGCCGCTCGTTTTTCCTTGGGGACGGGGGGTCTCCCCGGTTTTCTCTTTGGTTCTTCTGGTGTGGTATCTGGTTTGTCTTTCATGGTTAAAGATCTTTTAGAATAATACAGGTGACGGTAGCTGGTAGGTTGCCTTGCTGAGTATCAAGAAGGTCGAACCCCCCGGACATGACCTTGACATCATGGGTGGGGACCGGAGGACAGGGGGTATTGTCCGGGCCCAGATTCATGGTCCCGGCTCCGGGATCACGGCGCAGGACATCCATGCATTGGGGTGGGCCTCCTTTCTCATAGGGGTGGAAGCATAGTCGGATTCTCTTTCCCTCACTGGTGCGAAGGGAGACCGAGCTAGATCCGTCCGGGACATCCACAAGTAGATGGCGGGAACCTTCTTCAAGGATGACCCCATACTCATCACTGTGGGCCCCGGAGTGTTCTAATGTTCGGAAGTGTTGTTTTGTTTCCATGTATTTGGTTATTTCTGACATATAACTTCTCCTTCGGTTTCAATCCATACCTTCGCCCCACAGGGTAAAGGTTTATCCGGTGAGTAGATCACCTTGCATGGAGACTGGATCGTTACCTCCGTGCAATAGTCGTTTGTCTTGTAAGTCTTAACGGTGATGACGGGGGATCTCTCCCCCGTCTTCGCGTTCTTTCTGATTACGTGCTGGTTAATATGTATCTTCGTTTTCATTATTCATCTACCCCATCTCTGGATTCAAACGGGTGGGTCATATCGAAGTATTCATCTCCCGATAACCTACCGCTCTCCCCCGACCAGATCAGCAGATCTATCTGCGAATCAGAAAGGCCGGGGTAAGCCAGCCGGGACAGGTATCGGAACGCTCGTTCCAATCTCTTGTATTCTTTATTGTTAGTCGGGGTGCTATCGGGGACATCGTGAACCCCCCGGTCCCGCAACCAACTCAAGATATGGGTATCGAGCACGGCATACTCGCACCCCTCCCGGGTATGGAGGAGGAAGAAGCGTGCCGTCTTATTACCCACACCGTGGATAGCAAGTAGGTCTTTCAGTTCGCAGTTCGCAAGGTCAAGGTCAAGGGACTGCATGATCCCCTTGGTGAGTCGTCCATACTGCCCGACCTTGCTTGCGACTAGTGCATTATGCACCCCAGTCTCTCCGATAGATCGGAAGTAATTGAAGGGGGGTTCCTCGCCCAGCTTGGCCGCATGGAGAAGTCTACTCAGACAACGGGATGCATAGTCGGAGTTCTTCCCGGCCACGAACATACAGAAAAGCCAGAAGGCTTGCAGTTTGTTTGTGCCCCGGTTGAAATCAGTAATGTTAACGGGATCAATGGTTGTTGCTTTCATTGTTCGTACGCTTCCGTCGTAGGACAAGAAGCAAGGTTAATGGGACGACGATGAAGAATAATATATCGTTCATAGATTTGCATTGTGTTCCCCATACTCGATGTGATTCACATGAGTATGGAAGTATTGGATGATACGCTCCAGATCGAGATAGACCTTGGCCCTTTCTTTTGCTGCCTCCCCGAAAGCCTCATCCCCTTGGACATAGTAGTCCCGGGGATGAAACTCCACCCGTTCTATTGCATTCAACGCTTCGATCAGCGGCTCGGTGATTGCATTCAACGCTTCGACCAGCGGCCCGGTGATCTCGGTATACTGTTGGAGTAACGCTTCACGAGAGTTACCGTTCAGGTGGATGGTTGGCAGGGTTATGTTTTCGGTAGACATGGTACTATCCGAAAGTGATTTCGATGTTGGCCCGTTCGCAGAGTGCACTTGCGATGGCCTCCTCGTCCACCTCAACTGCCGCTGCGATGTCGTCGGGGTCCACCTGATGTGCAACTGACATGGCGATGTCGTCGATATCAATGTGCTCCAAGACATCGTCTACATCTATCCGGTTAGCGATGGCTTCGGTATCGAACTCATCGTGATTTAACACAGCATTCGAAAGCTCCTCCATGCAGATATAGGATGCGAGTGATCCCTTGCAGATATTATCTGCAACAGATTCGTGATCGACAGACTCGGCTACTTCCTGCGATAGTTGAGTGTAGTCTATGTTCGACGCTACCTCGTATACATCTACCTCGGATGCAAGGTCCGACAGGTCAACGTGCCCGGCAATTTCTACCGGGCATACCACGGTGCCCACCACCTCGGCAAGAGATGACTCGTCCACCGACTCTGCAAGAGAATCGTAGCAGACGTTCTCGATGAGTGTGTCGTAGTCTACATCGACACAACTAGCGAGGGCCTCATGGTCTACAGATTCCGCAATGGAATTGTAGCAGATGATCTCACCGAGCTTGTCGTAGTCTACCCCATTCTCCTGATCTATCTTCAGAGAGGTGATCTCGTTCTCTAGCTTGGTGATGCGTTCGATGTAAGGCCGGGATGCCCGCTCGACCAGACGGTTGAACAGGTGGGTAGGCTTAGGGAATTTGAATTTAGGAAGATTGAATTTCATAATTCTGATTGGTTTGTTTTTCTTGGTTGGTTTTGTGTTTGGTTTACTAGTGCTCACTAGTGATTAGTTGTTGGGTTCCAGAACGAAACCCGTCTCGTCTTTCTTGCCAAGACCCTTGGCCACTAGGCCAACGATCTTTCCTTTTGGATCTTTAAAGCGGAGATCATCTTCGTCCCCGTTGATTACTTCGATCCCCTGCCATTCGTCAGGCAGGTGACCCCGGAATACAACAGCTACGTTGCCCCCGGCATTGCAAAGCTCCCGGACAAGGGAGTCCTTAGTCAACTCACTACGAGAGAACGTCAGGTCATAGTTGTCAGGCAACTTGCCAGACAGGAATGAACGGAACCTCTTCTCATCCTTAGTGTAGTCGTAGAACTGGAGGTGAGGGAACTGGCCCATGACCCCATACCGGGGGGAGAGAGACGTACCCAGCTTGTGCCATGGCAGGTCACTAGTCAGGTTCAATCGGAAGCACGCCTCCCAATCATTCTTGTCGGATCTCTTCTCGGCCTTGGCAATCTCGTCAAGCAACTGCATGAGGAACTCAACCTTCTTCTCGAAGAACATCTTCGTCTTCCTGATCCGGGCATCCTGCACTGAGGTCATGATCCCCCGACCAGCGGTGTTGAGGCAGGCAGCAGCACACCCCGGTGATGCATGGGGGCAGACGTTACGTCCGGCCAGTGTATGGGGAGCGAGGTGTAGACCAAAGGTCTTCCATCCTTTCTTCTCTCCCTTCCTTGTCTTGTAGTTTCCGTCGTTTAGTAGTTTCATTTTTTGATATCGTGGGTTCAGGGTTCTAGATTGGAAACCCTTCTTCGGTTAGCATTTCTTCTGCTATCTCGATAGCGAAGTAGTTCGCCTGTAATTCATCCATGCCTTCCATATCATCGAGGGCATTGCAGAGGGTCATACTATCCGAGAGGTCATCGATTGTCGGGAACCCATCAGTTAGTTCTATGATCTTGGTGTTAACTATTTGTCTCGCTTTTTCTCTGGTCATTTTTCTACATCTGGTTGGGGCGCAGGATCACGTATGACTGATGCCGCTCCCCTTCGTGTTCGAACGTGATCAGGTCACGCCCATTACTGTCTTCTTCGACGTTCAGGAACTCGACGTTGTCGAGCCGTATCTCTTCACCGTCGAGTATAACGTAGGGGATCTGGGGCTGGCTCATATTACAGGAGGTTGAGCTTGTAATCTTCTATCTCCGTTTCGTTCTCGTAGCCTACTGACTTGAAGTGTTCGGCAAGATGCTTTGCCCCATGAAGGGACACGGGTATGAATGTTTGTTTCTCCCCATCGTCCCACTCAAAGATAAACTGCAAGGCAGAAGGCATCGGGATTTCTGAATGTGTAATGGTAAATGACTTACTCATTGCGCCAGTTCCTTTTCAGTTTCTTCTTGGCTAGACGGTGTCGCTGGTAAGCGGGGCACCTCCTTCTCGTGCTCTTCTCGGAGGGCACTTTTTATTTGGTCCTCCATGAACTTCTTCGCTATCTTCGCAGCCCAGTGGTATCCTTTGTTACCCTTGCGGTAACCGTATACGTTGGTGCTTAGTCCGATGTGTTTCTTCACATCCTCATAGGTAATGAAGTAGGGGGTGTTGTCCTCCTCCTCCCACATGAATGCCCCATTCAGTTTCTCTAGGAGACTGACCCGGGCATAGAACTGGGTAGCGTTCTCCTCAGTAATTTCACCAATGTCCACGATCATCGTGAGCCAGATGAATTGGTTGGTAAGAGGCTCCATATTCTTCAGCCCCGAATCATCGGTGTAGAAGCATACGTCCTCGTAGTTCTTTATTTTTTTCAGGTTCCAATGTAATGCCATTGTTCTTTTGGTTTTCTTGTTTGGTTACTAGTAGTGACTAGTAGT
>CEPK01124655.1_pt1 | contig 10461 bp, 10 predicted proteins | sample 356231 | NCBI WGS metagenome assembly CEPK01 (sample SAMEA2620259, study PRJEB7988) | marine metagenome | biome: marine biome (ENVO:00000447); feature: deep chlorophyll maximum layer (ENVO:xxxxxxxx); material: "saline water (ENVO:00002010), including plankton (ENVO:xxxxxxxx)" | depth 80 m
TCCATTTTTGTAAACTGAGGACTGGTGTTTGATGGGGAGACCATAACGACTCCAGCTCCAATTGCTGTGTCAAGAATTGCAAGTGAAGTACCACTACATGCAGCACCCATAACTCCTTGCGCTCCTTGAGCAATAACATCTTGAAGGCTTGTCAAAGCTACAGCTCCATCACAACCACTATCGCCTTCTAACAAGACGACAGGCTGTCCATTAACACCGCCAGCTGCATTTACATGCTCAATAGCAAGTGCCGCACCTAGTGCAATACCAGGGCCTAGAAATGCTAAATCACCCGATAGAGGCATAAGTGATGCCAATATCAAAGGATCAGCGGTTTCTACGGGCGCAGCTGTTGTAGCAGGAGCAGCTGTTGTAGCAGGAGCTTCAGTAGTTTCAACTACTTCCTCAACTGCTTCATCAGCACCACCACCACCACAGGCTGCTGCGAAAATCGCTAATACTGCAATTAATGCAATCGCTTTGCGATTTCTCATATATTTTCCCTTTCAGTCACTGAAAAAAAAATTCCTACATCAAGCAGGAATTGTTCTTTAACAATAGCATTTTTTTTGTACAACTCAAAAAATATATATATTTTTTATACTCAATAATGTATGAATATTGAAGAAATCTTAATTTTTCTAAGGAACCAGAACTACTTAGATGTTTCCTTATATATTTTATTTATTTACGCTCTAGTAAATGGATGGAGAAAAGGATCTTTTATCCATATATATTATTTATGTACTCTAACTCTTGGCATAGGGTTGGCGTTTAGGTATTCAAATTTTTTTGGTCTATTCATACAAAAGTGGCTTAATTCTGAAACTCAGGTATCAAAAATTATTGCAGGAGTGATTATTATACTTGGAGTATCAACAGTATCTTCCGTATTGCTATCGCTTTTACCAAAAAGATTAAAAACTAACCCAATTGATTTTGGCAGTAGATTCTTCGGGAGTATTTTTTCATTCATTTGGGTGAACTTGTTTTTATGTATTTTTTTTAGTTTCATTAGTTTATTTTCACTTCCCAATACTGTGAAACAAATAAATCAAGAATCAAAACTTGTTAGTTTTTATGTTAGTCCTAACTCTTTCCCTCAAGAGGTATTGTCAAGAATTACTGGGACGGACCTTCTACTTTCGATAAACAGAATTAAAGAGCTAACTGGAAAGACGTCTTATGTTGATGGTTGTTTAGAAATAGTTCAAGCAAAAGAAATAGATATTAGAACTAGAGATGACTTAGCACAAGACTTAATCTCTTCTGTTAATAAACACAGATTGGACCTCTCTGTTGATTTTTTAGAGACAAGGCAGAGCTTATCCGACATAGCTGAAGATTATGCAATGAAGATGTATAGGGATGGGTTTTTCTGTCACCTAGACCCTTCCGATGGATCAAGCGTAAATGAAAGATTGAGAAACAATAATATAAACTTCAATTTTATTGGAGAAAATCTTTCCCTTGCTGCTTCTATGGATTTAGCTCACCAAAGTTTGCTTCAGTCTTCAAGACATAAAGAAACTATAGAAAGTTCACTTTTTAGACACATTGGGATAGGTGTAGTAGAAGGACCAATAGGCTTTATTGTTGTACAGATATTTACTGGAGGGTAGCTTAATTGCCTACAAAAACATATAGAGATATTTGGGTTAATTCCTACCCAGTATTTTTTGCCTTGGTACTTGAGCCAGTAGTAGCGCTAGTAGACTCTTTTGTTGCAAGCAAGCTAGGGCTGCTTTACCTCTCAGGGGTCGGGGTTGGAGAATCAATTTACGGAGTATTAGTTTGGGGATTTATATTTTTAGCATATGGGACAACACCACTCGTTTCATCATTAAGATCAAAAGGGGATTTTGAGAATATAACCAAGTTAATAATCTTTGGCCGTAAGATCGTTTATTTTTTTGGTATATTAACTTTTGTAATTATTTATTTTTATTCCGAGTACTTAATTTCATTATTTGAACCTACTTCTGAGGTTACAGAATTTGCTAGAAGCTATATTTTACCTCGAACATTTGGGAGCATATTCTACTTATATGTTTTACATACTGCTGCTGTCCTCAGAGGATTAAGGAAAGCAAATGCAACCCTAGTTTCTGCAGTTATTGCCTCATCAATAAATATTATTCTTGACTTTCTTTTTGTGTTTAGTTTCGGTCTTGGTTTATTTGGAATAGGATTAGCTAGTACTTTAGCCTTTCTTTCTGCCTCCATTTACCTTCACAATGTATTAAGAAAAGAGGTTTCTTCTTTCCCCCCTAATATAAAATCTCTTAACGTAGATATACGAAAAAATTTCTTTTCTATGAGTTTTGCGATACTCTTGAGGTCTTTTTTTCTAGTAGGAATGATGACATTAATGAAGAATTTTGCATCACGAATATCTTCAGAAGCAATAGCTTTGAATCATATTTTGTTATATGTATGGACTATATTCACTATGTTGATAGATTCCGTTGCAGTTGCCTCCCAAACCCTAGTTGCTGAAAAGATATCAAAAGGATATACCTATTGGAAAACTGATCTAAGTAAATCCTTAGTCAAGATTTGTTTTGGTTTAGCTGTAATTGTTTTTTTAGTTCTATTTATTTTTTTGGTTGACTTTGTAGAGATTTTATCAAACACAAACGCACTTAACTCAGCTACTGAAGAATTAAGACTCCTTGTAGCTGCAAGTTTGTTTATTGGCTTTTTTGCCTTTCTTTGGGATGGTGTCCTCCTAGGGCTTGGGTCATCAAATCATTTTGCAATCATCACTATTGCAGGTTCGGTAGTTGGGGGAGCTTTATTATTTTTTACATATGTTAATAACCTAGGCCTTTATGGACTCTGGGTTTCATTGTGCGTCTCATTAGTAATAAGAAGCTTAATGGGTTTTTATTTTCAAAAACTAAAATAGATTTATTTTAGACATCCACTCATAGCTTCTAGAAGTTCTTCGATTAGATCTTCAGGATCTTCAAGTCCAGCAGAGAGTCTTACTAAGTTACTTTCTACAGCCGCATCTGTTCCGTCAGCTCTTTCATGAGTCATAAAAGCGGGAATCTCCAATAAACTTTCAACTCCTCCAAAGCTTACAGCGAGTTTAAATAGATCTAGGTGGTCAGCAATTTTCATTAAATCAATTTGATCAGTAACAAAAAAACTTATCATACCTCCGAATAAGTCCATTTGGTCGAGAGCTTTTTTATGGAATTCATTTTTTTCCAAACCTGGATAATTTACTTTTTCTACTCCCTCAAAACCATCAAGTTTTTTGGCTATTTGTAAAGCATTGTTAGAGTGTACTTTGATTCTTGCTCCCAATGTATATAAGCCCCTCTGACACAAGTATGAGTCAAATGGTGACAAAACTGTACCTATTTTTTTCTGTGTTTCTAATAGGTATTCGTGGATTTCTGGATTTTCAGTTATTACTACCCCTCCCATCGTATCACTATGGCCACCGATGTATTTGGTTGTAGAATGCATTACTATATCAGCACCATGTTCTAGCGGGCGAGTAATGAATGGTGTAGAAAAACTACTGTCACACACTAGAAGACCACCTTTTTTATGGACTATTGATGCAACCTCCTTGATGCTCACAACATTCATCAAGGGATTAGAAGGTGTCTCTAGCCAAACGATTTTTGTCTCTTTGTCTAGGGCTTCATCTAATTTGTTGAGATCGGTGAAGTCAATAAATTCAGATTCAATATTATTTTTTGGAGCAACCTCTGTAAAATAACTTACGGTACCACCATATACACTATTAGTAATAACAGCTCTGTCTCCAGGACTTAAAAGACGTGAAATTAAATCTGTAGCAGACATTCCAGTTGAAACTGCAATTCCATGCATCCTTTCGTAGTCCTCTACTCCTTCCAGCGAAGCTATAGTTTTTTCAAAAAGCCTCCTAGTTGGGTTGCCTATTCTTGAGTAGACGAAATCAGCATTCATTTCTGGAGTATCAGTTGAGTAAGTTGTGGTCAGATGCAAAGGAGGCATAGCATCGTTTGATGAAATCTTAACTCCACTTTCGGTGTGGATGGCTCTAGTATGGATTCCTTTTTTATTTTTCTTCATAATCTGATTAAGTAATTCTATATGCTTGATAAGTTTTTTGTTACCTACTTTATTAGTTTTTTATAGATCTCTATCTAGGTAATAACTTAAGACTTGAAGTTCTTGGGATAAGTCGACATTTCTTGTTTGGACATCCCCGATGTTATCTATTCTTATTGGTGCAAAGTTTAATATGGATTTAACACCAGCATCTACAAGGTTAATTGCAGTTTCTTGTGCAAACTCAGCCGGTGTTGCAATTATTCCAATAGCTACAGGGAGACTTTTGAAATCTTCTTTTATTTTCTCAACAGGCCTGACAGTTAGACCTGTAATTTTAGATGAAATCTTTTTTTCATCTGTATCATATAAGCCAACTATCACGAAACCTTTTTCCTCGAATCCTCTATATTGAGCTAGTGCAGTTCCTAGGTTTCCAGCACCGACAATTACCGCATTCCATCCCTGCCCAAGTCCAAGTTCAATTCTCAATTGGCTTCTTAAAGTAGAGATTTCATAGCCCACACCTCTAGTCCCAAGGGTTCCCAAATATGAGAGATCTCTTCTAACTTGAGCTGGCTTAACTTTTGCTAGTTCAGCCAACTTTGTTGAAGACAGTCTTTGGCTGCCTTTAGGGATATTTCCAAGGCAATTAAGGTAAATTGGCAGCCTCTTTACTGTTGCTGGAGGTATTTTATTTTTCACTAATGCACAATCTAAAGGCATTAAATAATTATGAGAAATAGAAAATAGAAAAAAAATAAAAATCTTATATTAATTAATAAGTTGTTTAGATATCAACACTAACTTAATTAATGTGGGAGATTCATTTAGTCAATACGACATAGTTATTATAGGAGCAGGTCCTTCTGGAACATTAACCGGCATAGCTTACAAGAACTTAAATCCAGATCTAAGAGTTGCAATTGTTGATATGCAAACTTTTCCTAGAGACAAGTCATGTGGTGACGCAATTGGGCCGGGGGTAATTAATGCTCTAAAGAGGTTTGGTTTAGACGATATACTTTACGATCAAGAGCCAGTTATTTCAACATCACTTTCTGGAACCGGCGAGGTTGAAATCAATAACTATATACCCGAAGTTAAAAATAAAGATGACTCGATAGTTTATGTAATTCCACGAAAAGAGTTAGATCATAAACTTTTAGTCAAGGCATTAGAACTCGGAGTGGAAGACTTCACTGGATATAGATATTTAGGAATGGAGTCTACTAAGGAGGGCTGGTCTATTGAATTATCAAAAAATGAGAAACTATTAAGATTAAATTCGAAATTAATTGTGGGAGCTGATGGTGCAAACTCAAGAGTCCGTAAAAGCTTAGGAGTTAAATCTAATGATGATAAAGATAAAGCACTAGCAATTCGTGCATATATCGATAGTCCTAACTTTGTTTCACACTTTAATGAGAGATCTTTATTTTTTGAGATCAATTTATCAGCTGAGAGAGGGTATGCTTGGGCTTTTCCGAGTAATAGAGATTTAGTAAATGTTGGGATAGGTATACCAGTAAATATATTCAAAAAGGAAAACTTAGATATAAATTCACTCCTAGAAATCTTTATTGAACGCCTACGAAGTAAAGGGATAGTAGTCAATAATGTAAGAGATGCACGAAGTTATGTTCTCCCCTTCGCTTCGTCTTTGCCAAAGTTTTCTCATAATCATGCAGCCCTAGTTGGAGATGCAGCATCAATGATAAACCCTATGAGTGGGGAGGGGATATTTTACGGAATGGAAGCAGGCTATATTCTTGCAAAACACACACATGATAAATTAAGCTCTAAAAAACTAAATGAGAGCATAGGTTTATATGAAAAGGAATTTAGAAAGAGGTTTGGTAGACATTATCTTAGTTGCACAATAGCAAGGCGTGTTTTAGAAGTTCCGTTTATGACAAAAAGACTTTTAAATGTTGCGAAATACAATCAACATACAATAGATTTTATTATTGAGTTATTGTTTGATGAAGCCCATCTGACTCTAAAAGAACTATTTTTATTGACAGGAAAGTTCCTTTTACCAATAAACCTATTAAAAATAGGCTCAAAAAATACATCTTCTACTTAATTAATTAAAGAAAAATAAGTAAAATAAGATTAGAGATTGTGAAATATTTCACAAATTAAGGGGGTAATTTATGGAGCAGTGGATACCTATATTGGTTATGTTTTTTGTAGCTCTAGGGTTTGCACTTGCTTCCTTGGGTATTTCTTATCTTTTATCACCAAAAAACCCAACGACTGAAAAGCTAATGCCTTATGAGTGTGGTATTTCTCCAGAACACGAGCCGTCTCAAAGGTTTCCAGTGAAATTTTACATGGTTGCAATGCTTTATATTATTTTTGATATAGAAATAATATTTCTACTACTTTGGGCTACAAGATTTTACCAGCTAGGCTGGTACGGCATCCTTATCGTCGGAATATTTACCTTATTTGTTCTTGAAACATTATATTACGTCTGGAAACGAGGAGTACTTGATTGGAATATTCCAAGTCGACTCAGATATTTTCAAGAGAATAAGGAGGCAGCATAATGTTTGCTCCGGATAATATCTTCACTACTTCATTAGATAAGGCAGTTAGATGGTCTAGGACTCAGTCAATGTGGCCAGTTACTTTTGGCTTAGCATGTTGCGCTATAGAGATGATGGCCGCAGGTTCTTCAAAATACGATCTTGCTCGTTACGGCATGGAGGTCTTCAGAGCTTCTCCTAGACAAGCAGATTTAATGATTGTTGCTGGAAGAGTATCTCAGAAAATGGCTCCTGTTTTAAGACAGGTCTATGACCAAATGGCAGAACCCAAATGGGTTATTGCAATGGGGGCATGCTCTTCATCTGGAGGGATGTTTAACAATTATGCATTAGTCCAAGGAGTAGATCAAATCGTTCCAGTTGATATATATGTTCCCGGTTGTCCGCCGGGCCCCCAGTCTCTCATGCACGGAATACTTACTTTACATGAAAAAATTATGGAAGGAGAAATAAACAGGTAATGAAAGAAGAGGTATTAAAAATTCAGATTGAGGATCTACATTCCAAGGTTGAAGAGCTACATAATGAAGGATACGAAATGCTAGTTGACCTAACAGTAGTTGACTGGTATCGCAAAAGAGACTCAAGATTTGAATTAGTAATAAACCTTCTTTCTCTCTCTAAAAAAAGAAGGATTAGAATAATCTCAGCTTTCGCAGAAAATAATTTGGAGTGCAAAACATTAACTGATATTTATCCCGGAGCAAATTTTTATGAAAGAGAAGCTTTTGATATGTACGGAATAACTTTTGAAGGACATCCAGACCTAACAAGAATACTTATGCCAGATGACTGGGTTGGGCACCCGTTAAGAAAAGATTTTGGTTTAGGAAAAATTCCTGTTCAGTTCAAGAATGCACCAAAGGCTTAAACTATGAAAGAAAAAGATACAACTGAAAAGCAAGGTACAGAATTTTGGGCAACCAATGCTGAACAAGGGGGTTGGACGATAACATCTACTGATGAAGGGAGTCAGAAGATGGAAGTAGAAGAGCCTCCTAAAGAACTTGATATCCAAATGGGGAAAGAGATAGTTGATGATTATATAAATTCAGAAGAACTTTCTTCTGGAGATGAGCGAATGATAGTCAATATGGGTCCCCAACACCCGTCTACTCACGGTGTTTTAAGACTTCAGGTTGAACTAGAGGGTGAAGTTGTAAGAAGAGTAAAACCAGTAATTGGTTACCTCCACACAGGAATGGAGAAAACAGGAGAGTCCCTCACTTATTCTCAGGGTTGTACAAATACAACAAGGATGGACTATCTATCTCCTTTATTTAATGAGCTCGTATTCTCATTAACAACTGAAAAGTTATTAAAGGTTCAAGTTCCAGATAGAGCAAAGCAAATAAGAATATTAATGACAGAATTAAACAGGATATCTTCTCATTTGGTAGCCCTTGCTACAGGAGGAATGGATATAGGAGCAATATCAATGATGATATTTGGATTTAGGGAGAGGGAGCTAATTCTTAATTTTTTTGAAAAGACTACTGGGTTAAGAATGAACCATAATTACATAAGGCCAGGAGGAGTGGCTGCTGATTTGCCTGATGGGTGGGAAAAAGATGTTCAAGAAATATTAGAAATAATCCCTGTAAAACTGAAAGAATATGACCAAATGCTCTTAGATAATCCGATTTGGAATGGTCGTTTAAGAAATGTTGGGATATTAACAACACAAGAATGTTTTGATTTGGGGATTACAGGTCCAAGCTTACGTGCAAGTGGAAGTAGTTGGGATTTAAGGAAAATGCAACCATATTCTGGGATCGAAAATTATGATTTTGAGATTCCAGTTCTTCAAGATGGGGATGTTTTTTCACGTTGGAGAATAAAAGTACTAGAGATAATTGAAAGCTTAAAAATAGTTGAGCAAGCAATGGATACAATGCCAAAGGGTGATTATAGAGTGGATGACAAAAAAGTTACACCTCCTCCAAGAAAGAGGCTGGACGAGTCTATGGAAGCTCTAATTCATCACTTCAAATTATTTACAGAAGGCTTTAAGGTCCCCGAAGGAGAAGAATATGTTGCGGTCGAGTCTCCAAGGGGAGAGCTGGGGTGTTATATTGTTTCAGACGGGTCAGCAAAACCATATAAGATGCATATAAGAGGGCCTTCTTTCTGCAATCTACAAGCACTACCAGTGATTATGGCAGATAGTCCGATTGCTGATGCAGTAGCATCAATAGCCTCACTTGATCCAGTAATTGGAGATGTAGACAGATGAGCTGGAAAAGAAATGTAATTACTGAAGCAAAAAAGCTTATTGAAATGTATCCAGAAAAAAGATCAGCCCTAGGGCCTCTGCTTTACTTAGCTTTAAGAGAAGACGGGTATATTTCCAATGATTCAATAAAACAAATCAGCGAACTTATAGGGATAACTGAAGCACAGGTTCAATCAGTTTCCACTTTCTATTCAATGTATAAACAAGATTCTGTTGGTAAATATTTAATTAGTGTGTGTAAGTCTGTCTCTTGTGAAATAAGCGGGAGTAGTTCAGTGATTAAAGAATTAATGGAAGCAACAAATCTAAATCACCTAGAAACGGATGATGAGAAAATTTTTACGATAGAAAAAGTTGAATGTATTGGGGCATGTGGAGGTGCGCCTGCGGTACAAGTAAATTACGAAACTATTGAGGGGGTAGAAGAAGGCCAGATATCAGATCTTTGTACTTGGTTAAAGGAGAATCAACCCGAAGTAGTTAATTCTGATGAGCTACAAGAGAGGTTTGGAGGAAGAAAATCATTTGACTGGGCTATAGAGGATAAGCTTGGAACGACTGGTCCTTACCCAGGTTTTCAAAATTACAATACTGTGGGGGAGAAATCTTGAAAGAAAAAAGACTCCTAACGAAGCACATGTATGAGAGTCCTGAGGATAGTCATACAATAAAGTCATATATTAAAAATGGTGGCTACAACACACTCAAGTCTGTACTGAAAGATCTTGACCCCCAGAAGGTGTTAGACGAAGTTAAAGAGTCCAACATTCGTGGTAGAGGTGGAGCAGGATTTCCAACTGGTACAAAGTGGGGTTTTCTTGCAGAAGAAGAAACTAGGTATCTTGTAATAAATGCAGATGAGTCTGAACCCGGAACCTTTAAAGACAGAATACTGTTAGAGAGAGACCCACACCAATTAATTGAAGGGATGATAATAACATCTTATGCTTCAAATATTTCTAAGTCATTTATATATATAAGAGGTGAGTATCCAAAGTCTGCAAGGAGAGTACAAGCTGCGGTTAAAGAGGCTTACGATAAAGGTTTTCTAGGAAAGAATATTTTAGGTACTGATTTTTCTTTAGATATAGTTGTTCATTTAGGAGCTGGAGCATATATATGTGGAGAAGAAACAGCCCTATTAAATAGTTTAGAAGGAAAAAGAGGAGAGCCTCGACTTAAACCACCGTTCTTTCCTGCTGCAATGGGTTTGTACAATAAACCAACATTAGTTAACAATGTTGAAACTATTTCTTCTATCCCTTGGATACTTGAAAATTCAGGGAAAGCCTATGCAAGATTGGGGACAGAAGGTTCAACTGGAACAAGGGTCTTCAGCCTATCCGGGCATGTAAATAGACCAGGAAACTATGAAATAGAGATGGGTGGAACTTTTAGAGAGTTTGTAGAAGATCTTGGGGGTGGAGTAGTTGACGGGAAGAAAGTTAAAGCATATATTCCTGGAGGCGCATCTGCACCTTGGTTCACTGGTGATCAGCTAGATATAAAAATGACAATAGATGATGTTGCAGAAGCTGGTTCTATGTTGGGTTCAGGAGCAGTAATCATAATGGATGAAAATACATCAATGTTAAGAGCAGCTAAAAG
>CEPK01047076.1_pt1 | contig 10453 bp, 11 predicted proteins | sample 356231 | NCBI WGS metagenome assembly CEPK01 (sample SAMEA2620259, study PRJEB7988) | marine metagenome | biome: marine biome (ENVO:00000447); feature: deep chlorophyll maximum layer (ENVO:xxxxxxxx); material: "saline water (ENVO:00002010), including plankton (ENVO:xxxxxxxx)" | depth 80 m
AGGAAAACTCCAAACGAAAAAACAGGAGTCTCAGTACGCTACCCAATTAGATACGGTCGCGTAGGAGGAAAAAGCATTTGGGTAGAAAAAGAAGTAGCAGACATGATGCTCGCATGGGACATGGCTACAGCTAAGGGCGCGTGGGTCACGGTGTCAGATGAGATAATCGAAGAGATTAAAAATGAAACCGGACTAGAAATGAAGAAGCAGCACCAAGGTATGGACAACTTCGGAAAATACTTTGAAGAAGAAAAAGAAATAGGCAAGTACTTATTCAATAAATTCAGAGAGGTACTTAAAAAATCTTAAAATGAAAGAGCAGGTCAGCTTAACCCCAGAACTCTTTAAGGGTAAATCTTTGCTGATTACTACCCCTGCTTATGGTGGGATGGTGAACAGTACCTTTGCGCTGTCTATAGCAACCCTATGCAAATACCTACAGGCGCTTCAGATCAAGCACGACGTTTTCTTTTTAAACAACGAAAGCTTAATTAGTAGAGGAAGAAACACTTGTGTGGCGAGATTCATGGCTTTGTATGATTTCAGTCACATGATATTCATTGACGCAGATACAATTTTTGAAGCGCAAGACGTACTTAAATTCCTTCACAGTGATGAAGATGTACTAACTGGCCCCGTGCCAGTAAAAACCCTACCAGTAAAGTACAATGTTTATACATTAAGAGATGAAAATAACAACGTTATATCTTATAAAGATAAATTCCTTGAGATGAATTCTGTCGGCACGGCTTTCATGATGATCAAGCGAAAAGTTTTCGAAAAAATGTTCGAAGCTTACCCAGAATTAAAGTATCGCCCCTACGAAGAGTCGATAAAAAGACTCTACCTAGGAGACAAAGAAGAAAAATATCTCGACAGTTGTTATGCCTTGTTCGATTGCGGATTAAATGATACTATCTTTGAAGATGAACAGCAAGGAGTAAAAAGGTACGTAGCAGAAGACTATATGTTTTGCCATAGGTGGAGAAAAATTGGAGGTAAAATCCTGCTCGACCCAAACGTAAAACTAAACCACGTTGGAACACACATATTCGAGGGAGATTTATCAAAATTATGATATCTCACGCTGACCTACTACTACTTAAACGCTGGAACACCCCGACTATTTATAATGGCTGGGAGCAAATAACAAACAGAGACATAGCCAAGGACGCTTTTAATCTAGAACCCACAACAGACTTTATGCCGCAAATGGGACCAATGGTTGGCCGCGCAGTCACAGTAGTAATTGAGCCCAGTAACCCTAAGCATAAGAAAAGTTATAATGCCAACGCGTACCGTGAATACATAGCCTCTAACCCAGAGCCAAAAATCGTAGTAATTCAAGACCTAGATAAACCCAATTTCATAGGCTCCACTTGGGGGGAGGTTAATAGCAATACACACAGAGCTCTCGGCTGCGTAGGGACTATTACAGACGGTTGTATTAGAGACTTAGATGAAATGACTAACGCTGGATTCAAAGCCATAGCATCTAGGCTTTGCGTGGGTCATGGTCATTGGGTGCCAGTGCAATGGGGTTGCGAAGTTGAAGTGTTTGGTCGCAAAATTAAACCCAATCAGTTAATCCACGCAGACAAGCATGGGTTTATTGCCATTGAAGAAGACGAAGAAGAGGAGCTTCTAGAGGCAGCGTCATTCATGGACAGAAATGAATGCGAAACGGTTATTCTTGCCGCCAGAACAACCTCGGGTTTATCAAAACCGCAGCTACTAAACAAACTAGAGCAAGCCAGCAGTAAATTTACAACCGAAGCTCAGAAAAAATTTCATAATTAAGTTATGAGACTTTTAAACATACATGGTAAACTTCAAGCCAAGAACGTCTCTAAATTCCTAATAAACTGGAACGGTAAATCTCGCTCAAAAATACAGTTTCGCGTAAAACAATTCTTAAAGTCTTACTGGCAGAACCAAGTAGTTTACGAAGAGTTCCCAGTTTACGGAACCAGAATGCACGTAGACATTTTAAATGCAACAAAGAAAATAGCAATTGAAGTCAACGGCACACAGCATTCAAAGTTTAATAAATTCTTTCACGCCGGCTCACGCTTAAAATACCTAGAGTCAATAAAACGTGACGTAGCAAAAGCAGAGTGGCTCGAGAATAACAACTTCACCCTTGTAGAAATAGAAGAAAATGAAGTAGACACTTTAAACAAAGATTTTTTTAAAAATAATTATAATATTATTTTATGAACAAAGAGTTTTTAATCTTAGGAGTGGGAAGAAGTGGAACGGGTTATATATCTGAACTTTTTAGTAATCTAGGCTACCCCATTGGCCACGAAAAGATGGGCGAATATGGCATAGCTTCTTGGTTGTTTGCGGTTAACTCTGAACCTAAAAATCTCCCAAATAACTGGGGGAGCTTCACCCCGAAGCTAAGGCGTAAAGAAGATACCTTCAACCACGTAATAAATGTTATAAGGAACCCCGTACACGTGATAAGGTCATTCGCTAACTTCCCTCCCCCAGATAATAACGAATGGCGAAAAGAATTCATATCAATAGACAAAAACTTAAACCCTATGGAACAATTGATTAAAATTTATATTGAGTGGAATAAATTAATACTCAATCAAAACCCGAACCTCACAGTAAAACTAGAAAGCGCCAGCAGCACAATACCCAAATACTTAATAGAAAACAACTTCCCATTGCCAGAACAAATAACCCTACCGTCAAGCAACACGAACTCGAAAGGTAAAAATAAAGAATTAACAATCGAGCATATTAAATACTGGACGAACCCAGAGCTACTCGATGAATTTAATAAAGAAATACAGCTCTACGAAAAGCTTGACTAATTCGCAAGTTCGCGTTAACATTGTTCCATGGCTATCTATAGTTTAAGAATCGAAAAGCATGTATTAGGTGGTCTGGTCAAGAACCCAACCGTATTTCCTGAGGTGGAGCGATTCATTAGTGAATATGATTTTCACAGTGACGTTCATAACACAATCTTCTGTGTGATAAGGGACACCCTCCTCAAAAAAGAAAAAATCGACAAGGTAATTCTTGCTCAGAAGGTAGTAAATCTAGGTATATCATTTAAGGATGACATATCAATAGCTGACTACATAGAGAGTCTATCATTCACCCAAATTACCCCGAAAGCAACCGTCGACGCAGCAAAGGAGCTACTTAAGCTCCGCATACGCAGAGAAATCTCAGAAGGTTGCTCAAACATATCAGACTGGGTAAAGCAAAACGGCAACCTAGACGTTGATGAAATTGTCTCGACCTGTGACGCCAAGTACAGTGACGTAATTAACAGTTACGAAATGGATGACGAACCCAAAAATATCTTCGACGATATGGAAGATATGGTAGAGGAGCGTGGCAACAATCCAGTAGAGGAGTTTGGGTTTGAAACAGCTTACCCAGAATTCAATCGACTATACGGAGGCTTACGTCCGGGAAATCTTTACGCAATCGTAGCTAGGCCGGGACAAGGTAAGTCAACTTGGATTGCGGACATGGCGCTCAAAGCCGCAGTAAGAAATAAAACGCAAGTCCTAGTCCTAGACACAGAAATGTCAACGGTTGACATACAATTTAGGATGGTGGCGGCGATATCAGATGTACCAGTATGGTACCTCGAGACAGGTAACTGGAGAAAGAGCCCAGAGCTAGTCGAGAAAGTGAGAGAAGCCTTCGCCAAGGTAAAAGATTACGAATACTATCACTACGAAGTCGGTAATAAAAATATTGATCAGATTTGCTCGCTCGTTCGCAGGTGGTACTTCTCTAAAGTTGAAAGAGGAGAACCTTGTATCATTGCCTACGATTATGTAAAACTTACCGGAGAAAAAGTTGGAAACAACTGGGCTGAGTACCAAGCTATCGGAGACAAGATAGACAAATTAAAAAAACTAGCAGAAGAAGTAAACGCGGCCCTAATTACAGCTATGCAAATGAACAGGTCGGGAGAAAGAGGTAACAACGCCGCTTCAGTAGATGATAGTTCAGCTATATCTTTGTCCGATAGACTACAATGGTACGCAAGTTTTGTAGCAATCTTCCGCAGAAAAACTAATGATGAAATTGCTCAAGATGGGCAAGACTTTGGAACGCATAAACTCATCCCCCTTAAAACTAGGTTCCAAGGCAAAGAAGCGGCTGGACATCAAGACCTATTCCGCAGGACATTCGCAGACGGAACGCAAAGATTTATAAACAATTACCTAAACTATAATGTTAATAATTTTAACATAGACGAAAGAGGATCACTAAGAGATATAATACAAAGAGACAATGAGCAGTTTCTCGTAGAAGGTGGAAACGAAAACGACGGAGAATTACTATGATAAATAATCTAAAAGATATCCTCTTGGATATAGGTTACAGTAATATATCAGATAACGGTAGGGAGTTCCGAATGAAACCAATCTACCGAGACTCAAGCAGTAATACGGTTCTTAGCGTAAGAAAAGACACTGGCCATTTTATTGACTTCAGCAAACAAATAAGTGGCTCCTTTTCAGACTTGGTAAAAATTTCGCTCAACTTAAAATCACAAGACGAAGCTGTAAAATGGATTCAAAGTAAAACCGACGGAACAGTTAGCCTTAAAAAACCCAAGCCCGAAGTCAAAGGCCCCAAGATTTTACCCCAAGAATTTTTAAACAAAATAATACCAGAGCATGAATACTGGATTACCCGAGGCGTAAGAAAAGAAACACTCAAAGAATTCGAAGGAGGATTAGTTAAAGTAGGTAAAATGTCAGACAGGTACGTCTTCCCAATTTTCAATTATAAAAAAGAACTAATCGGGGTATCCGGTAGAGATGTCTTAGCTCAAGACAATTCGTCTAGACCAAAATGGAAACATATCGGAAACAAATCCGAATGGAAGTACCCAATGCAAATAAATAATAAAATTTTACAAAAAGAAAAAGAAGCCTTCTTGGTGGAAAGTATCGGAGACATGCTTGCGCTTTGGGAATGCGGCATTAAAAATGTTATAGTAACTTTCGGTCTGGATGTAAGCGTGTCTGTAATCAACTACCTCCTGAAGATTGACATAGATAAAATATATGTTAGCTTTAACAATGATGAGGAGAATAATTCTGCTGGGAACGTAGCCGCTGAGAAAGCCAAAAAGAAATTACTGAAATATTTCGACCCACCGCAAGTAGAAATAGCTCTACCAACCCGAAAAGATTTCGGCGAAATGCGTCCGGATGAAATCATCATCTGGAAGAACAATATATCCTCAAATTCTCGTGTCTAAAAATAATAAAATCCTATCGGCGTCTCGTGTCAAAACCCTTGATACGTGTTCGTGGTCATACTGGTGCAACTACCACCTCAAAGTGCCTCAGAAGGCTAATTCTGGCGCATTACGGGGGTCTCTGTGTCACCTCGTCTTTGAGCTTATGCTTAAAGATCGTCACCAGCATCATTATAAAAAAATTTTAAAAAATCACAGTATAGATGGCAGTCCATCAATTAAAAGACTGGTAATAAAACACCTGACCAGAGACGGAATAATAGACGACGGAGAAAGCTATGAGCTATGCGATAAAATGATTGTTGTCGGGCTGCAGTACGATTTCTTCGGAGCAAAAGGCTCCAAGATTATAGGCATTGAGGAGAAATTCTTACTTGATAAAACTGAGCCAACATACAAAGCAATGGGCTTCATAGATAAGGTAGTCAGGAAGGGTAGCAAAATAAAAATTGTTGATTATAAGTCCAGCAAAAATAAATTCAAAGGAGAAGAACTTACAAGTAATATTCAAGCAATGATGTACACCCTTGCTGCTCATAAATTATGGCCAGACGTAAAAGATATTGTTGTAGAGTTTTTATTTTTAAGATTTCCCAAGTCTGCATCTCAAGAGATAAGAGTAACGAAAGAGCAACTGGCGGGTTTCGAGCATTACCTAGAACACGTATATAAAATAATTAATAAATTTTCAGAATCAGACGCTAAATTAAATTACGCCGCTGACAATCAAAGCACTCAATGGCTTTGCAAGGCCGGTAAGACTTGGAGGTGTCCTTACCTAGACCCAGTAGAATATTATATTCTTAAAGACGAACAGGGTGAGATAGTAAAATCCGCATTTAAAAAGAAAGACCTCAAAATTAAAGAAGGTCACTCAATAGAGAAAAAGAAATACTCTGGTTGCCCTGCTCACTCCACTCAAGCCAAGGCAAAAGATGAATTTGACCTCGACGCAGAGGAAGATGAATTTGACTTTTAAAATTGATACTTGACAGCCGAGTAAATTTTCTTTATTCTAATATAAAGCGGTAATGAAAGTTCTCCCTATATTTCAATCTCAGTATAGCTTGGGTAAATCTATTCTCACTTTAGAGAAGAAAGAGGATTCATCCGAGTCTGGGCCAGACTCAATCTTGAATCTATGCGCAGACAATAAAATTAAAAATCTACTCCTAGTAGACAACAACATGTCTGGATTCTTACAGGCGTACAACAACGCAAAAGAGTCGAACATAAAACTAATTTTCGGTCTGAAAATCTTAATTGGCCCGAACGCCCTAGACAAAACAGAAGAGTCTTTGAAAAAGTTTTCTAAAGTTGTCATCTTTGCCAGAAACGAAGAGGGCTACAAAAAATTAATTAAAATTTATTCTGAGGCATCTGTTAATGGTTTTTACTACACACCCAGAGTTAGTTATAAATTCGTTAAATCTTTATGGGACGACAAACACCTAACCCTATGTGTTCCATTTTACGACTCATTCATTTTCAAGAACGTGATTGAAAATTATGTGTGCGTACCTGAATTAGACTTCACCACACCGACATTCTTTATTGAAGACAATGGCTTACCCTTTGATAAGGTAGTGGAGCAAAAAGTTATAGAGTACGCCGAGAGTAAGAGCGACTTAATTAAAACTCAAAGCATATACTATAAAGATAAAAAAGACTTCTTAGCTTATCTGACTTTTCGTTGCATAAACAATAGAAGCTTACTGGAAAAACCCAATCTAGAACACATGTGTAGCAATGAATTTTGCTTAGAAAGCTGGAAAGAAAAAAATGGTACCGTTTAAACCCAAGAAAGTAGAAAAGCCATGGGGTTATGAACTTTGGCTCGCTAATAACAAGGACAACAACTATTGCTCAAAAATCCTTTTTATAAAAAAGAATAAAAGCACCTCAATGCATTATCACCTAAATAAACATGAGACGATGTTTGTATTAGAAGGAAAGTTAACGGTAGACGGACTAGCGGACAGGCACTCTACTTCATACAAATTTTCAATGACAGCACAAGAGGGCGAGTCAATGGAGATAGAAAGAGGTAGGGCTCACAAACTAATAGCAGACGGAGCAGACCTGACGATTATAGAAGCCAGCACATTCCACCGAGACGAAGACAGCTACAAACTATTTAACTAATGGACGATCATTTACTTAGATTTAAAGAAGATACGGAGTACGTTTTTATCGACTGCGAAACTGAAAACTTATGCCTTAATCGTGAGTTTAATTTACCTTGGCAAATAGGCATGATAAAAGTAAAGGGTAATAAAAAAATCGCAGAAAAAAACATACACATTTCATGGGAGAGAGAGTTAAACGTAGGTAAAGAAGCTGCCAGAATAACTAGGTTCAGCCCTAGTAAATATAAAAAGCTAGCCGTACCTTATGACGAAATTTTTCCAACAATTCAAGACTGGCTCGATAACGCTGACTATATCATTGGTCACAATATCTTAGGGTTTGACATTTACCTAATTAAAGACTATTATCAATTCATGGGTCTTGACTACAGGCATCTGCTACCAAAAATAATTGATACTAATTGCATAGCGAGAGGGTTTAAAATAGGACAGCCTTTTAAAAGAGATGAACAATTCCTAACCTATCAATACAAGATTTTACACACTCGCCAGAAGGGAGTAAAAACAAGTCTTCAATTCTTAGGAAAGGAGCATGACCTTGACTTCGACCCGGACAACCTGCACGACGCACTCAACGACCTTGAGCTTAACATCAAGGTGTGGAATAAAATAAAATGGCACGTAGATATTTAAAATGGCATCAAAAGATTTTATATACGATTTACTAGATAAACTCGAAGAAGAAAGGATAGAGTACTTACTCTTTACCCTCGAAAGAAAAGACGAGGACGGTGCTGGAGAGCTGTATTACAACTTTTACAGAGAAGATTCCAGAGAAGACGCCTCCAGAATACTAGATAACTTATCAAAAGCGGTGCTGGATATTGATGAAAACAATCAGGACATAAACATAGAAATTGAAGATGATAACGAAGACGAAGATGAATAAAAAAACTAAAGCCAAATTTGAAGATCAGTTTACTGAGCTTGACTTAGGGCTCCATGGTGTTCGCTTACCCTCGTTCGAAATCGAAAAAAAGTACAAGCGTCAAGCTGGCGTTAGTGAGGATGTAACTAATGAAGAATTCTTAAAAGGATTATGTAACAAGGGTTTCAAGTCTCTCAACATCAAAGACAAAAAGCTTAAAAAAATATACGCTGACCGCGCTCGCGTAGAGCTAGAGATCATCTCGGAGCTAGGGTTTGTAGATTACATGCTACTCGTCTGGGATGTAATTAATTTTTGTAAGGAGAGCGATATTCCAACCGGATTCGGTCGGGGTAGTGCCGCTGGCAGTTTAATCCTTTACTTAATTGGTGTTACAGGAATAGACCCAATAAAACATGATTTATTTTTCGAGCGTTTTATCTCCAAAATCAGAGCAAAAAAACAAGTGGTAGACGGAGTAACCTACCTCGATGGCTCTTTAATGTGCGATGTAGATTTAGACATCTGCTACTACAACAGGCATAAAGTTTTAGATTATCTAAGTCAGAAATTTGAAGGCAACACCTGTAAGATAATTACATTAAACTCACTCACTTCCAAGCTCTTAGTAAAAGAGTGTGGTAAAATTGTTGCTGGCAAAACAGAACAGGAGATGGACATAGTTTCATCTCTGATCCCCAAAGTTTTCGGTCAAGTGAAAGACATCGAAGAAACTTACGAAGAGGTATCGGAATTTAAGGAATGGTGTGATGAGAACCCGAAAGCCTACGAAGTAGCCTTAAAACTTAAAAACTTAGTTAAGAACAAAAGTATTCATGCTTCAGCCGTGTCTTTATCCTATGATAAGCTAGAAGACTGCTGTCCCATTGAGCTAACGTCAGATAAAACCAGTATAGCGTCGTCGTATGACATGAACTGGGTTTCGATTTTCAATGTAAAACTAGATATCCTTGGGCTCAGAAGCGTATCGGTAGTCGACGATGCCTGTAAGAGTATCGGTATCAAGCCTTCTGATATAGATTTTAATGACAACTTTATTTACCAGAAACTATATGACCTAAGACACCCACACGGTTTGTTTCAGATAGAAGCAGACACTAACTTTCGCGTATGTCAAAAAGTTAAACCAAAAAACCTAGAAGAACTTAGCGGAGTGTTAGCCCTAGCTCGTCCGGGTGCATTAGCCTTTGTTGATCAGTACGCAAACTATACAAATAATAATTCTTACGATGCTATTCACCCGTTCTTTGATGACATCCTGTCTTCTACAGGCGGCGTAGCCTTATATCAAGAGCAGTTGATGAAAATGGCTCACAAAATAGGCTTCACACTTGATGAAGCAGAGATATTGCGCCGCATCGTTGGTAAAAAGAAAGTTTCCGAAGTTAGGAAATGGAAAAAGAAAATTAAAGACAAGGTTGCTGAGCAGAAATTAGACAAAGAAATCGGAGAAGTTCTCTGGAGGATTCTGGAGGATAGCGCCAACTATTCCTTTAATAAGTCTCACTCAATCTCTTACGCTGCCTTAGCAGCTGCGACAGTGTACTTGAAATTTAAACACCCACAAGAATTCTTCTTGAGCTTACTTAAGATGACTAGGCACGAGCCAGACCCGATTATGGAAATTTCGAAAATCCAAACGGAAATGTCTGCCTTCGGTATTAAATTACTGCCACCACATATAGTTAAATCAAGTATGGATTTCACCCTTGAGGGTAACGACATTAGGTTCGGCTTGCTTTCCATTAAGGGAATCTCAGATAAATCAATTGAGAAACTAAACAATTTCAAAAATGAATACTCCGGTAAGTTTGAAGTCTTTGAAGGTGCAAAAGAATCTGGTCTAGGTATCGGTGCGTTATGCGCTCTGATTCAAGCAGGAGCTTTCACTGGCTACAGACAGTCGAGAAGTAAAATCGTATACGAAGCCCAACTGTGGAACATCCTGACAGCCAAAGAAAAAAGATTGGTAATGGATTACGCCGAACAGGAAGACCACGACCTCGTAAAAATATTAAAACTTTTAAAAGATAAAAAAGATGAAAAAGGCAAGCCTCTTATTAAAGAGTCCCGAATGGGTACAATAAGAAAAAGAACAAACGAGAAGGGGTACAAAGAAATTTACGAGCTGAACAGTAGGTCAGAAAGTTTTGC
>CEPK01024614.1_pt1 | contig 10449 bp, 11 predicted proteins | sample 356231 | NCBI WGS metagenome assembly CEPK01 (sample SAMEA2620259, study PRJEB7988) | marine metagenome | biome: marine biome (ENVO:00000447); feature: deep chlorophyll maximum layer (ENVO:xxxxxxxx); material: "saline water (ENVO:00002010), including plankton (ENVO:xxxxxxxx)" | depth 80 m
GCCAAGAGATGGAAGCCAGCTATTCTCATTAAACAAAAACTGCTGTTTATCGCATTTTAAATCTTGTAGTTTTATTTTAGCGGCCTGTATATCTAATGGTATATCTAAATGAACTGGACCTTTCCTGCCCGTCGTCGCTTCTTTTATACATTTGTCTAAATGAAGTTTTATATCTTTAGGATCATCTACCGTTGCTGAATATTTAGTTATACTTTCATATATTTTAGTAGAATTTATTTCTTGAAATCCTATCTGCCTAACTCCCCTGTCGCCAACTCTATCTTTATTCTGTACTTGCCCTGTTATTATTAACATAGGAACAGAGTCTAGCCATGCTGAGGCAACTCCTGTAACAGCATTGGTAGCGCCGGGGCCTGTAGTTACCAAACATACCCCCAACTTCTGCGTATATTGACCGTAAGATTCCGCGCAAATAGAAGAACCTTGCTCGTGTAAATTTGCTACTAACTCTATATCTTTTTTTGCTATAGAGTCTACTAAATGTATGCAACCACCGCCCGAAACGCAAAAGACATGTTTTACATACTCTTCTAGCCTAGAGGCTACGTAATCTGACAACTTCATCTCCAGTAAGATATAATAGTTTTTCTATTTGGATTTTTATTAATAGTCTCGTCGGTATAAAAAGAATCATCTGGAAAGTGGGTTGATGACACTTCTTCTATAACGCAGCCATTCTCGCTTGAAAAAGAGTGTTTGGAAGGTGGGAAAATTGTAAATGTGTCACCTTCTGACAAAGCGCTTTTAACCCCGTCTATAAACAAATTAACTTTACCATGTAAAATCATGAACGTCTCTTCTTTCTGCTTATGATGTTGTTCTGGATGTCTTTGGCCGGGGAGAACTATTATCAACTTTTTACAATATTCTCTATTAATAACAGTTATCATAGAGATTCCAGTTTCGTAAAATCTATCTATTCCATAATGATGAGATATTTCAAGATCTGCGGAGGATGGATAAGTTACTTTGGCCTCATCTAAAAAAGCTTTCACGTCTTGAACAATGCTCCAAGCCTTGTCTCGTTGATTGCTTGTGCTAACGTTAGATTCCAATACTGGAGCGTTGGTAGGTATATCTTCCTTAACCGTAAAACGATTATATTTAGACATTGAGTCCGCCAAGTACTGACCTTCTATACTGGGCCAAGCGCAATAGAAAGAATCTCTGGAAACAATCTCCCCTTTCTTGAGCTCAGTCTTAGCGAATATTCCTCTTTTAAATTGAGCTAAATCCCCTAACTCTTTTTGGGAGGCCGGAGCTCTTTCTTCTGAGCCGCAAGCTCTTAAGGAATTCAATGCATTATCAAGCCAATGATAAATTTCATCTGGAGTGCAAGAGTAAGCATTGCGCGGATATTCTTCGGTCTCTACAGCAACATGCTTCTCTGAAGAGAAGATTCCTTTAGCAATAGCTAAGTTTATAGCCCGTATTTCTTGCGGGGCTTCGTGAGTCGAGTATCCAACTTTAACTCCGGGATATCTCTGCTTTAATAAAGATATTTGATTAAGCTCAAGCTCTTCAAAAGGCGTAGGGTATTTGCCTACGCAATGCATTAAAGAGAAATCTTTCCGCCTGTGCTGCATAAAGCTCACAACATTATCAATTTCCTTCAAGGAAGCTCCGGCTGTCGAAATTATAATTGGAATATCCAGATCTTTAACCTTATTTAATAAAGACCAATCAGTAAAGGAGCAACTAGCTACTTTTGCGATATCAAACTTCATCTCTACTATCCTATCGACAGAAGATTCATCAAAAGCCGTGCACATTGTCAGAAAGCCTTTTTCTTCAGCGTAAGATTTTAAGTTTAAAAACTCTTCTCGGGATAGATTTGTTTCTTTGAATCTTTTAACATACTTTAGATCATCTCTGTCTTTATAGTCTTGATGGATAAAACTGTCTAAATCTCTAAACTGAAACTTCCAAGCAAAATCAAATTCATTTTTAAACGAACTCACAGTTTTGGCAAACTCATCTATCATAAGCTTTCCGTGCTCCACATCTCCCATGTGGTTATTCGCCATTTCTAAAATTATTAAAATTTTATTACTCATTTATATTTAGTGTGAACTATATCGCTATAAGTTGTAGCTTTATTTGCGGTACTGCCTCTTGGTTGGAAGCTTAAAAGATCTTTTGCATTGATGTTTTTGTCATCTATAAACACGTCATAAAAAGGCTTCCAGAATTTTACTGCATGAAACTTAACTCCCCATTCCTCTAGCTGCCTTCTGGTCAAATCCTCCCAATCTTTTCCAGTAGTACTACCTCTAGCTGTCCAATATACTATCTTATGCCCGTCCTCATACATAGAATTAACTTTATCTATATGCTCTTGGATAGGAGTGCTGCCGTAATAATCTCTTTCGTTTGAATTAGGTAGAGATGGGGTGTTGCAAATAGTCTCGTCTATGTCAACATAAATTACCATATAAACTTATCTTTATAGTATTCTGTTATTTTTTGTATTTCTTCGTCGAAGTTCTTCTTTGGCTCCCAGCCTAGAGATCTTAGTTTAGAATCATTTAAGGCATATCTTACATCTTGCCCCGGTCTAGATATAGACAAGTCTAAGTAATCGTTTAAGTTTGACTCATCCTCATTCAGTTTCCCAAAACACTTTAAAACTTTTTTGACTGTGTCAATATTCTTTTGTTCAAATCCTCCAGCTACGTTATATATCTCGTTGACTTTGCCAGATTCTATAATAGTCGTTACAGCGCTTGCCGTGTCTTCGGCGTGCAACCAATTTCTAACAGGAGAGCCATCGTTATGCAAGGGAATTTTCTTTCCAAGCTTGATATACTTACAAGTTTTAGCAACCAGTTTTTCAACATACTGATGAGTGCCGTAATTATTAGTCGGCCGCAAGATAATGTAAGGTATTTGATAAGTCCTATGCCATGCAAGAACCAACATATCCGCCGAAGCTTTTGTAGCGGAATATGGGTTAGAGGGTTTTACCAAATCATTTTCAGTATGTTCGCCAGAGTCGATATCTCCATAAACTTCATCAGTGCTAAAATGAAAAAATATAGGAACATCTTTTCCTTCTTGTCTAAAATGTCTTATTCTTTCTAATAAGTTATGAACGCCTTTAATATTAGAATGTACGAAGTCTTCACTGCATACTATAGAATTTCCGACATGAGTTTCGGCCGCTGCGTTAATAACGTAGTCGCAGTCGTAAAGAAACTTAATATTATTTATATCATCCTCTTGGAATTCAAAGTTCTCGTAAGAGTTAAACTCGTCTAAAAGATCTGGAGTTGAAGCGTAAGTTAGTTTATCTACACCTCTTACATACCATCCGAGTTCGAGACATCTTCTGGTTAAATGAGATGCTATAAATCCTAAGCATCCAGTTATATAGACTAATTTCTTCATGCAAAATATTCTTTTATCTTATCACAAACATAATCTACATCCTCTAAGTCCATTCCGTGATGGGCCCCTAATAAAAATCCATTCTTCATCACTAAGTCAGCATTCTTGAATTCTTGCAAATACTCTCTATAGATAGGATGCCTAGTTACATTCCCTGCGAATGTCACTCTAGTTTGCACTCTATTATCTTCAAGATAATTGAGGAGGTCTAATCTATTTTCGCACTGCAAAGGAATAGCGAGCCAATTCGGCTTGATGCTATCATCCGGCAAAATAATCTGCTCTACGTCTTTAAGGTTCTCTAAATATCGTTCAATATTTTCTCTCCTCTTATTCTTGAAAGCTTGGAATCTTTGAAGCTGAACTAACCCAAAAGCAGCATTCATTTCGCTGCACTTCATATTATATCCAAGAACTCCGTATAAGAATTTATAATCGTAAGGTATTCCATCTATATCGTGAGAAAACCTTTCGGACATAACCTCACTATTGTCTCCTATACGACCCCAATCTCTATACATCAAACATTTCTTAACATATTTTTCATCGTTGAACATTACCATTCCGCCTGTACCTCCAGCGGTAATAACGTGAGACGCATAAAAGCTAGTCGTAGATATGTCAGAATCTTCCGTAGTAGTCACTGTATCAGCAGAATCTTCTATAATTACAATATCCTCTCTGCCGATTCTAACTAACTCAGATTTTAAAAGCTTCCAATCTGGCTTATTGCCTATTAAATTAGGAATCATTACAGCCCTAGTGTCTTCAGTGACAACGTTTATAATATCAGAAACTTCCGGAACATAGGAGGTTGGATTAGAGTCCACGAATACTGGCTCAAGTCCTAACTGAACTATAGGCGCAAGAGTTGTTGAGAACGTTAGCGCAGGAGTAATTACTTTAGAGCCTTTGGGTAAGTCTAAACTAGCAATAGCGAGCAAACACGCAGAGGAACCGGAATTGACGAATACTCCGTATTTCTTGCCAAACTCTTTTGCGATTTCTTCCTCAAACTTTTTAGATCTTGGCCCAAAGCCAGCGAGCCATCCATCTCTCAAGCATTCATTTACAGCTTTAATTTCTTCTTCGCCATAGGACTCAAATTTATTAGGAGCATACCATACCTTTCTTGTACCTTCTGCCCTGTCTAGTTTCAGTCCGGCTTTAATCTGCCTTATAATATCCATTCTGATATTATTTGGTAAGCCGGGAATATGGAGCATGAAATCGCCTTCTGCCCATCTGCCATCCCTACCTTTATAATCCAATCCCTGCTGGTGAAACTTGCTTGGATATATATTATAAATATAAGAATTCATAGCTTTCTGAGGAAGCTCTTTTACAAAATCCCTATACTCAGGTTTTATTTCAGCCTCGAACATTGTACCCTTACATTCCATTATAAAAGCACCCTGTTCAGCCCAAGCCGCTGCGCCACCATCTTTCAGAACGTACCCGAAAGATTTATTTTTACCTTCTTCGTCTACGTAGTCATCGAACTGGGAAATAATTTTTCTAAGAAACTCTTTCGTTCTTTCTGAATTTTTCGCAAGAAAGCAATCTATATTCCAATCCCAAATATCACACGCAACTATTAAGTGATAGTTTTCGTCAATTAAGCTTTCTAATTTTATGTCGAAATTTGTTACTAAAGTATCAGTGCCCGTCCAATAAACCCAATCGTAACCCTGTTCGAAAAGATTTAGTATCATAGGCAGTTTAGCAAAGCCAAAATGCTCTATACCTTTAGAGCCGAAGCTACCAAAATCTTCCGTATTAACCACCAAGTCATAACCGTGTTTTTCACAGTAAGCTTTTTTGTTTTTGTAAATTGTCTCCTCCGCCATTTCTACAATGGAGGGGTTGTCGTTATGTAATGCTGCGACTGCTATCTTCATTTAAAATATATAATCCTTTCACTGTATGGATAGATATAATTAGCGGCATTAATGCCAACTTCTATATAACAAACCTTACCAAGCCCTGTTGCTATAGCGCAGGGTAAAGATTCGTTACCTAAAAATATATCTGACTCATCTATTTTCTTCATTAAGTCTAAGCCTGTAGGAGCTTGATAAAAATCAAACTCTGTATCTGTTAGTTGCTTAAAGTCTTCATATTCTTCTTCAACGCCAACGAAAGTTACATCTTCCTCGTTAAAGCATTTTAAGAATGTTTTAAAGAAATGTAAAGCTTTTGGCGATCCTCTGTATCGAAGAGATCTTGATATACAAAGCTTCTTTCTTCTAAAAAGAAAATTTTCTTTAGGCTCTTCTCTTTTAAGGAATAGCCAAGGATCATTTAAGAATGGAGATACTAAGGGTATATCAAATTTAGATGCATGATAATCTACTAAATTCGTGCCAACAACCACCTGAGCTCCTTCTGGATGTATTCCGTAATTAACGTCAAAGTCAGGAAACGGATCTTTGTCGCTGTGTATCTCAAATTCTTTTACGAATTCCTGCGACTTAAAAATGCTACTTAAAAATTCAGCGTTCTTTAAATTAAATTTCGTCTCACCATAGTCAGACAATATCACCTTTTCGTAACCTAAAAACTTGAGGATCTGCATTGAGTAAATGCAGTCCCCCATATCCATTCCCATAAAAGCCGTTTTCATTGTTGTTCTAATAACTCTTGTATTGATTCAAAAATCTCCAATGGCCTTACGTTGTTTATACAAGGGTTTTCTTCCCGTGAATTATAGGAAGGCCTTGGTGTGTTTAAAGGGGCTTGAATTAATCTAAGATTTTTTAACTTAGTGAAGAAAGGATAGCACTGCTCTTTGTAAGTATGCGAATATACCACAACGCTAGGGATTTCAAAACATGAGGCTAAGTGAACGGGGAAGCTATCTATTCCAAAATGAAGCTTGGCTCTTCTCATTAAATATGCCGATTCGTTAAAATTTGTCTTACCTATATAGTCTATAGTATTTTCATAAAGAGGATTATCCTTAGCGGCTCCTATCTGAACAACTTTTAAATCTGGGTAAGTGGCCTTTATCGTGTCTACAACTTCTTGCCAGTAATCGTAAGATTTTGATTGAAAATCTTTAGCTCCGTGAAAAGTTATATAATCTCCATCTGGAACCTCACACTCTTGTTCTTTGATAAATGGCTTGTCTATCTTTAAGCCGCAATTAAGGGCATAGCATTCAAGAAAGTGCATATTCGTGAGAATCTTTAAAAGTTGTTATTGGGTAAGCTATTTTAGTATGCGTATTATGCTGATAGGTCATAATAGCCTGAGAGTTTAAGAAAGGTAAATAAGCTATTTCATATTCCCCTTTATGAGGGCCTATACCTTCTAGATGAAATATATTCCTCATATGGTCTTGATATTCAATAACTTCATCTATATAAGGATTATCTTTTAGTATATCAAAGAATTGACGCTCTGTAGCAAAATGCAGCACGCACTCTGGGTATAGCTCTTTTATAGAACGCAAAAGAGACGTACTGCAAAGTACATCTCCAGCTGACCTTGGCATTACAAATAAAATTTTATCTGTCATCTATATGTTTTTTGCCTCCTCTTTTATCAGAGTTTTCTTTAAAAAATTCCTGCCTAACCGGATCTTTGCCTCCGTGCTGTTCAGCTCTACGGGCCGACATCTCAGCGGAGTGATCCCAGAGCTCGCCGTAAGTTTTAGCTTTGGTTTTACTGGTAAAATCAGCCTCAGAGTTAGCGTCGATTCTACTATCTATAGAAGCGTTAGGAATCGTATAAACCCTATCGTAAGAGACTCCGTCGACTTCATATTCGTGCGCTTCATGAACGCTCTGCCAAACAGTAATCTGTTCTTTAGTCTCTGGATTTTCGTAAATATATTCTGGCATTTAAGCTTGTTCTATTAGCTCCAAAATTTTATCAACGGTCTTTTTGTAGGTGAATTTTTCTTGAAGCTTAAGTCCGTTCTCGTTAATTGGAGAAGATTTATATCTCTCTACAGCCTTCTCGCAAGAGTCTATATATGCATCCTCCTCAAAAACGTACGTGCTACCTTGGTTGAACGCTTGACCTTTGCTGAAAAATATCCCGTCGTAAACCTCCTGCTTGCCAGAGGGCTCAAGCAAAACAGAGTTCTCTTCATTAGCCCATTCTTTATACCCAGTGCAATTTAGAATGACAGAATGCTTGCCTAAAGCGACAGATTGAAATTCCGGAAGCCCCCAGCCTTCTCCGCCAGATGCTCCTATGATTATATTTGAGGAATTTAGGTAATCGTTATAAAGACTATTCTTCTGCATACTACCTAAAAAGTTTACATTAAAGTAGCTTTTGCCTTCAAGTATGTCATTAATAAGTCTAGAAAAATCTTCAGCCTTTAAGAAAGGATTTGCTACAGCGCATTGTAAAACATAATCCTTATTATTGCCGTACTTTTTAATCCAGCTCTGGATAGCTGATTTGTGATTTTTTCTTTTCTCTAACTTTCCGGTCAGGTTAAAAACAATCTTATCTTTGAGGAACGTTTTTTCTTTTACGAAGAAATTATTTTTGTCAAAGCCAAGCGGAATGACTCTAACATTTTCTACTTCATTATTCTCAAAAATTTCTTTGGAATAACTAGAAGTGAAAGCTAAATTGTTATTTTGAGCTATATTTCTTTCACATGAAGTTACTTCGTCTAGCTCGTGGAACGATAAAAGAACCTGCTTTTCGCTGAAGGATTCTAAGCTTCCGTTTAGATGCCAAAGCTTAAAAATTGGATTTGATCTAGAATGATGATCTAGTCTTTTCTTTATGCAGGAGGCTATCCATTTATTAAAATCTTCACTTACGGTATCTTGAGCGCCAAGATCAATGTTGTCGCCAATAGGAAATAAACAAGGCTGTAACCCCCTTGCATGAATTTCACGCAAGAGGGCTACGCTCACCTGACCAAAACTAACAGAATTGATCGGTAAGTGGAGGGCGAAGTCTCGCATTAAAACAAAACTTCTTCCTCAGAAGAAGGAACAGAGGATGTTTCCTCCTTAGTAGTCCCTTGTCCCTTAGAAGGATTCTGAGAATTTTCAGAGAGATAGACCCTAAAGTCTGGAGCCTTCTCGTTCTTAATCTTACCATTCTCATCCTTCTTATTCGAGTTCTCGAAGATAACGACCTTGGTATTGTCGCTATTAGGATTGATAGAAACGTGCCCGGTCATATATTTTTGACCCTTGGCACTTTTCTGTACCCAAAGAGCACCGACTTCGCGCTCTTTCCATTCATTACGTTTTTCGTTATTGTATGTATCGCTCATACGGAAATTATTATTGCAGCTTTCTGGAGAGATGTCAAGTTTTTTTTCAGATAAAATTTTTCATCCTTTTTCTTAGGAAATCTATGCCTTTTGCATGTAAATTTATCACTGTCTGAGCGCTTAAATCAAAATCTTTAGATATATTTCTCCAAGTAGGAGTCTTCCTGCTGCTGGGGTTGTATCTCTTTTCAAAAATTTCAACAACTCTTTTATCAGAACATTTTTTCAAAACTGACATCGCGTCTGAATATACTAAAGAATGATTCTTTTTATCCTCTCTTTGAACATTGTTGGATAGCTCGTCCAACTCCCTCTCGCTATCCTTAAAATCCAACAACCCGTACGACTTGTCCTTGTCGTTAGATTTATTTAGAAAATAAAATTTAGTCTTGCTTCCTAACCAAGTTATATATTTTATGCCTTTAGTTTCATCAAAAGTTCTAGCGGAGTCATAGATTACATAATGAGACTCGTTTAGAGCATCAGAGAGTCTTATATTATTTATTTTAAAAAAATTATCAAATCTATGCGCCTGTTTGTAGTACATATTTTTGTACCTCTCATGAAGTTCGTTTAGGCTTTCGTTATCATTATTCAATCTTATATCATCAATGAGATATCTATCCTTTAGGTCTTTAAGATTTCTTTTTTCCATGATTTTAAAATTTTCTCGAATTCTGAAAAATTATATTTGTCTTCACCGTTAAATGATAAGACGAATCTATGGTGAGGAAGGAAGAAATTTGGGATAGGGTAAACCGCCTCGAGAATATCTTCGAAGCGGTCATAAAAATCTGCGTTTTGAATTATGTCGACTCTCAAGCCAAGGTCATCATAATTATATAGATGAGTTGACAAAAAATAAATATTTTTTTCTAAAATACTTTCTTGGTGGTAAGGGATGCGGCTGAAAAGCTTGATGAAATAATAAAATTCAGTATCTGCACTACTGGTAAAGTGGTGCAGATACGATGTGTTTTTGAAGTTTATATGAGCGTCTACCCCTAATGTAACGAAGATAGGATAGCATTCGCTATTATATTTTTTTAAGATATCACTGTTCAAGGTAGTTTTTTACAAACCATTTTAAGAATTTATTTAGATAGATTTTTTGCTTAGATACATCAGTGGGCCAAGAGAAAGAGTAATTTGACTTATCTTTTAATTTTTTATCGTTTCTTTTTTCGTATTCGTTGTCTGGAGATATGTAAATTCTTTTCCCATTTTCTTCGAAAAACCTAGAAATATGAACAACTATCCCATTGTTATTGTGGATCCAATCGACCTCATCGCATTCATACTCGCAGAACCTCACATCGGTTATTATATTGATTTCGTCATCTTTAATCAATTTTTTAACACCGTCTATCCAATACTGACCCTGAGTTTTTTCTCTCATTATCGCTCCGTGAGCTAATAAAAGAGGTCGAATTAAATTTTTTTCATCACGAGAACAGTTTACGGGGTCGATTCCATAAAGCTGCTTCGATATATCAGACACCTCCGACTTAAGTTTAGCCGCGAAGGATAAAAAATTAACTTTTTCGCCGCTGTCTTCAAATACGTCAGCGACAAGTCTCCCAAACGTATCCTTGCCGCTACCTGCTACGCCAGCGATTCCTATTACGTTTACATTCGTTTCCGTTCCGTTCAATAACATTCTTGAATTCTTTTCGTTTCGTTTAGAATCGTATCGTTTATTGTTGTTGTTATCACAACAATAAACTTCCCTTAAAAAGTCGACATGTCGAAAGACATGGAGACTTTTCCCGCTTAGCGCC
>CEPK01084870.1_pt1 | contig 10445 bp, 8 predicted proteins | sample 356231 | NCBI WGS metagenome assembly CEPK01 (sample SAMEA2620259, study PRJEB7988) | marine metagenome | biome: marine biome (ENVO:00000447); feature: deep chlorophyll maximum layer (ENVO:xxxxxxxx); material: "saline water (ENVO:00002010), including plankton (ENVO:xxxxxxxx)" | depth 80 m
CACATTTTCGACCTCAGAAAATGATTCAATATCAAGTAAGGACATTGAAGATCGCTTCAGTCAAGAACTTGCTCAGAGTAACGGGAGTGAGGTTAAAGAAATTGGTGACACAACAGCAGCATTTCGAGCAGCTTCAGATGTCATAGAAGCAAACTATCAGGTTCCCTACCTTGCACACGCTGCCATGGAGCCAATGAATTGTACTGTTCATGTGTTAGATAAAACTGTTGAAGTTTGGACTAGCACTCAGGATGCATTGGGCACAGTTGGACGTGTAGCCAAAATTGCCGGCGTACCGGAAGAAAACGTAGTTTTTCATAATTCGTATTGCGGCGGAGGTTTTGGGCGGCGAGTACCTTTGATTAATTCCAACATGATTGATCATGCAACTAAAATAGCCAAAGAGTTTAACGTCCCGATTAAGACTATATTTAGTCGGGAAGATGACATGCAGCAAGACCATTATCGACCATCAGTGCACAACAATTTTAAAGCTGCATTAGATAGTAGCAATAATGTTACCGCGTGGCAGAGTCGCTTTACTGGACCTATACAGGTGCCAGGTGCGTCCCACATACCTTATGAAATCAAAAATCAATCGATAAGAGTAGTGGAAGGGAATACTCATGTACCACTGGGTCCATGGCGCAGTGTTGATCATACTCAACAGACCTTCTTCACAGAATCGTTCTTTGACGAAATCGCACATCGAGCTGGTATTAATCCTTACAAATTTAGACTTAACTTACTTAGAGAACATCCCCGACATAGAAAAGTGTTAGAGATAGCAGCACAATCAGCAGGCTATGGTCGAGACATACCTGATGGTCACGCACTAGGAATTGCTGTTCAAGAAAGCTTTGGAAGCTTTGTTGCTCAAGTCGCTGAAGTTTTTCTCGACAAAAACAGAAGACCAGTAGTTCACAAAATTACTTGTGCAATTGATTGTGGATGGGTGGTAAACCCGGACACGGTTGAAGCACAAGTGGAAAGCGGAATAATCTATGGCCTTACGGCCGCTTTGTACGGTGAAATTACGATAAAAAATGGTCGAGTGGAGCAAGGAAATTTCCCCGATTATGAAATGGTTCGTATGTCCACTTCTCCAACAATTAATGTCCACATTGTTGAATCTGGAGAAGCATTAGGAGGGTTAGGTGAACCCGCAACACCACCAATCGCCGCGGCAGTGACTAACGCTATCTACATCCTAACAGGAAAAAGAGTTCGCAAATTGCCAATTAAGAATCATGATTTCCCAGAAAATAATTCGCCTCTAGCTATAATATGACTCTTCCTTAAACAAAAAGGTTTCGTTGTGAAAATGTGCGAAAACACCAAGCGTAGGACTACAATTCTTTGCTCGCTCTAAGCTTTGGCCTCTTATTTTTTTTTCTGCCACATCTTCTGCGGGATTTGCAATCGCGAAACCAGCTCAAGCAGCAGAGGCCGCATTTTAAGACACGCAATGGCCTCTTTTCAGCGATCTCTTTATTTGGAATTTTTCTTATCATATGGGGCAAATCGACTGCTACTTTTTACACTGTATGGGTACCACCATTTGATCAACGTTATGTAGCATCGCTACTGATGATTCCAGCCTGTATTATTGCAGTCTCCCTATTGATTTCCAGATCATACATCCGATGGAAAATGAAAAACCCATTATTAGTTAGCTCAATGTTGTGGGCTGCTGCGCACCTTTGGACAAATGGGGACTTATCATCAATTCTATTGTTCGGTAGCTTCTTCGTCTGGAGCCTTATAAAGCTGTTAACACTCAGACTTGAAAAGGTTAGCCTTGCGCCAGGTACTTTTTATCTTCGTCGTGATTTGACAGTCGTCGTATTTGGGTTAACTATTTATTTAACACTTTTCGTCTGTCACGGTTACCTATTTGGAGTTGGCCTTGCTACACAGTAAAACATTTTTATCGATCGTCTTATTGTCCTGCATTTATAGTGCTACCGCTTATGGACAAACCCAAAATAACTCAGTTTATGATTTGAATGGTGAATGGGTTGCCGAAGGGACAATTTTTAGAGTTCGTCTTGAAATTGATGGCTCACGTGTAATAGTCCACCAACTCGAATCTATGGGCTTCGATTGGACTAATGAGATAGGGCAATTAGAAGCAAACATAGCAACAATAAGCGTCGAATATGCTGGTGTCAAAGGCATCATTGAAGCCGAGTTTTTTGATGAGACAACTGCCAGCGTTTCCGCCGCTAGCTGTATTCCAGATTTCATGGTTATATGTCTGCTCGCAAAAGATCAAAAAGCTATTTTCAAAAAGATTTCCTCTGCTAACTGAGCTCGTCGATAGACTCTATGATATTACTTACAATTCCGTATGAAACTGCCTCATCAACAGTCATCCAATAGTCTCGATCAGTGTCTTTTGCAACCCTGTCTAAAGGTTGGCCTGTTTCTTTTGCGATTAGTTGGTTTATGCGCGCTTTAGTCCTAACCATTTGCTCAGCTTGAATCGCTATATCTGTGGCATCACCTCGAGATCCCCCTAAGGGTTGATGGATAAGAAAACGAGTATTCGGTAAAGCAAACCGTTTATCTTTTTCGGCAGCGAGATAAATCGTTGTGGCGGCACTTGCGACCCAACCAGTGCCGATGACTCTTACAGGAGGCTTTATAAACTTTATGATGTCATAAATAACATCCCCAGACTCCACATGACCCCCAGGTGAGCTTATATATAAGGAAATTGGATCATCACTGTCCGAGGCCAACGCCAACAATCTCTCTGTGATAGTGCGGGCGAGCTTGTCGTTAATCTCCCCAAATATAGTTAGACATCTTGACTTGAATAACTTCTCATCTATGAAAGCCATTGACCTGTGATCATTTTTACTATCGTTTTCCTTTTCCGAAGAATACACACTCATAAACTAATCCTCTCTCAACATCTAGACCATTCTAATTACAAGGTTCTTGTCTATACTTGATGAACGCAATTATCTTCCATAAGTCATTATCGCCTTCAGGAAAGTTGGTTCCAAAACCAACCATCTTAGTCCCTGGTAAACCAGCGGTAACGACATTAAAAACTTCCTCATCGGACTCGCCATTATACCAATAACAGTCAAATAAGTTATCTAAGGCTCCATCTGAGTCTTCGAATTTATGGCAATCACCAGCGCAGCTACCCAAGAACAAAGCCTGCCCCCTTCCCAACGACTCTGGATCCTCTGCAAAGGTTTGCACGATTGTCTTTTCGACCACGATCGGCTCTTGGCCACCACAACCAAGCAACCCCCCTAAGATTAAAAAACTGAATAAAGCTCTTTTTAGTCTCACCAGCTGCAATTTATCATTAACAAATAGTAGAACCACCTGCTGATTTGATAAAAGGGAGCTCATCTGCTTTCTGGGCCAAGTGGTTTAAATGTAACAAGTAATTGGGGAAGCAGAGTAAGTGATCCTACTAAGGCGACCAACATAGCGAAACTCGTTAGAAGCCCGAATACTATTGTGGGAATAAAATTTGATAGAGAAAGGATCGAAAATCCAGCGACAATTGTCATTGAAGTAAAATACATAGCTCTACCTATGCTATTGTGGCAAAAGAACATAGTGTCCCGATAATTACCAAACCTAGAGAATTCTCGTCTGAATCTCTCCATATAATGAATTGTGTTATCAACCCCAATACCCACTGAAATAGCAGCAATAGTTATGGTCATTATATCTAATGGAATGTTTAGCCAACCCATAATTCCCAAAACTAAGGCTGCCGCGATTGCATTAGGAATAATACAAATAATCGCGATCGGCAAAGATTTAAAAAGTGTCAAAAACATTAACATAATGGCAAGCATCACCACTCCAATAGTTAAAATTTGAGACTGAAACAATGTCTGAAGAACATTATTGTACATCACCAAAATACCACTGAGCCTAACCTTATCGTCGGCGAAACCAAATTCGGATTCGACTCCCCTTTCTATTCTTCGAAGCAACTCATCCCGGTTTAAATCCTCTGCGGACTCGATTACCCGCACATTAAAACGAAGTTGATTATCATCGACAGCCACAAAAGGGCTCAGAACAGTATCTTTTAAAGTTTCAGGTATGCGACTGTAGAGAAGCGCCCAAAGCAAACTGTCGATGGGCTCCCCATCATTTAGAATTTTTGCAAGTTGTATGACTGAACCAAAAGACAATACTTTTCCGGTTTGAGGGTCTGAATCTAAATAGTTATGTATTTCTTCGATTTGATTCATCTTGGGCGCAGTAAACCAATAAGCATTGTTATTGCTGTTGTCGTTTCCAAAACCATCGTCAAAGCCTCCACCAAAAGAGTCATCAAATTCATCAGGCTCTGAAGGTAAGTCTACGATGACATCAAAAGAAAGAGTGCCGCCTAACTTTTCATCTAACAGGGACATACCCTGGTATATCTCAGTGCTCTCTCTGAAGTAATCAATGAAACTATTCTCAACCCGCAATTTCGTCAATCCGAGAATACTCAGAATCAAAATCACACCATAGATAACTAGTATGTTACTTTTGAACTTATCGGTGATCTTAGCCAACGCACTCGTCAGATTGAGCCTTAAATCAGAGGAGAGAGCTGCATCGTCTGCCCTCAAACTGCTCATTACGGCTGGAAAAAGTGTGAAGGCGACAACTAATGCAGTTGCCACACCCATCACCATCATCCAGCCAAAAGTTATGATAGGTAGTATCCCACTCACGATAAGTGATCCGAATGCGACCGCCGTAGTAAGGGCAGTGTAGAGACAGGGTCGAAACATACTTTTCACGGAATGTCGCAACAACCTATCATGGTTGGTGAAGTGCCGGGTTGCTCTTAGCTCTCTATAACGAACCATTAGATGTACGGTCAAAGAGATGGTGATTATAAGTAATAAGGATATGAAGTTGGACGAGACCACCGTTACTCTCCAATCCATTAAGCCCAAAATTCCAACCATAATCGTCCCTGCAACAAAACAACAAATCAATGGCATCGCCACCCACCGAATCTTTCTGAATATGAGTCCTAAGGCCACTATGATAAGTAGAACAACAACTATACTAAATGTCTGGAGATCAGCTTGAACGAATGTCACAAGGTCATCTGCAATCATTGGCGCACCACCCAGAAAAATCTCGGCCTCGTCTTTGTAGCCCTCCAAAACTTCACGAATCCTTCCTATCAACTCATGTTGTCTATCTGCAGCAAACACGGTGTATTCGGCATACTCTGCTTCAACTCTTTGTAGCTCGAGACTTTGCTCTAATGTTAATTCACCTGATTGGCGAATATTCTGGAGGTTTGTTCTTTGAAAAAGCAGCTCTCTTAATCTTTCATCGATTTCAAAGGCGACGAGCAAGCCCGCAGTATTTCCATCTAGGCTTAACAAAGCATTTTGAAAGACAGGATTAGCCATGATTTCTTCTTGAGCAAGTTGCAGATCTTGTTCCTGATCTAAAATTGTTAGGTAATCCTCAGAAATTCCAGTCAAGGGTGTATCGCCAAAGACTGGGACATTTAGTATGGAGTCAACAGCACCGACCCGAGGAATTGACAATAAATCATCACGGAGTTGTGTTAAGTGTGTAAGGGAGGCTCGGTCAAAAAGATTTCTTTTTGGTGTGTATGCCACAACCACCGAATCTCCGGTACCGTATCGATTACTTATCTCTCGAGAGAATTCAAGTACAGGATCATTCTCCAGCAGCAAAGAGTCTGCTGATGCATCTAATCGAAAATTTTGTGCGTGCCATAAAAAGAAAACCAGGAAGAAAAACAAGATCAAGATGACTAACCTGGGCCTACCAAACACAAGAGACTCATACTTTTGGGTAACTAGTTTAGACATACTTTTATTTTTCACTACAAAAACTCAACTATTTGAACAAAGCATTCCAAACCAGCGGTCTCGTTAATTGAGGGAAAACACTAGCTGAAGATAACATTTTGATTCTTTCTACATAGATGAAAAATTTCAACTCTAAGACTCAAATTCTGATTGTTTGCCAATCCTGATCATATCAGGTATCGCATACATTCTGTCTTTAACTCAGTAGATTTTTATGAGTTCAGCTTACCCTCGATGGTTCAGAGCCTCAAGAACTTTAAACCTTAAAGCCAGAAGAATTAACTTATTGTTTCTATTATATTTTATCTAGACATCATAAGCGCTAGCAGTAGCAATTTATTGCAGCCTGTCCTAGAATAAGATGTCAGGAGTGGAAAAGATGAAATTTTTAAAATACGGTCCGATAGCAGTATTAGTAACGATTTATTACTCATCGGTGCTGGGTGATGATTGGTTGCGATCCGTTCCAGAGTTTGAGCTAACAGATCATCTGGGCGACGTTCACACTTTAGAAGATTATGAAAAATACGACCTTGCAGTCTTCTACGTGCAAGGTGTTGGCTGTCCAATAGCTCGAATTGCTCTGCCTAATTATCGTGAAGTTCGTGATGAATACGCTGGTAAAAATATTGCTTTCACCATGTTCAATTCGAATATCCAAGACAACCTGAGTAGAATTTCGAAAGAGGCGGAAGAGTTTGGCATAGATTTCCCGATAATGAAGGACGAAGGTCAGAGATTAGCTAAAGCGCTTGGTGTTGAAAGGACAGCAGAAGCTTTCGTATTTGATCCAAAAACACAGAAGGTTCTGTTTCGGGGACCGATCAATGATCAGCTCGGTTATGAGACACAGCGCAACAGCGCTAGCGAGTGGTACTTAAAGGATGCTTTGGACACCATATTGGAAGGAAACCAAGTGAATATGGATAACGTGCCAGACTCTAAGGGCTGCCTTGTTGCGATTTTCAACAATTAGCTATGAACTTTACCTAGCGGCAGTTTGTTTTGGGTTTATAGGCCTGTCCTCAAAATAATAACCAAGAAGCTGCTTAAGTAAAATCTATTGCTAGTCAATGCGGTCACCATATCTCCAAATGAAAACACTTCTTATCCTCACAGCTTTCGCGACAGTGTTAGTTAACTGCCGAACAAGCACAACCGGCTTGGGAGAATTTGCCATATCCTTGCCAAGCGCCAGGATCGAAGCTCGAGAAATACCGACCCATCGTGAAATGCAAACGGGAACCAAGGTGGTCGTTCTCGGCACAGGCACACCTATTCCCGATGCTCATAGAGCTGGCCCTAGTATTGCCGTAATACACAAAGGGAATTCCTACTTGTTTGACGCAGGCGCTGGAGCTGTTCGCCAAGCTACAATCGCTCGCTATTTATATGACATACCCTCGCTGTATCCCTCCCAAATCTGTTGTGTTTTCCTATCCCACTTACATAGTGATCACACTTTGGACTTATCTGAATTAGCACATACTCTCTGGTGGCGGCGGAGAAATCCCTTGCTCGTTTGGGGTCCACTTGGTATCTCAAGGATATCCAGTGCGATAACAGATATGATCGCTATAGACGCAGATTTCAGAATCAATGGATTACAGCCAGTGGCTAATTCAGAGGGATTCAAGATCCAGGACACAACTATTGAGCCAGGGATAATTCTTCACAGGGATGATCTTCAAATTGAGGCATTTCTCGCAAATCACGGAGACATCTCTCCTGCTTATAGTTTTAAGATCGTAACGGATGACATATCAATTGTAATATCCGGCGACACAGCTTTCAGCGACTTGATTGCAGAAAAATCTAAGGGTGTTGACCTACTATTTCACGAGGTGATCAGCCGGTCGGGACTGGAAAGAAATTCACCTGCGTTCCAGCGATATCACAATAGTGTGCATACCACTTCAGACGAGTTGGCTCGATTGGCCAATGTAGCCCGACCGGAAAAGCTTATTCTTTATCATGGATTATTTTATGGTACAAAAGAAGCAACTGTTTTAGATGAAATAAAGGAGCTATATGATGGAGAGGTAATCCTAGCTTCGGACTTAGACGTTTTTACTGGAAAATAGCATTTTGAAAAATTGCGTAAGATTGCATTTAAAGTTTTTTGGTAGAACACTATTCTTTTGAAGTATTTTAGACGAAACAGAATTACCCATTTGAATTTACTTAACCTAAAAACTCCGTCAATGGCAAAAATCGCGGAAGCGACTGTTTTGAACAGAACTATGCTGTTCTTTCTTTCTGTGATTCTAACCTGCATTTTTGGATCAGGAATCTTTAAAACAACTTTTGATAGTTCACTCAGTGCATTACTATCTAAAAGTGATCCATATTTAAATGAATTAGAGGAAGTTGATCGAACCTTCCCATCAAACGGTGAAATTCGATTCGCTTTTATTGCTGAGAAAAATAATTCAGTTTTTGATCGAAAAATACTTTTAGCTATCGCTGACCTGACAGAAAAATTCACTGTAATTCCTAAAATTCAGGGTATAACGACTATACTCGGCTATACATCCCCAGAAACACAAAGGCGATTATTCAGCGAGCCAATCAATGACTTGAGCGATTCAGAAATAGCGGAAATAGGAGAAACTGCCAGAAATGAGAGATTTTTAACATCTAATTTGCTCTCGCCTGACGGTAGCCTTACATTTGCCATCATTGACGTTAATACACGAGAAGCTACCAACACTGAAAGAATTGAAATTGCTGACTCTGTGCTTGAGCTTAAAGATCAATTGAAAATTGCGCACCCTACGGTCAATGTGCTTGCAAATTCAGATGTGATACTCGAAAAAGCAAGTCAGCAAGACATGGTAGATGATCTAACTAAGTTAATGCCTCTGGTCATTATTCTTTGTGTTGCTGTTATTTGTTACTGCTTTAAGTCGTTAGCGATTGGAGCATGCATTCTCATCCATGTCGCATTCACTATTATTTGTACTGTTGGTGTTTTGGGTTTTTTTAATCTGTCGTTCAATAACATCTCAGTCATTGCCCCTTTAGTTGTTGTCATCATCTCTGTTGCAAATAGTGTGCATATCATATCGATATTCAAGCAGGGTCTTCATCAAAACAAAAATGACACTGATGCTATGATTTATAGCATGCAGTCGAATCTGCGGCCCGTAACTCTTGCAGCGATAACTACCGCTATTGGATTCACTTCCCTTAGTATGTCCTCTTCTCCTGCCATACAGGATTTTGGACGCATAGTGTCAGTGGGTATTGGCTTTGCCTACATGCTAACGGTGTTTATGCTGCCATACATGTTGGTTAGAATTTCGAAGATTTCTTCGGTTTCGAAACGCAGTGGCGTAAACTTTTTGCAGCCCCAACTTCGTAGCATTATTAAATTCGCAATTCAAAATGATAAGGCAATATTCTCTCTATGCACTGCTTTGGCGGTGTTTACTTTTATTCTTTTACCGCTAAATCAGACCGACTTTAACCGCTTGGATTTCATAGCGTCTGACTCAGAAATTCGTGAGTACTATGATGTTGTCGAAGAGAGAATGAATCGCGGTTTAGGTCTAAGTTATGCCATCGAAACCAACACTAAGGACAGGGCTATCGACCCTTTCTTTCTGCAAAGGACTGACGAATTTACCAATTGGTTGTCAGAGCAGAAAGAGATCGAGTCGGTCATCAGCATAGTTGAGGTCATAAAAACGATCAATAGAATTATTAGCGATAATGATGAGCAGAAATACAGTATACCGACAGAGATTCAGACCAATGAAAATTACTTGAATGCCTACAAGACAGTAGAGGATAACTTCATACCCTTAAATAGATTTATTGATGAGGACTATTCAGCAGTCACAGTCGTCATAAATGCTCGGGGGATGTCTAATCAACAAATGATCGATCTTGATCAGAGAATTACAAAGGAGTTTTCAGAGAATTTCCCCTCCGCCTCACTGGTTCATGGTAGCGGTGTTTTACTTTTTGCTAGGATGGATGAGCTGGTAACGATTGAATTGCTGCAAGGTTATTCCATTAGTTTACTTTTAATTACTATCTGTTTAACTCTTGGTTTTAAAAGTCTTTACTTTGGGCTTTTGAGTGTTATCCCTAACTTATTGCCTGCGACAATGGTCTTTGGATTCTGGGCTCTATTAGTTGGTCAGCTTGACCCCTTTGTAATGATGCTCTTTAGCATAAGTATAGGCTTGGTCGTCGATGACACAGTACATATTCTTAGTCACTATCTTGAAAACCGTCGTGATGGAATTGCCAAAGTACCTGCAATTGGAAACTCTATCACTACCGCGGGGCCGGCACTCACCATCACAACCATGGTGCTCGCTTTGGGGACTACCGTTTTAATATTTGCTAATACCTTATACTTTCAGCAATCCGCTAAATTACTTGTGCCTATAGTCGTTTTGGCTCTAGTACTAGATCTCTTCTATCTACCTTCGATCCTTAAGCGATTTGACTCTAATTTTAAAATACAAAAAATTATGACTTCTTGAGCGATTACCAATAAGATTAAATGTTTCTACTACTAGGAAAAATCTCATGGCTTATTTATGTAAAAAAATTAAACTGCAAGCAGCTCTTTTGAGTCTT
>CEPK01015213.1_pt1 | contig 10440 bp, 8 predicted proteins | sample 356231 | NCBI WGS metagenome assembly CEPK01 (sample SAMEA2620259, study PRJEB7988) | marine metagenome | biome: marine biome (ENVO:00000447); feature: deep chlorophyll maximum layer (ENVO:xxxxxxxx); material: "saline water (ENVO:00002010), including plankton (ENVO:xxxxxxxx)" | depth 80 m
GCAAGTTTTAAAAGCACATTATTTGAAGTAATTGAATCAAATTTGATTATAATTGTTTTAGATGCATCATCATATCAAATAAAAGAGCATATGAAAACTATTAAAAATGTTTTAACAGAATTGGAATCAGAAAATATAAAAACATTGATTGTTTTGAATAAAATTGATTTAGTTAACACAAGAAATAGAATTAAATATCTAAAAATGAATTTTCCGGATGCCGTGATGATTTCTGCAACCGATCATCTGCGTATTGATAAATTAATTAACAAATTAATTAATATTATCGATGAAGAATATGAAACAATTGATATAAGCTTTCCTTATTCAGAAGCAAAACAAATATCAATGGCCCAAAGAAATGTTGAAGTAATTGATCGTAATTATCTAGATGATAGAATAAATCTAAAGATAAAAGGGTCAAAAGAGAGGATAAAAAAAATACTAAATAAAAATTAATAAAAAGGCCCCATTAAATAACTGAGACCTTTTTATTATAACTACCTGCAGTGAATGTTTTTTCAGGATCGCTCTTATAGAACGGTGGTGGCCTCCCATAAATAGCAAACTTCCTTAATTCATTAAGAAAAGGCCTGTTTTTTAAGTATGGAGTTCAGCCTCCAAGGATAATTATTGTAGATCCTGAAATAAACCATTCAAAAGCAGGTATATCAAAAAACTTAATTGAATTTATTCAACTAAGTTCATGAAGGCAATAACATGGATTTAATTTTCAAAGTGATTATATTATAAGATAAATGATTAAATATTAGGTATGCTTTTATGAAAATAATAAAAAATAAGATTGCATTGCTTACTGGAGCATCATCAGGCCTAGGAGCTGTGATTGCAAAAGCTTTATCATTTGAAGGCGTTGAAATTGTTGGTGTCGCTCGATCAGAAGAAGGCTTGCAAAAAACGAAAATTGAAATTGAAAATAATGGAGGCAAATTTCATAGTGTTTCATTTGATTTATCAGATTTATCCAATATATCAGAGTTGAAGAACAAGGTCGAAAGTATAATTGGAAAAATTGATATATTAATTAATAATGCAGGTATAGAAGAGTATAATTATTTCCATAATTATACTATGGATTATATTAATAAAATATCTTCTGTTAATCTAATTGCACCAATGGAAATAACTAGGCAATTTTTGCCAGAATTGATACAAAATAATGGACATATAGTAAACATATGTTCACTAGCTGCAAAAAAAGGTGAAAGTTTTAATGCAACTTATTCTGCGACAAAAGGTGGACTAGCTTTATTTTCTGATGCTTTACGACAAGAATTGCATGGTTCCGGAGTTGGCGTTTCCGCATTATTTCCTGGATTAGTCAGTGATGTAGGAATGTTTTCTGATAGTAAGGTTAAGGCTCCCATAATTTTAGGTACCATTTCTTCTAAAAAAGTTGCAAAGGCCTTAATAGTTGCAGTTAAAAAGAATAAACCTGATGTTATAGTCAATTCAGGACCTTTAAGACCTTTATTAGCTATAGATGCGTTGTTTCCAAAGTTCGGTAATTGGTTTGCTAGAATAACGGGTATTACTGCTTTTTGTAGAAACCGTGCTGAATTAGGTGAGTAAATTCTATTTATAATTAATGAATACAATACATCGTATTTCTTCGACCTTTAAAACAATTAATGGGTTGAATAAATATATAGATTTATCACCTCCTTCAATTATTGAAAAAGATGGATTTTATCCTGGATTAGATAATCAAGATACTCCTTTAAAAACTTTTCAACCTAAGCGTCAGAATGGTTCAATTTTAATTTTATATCCAGGCGCATCAATCAAAGGTGAATCTCACCCTAAAATGATTACCTTAGCAAGATCATTAGCAATAAATGGTGTAAAGGTTTTTATACCTAGAATTCCATCTTTAATTAATTTAGAACTATCAAAAGATATTTTATTATGGACTGTACATTTTTATAAATGGATATATAATAATTTTTGTGAATATGATAATCAAATAAATATAGCAGGAGTAAGCTTTGGTGGGGTTATAGTATTAAAATCTTGTTTAGATCCATTTTTAAAAAAGAATAAACCAAAATCAGTTCTTGTTTTTGGGACCTCTTACGATGCAAAAACAACAATGAAGTTTATGTTTGATGGTAGAATTACTTATAATAATAAAGTTATCAATATAAAACCTGACCCTTGGAGCGTAATAGTGATGCTCCATAATTATATAAATAAAATTGAGATTGGTTATAAAACTAATAATATTGAAAAAGCATTAAAATATTATATAGATGAAAAATTTGAAAAATTTGATCAAATAGTAAAAAAATTAGATGAACCGGAGAAAAAGTTGATAAAAGAGGCATTGGATTTAAATGTATCAAATGAGTTAAAAAGGGTTATGGATTTAATTTTTAATAATTGTAAAAATGAAATTGATTATTTTTCTGCTAAAGAATGGTGTGATAAGATTGAAAATAATGTTTTTATTCTACATGGAAAAAATGATTCGTTATCTCCATTTACTGAATCAGTAAAATTACATAAGAGATTAAAAAATAGTAATTTGCTCATATCTGAATTATTTGAACATAGAAAAATAACAAATAAAATTTCTTTTTTTTTAAAATTGAAAGAATTATATAACATAATCAAATTTCTTTCTAGATATTATAAAGAAGCATATAATATATAAATTTGATTGGTATTTGAGTGTATATTTCATAATCTTCCCGCTGTTATAAATTTGAGAAAATATTTATAATTAGTTTATGTCAGATAAAAAAACAAAAGAAAGTCGTCCTTCTTACACAGAATTCACTCTGGATATGTTCTCGCGTAGTTCAGGGAAAAATCACTCTGAAATAAAACAATTTAATCAATGGCGTGATGATATAATTGAAGCAGATAAATATACATTTGAGACCCCTCATTTAACACCTCAAACTCCAGAAATTAGTGTGCGTAGGATTCATGGTGACGAACATAACTTGGTTAATTTTTCTAGTTATAATTATTTAGGTTATGCAAATCATCCGGAAGTTATTCAAGCTGCTAAAGATGCTCTAGATACATTTGGTTTAGGAGCGACAGGTAGTCCTTTGCTAAATGGAACATTTGATATACATAAAAAATTGGAAGATTCGTTAACAAGTTTCTTTGGGCAAAAAGGATATGGGGTTTCATTATTTTCTTCAGGATACGGTGCAAATATTGGTGTGGTATCCAGCTATATTCACAAAGGAGATTATGTTGTATTAGATCATTCATCACATGCATCATTAATAGATGGTGCAGTGATGTCTCAAGGAACAGTAAAATTATTTAGGCATAATGACGCGGAGTTTCTTGAAAGAATATTAAAAAGGATTTCTAAAGAGAATAGAAGGATATTGGTATGCGTGGAAGGTGTTTATAGTACTGATGGTGATTATGGAAATTTGAAAGATATTGTTACTGTTACAAAAAATTATGGTGCTTCAATACTTGTTGATGAAGCACATTCTTTATTAATAGCTGGTGCAACTGGTAAGGGGGTTGTAGAAGAATTTGATGTTTTAGCGGATGTAGATCTTGTCATTGGTACATTTAGTAAATCATTTGGAGGTATAGGTGGATGCGTGTATGCAAAAAATGATTTAATTAATTATATGAATTATTATGCTAGATCAAGAATGTTTTCCTGCGCATTAGATCCTGCTGTTACTGGTGGAATATTAAAAGCTCTTGAATTGGCTTCTGGTTCAGATGGAGACGAAAAACGTAAAAGAATAATTGAGAATGCAGATTTTCTTAGATCATTACTAAAAGATAAAGTAGATATAGGGACTTCTCATTCATGGGTAATTCCTATTATTTTTGGTGATGAAAGAAAATCTCTTCCTCTTGGAGATTATTTAATGAAAAGAGGATATGATTTTTCAATTATGATGTTTCCTGCTGTAAAGAAAAATAAATCAATTATTCGTGCTTTTGTTACTTCAGAGCATACAAAAGAACAATTAGAGGGATGTGCTGAAGCGTTAATTGATGCTTCAAAAGAATTCAATTTCGGTATTTAATTTAGGATAAATATTATGAATGAACATATTCCAGGAGAAAATCTGATTATTTGGGAATTCGATTATGCAATGACAACATTCTATGAAGTAGATACTGACCAAATATCTTCACTTTTACCTAAAGAATTGAGTCCTATGGAAATAGTTCCTGGAGTTTCATTATTAAACATTACTGCATTCAATTTTCCAGAAGGAGGCCTAGGGCACCTTCCTAACTTTCAAGAATTAATAGCAGCTATTGTGGTAGCCCCTGATTTATCTAGAGGTGTTCCAAAGTTTGCAATGTATGTATTTTCACTTGGGAGTACATCACAAGATCACCTAGATCATAGTGCTGATTATTACAAATTACCTTCTTATAATAAACTAAAATATGGTGAAATAAATCGTAAAATAAATGAGGTAGAATTTGGTGATGATGATGGTTCAATTTTAACAATGAATAATTGTTGTAAGGATATTGGAGACTATCTTGGACATGAGCGTTACTTCCAAGCTTTTGTATCCAAAGGAGATGATATTTATATAGCAGATTTATATTTACAAGCTGCTCTTTTTGAACATCAAGAGCAAGGTGAAGTTGGTGTAATTAATAATCATCCTTTTTTGAAAGGTCTCGAATTATTTGATGAGGAAACAGTTCCTTATCTACAAATGATTCTTCAACCCAGCACAAAGGGTAAACAATTTTATTATAAACCTGAAAAATACCGTTAAAATAAAAATTTACTTTTATTTTTATAAATTGTTTTCATTATATGAAAACTGAAAATTCTTCTCATAACCAATCTTCTAATAATCCACAGAAATTAATATCATGTATTATTAATCCTGCTGCGCGCGATGGTCAATCAATTAAAATATGGGAAACCGTAAAAATTAAGCTGGAAGAAAATGGATTAGATACTGAGTTATATATAACTGAAAGAGTTGGACATGCTTCAGAAATAGCATACTCATTGCGAGACAGGTCAGATATACATGTTATAGTTGCCTGTGGAGGTGATGGTACTGTACATGAAGTATCCTCAGGGTTGAGAGGTAGTGATATACCATTAGCAATTATTCCTGCTGGAACTGGAAATGATGTAGCTAGAGTGCATGGATATTCATTGGATGATTTAAATGAAACGATTGATATAATAATTAATGGTGTAGATAGAAATGTTGGAGCTTTACGTATAGAAGCAGAACCAATGCCTGAAGAAAATAATTATCCTTCTCCAACAGCAGATTCAAAATGGAATGGTACTGCTAAAGATAGTAATAAAATTGTTCGTTGGATTTTTCATGAAGCAGATTCAGGAATAACTTCATTAGTTTCTCGTGCAAAATTAAAAAGAGGAAAATGGATAAAAGGAAATTTTAAATATACTTACTTAGGAATTACTGAAATTCTTAAATGGAAGAAACGAAATGCTTGGGTCAAAATTGATAATGAGGAACCTGTTATTATAAATTTCTCTCTTTTTGTTTTTACATTGTCTGAATATTTTGGAGGTGGATATTGGGTAGCTCCAGGCGCATCTCCAGTGAAGGATCATGCATATTTATGCAAAGCATGGGACCTTAGTAAACTACAAATGTTATTATTAATGGGGCCCCTTAGAAAAGGAAAACATGTAGGTAAATGGGGAATAACTTTAAGTAAATGTAAAACTCTTGAAATAAAATCTGTTAATGATAATAATGAACCGGTTGATATTGCACATGATCCGCCTTTACCAATAAACGTTGATGGTGAACCATGCTTGCAAACACCAGCAAAAATTGAATTTAATTCTAAACAACTCTGGTTAAGAGGATCAAAGAACGTATCGTGGAATACTTCTTAATCTGCAACTTTTTTAGCAGGACCCAACTGACCTTCAGATGATGCTATTGTTATAGCTATTGTTGCATCTCCAGTAACATTAATTACTGTTCGTAGCATGTCTAAAATTCGATCTACTCCTAAAATTAATGCAATACCAGTACTAGGAACTCCTATTGCTTCAAGAATAATGACTAACATAATTATACCGGCTCCAGGTACAGCTGCTGTACCTATAGAGGCAAGAACAGTTGTTAAGACTATTGTAAGTTGATCCAATAAGCTAAGTTCAAGCCCAATTGCTTGAGAAATAAATACTGCAGCAACAGCTTGATAAAGCGCTGTTCCATCCATATTAATAGTTGCACCTAAAGGAAGGACAAAGGATGATACTTCTTCACTTACACCTAATTCATCTTCACACCGTTCCATTGTAACCGGAAGTGTTGCACCACTAGAGCTTGTAGAGAATGCTAATAACTGGGCAGGTCCAATACCAGTAAAGAATGTTTTTAAAGGCATCTTTACATATAATTTTAGCAGTGCAGTGTATGTTATTGATAAATGTAAAATAAGACCAGCAATTACAGATAACATATAGAAACCTAAAGCGCCTAATAATTCAGCTACTTGTTCAGGATTATTTCCTGCAACTTTATTTATCGTTTGAGCAATTAGTGAAAAAACACCTAGTGGAGCAATTAGCATAATAATATCAACCAGTTTGATAATTACATCATTTAATCCTCCAAAAATATCTAATACAGGTTTTGATTTATTTTTTGGTATTTGAACTAAGCCTATTCCAATAAGTATTGAAATAAATACAATTTGAAGCATGTTGCGATTATTTGATGCAGCTTCAAAAAAATTACTTGGGACCATATCAATAAATAGTTGTAAAGGACCTCTTTGTTTTACTTTTTGTGCAGAATCAGCTCTATATGTTGCATCTTGCTCATAGGTTTCCTGCAATTTTGTTTGCATTTCATATGGGACTTTATTTCCAGGTTGAAGCAAATTCACTATAACTAAACCAATTGTTACAGAAATTGCAGTGGTAACAATATATATCGATATAGTTTTACCACCTATTCTAGATAATTTTCTCAAATCTGATAAAGAGGCTATTCCAGTAATTAATGATGTTAACACTAGTGGAACAGCTATAAATTTTAATAATCGGATAAATATTGTACCAAATGGAGCTATCCAATCAGTAGTAAATTGCCCCCATCCAGCAATGGCACTAATTATGCCAAATACCAATCCTAATAATAAACCTATAATTATTTGCCAATGTAATTGCATTTTAAACATTATAGAATTCTCCTCGAAATAAACATAATAGCCCGCTATTTTGAATCATTTGATTTTATATCCTTATATTTTTTGAAGTAAGCATCTCCAAAACTAGAAATAAAGGAAATGACTTTTCCTATTTTATTTTTTCTTTCACCTTTCCCCCTAATTCTTTTAAGAGTAAAATGAATAATAGTATCAAATAAATCTTGTATGTGAGCAAATAGCTCACCAATTCTTGTGGAAAATGGTTTATTCATTTATCAAAGATAATGCAGTTTTTAAATCATTAGTTGGTTGGTTACATGCGAAATTTTTACATATGTATGCAGTTGGTTTTTCATCAATAGTATATTGCGTAGTAGTCCAATTTGCTAATTTATCTAATTGATTATTATTTAACGAAGTATCCTTGAATAGTAAAACTTTATGGGGAGTATATTGAGAACGAATTGCATTGATAAATTCTTTAGTATTTTCATCTTTACCATTGCCAACTATAACAATTTCTTTTGATTTATTCGTATCAAATAAGAATGCGGAAAGCATTAAAGAGTAACCTGTAGGAGCGCTATAAATATCTTCTGAAAATGCGCGAATTGTTTTTTCTGCAAGATCTGCCCATTTAACATCTCCAGTAATTCGAGATAGTCTTAGCATATTCATAGTAGCTACAGAGTTTCCTGATGGGATCGCTCCATCATAAGCTGTTTTTGTTCGTACAATTAATTTTTCAGATTGATCAGCTCCAAGAAAAAAACCACCATTTTTATCATCCCAAAAATCTTCTACCATTATATTCATTAAATCAAGGCATTTAGATAGATATTTTGTTTCAAAAGTTGCTTCGTATATTTCTAATAAACCCCATGAAATAAACGCATAATCATCTAAGTGTGAATTAATAGCAGCTTTGTTATTACGAAACCGTTTCAGCAGTTTCCCATTCTTAGATATTTTATTTAAAACAAATTCAGAAGACTTTATCGCTGCTTTAAGGTATGTATCATCATTAAATATTACGGATGCTCTTGCAAATGCAGCAATCATTAGGCCATTCCAATCAGTGAGTATTTTATCATCTTTCAATGGATGTATCCTATTTTTCCTCTTATTAAATAGCTTTTTTCTTGCAGCCTCTAACGAAGATTGATTGTAAAAATTATAATTATTTAAGTGCGGGATATTTTTCCCATTTTTTTCTCTAGTTGATTCATCTTTATAATTGCCATCATTTTCTATTGAAAAAGTATTAATAAAATCTTTACCTAGTGAACTGCCTAAAACCTCTTCAATCTCCTTTTTTGTCCATGTATAAAATTTTCCTTCTTCGCCTTCGCTATCCGCATCTTCAGCTGAATAGAAACCACCATTTGGTGCTGTTAAATCTCGCAAAACATAATTGAAAATTTCTTTCGTAGTATTTTCAAAAACTTTATCTCCAGTTATATGAAAAGCTTCTGTATATGCCATAGCAATCATTGCTTGGTCATAAAGCATTTTTTCAAAATGTGGGACAAGCCAATGTCTATCAGTAGAATATCGATGAAATCCAAAACCAATTTGATCATAAATACCACCAAGACGCATTTCTTTTAATGTTTTTATAACCATATCTAATGAAAATTGATTATCATAAGAATAATAATACCTCATTAAAAATGTCAAATTATGAGGTGATGGAAACTTTGGTGCTCTAAAAAACCCACCATGTTCTTCATCAAATCCATTACGAAATTGATCATAAGCAGAATTGATTAGTTCATTTGATAGGTTATTACCTGCAGGTTTAGAGTTTATTTTATCCAGATAGTTTTTTACTTGATTGACAGAAGTCATAATGTCATCACGTTTTGTATTCCATGCTTCTGTTATCATTGGTAAAATTTGAAGCATACCAGATCTTCCACCTCTACGATCTTTCGGAAAATAAGTACCTGCAAAAAATGGTTCTTTTTGTGGTGTCATTACAATGTTCAAAGGCCATCCACCTCTTCCTGTCATTGCTTGACAAACCGACATGTATAAATGATCTATTTCAGGTAATTCTTCTCGATCAACTTTAATAGATATAAAATTATTATTTAATAGTGTTGCTACGCTATCATCTTCAAAAGATTCATGTTCCATTACATGACACCAATGGCATGTTGAATAACCTATAGATAGAAAAATTGGACGGTCTAATTGTATTGCTTTTTTAAATGCTTCTTCTCCCCATGGATACCAGTCAACGGGGTTATCCGCATGTTGCAATAGATATGGACTTTGTTCATTTACAAGATGATTCATTTTTGTATCAATTACATTATCAAATTTAGTTTCTGTTTGTGATTTAGTAGTACAGCTGATGCATAATATAAGTAATAATGATATTAGTATTTGTCGGTACTGAACCATAGCTATCTTGGAATTTGGGAATCTACCATGTAATTTCAAAATGTAACTGTTTATATTATATTAAAAACCATAATTGTAGAGCAATCATCAGTTGATTTATATAAGTGTAATTTTATTGTATCTATTTGTACTAATCGGTATAGGGGTAGTTAAATCTCGAAAAATTAAGTCTCAATCAGATTTTGCCCTTGCAGGTAGATCTCTAACTCCATGGATTTTAGTTGGTACAATGCTTGCCACCTGGATCGGAACTGGTTCTATATTAGGCAATGCTGGCAAGACATATGAAATTGGAATGGCAGCATTATTATTACCCTTAGGAAGTATTTTGGGTATTGCACTATTAACTAAAATCGCTGGAAAAGTACGGAATGTGAAAAAATTTACAGTCCCTGAAATTATAGGGGACCGATATGGCTCTTTTGCTAGAAATTTATGTGTTTTTGCATTGGTTGCTGCCTATATGGTGATTGTTAGTTATCAATACAATGCAGGTGGTGCTGTAATATATACAGTTTTTTCAAATCAAGTTCAATCATCATTCTTTACGATTGAAATTGCAACAATTATTGCTGCTATTTTTATCATTTTATATACAATGTTAGCTGGTTTACTCAGTGTGGCATTTACGGATGCTGCAAATGGAATACTAATGATGATTAGTCTAGTGATTGCTTTTCCAATTCTATGGATTAAAGCTGGAGGATTTAATGGTATGGAAGTTGCTTTTGATGCTATGGGTAAATCTAGTCATATGCAATATCTTGGTATTTTTTCCACTGTTGATATAATTAATTTTTGTTTACCACCATTTTTGTTAGTTCTTGGAGATGCAAATATGTATCAAAGATTTTCTGCAAGTAAAGATCATCAAAGTGCAAC
>CEPK01008047.1_pt1 | contig 10428 bp, 9 predicted proteins | sample 356231 | NCBI WGS metagenome assembly CEPK01 (sample SAMEA2620259, study PRJEB7988) | marine metagenome | biome: marine biome (ENVO:00000447); feature: deep chlorophyll maximum layer (ENVO:xxxxxxxx); material: "saline water (ENVO:00002010), including plankton (ENVO:xxxxxxxx)" | depth 80 m
AGTAAGCTGCTGTTCGCACAATGCTTTGGTATTGGCACGTTGCGACGCTTGTTGCTTCTCTTCCCATGCCGGGCGTATACGGCTTAAATATCGCTCGAGCTGCTCACCAATACGCGCGCGCTTTTCTTCATAATCAGCGCGTTCTTCTGAAGTGAGTAAATCAATTTGAGCAAATAGCCCTGTCAATTCGCTCTCAAGTTCGTTGCGCTTTTCATCAATGGTTTCTACATCTGATTTGTCGAGTAAAGCCTGATATTTTGAAAGTCCCAGAGTGAGCTGCTTTTTAAGCTCCACTGGGCGCTTTGCAGCCTCTTTGATAGCATCTATCCGCGCATTAATTTTCGTAACAAGGGCATCATCTGACACTTTCTTAGCAAGCTTTTGCAGATCTGATACGTCTGAATGTGCGTTGACTAGTTGAGTCTGCAGTTGGGGACTTGCGCCTTCTAAAAAAACAAACTGGGTGAAAGATGGCTTCGCTACTTTTTCGATTAGCGCGCTAGCTAGCGCATCATCTTGTAAGAGCATAGGCTCTTTCTTCAACATTTGTGGTACTAACTGCACTACCAAATCGGCGTTGGCTGTTTCAGTTAAAAAAGAGAATATCTCTTGGCGGGAGAGTGTGACATCCCCCTCGCCTAACAAAGCGGCGTTTACCTTTTTCTCCGCCGCTTTTTTAACGCGAGACTGCTTGGCAATTTGTGACATTTTAAGCCACAGCACAAAGCTATTAAGCTTTTCGAGTGCTGCTAAACTGACATTTGCATCTTCGTCATTAAATGCCAGTTCGTGAAGAATTGTTTTTTCCTGTGCCTTTTCGGGAGAGAGACTCTCGATTGCCTGCATCCGTTTTTCAGGCTTTGGGCTTTGGTGTGAAGGCGCAAATATACGACTAAATATCATCCTGTTTAAACCGCGCTATTGTATTATTATCATCCTGCTCATCGCGTAACGAGCGTTTAAAGTCGGCTTTACTTTTATGTACAATTTCGCCGCTTTCACCTACTGTCATATGCTCAGAGGACTTTTCTATTTTTGCTTGATACAGCATAACAGCCTGCATACTGCTTGCTTTTTGCTCTTCGTTTAAAGGCGTGCCATCTGGCCACTTACCGGTTTCAACAGCCTGACGCAGACGCTCGTAAATCTCCGGCGTCATGCTGGCTAAAAGTGCTTCTATATTCATTTAGGAAAAACGCTTTATGTAAACAATACGCGCGCGGTTTACTAAGTACCAAACAAAGCCAACCACTGCGCCCAAAATAGCTAAATTATGTTGCAAATCACCTGGGCGTGTTCCGCCCCAATACATGAAGCCAAAACTCGCAACGAATATCAGCATAGCAAGAAGGGATTGGTTCTGGATACTGGCTAACTTTTTAAATCTTTGTAAGCTTTGTTTGCGCTCTATATCTTCAGAGGTCGCATCACCGATTTTAAAGTCACAGTGAGGACACGTCTTCGCTTTGTCAGACGTTTTTTTATTACACGAAGGACAGTCAACTAATGCCATATGTTGCTCCTGTTTATTGGGTGCGAAATGGAAATGCGCAACTCGCTATTGAGCGAAGACGCATTTATACGCGGATGGGTATCATACTTAAGTTCATCACAACAATGAAGTCGATTCTGTGGATTAACCTTATCGCTATAAAACAAAAATGCGCAGGGTGTTAACTTTTATACAAAGTTCACCGCTACGCATTTTTACCTGATAGCCAAGTTGCATTTCCCTTCAGTGAAACTCAAGAGGGGGCGATGCTTTAGGCAATACTCACCTTATTTTTTATGTCGAGACCAGTAGTCGTTAACCGTTTCTTTCATCTCTTTACAAAGCAACATGATGCCGAACAAGTTTGGCAAGGTCATTACCACGATAGCCACAGCTGAAAGTGCCCAAACTAATGTGGTGTCAGAGAATGCAGCCCAAACGAAACCGGCGACGTAGATGACGCGATACGGCATTACGGAGCGAGGACCGAACAAATATGTCATAGCGCGATCACCATAATATGACCAAGCGATGGCGGTTGAGAACGCAAACAGCATAAGCCCAATTGACACAATATATTGACCGAAATCGCCAAAGAAACCGCGAGTAAAGGCAATGGTGGTGAGCGCTGCCGAGTGAACCAGTGACTTACCGCTTACTTCAAGGTTCTCTTTAACCGGCTTTCCGTCGACAATCTTAAGCGTGCCAGTAAACAAGTCTTCACTACCTACTGCATACTTCACATCTTCTGCTACAGACCTAGCGTTAAGCAGTGTAAAACCATCGCTTACCGCCGTGCCGTTAACAACGGTAATTGAGCCAGTATAAGGCTGTACATTGTTACCTTCAATTTCATTCAAGTAACCATATAGTTTGTTTACGTCATCCTGATTCGAGTCGTCGTATTGTCCTGCAACAAAGTACATGTCTGAACGATCGAAGACGTTTTCGTGTTTTTCTTTCCACACGCCCGACGACAGAATAACCAAACCCGTTACGGTACAAATTAGAATAGTGTCGATAAAGGGTTCAAGCAGTGACACCATACCTTCTGAAGCAGGCTCTTTCGTTTTTGCTGCTGCGTGAGCGATAGGTGCAGAGCCTTGACCCGCTTCGTTTGAAAACAAGCCTCGGTTAACCCCACGGTTAAACGCATAAGCTAACGAAGCTCCCAAGAAACCACCTGCGGCAGCTGAACCAGTAAACGCATCACCGATAACTGCGGCAAACGAAGGCCCTATGTTGTCAAGATTAGCGAAAATAACCGCTAGCGCACCGATGAGGTAGATAACAGCCATAACTGGAACAACACGCGCTGTAAACGCGGCAATGCGTTGGATACCACCAAGAATTACCAAGGCTAGAAGAATACCCAGTACACTACCTACCATCCAAGGCTCGAAGCCAAATGTTGCTTCGATACTTTGCGCGATACCATTACTTTGAGGAAGGTTTCCGGTACCAAATGAACTTACCACCGTTGCAACAGCAAATGCAACCGCTAACCACTTCATGTTTAGGCGACGGTCCATGTAATACATAGGACCACCGGCCATGGTGCCGTCTTCTGTCTTTACGCGATATTTGTGCGACAGAGTAACTTCAACGAATTTTGTAGTCATACCTAAAAAGGCGGTTACCCACATCCAAAATAGTGCAGCGGGGCCACCAAGGAAAATAGCGAATGCAACACCTGAGATGTTACCTGTACCTACGGTACCAGACAGTGCGGTAGTTAGCGCGCGAAAATGGGTGGTGTCGCCTGGATCGCTTTCTTTATCAAACTTACCGGTAACAACCTGCCAAGCATGTTTAAAGAAACGAATTTGCGGAAATTTAAGATAAACCGTAAAGAAAAGACCTACGCCTAACAGTACATAAGGAAACCAGAACGCGCCTCCTAAGAATCCATCGAGCATAGTTAGAAAACCATATAACCCTTCCAACGTTATTCCCCTTTTTTATTATGTTTAATTGTTGTTTTATTTTAATAATTAAAAGGCCTCTTTTTGTCGAGGCCTTTTTGCGGAAACTTTCGCTTCCTTATTTTTATTTTATTGCTCTGATGCTTTTAGCTTTTTAACAACTGCATTCACACCAATAAGTAAATCTTCACCTAATTGACGGCTACGCTGTACCGACCAACCGTAGATATCGTCCGGTACATCTGCATTGTCTTTAAATGGCATTTCCACCGTATATGCCATACATTTGAATTTCTCGCCCACCGCATTTGACGCTACGGTTAAATTAGCCTTGCCTGGCTCATCTTTATCGTAACCAAATTCATCTTGAAACTCTGGCGTAGCGTTCAACAGCGCATCTTTAAACGTATTTTCAAGCATTTTGATGGTGTCATTGTAGCTAGGGTTACCTTCACTTCCTGCGACAAAGTTGTACGGCAATGCCTCATCACCGTGCAAATCAAGATACATGTCTACACCAATTTCGCTCATTGCATTCAGTACGTAAAGTACTTCTGGGCTTTTTTCTTTCGATGGTGTCGCCCACTCACGGTTTAGATTGGTTCCTACAGCGTTGGTACGCAGATGACCGCGTGCGCTGCCGTCTGGGTTCATGTTTGGCACAATGTAGAAAACAGCATTATCAAGCAACTGTCGCGCCAAACCATCTTGCTCGTCGAGCAGACGATAAATAATACCTTCGGCACACCACTCGGCCATGGTTTCGCCAGGGTGTTGACGTGCCGTGATCCAGACTTTTTTCTTTTCTGGTGTTTCTTCACCGATAACCAGCATAGACATATCACGGCCATCAAGGGTAAGGCCTAGGAATTTGTGCTCGCACAGTAGTGACATCTGCGCGTCGTGCACAAGATCAAGGTGACGTTCGTAGCTAAAAGGAATGAAATACGCGAAGTACACACTTGGCTGTTCTAGCGTTAGTGAGAACGTAAGATTGTCACCGTCAAATTCGCTAGGAATTCTAAACCAAGTTTGACGGTCGTAAGACGCTAGAACGTTATATCCCTTCCAACCTTCTGGATACGCTGACTTAGCCAGATTACCAATCGTCATTGTGTGAGTTACAAAAGTTTCGCCCACTAAACGAAAATGGAACCACTGAGCAAATTCAGATTGGTTGTCGTTGGGAATGGTTAGACGGATATCGTCTGGTGATTGTGCGCTAACAACTTCAATGTTACCGCTGTCGAATTGACTGGAAATATGCATAGACTGTCGTTTTCCTCATTATTTGAGCGCTAATTTAGCATAGACGTAAACACAAATTCCACGCACACAGCGGGTTTTGTACTATCGAAAGTATACAAAATGTTTACACCATCAAAAAACCGACCACTTAGGTCGGTTTTTTATACAGTTAATTAAACTGCGTGTTGCTTAAAGCGGCAACGTAGGGAAACTAAGCCCTGCCATATCACGAACTACACGTAGTACCTGACAGCTGTAACCAAACTCGTTGTCATACCACACGTATAGTGTCAGGCGGTTATCTGCGGCGATGGTCGCCTGAGAGTCAACCACAGACGCAGCGCGAGAGCCGACTAAGTCTGTTGACACAATCTCTTTACTTGCCGTGTAGTCAATTTGGTGTTGAAGCTTTGAGAACAACGCGGTATCGCGCAAGAACTCGTTAACTGCAATACGATCCACTGGTGTTTTAAGATTTAGGTTCAAAATCGCTAGCGACACATTAGGTGTAGGTACGCGGATAGCATTACCGGTAAGTTTACCTGCCAGTTTTGGGTACGCTTTGGCAACGGCTTTCGCAGCGCCCGTTTCGGTAATAACCATATTAAGTGGCGCACTACGTCCACGACGATCACCTTTGTGGTAGTTATCGATAAGGTTTTGGTCGTTGGTGTAAGAGTGAACGGTTTCAACGTGACCGTTTTCAATGCCATACTCTTCGTCTAGCGCTTTAAGTACCGGCGTTATTGCGTTAGTCGTACAGCTTGCAGCAGACACAATTGTATCTTCTGGTGTTACTTCTTCGTCATTTACACCGTGTACGATGTTCTTGATGTCACCTTTACCCGGGGCAGTAAGGATAGCTTTCGCTGCCCCCTTAGCTTTAAGGTGTAGGCCAAGGCCATCGCGGTCACGCCAGATACCCGTGTTGTCTACGATGATAGCGTTATCGATACCATATTGCGTGTAATCCACTTCATCTGGGCTGTTGGCATAAATGACTTGAATGTATGAACCGTTTGCTTTTAGCGCGTTACGCTCGTGGTCAACTGTGATGCTGCCGTTGAACGGCCCATGCACTGAATCGCGGCGCAGTAAGCTTGCGCGTTTTTCTAGGTCGCCATCGCGCCCGCCACGAACCACAATGGCACGTAAGCGAAGCTTATTGTTTTTACCTTGGCGTTCAATAAGCAAGCGAGCAAGTAAACGACCTATACGGCCAAAACCATATAGTACAACGTCCTGAGGTTTCTGATCGTCCTCTTTATCGGCAACGTCGTTTAGTTTTTCGTTAAGGTAGGCCGTAAGGTCGTTGTTGTCGACCGCAGAACCGTAGTGAAAATCAAAAGCCAATTTACCAATATCAATTTGTGCAGGAGCAAGCTTCATGTTGCTCAAGGCTTCTAAGATTGGATAGCTTTCGCGTAGGCGTAGCTTAATACCTTCGTGCAGACGCACTTTACGGTGCGCTTTGATAACATCAATAGCACTAGCGTTCAGTAGCGAGCGTCCATAAACCGAAATTTCAACTGCCTTATTGCGATACAATTTACCAATAAGGGGCAACATCATTTCTGCGTATTCCTGACGCTCTTGCCAGCTGCTTTGTAATTCCTGCTCAAACTGTTGATTCATGCTTCTGCCTTCATCGATATTAATTTAACGGTGTTGTCATTGTTGTATGCGCAGCCAATTTTTTTGTGGCACAAACACGTACAACTAATCCTAATTACGCGTCAGCTTTTTATTATTTTTAGGGTACACTAGGTGAGTTTTCGCCTGACGGTGACGAGCAGTATCTTAAATAAACAAGCAAGGAAGACCAAATTGTTGATAAGTTTCAAAACCTCTATGAAAACTCGTATAACAGAGAGTTTATTTAGTAAGTTTCCAACAAAAGGTTATGTAACGACGGTGTGGCTGGCAGCAGCGACAACACTGACGGGTTGTGGCGATCTTTTTGAACCTACTATCAGTGAAATTTGTGAATCTCACAGCGAGATTTGCTTAGATTTGAGTTTGGATGCCCGTTGTCGCGGCGAGCGAGCTGAGATTATTCGCTTGCGTTACTACAATCAAGATTCAAAAGACGACGCTTACAAGTACCCTCTCCTTCTGAACTTCGAAGAGTATCTAACCTGCGTCGAAGAAGTGCAGCATATCGAACACATTAAACGTAAAGGCAAGGAAGCGACACGGCTAAAAGGCGTTATTACTGCTCAGCGTGAAATTAAACGCCTAAGCCGCGAGACGAAAGACTCCCTTGATCCTTACCTTTCTTACTATCATTGGACACGATATAACGACAAAGAGGCTTTTCATCGCTTTGAGCGCTACGCTGCCAGCAACCGTGTAAGCGATCCAAAGCTACTGGTCGCACTGGCCTCTGTTCAGATTAAAACAGACCAAAAGCGTACTATTGAAACCTTATATCGCGCGCTAAGTTTATATACAGATAGCGACGACATTGATGTCAGTATTTTCTACTCTCTTGCTTCAATGGGAATGGATATGGACAACTATCGCCTTGCCTATGTTTGGTATGGTGTGGCTGAAGCCTTCGATGAGAGACTTAACGACACTCAGCGTGTTCAACTTGGACAACGCTATGCCCTTCCAGTAGGCATTCTAGATAACATTGTTGATGAAATAGTCAGTAATTTGAATAGCGCGACCTTCAACGCAGATTCATTGAAACTGGATAAGCTCTGATTTTTTGAAACTCAATTACACAATTTCATTGGTAAATAATTAAAAAAACCGCCATTTATGGGCGGTTTTTTATGATTGGATCTCTCGACTTCCCACGTGAGGTCAAAATTTAATCAGATGTTTACCTTAATCAAGCGCTCACCTAGGGCTTTTTAACCTTTAATTTGTGTATCATCTTCGCCTTTAAAGGTCATAGATAGCGAATTTACGCAGTAGCGTTGACCCGTTGGCGCAGGACCATCTGGAAATACATGGCCTAAGTGCGAGCCACACTGCTTACAAAAAATCTCAACCCTACGCATACCGTGACTCAAGTCTTCTCTGTAATCTACATTACCGTCATCAAGCTGCTTATAGAAAGAAGGCCATCCACAACCAGCATCAAATTTAGTATCTGAGGGGAAAAGTGGCGCTTCGCAGCACTTACACACGTACAATCCATCTCGCTGCTCGTCTAGCAATACTCCAGTGAAAGGTCGCTCAGTACCCGCTTCGCGGCATACATAATATTCCTCGTCAGTGAGCTCAGTTTTCCAGTCTTTTTTAGCTACTGATGCGTTTGCTTTTTCATCTGTCGACATAACTTACCTCTTAAAACAAAAAAGGTGTATTTGAAAACAAATACACCTTTCGATAGTTTACGCTCAATTATGAGCGCGTGTAACACTATTTAGTTCATACTATTTTTTGATAGCGGTTTGCGGACGTGCAGGATCACTCCACTCGATGTGATACTTTTTACCTGCTGGCTTATCTACACGCTGATAAGTATGTGCGCCAAAATAATCGCGCTGGCCTTGCAGCAAATTAGCAGGTAGCACGGCTGTGCGATACGAATCGTAATAGCTTAGCGCCGACATCATTGCAGGGCAAGGCACGCCAGCCAGTGTCGCCTGTGCAATTGACTCACGCCAGTCAGCTTGATACTGCGTAATTTGTTCCGCAAAGAACGGGTCCAATAGCAAGTTGGCTAAGTCTTCGTTATTCTCGTAAGCCTGAGAAATAGACTGAAGAAATACGGCGCGAATAATACAGCCTGCACGCCATATTTTCGCTATTTCACCAAACTCCAGTGTCCAGCCGTGTTCTTTGCCTGCCATAGCCATTAACTGGAAGCCCTGTGCGTACGCACAGATTTTAGAGCAATAAAGCGCTTGCTCTAGCTTGTTAATGATCGACATTTTCTCATCATCGCTGAACGATGGCGCATCAGGGCCAGCAAGAACCTTGCTCGCAGCTACACGCTCGTCTTTCAAACTAGAAATACTGCGCGCGAATACCGCAGAAGTGATGGTCTGTGCCGGACTACCTACCTGTAATGCGCTTACTGCAGTCCAAAGGCCTGTACCTTTTTGACCTGCTCTATCTAAGATCACATCAACCAACGGCTGCTGTGTTTCTGGATCCATTTGCTCAAGAACTTCAGCACTAATTTCCATCAGGTAGCTATTCAGCTTGCCTTCGTTCCAGCGACGAAACACCTCTGCTATTTCAGCTGGCGCCATATGTAGCGCTTCGCGCATAACATGGTAAGTTTCGCAGATAAGCTGCATGTCGGCGTATTCGATACCGTTGTGCACCATTTTTACATAGTGCCCGGCTCCAACCGGACCGATGTAGGTCGCACATGGTTCGCCTTCTAACACTGGTTGACCTGGCGTATGGCTTTCTAATGGTTTACCTGTTTCTGGGTCAACCTTTGCAGCAATAGCTTTAAGAACAGGCTCAATGCGTGTCCATGCATAAGGGTTGCCTGAAGGCATAAGAGATGGCCCGAAACGAGCGCCTACTTCACCACCTGACACGGCGGTAGAGAAGAAGATAAATTTACCTTTGTACTGCTCTTCACGTGCTACAGAGTCTGTCCACAAACTGTTGCCAGTATCAACCACGATATCGTCAGCGTGAATTCCGGCGTCAATAAGATGATTGCAAACGTGGTCAACAGGATCGCCAGCAGGCACAGAGATAATAATAAGATGCGGGGCTTTTAACTTGCTTAAAAGCTCGGTGTAAGAACTGCAGCCTTCAACACGAGGCTCAGTATTTTCAGCTCTTTCGCTTGCGTCTTTGGCAAGAATAGACTCAACTTTGTTTTGGTCTAAATCGAAACACGCTACACGATAGCCATGGTCCACTAGGTTCATGGTTAGGTTACTACCCATCACCCCTAAACCGATAAAACCAATATCACACGACTTGTCTTCGTGCGAATTACCACCTTTCTTTTGCATAGGAACACCCTCACATTTCAGATGGCTGCGCATGATACCACCTGAAAGAATAAAGAACAGTCTAAGCTAACAATTTAGTGCGCAGTGGTGTAATTGTCACCAGCGGTAAACATTAACGGGTTTTGTAAGCTAGTTTAGCCGAGATTTTGGCACGCATTCAGCACCTGTGTTACGCGCTCTCGCCCATGCTGTATGAAATTCACACAAAGGTAAAGACTCTGTTTCTTATTCAGCTAACGTGCACTGAGTTTAGAGCCGTTTAGCGGTACTCTTAAATTCTTTAAAGGCATCCTTAACCAAGTATAAGGTCGTATTGTAAGCCATTATTCTATCCAGAGAACTGAGAAAAACTGAACAACGTTAGCGATTTGCTGGCCTGTAAAAACACCTTCTGAATGCAAATTGAAGGCTGTTCTTCAAGAGAGCTGTAGCGCGTATCCAAGTGCATGGTCCACCCTCCCCTGGGTATGACAGAAGGTAGGTGAAAACGCACGTCGCTTTCACTTGCATTAACACACAAAAACCAGTGCTCTGGCTTCTGGTCGCCCGTTACACAACCTTTTATTTCCACACCAAACGCTTTGTTATGATGCGCATTCCAGTCTTCAGACGCTTTGTCAGAACCATCGGGCTTATACCAATTTATTTCTTTTACATTTCGTGAGAGCGTCATTATATGAAGTATAAGTCTTATTACATTTTTTATCTTTAAATGGTTTAGGTTCAGAAGAATCAATAGTAAAGGGTTTATAGTGTTTAGCTGTTTTAACACCTGAATAACCTCGTCTATCTAAACGATTAAGATTCTCTGAATCTT
>CEPK01183665.1_pt1 | contig 10415 bp, 3 predicted proteins | sample 356231 | NCBI WGS metagenome assembly CEPK01 (sample SAMEA2620259, study PRJEB7988) | marine metagenome | biome: marine biome (ENVO:00000447); feature: deep chlorophyll maximum layer (ENVO:xxxxxxxx); material: "saline water (ENVO:00002010), including plankton (ENVO:xxxxxxxx)" | depth 80 m
GTCACCACTTTGGATGAAACCAACCCAGACGTTGCGATTGCATACCAAACTTTACTAGAAATATCTAGAGAGGTACAGAGTGAAGGTTGGACTTTCAATAAAGAAGAGCATGTTCATATAGAACCTGATGCTAATAATGAAATTCCAATCTTAAGTAATTATTTACAAATAGATCTTACTCAATCTAATGCAGGTAATAAAAAAGCAGTTGTAAGAAATGGTAAATTATATGACAAATATAACCATACAGATAAATGGACAGATGATGAAGTATTATGTGATATTCTATACTTTTTTGATTGGGTAAATGTACCACGACCAATACAAGATTACATAACAGCTAGAGCAGCTACTGTTACGTCTAGTAGAATTGTAGGAGATCAAACTCAGTATCAAATATTACAACAAAAAGAAGCATACATGAGAGCTATGGCTCTTGAGTATGAAACAAACCAAGGTGATTATTCATTCTTTGGTCAACCTGACGGAGCACACCCTTATGTCGGATATCAACCTTATCATGCACTTAAAAGATAATGGCAGCAGTAACACAAAGGGTAGTTAATTACCTAAGTGGTGTATCAAAACAACCCGACAGTAAAAAATTTCCAGGCCAAGTAAAGGAATGTATTAATGGCTTACCTGATGTAACATTAGGCATGACCAAACGTCCTGGGTTTGAATTTTTAGCAAAGTTAAAAAACTCAAGTGGTACTGATTATAGTGGTACTCAGTTAGATAATGCTAAATGGTTTTATATTAATAGAGATGCAGACACTAGATATATAGGATGTATTATCCCTAAATCTGGTAGTACTAATGGAAGTTTACATGTATGGAATGCCGACACTGGAGCCGTATGTACAGTAACTAATGGTTCAGCACATGCTTATTTAAGTGGAACTTCTAAGACTAACTATGACGTACTGACTGTTCAGGATTCAACCATTATTTGTAATGATGAAAAAACAGTAACAGCAAGAGCTGAAGCTACTGACTTTGTAGCTCAGAGTAGAGGAACAATACTGCTTAGTCTACTTGGACAATTAGAAGCTTCTATACAGAGTACTAGCTTTGAAGTTAAGTTAGGTGGTACAGCTATTGTAAATGAAAAAGGTGGTATACAAACATGTACTTATACATCTGGTGCAAGTGCTGATTATGATGATGTATTAGATGGTATTAAAGGTCAAATTGATGGCAAGAATATAACAGGAATGACATGTACTAAATACGGTACATCTCTACAGCTTGATTATGTAGTTAGTTCAACTAGAACACCATTTACCCTTGAGGTTAAAGGTGGTGCTGATAACGAAAGAATTACTGTCTTTCAAGATTGGGCTAGTAATGAATCTTGGCTACCTCCTAACTCATTTCATAACCATGTAGTAACTATAGTTAATTCACCTCTATATGATGAGGATAACTACTACGCTAAGTTTGTAGCAGATAATGGTGCAGCTGGTTCAGGTTATTGGAAAGAAGGTATAGGTCATAACCAATCTCCAGGTTTAACCAAATCTACAATGCCTCACAGATTAAGGAATACAGGTACTAATGCTTTTGTACTTGAAGAAATCCCTTGGGGTGATAGACTTGTAGGTGATAGTCTTACAAATGCACACCCTAGCTTTGTAGGAAAAACAATTAAAAGAACTTTCTTCCATGATGATAGACTTGGTTTCTTATCTGAAGATAATGTTATTCTAAGTAGAGCTAAAGAACCTTATGAGCTATACGCAGTATCAGCTAGAACACATACTCCTGGGGATCCGATAGATGTTAACTGTGCATCAGTCAGACCAACTAAACTACACGCAATTAAACCAGCTAGACAAGGTTTAATTCTATTTTCTAAAAACCAACAGTTTCTAATCTATGCTGATGATGGTCCATTAACGCCTCAAACAACTAAGATTAGACCAATATCTAACATGGAAATGAGTGATGATATTGATCCAATAGATGTTGGTACTCACATGAATTTCCTTAGTAAAACTCCTAACTTTGTTAGAGTCTTTGCTATGCAGACTAAAGGTTTAGGTGAAAGCCCTAGCATATTAGATATAGGTCGTGTTGTAAATGAGTGGATAACTATTGATGTAGATACGTTTATAGCTAGTATTCAGAATGAGTTCATTGCTATGTCTAGTCAATCTAGTGATGAAATCTATTTTTATAGAACCTATTCTGATGGGGAAGAGAAGTTAATGGAGTCTTGGTTTAAATGGAAATTAGCTGGAACTGTTCAGGCTATGGCTGTGGATCAAGATGATATGTACTGCGTTACTAAACAAGGTAATCAATACACCATATCCAAATCAAACCTAACTCAAAGTCCAGAAGTTGCTATTATAACCAACGCACAGGGTCAGAAGATTAACCCTTGTATGGATCTATATGCACAGGCTACGAATGGTTTATCTGGTGGTAGTGAAAGAAAGGTTGTATGGGATGCTACTAACACTAGGTCAAAATGTTATATACCTTTTGCCAACCTTACAGATAAAAAGAATTTAGTTATAGTATCTGGTACAACTGCAGCTGGTACATTTAATAACTCAGGTTATGTTGTAGAAGCTGAAGTAGGTACAGATTCAGATGGTACATTCTTTATTGTACCTGAACAGAATTTATCTACTATAGCTAGTAATGTATATGTAGGTTATGCTTATGATTTTGATTTACATTTACCACAACTATATGTTGATTTAGGAGAGAAAGGAGTACAACCTGATTTCACTGCTAATTTAACTGTTTCTAGATGTAAATTTGATGTAGGTTTGTCTGGTATAATGGGCTTTAAGCTTAATGCTACAGGTAGATTTGCTGCTAGTAAGACTTATACAATGTTTAAAAACAATTGTAAAGATAATAGTGGTAATGATGTTTACACAGATTACGAATGGTCTAAACCAGATTTAGATTATATTGATAGAAATCAAATTAAAGTTAAAATCAATAATAAAAGTACTACTGATTTCAGCTTTCAAAGTGATACAAAAATTAGGTTAGGTAATTCACTACTTAAACAAACCACACTTAATGGTGATGGTACTACTAAATTGTTTGCTTATACTTTTGATATAGAAAGTACAGCTAACATTAAAGTTAAAGTTGGTGGTGTACTGACTACTGATTTTGTCTTTGCTGGAGGTAAGTATATAAGTTTTAATACAGCCCCACCAGCTGCCACTGGTAACATCTTTATATACAATGAAGATGAATTAGAAATATACATAGATGAATGGTATTTCTTAGAACCAATATCAAATGCAAATATGTATTTAGCTGATGATGTACCACTTGATGAATCTAGAACTGTTACTATACCTATACATCAACGTAATAATAATTATAACTTACGAGTCTTTACTGACTCACCATTTCCCGTCTCTCTCAACTCAATGATGTGGGAAGGAAACTACTCACCGAGATTTTATAAGAGGACTTAAATATGGTATGGCCTATCATTGCTGCAGGTGCAGCAGTTTTTGGTGCTGTTTCAAATAAAATGTCTGCTGATAAAGCAGCCAGAACCCAAAACGAATATACCCAACGTCAGTTTGAATACGATACTGAAATGTGGGAAATGGGTAAAGAAAAGCTTGCTGCTGATTGGGAGTTTGCTTACGATACCTATGAGTTAAGAAAAAAAAATGAGCAAAAGATAGCTGATTATACTGATGCAATGAATTTAAGGCGTTATAATTACGACCTTAAAATTGTCAAAGCACAGAATGAATCTAATAAACAGGCATATGCTAAATCTGAATATTTATATTCACAACAATTAAACTTTAATACAATGGCTGCAAATGATGCAGCAGAAGAAGCTTTAATTAAACAACAAGAAATTAATCAAGATATAGCATTTCAGAATACAGATTCCATTGTAAAATCTATAGAAGCACATGGTGAATTAGCTGTTACTTCTCAAGCTGGTGGCTCTGCTTCTAAACAAGCACAAGCACTTTTAGCAGCTAAAGGTAGGAATGAAGCTCAGTTATCTGAGTCTTTGTTTAGTGCTAATAGAAGTACTTATATGGCTTTAAAGTCTATATCTAGGGATAAATATGGAGCAGATTTAGCAGCTTTTGCTAATAAAATGATCAAACCTGGAACTGTACCAGATCCAATTAAACCAATTGCTACACCTGTGGCTGAATTCCAACCACCTAGACCATTAGAAGATTACGACTTTGGAGTAGCACCTATTAAAGGAGCTAAAGCTCAAGGAGGATCTTGGTTAAGTGTTGCTAGTTCAGCTGTTGGATCAGTAGCTAAGATAGGTATGAGTGATTATGTAAGTAACAATGGTTGGACAGGTTCAGGTTAACTATTAAACTAAACAAAAATGGCATACAAAAGCTACGGCTCATCTCGTGGATTTCGTCCTATTAAAGCTGGTCAGGAAGCATTGAATCAACAATTAATTGCTGACGAAAAGGTTATACGTAACATAAAAACTGTAAGGGACCAAACAGTAAAACGTGATGATGATTTAATCCAAGGATTAAGAAGAAAATTTAATTTAGAAGATGCTAACAGAGAATCAAACCAACGCTTAGAAGACAAAGCATATCAACAGAGGTTAAGTGCTATTCAAAAGAATGCACAACGTACTAGACAAAACTCTGAGATTGATATAAAAAATGTTGAAAAAGAAGCAGAGGTTTGGAAAAATTTCAGTGAAACAGCTGTTACAACTTTAACAGCTTACGCTGAGCATAGAAGAAAGCAGATTGAAATTGAGGATTTTAATACAGCTTTTCAAAATCCTGACTTATATAAAACAGAATCAATCTTAGGTGAAGCAGTCTGGAAAAAGATGCTCACCAACAATGCTACAATAGCTAATGAAGCACAAGCAAAAGGTGTTGACGCAACAACTGTTACACAATTAGCTACTTTAACCCCACCTGTAAAAAGTGTAGGAAAAGCTAAAGCTATTATAGCAATAAATGCTAATAACTATGATGATTATTTAGAAAGTGCTATAGCTCAAAGTGGTGCAACTACTTATGCAGATGTTCAAAAGATTGCAGCACAAGCTCCTTTTATGTTTGCTAAAGAATTAGGAGTACATAAACATGGAAAGCTTTTAGTAGATTTTTTTAAGACAGCTACTGATGCTAATGATGATAAACTTACAGAAGTTAGAATAGCTGAAAATTATAGATTAGGTCAAGATAATATCAATGAAGCATTACAAAACTGGGAGCTTTACGGTAAAGGTGGTGATGATAGCCAGACATGGTTAGATTTAGTCTCATATGCAGTAAAGAACTCTTACGATGAAGAAGGTAAGGCTTATGGTAATATTGGTATGAAAGAGCAATTAGGTAATATAGCAACAAACCCAAGGCATATAAAAAACAGAGCCGAGTTTGATGCGTTCCTTGAACTTAAAACCTTACCTAATACAGATGCTGATGGTAACATTACTAACCCATCTATAAGTATAAGACAGTTATATGGTGAAGCTGGTGTAGCTGAACTTTGGAATACATGGGTAGACAATAAAGATAAGGATCGTGAAAGAGATGTAAAGCAAGAAAAAATTCATCAAAATAATTTATACCAAATAGGTAAGGAAGCGTTACAAACAGAATGGAAAGGAGATAATAAAACTGAAGTAAAGATTTTTAGACAATTAAGAGCAAAAGGTGCATCTGATGATACTATAAATAAATTAAAAAAATATACAGTTGGCAATGATGCAAATACTATATTAGATGACAGAAGAGATTTTGCAAGAGTTCAGATAAAGGAGGGTGATTTCTATGAAGATGATTATCTTTCATTACCTAAATCACTTCAACAAGAAGACGAGTTTAAAGATGCTTATGTCAAGAATGATGCTCTTTTACAGAAAGTTGGTATTTCTGGATCTGATCTAAAAGCTAATTCTATACAGTTTATAATTAAAGATATACTAGGTGGTAAGATTAGTATTGATAACAATTATTCAGCTACAAATAACTTAGCGTGGCAAGAGTATCGAAGAGATCTTATTGCTGAGTACAGATTCAATGTAACTGATTTAGGTATGGGGTATAAGAAAGCATGGACTACTGCTGTTAAAACTATAAATGACTTAGTTGAAAAAGGTGAAGGTAAGTGGAGAGTAGAAACACTTGATAAAGAAATTAAGGCTAAGAAAAGTGGTTCCGAATTCGATGGTAGAAATAGGTTTCCTTATTTCGATACATCTGATCCCGATTATGGTGTACCTTACCCAAAACAAAATGTAATAGATAACATAGATACAAAAGGTAAGGAATGGCTTAACACTACTCAGATCATTCCTCGTAACGAATTAAGAAAAGCTATTGAAGAAGCTAATGATGGTTATGTTTGGAAACCTAGTGAAGATTTTAAAGCTATAGCTAAACATGCTAATATCCCTTTAAGTGAATTAGCTAATCAACAAATTAAATTATTAGGACTTCCAGAAACAAATCTATTTGAACCAAGTTTAACAGAAAAAGCTGTAGCAGATGTTACAAAGATTGGTAACTATAAACTTACTAACTTTGCTAAAGACATTAATAATGTAAAGGATTTTATTAGAGTCAGAGCAGCTGTTGCAAATCCTAGAAATCCAGCAGCAATGAGTCAAACAACACGTTGGAACCTTAGTGCTTACGATTTTGGTAACAATACACCTGTTGAAAAATTCTTAACTAGAGAAACATTAAATCAGTTTCCAGCTGGTCAAGCTATTCTTACAAAATACACCAGACCAACAGGAGGCTGGACAGGAGGAGCTAGAGAAATAAACCGTCGTATAGTAGAAGGTGGTAACACTAAAGTAACTATACGTTTACCTGGAAACAATCCTGATGAACCACATTATTTATTCTTACTTGAGCCAGGAGGTGCTGAATGAACGAAGAAGAAAATGTAGTGCCTACAACAGCACCAATTGAATCGCAAGAACCAGTTGAAAAAAAAGAAGTAAAACTCAAAGGACCGTGGGATGCCAACGCCTTTACTAAAGATGAAGATTTTGAACAAGAACTTCTTAAATCTGATGAATCTTTACGACCTGCTATAAAAAAAGTCAGAGGAGTTTACAGAAACATAGCTCATGGTATATTTGGCAGTGAAGCTGATTTAAACATGGGTTTAGTCTTAGGAACTTTTCCTGACACCGTTATGGATTTAGTTGGTCATATGGGTAAAGTTGGTAATACTATAGATAGTTTCTATGATGATGTTACAGCATCTGAAGGTTCTAGAGTAAAAGCAGCTAGAAATGTTTGGTCACTTATAGCACCTTCTTTAAGAGGCTATGGTATGATTGATGCTCAAACTAAATCATTACCATTTGTAGCTAAATGGACTTCAAGGATTGGTTTAAACTCAACCTTAGATGGTGCGATAGGTTATTATTCTGACGTTAATGAAGGTCAGATGAACTCTGCTTATCAGTTATCTGAAACATTCCCTAATTGGTTTGGACCAGATGCTAAGCATTTAGGAGGAAGATTATCTATTCCAGAAAAGCATAAAACAAGCCCAGATATGTCTCCTGAAGAGCTTAGAGAGGCTCATAGAAATGAAAATGCTGGACTTGCTTTTGCAACTGATGGTGCAGCTTTTGTTCTTCAATATGGTAAACCAGCAATGAACTGGTTTAAAGCTAAATCTCCTCTTGCTAAAATATTTAAACAAAATGAGATTCTTAAACATGCTGATACTAATTTAGTTGAATCTATTTCTAAAACCGATGATCAGTTAACTAATCTACAAATTAGAAAAGCTGAGTTATTAGAATCTATAGCAGTAGGTAAAGCTGATAAAACTTTAACTAAGCAACAAAGGTTCTTAATAAATAGAGATTTAAAGAAAATAGAAGAAACTATCAATACACTTAGTAATACAAAAAAAGGTATAAAAACTGAAATTCAACAAACTGGTAAATCTAGTGCTAGTGGTGGTGCTGCTTTTGAAGAACATTTAAAAGCAAGAGAAGCATCAAGACAAGTACAAATAGAAGAATCAGCTTTAGATAAGTTAAATGCAGATGGAGCAGGTGCAAAAGGTTATGATCAGGATATAACTCCTAATCTTGGACCAGATGATACAAAAGGTGTTAACACAGTTACTCCTGGAAATGTAGCTGAAAACATGGTTGATAGTACTAGCAACTACTTAGGACATACCGATGGAGATAATGTTAGTATCATCACTGATAACATGCTAACTAAGGGTTGGAACATTAAAGATAAAAACTCTAGAAATGCAGTAGTTGGATTAGCTAGTGAAGTTGAAAGGATGGGTGATTGGAAGGCATTGAAAAATGGCTTAGAGTACACTAGAGAGGATATGAGTAATGCTGCATTTGGTATCTACAATAATATTATCCATGCAGGTTCAGTAGATGACGTTAAGAAACTCTTTCAAAATAACAATGAATTTAAAGCGTTATTTGAAGGTTTTGAAACAAGACAAAGAGCTATCCTACCAGCTTTAGCTAAAGTAGAAATTGATGCTGATGCTCAATTCCATGCATTAAAAGATTTAGTTAATAAGTTTGTTGGTCAGAATGTTGTTGAACAATCAGCTAGAGTAATGGATACATTAGGTAAGGATATTACTAATGTAGCTCAGACTGCAAAAGAACTTCCAGAGCATCTAAGTGATGATAAAGCTATGGAGCTTATTCTTGATAAGATAGAGTTTTTAATGACCGAATACGGTATTAATAAAGCTTCATCTAGTTGGATGCTTAAGAATAAAGAAAAGTGGAAACAAGCTTTAGAACTAGGACCAGATGGTAAACCAATAGTAGATGATCTTAGTGCAAAACTTAATAAAGTAGTAGAAGAGCAAAAACAAAAAGCAATAGCTTATAGAAAAGTAATTGAAGAGGCTGCTCAACAAGGACCAGATGTTGTTAAAACATTTGTAGATGCCTTTGCTATTAGCGATGGTGATGTTACTACTATACTTGGTGCTTATGACTTAGCTTGGAAATATGTACGTCCTCAAGGTTTATTAGTAAGTGATAAAGCTACAAAAAATAGATTAAATATCTTTGCAGCTGCTGTTAAATCCCATAGATTAAATATGGTATTATCAGGTAAAGCTTCTTTAAATGCTGCTAAAGGTAGTGCAACTTCTATGGCATTAAGACCATTAAGAGCTTTCCTACATGCAGGTATGGATGTATTGAAAAATGCTGATGTAAATAATTTAAGAAAACAAGTTTATTTACATGGTGCTGTTCTTGAAACTAATAAACGTGCTTTAGTAGATGCATGGCGTATGATGAAAAAGGTTCATAATGATCCTAAAGCCATGTTAAAAGCATACAGAAAAGATTATGTAGTTAAAGAAGAGAAAGTACTAGATTTTGTACAATCTGCTTCTAAAAAATGGGCAAGAGAAGGGGATGTAGGTAAAGAATGGATATATAATATGGCAACAAAGTTACATAACTTAGCTAGTCATCCTTATATGAAACTACCTTTAACAGCTATGTCAGGTGTTGACTCTTATGTTAACACAATGATGGCTCATTATTGGTCTAGAGCTAAGGCTTATGAAGAAGTAGGACTTAAATACGGTTGGCCTTTTACTGATAGTGTAATGAAAAAAGGTACAATTGGTCAGCCTATAGATGCGTTATTAGAAGCAGAAAAGAAACATTATGCTAATTTCTTTGATGCAGAAGGTTTTGTAAAAGATGATGCTGTTAAGTACTTTGCTGGCGAAGTTAATTTAAACCTTGACCATGAATGGGCTGATGCTATAACTAAAGTTACTAATAAAGTACCAGCTACTTTTGGGTTAGCTATGTTCCCCAGAACTACTATTAATGATACAATTAGGAAAACTTCTTATATACCATTTTTAGATAAATTTAGTCCAAACTTTAACAGATATACTAAAGTCTTAACTGCTGGAGATGATCTTGATAAAATCAAAGAGGCATTAAGATTACATGGTATTGAAGATATTGATGAGTTTGGTAGGACTGATGCTTTAAATTTCTATAAATACCTTAAAGAAGATTATCAAGCTAGGCATACTTTTACAGAAATGTTAGCTGGATACCTCTTTTCATCGGCTGCAGGTGGTTTTATTGTTGATAAAGTAGCTCCTGATTCAGAAATAAGTGGGATAGAAGCTACAGGTTTAGGTTATAAAAGCCATAAAAAACGTAAAAATGATTTATTAAATTATAATATACGTCAAAAAAGCGTTACAATTCCTGGTACTAATGTTAGAATTCCTTATAAAGGACTTGAAGGTATTGATCCTATTTTAAGTTTTTATGCTAATTTATCAGATGCCCGTAGATATTTAGATGATACATCAATTGGACATTTATTTGGTCAATCAATTTGGGTATTAGCTAATGAGTGGCTTGGTGATAATGTAGGTGCTGGAGGTAT
>CEPK01093486.1_pt1 | contig 10388 bp, 4 predicted proteins | sample 356231 | NCBI WGS metagenome assembly CEPK01 (sample SAMEA2620259, study PRJEB7988) | marine metagenome | biome: marine biome (ENVO:00000447); feature: deep chlorophyll maximum layer (ENVO:xxxxxxxx); material: "saline water (ENVO:00002010), including plankton (ENVO:xxxxxxxx)" | depth 80 m
TCCACTAACTCCGACGAAAACATTGTTGTTGAGTTAGAGCGTGCCCCCAATCCTCTTGGGGAATGCCCTGTAGTGTGCGCCGGAAGAATTAGTCTTGACGACGCTCAAGGCCAGTTCGACGGCATCCTTGGCATGTACCAAATGCAAGCTCGTTTGATGGCGCTTGAAGTTATTGCAGTTCAGAAAGGCGTGTTCCCAGACACATGGCTGATTGGTCGCCCCGGCGAAACCCCCCAGATCGTAAACCCTGCCGATGGTTTAACCGGCGAAGTTGGTTTGGTGCGTGGTGGGGATCTCCGCGACATGCAGATGCAACCTGGGTACATGACGAACCCAGCGATTGACCGTTTGGAACGGGCGCAACGTTTAACCGCAGGTATCCCACCAGAGTTCGGTGGCGAATCAACAACGAACATTCGTACCGGTCGTCGAGGCGACGCCGTACTTTCCGCAGTTGTCGATTTCCCTGTGCAAGAAGCGCAACGAATCATGGCTCGTTCTCTGCAAGAAGAAAACGAGTTAGCCGTAACGATGTCTAAAAAGTATGCCGGGAACAAAGGCAAATCTTTTTATGTCACCAGCAAAAACGCTAAAGGCCGAGTTGACTACACACCCAACGACAACTTCGATTCCACTGACAACGTAGTGATCTACTCCCAAGCGGGAGCTGACATCAACAACCTTGTCATAGGGGGAGGACAACGAGTCGGCATGGGCACCATGTCAAAACGCTCATTCATGGCTATTGACCCACTGGTCGAAGACCCAGAATTTGAACACGACGCCGTAGTCGCAGAACAACTTGAACAAGCGCTACTTGTTTCAATTCAGCAGCAAGCCTCGGAAGGATCTATCCCCCCAGCGGATCTTGCTCGCATTATGGAACTTGTTTCCACAAACCAACTCGAATTAGCTGAAGCGGTAGAGAAAGCAAACAAGGAAGCACAGGAACGGCAAGCGAGCACAGTTGACGCTGCTGCGCCTGAAGCGCAACCCGGTTTAGCTATGCCAGGTATGGGGGCTGAAGCTAAAGCAATGCCCGCACCTCCTGGCGGCGGCGGTGGTTTAGGTGAACTACTTGGAGCGTTGTAATGCCACGCAAAGGCAAAGGAAGTAAAGTCACATCCTTCAAACCTTCTTCATCTTCTGAGGATTGTGCGGTGTGTGGCTACCCGAAGAAATGGAAGGTTCACAATCATGGCTGATGCAGGTTACCGGGGGCAGGCTTACGGTAAAGCTAAGGAGCAGGAAGAAGCTCTTTCGGCTGTGCCAATGGAAGAAGGAATGGGAGTTGCTCCTCCAGCGCCAGTTATTCCTGGCGGGGAAGGCGACATGACTCGCCCTACCCAATATCCGCAACAGTCGATTATGGCCCCTGCACCTCCTGTGCCTAGATCAGAGCAGCCACAAACAAGTCAGAACGTGGCGAGGCTTTTGCCGTCACTTTTGCCGTTGGCTTCTTCTCCTTACGCTTCTCCTTCTACTCGACGTATTGTTCGCGCTATGCAGGCAATGGTTCCTAGACAGGACCAGTAACCGTGGGTCTGTGGAACTTTATTTCCAAAATTGGTAAGGGTGCTTTTAACACCGGCGTTCAAAGCATTGATTTTGTTACTGACATAGCCCAAGAAGCTTTACCTGGTCGTGACGAATATGAAGGCAGCGGGATAGCGGACACAATTTGGGGGTCGTTCAACGACAACATTTTAGGCGAAGGTGGGGTGATGCAATCTGCCATTGGGCCTGAAGGTGTGGGGGGCACCATCATTGGAGCGATTCCTGAATCTGCACGCAAGCCAATGAAAAGCGTCATTGACCCTACATTCAAAGCTGTTCAAGTTGCCTATAAACAAACAATAGATCGTGGTTTCGGCACAGCGATGACGATGGCGTCCATTGCCGATAGTTCTGGTGAGGGTTACCACAACGACCAGTATTTTGAAGGCGGGTTTTCCAACTGGTTTAACGCTGACACTTGGAGCAAAGCCTACGAAATTTCTAACACGCAGTCCCTTGGTCAAGCCATGTCATTGGCTATGGGTACCGAGGATATTCTTGACGACGAAGAAGTAGAAAAGTATGAGGGAACTTCAATACATCGACTCGCATCGGGAACAATAGACGCAACATACAACATTGTTTTCGACCCTCTTTACCAAGTCGGGGTACCTGTTGTCGCTGCGGGTAAGCGTGTTAATAGAGCACGCACGTTTGGCAACCCAGAAAAGTTTGTAAACAGCGCGGGTTTTAATCGTTGGAACGACGAACTTAACAAACTTGATGATGCTTTAGAAGGCAGTTTCTCTGAAGGTTTCAAACACGGCGTCAGAACAGGTGAAGACGGCGCAAGAATAGATACGCTAGCTGGGCAAATCTTTAGAAAGTTTGAGTCTAAGGGGTTAACCCCTGAGCTTGCTTACGCTTTAGCCGCTGCACCTACGTTAGAAGCGCGCCAGTTGTTTGTGCGTTTAGCGATGGGCGACGGCAAAGCTTTGCAAACAGTTATTAACGCTGCTGATGAGTGGGCTGGCCTAATGCAACAAGGGGGCACCTTAGACAATCTTGCGAAAGCCCAAGCGCGAGTCGGGCGTATGCAAGAAAGACTAGCTCGTTCAACACCTGATGCTAAACAAGCTCGGCTAGATCGAGACATTGTTGGTCGAGCGAAAGAACAGCTAAAACTTTTAGAAGATGACGCTATGCGGGCGCTTGAAAGAGTAGAGATGAGTCCAGCAACGTCAAATGTGTTTGACATCGCATATTCGATGAAACAAGAACGACTACGAAGTGTGCTTCCCCAATTTGCTGACGAAATCAGTTATGACGCAAATAAAGCGGTGTTTGAAACAATAAACGATTCACCTAATTTAGTGACGGCTGTAACGGATGAAATGCTTGGCCCGTTGCTAATAGAAACACCAACAGTTAATCGAATGATATATGGCTCTCTCAGAGAAGCCCCCAAAATCGGGGTTGTGGGAAACCTGGGGTATGGCGCTACTTCGTACTTAAAAGAAGTCCCTTTGCTCGGCCCAACTGCGGTCAGGGTAGTCAATGTTTTTCGCGAGAAAACTCCTCAACAAATGATGATTTGGGATGATGTTGACCAAACTTTTAATCAGTTTGAACGCATGTTGCGTGATGCAGGTCGGGTAACTCACAAAGGTAAATCTCTAGTTGACGAAGCCGGAGTCAACATTGATGAAGCGTTAGGGAAGTGGGTTCGTTCAAGTCTTAGTGAGCGTCAACTTATGTTTAACACAATCGTTGACAAGTTGAATCAAGGAGTCGTAGATATATTTGGGGACGATCTTCTCGAATCAGTGACAAAAGAAAGTTTAACCAGACGCCCTCTGAACAAAGACCGGCTACAGGCCGCTTTGGACGATGCAGAATCTACGTTGCGCGGGTATGCCGAATCAGCGAGGATTTACGATAATCGGGGTTTGCGGTTTGATGTGGCAGACACCGACTTCAACATCACCGCTCGATTTATTGAAAACTTGACACCCCAACAATTACGCCAAGCTTCTATCGTTCCCCGCTATGACGCTATAGCGACAGTGATGAAGCAAAACACCCTTCGTCGTTATTTGGGCAGAACAGCTCAAGCAGGTGACGAAATAATGATGGCATGGAAAAAGTCTGTGCTGCTGCGTCCAGCGTGGCCTATTCGTGTTCTTTCCGACGAATTGTTGCGTTCCGCCGCTGCTTTGGGGGCAATGCACACAATGAGAGGTGCCTTTGAAGGCTTCGGGAATTTGCGTACTGCGTGGTTCAAAAAGAGTGGGCAAGACGTGATGCCCGATGTCATTAACAAAATGCGTGATGACTTGGGTGCGAGTAAAGAAGTTTCGCTCGGGGATTTATTTATTAGGTTTGAAGAAAAAAATGGGGCTAAAGCGTTACAGAAACTTACAGAAAAAACTTTAGGTGATGCTTACGGCAATAGGCGTATCGCCACAAGAAGCATCGCTGGTTCTTCCTTAGCGCTGTGGGCATTAGGGCCAGCAGGAGCTTTGACTTCTGCTTCTCTGTATACGCTTTACGCCAGAAAAACAATGGCTTCTCTAGCCCGTCGAGAAATTGCAACTACCTTTTATAACGATTTGCGTGTGTCGGCTAGAACGCGATTAAGAACTGCAAAAGCAGAAATTGAGAACTCAGTAAAGTTGGGCACAAGAACACAAGACGAAGCAAAAAAATTAATTGATGATTTGCAACGGCAATCAGATCTTCTTGAAACCCAAGGACGATTACTGGAATCGCAATTAGATAACGCTGTTCTCAAAAGCCCTCGGAGAAAAGACAAAGACTTTACTTCAAAGTATGACCTTCGAGAAGAATACACAGATGTTCTAATGAACTTTGACCGTGTGGGTCAATTAATGCACGAAGCTCGTGTCGGTGGTTTTTACATGGGAGGGTACAAATTCGCTAACGAGTTTGGCGACGCCCCGGATGTTGTAGAAATGAATCGAAAAGCGTTGTCGGCTGGGAAATCAACTCGGGGCGCTTATGAAAGTGTGGCTACTTCTGGCAAGCGGGCAGACAGAGCGGCGGGTTACGACGATTACAACATCCATCATTATGATGGGCCAGCTAAAACTTTTAATGATGCGTATAACCATGCGTTAAATAAACAGTTCAAGCCTCATCTTCTTGATGAGACAATGCCATCAGAGTTCCAAACTTATACACAAATGTTTTGGCAAGGAAAGTCTGACGCTCAAATCATTGCTTGGTTGCAAGCACAAAAGGGTGCGGGGTCGCGCTTGTCTAAAGCAATGCCAAGGCATTTTAGGGACACCAACATAGCGAAGTGGGTTGAACATACCCGCAGGTACATGGACGAACTTGTGCCCAATCGCCCTGAGTTCGCACACTTGCGCGCCCGTTTAGCAAAAGGGCAAGACGTTTACTGGGATGACATTGTAAAAGTCTTAAAAGATGATTTTGGTGGGGTGAAACAAGGCGTAGAAACTTTACGAAATTCAGGGCTAGAACAATTTGGGGTGGTGCATGGGTCAGGGCAACTCATCGGGGAAGCTGTCCAAACCGCAAAACTGACTCGACAAATAACTTCAAAGATTGATAGCTGGATGGATTCTCTTGGAACGATGACTGTTGACAATTTGTCACGCAGCACAGTGTTTTCAGGAACATACCGAAATGAAGTAGCTCGTTTAGTTCAGCAGCGGCGATTACCAGATGGATCTTACAAAATCAGTGATGCTCAACTTAGAAGTATAGAAACGGCGGCACGAAGAACAGCTCTTAAAGATACCCGCAACCTTCTTTATGACCTAGCAGAACGCACTCGCTTTGGTGACATGGTAGGGGTAATGATGCCGTTCTATAACGCATGGCAAGAAGTTATTACTCGCTGGTCTGGGCTAGCTGTGCAAAATCCTGTGTTCGTGGCAAGAGGGCTACGTTATTTCCAGGCAATTAAAGGCGAAGACGAGAACGGGGATTCACAGTTTGTGATTCGTATGCCGGAAGGTTTACTTGGATCTGAAATAGCTGGACAGAAAGTGTTTGGGAAACTTGGCTCGCTCGGATTTACTTCCCTGAAACTGCACCCCGATTCCATTTCAATGCTTTCGGCTGGTCTGCCGGGATTCGGCCCTATCGTCACGATAGCGGCAAGTGAATCTGTCATAGCGCAACCATCGCTGCAAGAAACTATGGAATGGTTGCTCCCATATGGGGCATCTGAAGGCACAAATGTTTACCATCGCATGTGGCAACAAGTTGAGCCAACGTTTGTGCGTCGCATGGAAGGCGCATACTTTGACACAGCGGAACGCCAAAAAATGTTGGCCCAAGTAGCTATTGATTTATCTGCTCAATATGAAGGTAACGGCGTAGAGATCAACACCCCAGAATTAGAAAAACAGTTTGTTGATGAAGCGATCCGCCGCACCGAAGACATCTTAAAGATTCGGGCAATCGCCGGGTTAGGCGTTCCGTTTGCTTTCCAAGTCCAGTCTCCGTATCACGGAGTCATAGAGGACTACCGGAAAGTAACTGAAGAAAAGGGATTTGATGCCGCGACTGCTTGGCTGTTAGAAAACCACCCAGAGTTGTGGGCGATTACGGCTCGACGGACAATGGTGCAAGGTGTCGCGTCCGCCACATTGAAAGGTGACGCAAAGTATCGGCAACACAAAGATTTCGCTGATGCTCACCCAGAAATAGGTGACTTCATTATCGGCAAGATCGGTGCCGACGATGTGCAGTTTGAGTTTAACTATGCGGTTTACAAATCTGAGATAGCTGAAGGTCGTAGAGTTCGCGCTACACCAGAAGAAATCCTAAGAAAGCCAGAAGAAAACAAAGGCTGGGCTGAGTGGCGTGAAGCGAAAAACCTTGTGTATGAGGAACTTGCTCGGCGTGAAGAAGCGGGTGGTTCAGCCAGTTTGACGGCAAAAACCAATAACGATTTACAGATGCTTCTGGATCGAGTGAAACTGCAAGTAGCTCAGGATAATCCTGGGTGGTGGGAAGCGTACAACGAAAGCTACGATCAGCTTCGTCAGGCCAAAGTTATGGACGGTTTCCGTGCTTTGATTAAGTCTGAAGATTTCCAGTATCGCCCCGAGATTCCGTTACTTGACGAGTATTTTGAGGCTCGTGAAGCCATCGAAAAAGAATTAGAACGTCGAGGTAATGCTAGCGGCGAAGCAGATGCGTATTCTTTAGGGTATCGCACTAACGCAGACCTCAAACAGTTGTGGGATGCTGTAAGGGTGAAGTTGCGTAACAACAATGACTTTATAGAAATCTTTGACCGGTATTTTGAGAATGACACGATTGACAAAAAGACATGGGTAAGCAGGTAAAGCAACGATGGATATAGCTCAACTATTTGCTTCTATGGGAATGGTCCCAAACACGGACATTGTTAATGGTCAAGTTGTTGTCTTGGGTCAAGAGGAAAGCACTTACCAGACAGGGATGCAGGAATCTGAGTATGGTCAAGGCCCAGCCAGATTTGAAACTGAAATAGAAATAGCAGGCGACAAGTTCACCGAAGACGATTTGCGGGAATATGTTGTCGGGTTGCAGCCTGACGAGTTGCTTACGTTGCAACAAGCACTATTTTCTGAAGGCTATTACGGCACTATAGAAGACATCACTGAGATTGAAGACCCGATTAATACGGGTAAAGCTTTACGGAGCGCTGCTCGTGATGCTGCTCTTACTTATGAGGAGGGTCTGACTCCAGGGATGGAGGGTGTCCCGACTTTGGATAACCGGTTCGCTGAGTTCACTATCGAAGATCTAAATACGGCTAAAGACGAGTACCTCCAAACTAAAGACCCGACTATTCGTGTGATGCCCGCTTCGGCGGTTGACCGAATGGTTGAGGATACTTGGAAGAAACTTCTTGGCCGTAAACCTACAGCGGAAGAACGTCGAGCTGCGTTTGGTGCGGTTCGTGCAGCCCAGGTTGCTGGTGGTAACGCTATGCAGGATGGCGGGATTGTTGAGTCGGTTGATGTGACTGGCATTGTGGAGGGTCAGGCGGAAGCGGCTGATCCGGCTAGGTTCGGGGCGATGTCGTTGTCGGGTAGCGCTTCGGCGTTGAAGCGAGTGTTGGGGTTGGTGTAATGGCAGAAGAAGAAAATAATACGGGTTCATCTTTCGGGGAGTCTTTGGCCCCTGTAGTTAATGCTTTAGAAAGCGCATACAACGCTTGGATGAGGGCAGATGAGCAATATACCGATTATGTAAATGAACAATTTAGTGAAGCTTTTGATCTAGTTACTGACGCTGGTTTAACGGTTGCCGATGTTGTTAAGGGAAGAACGGCAGCAGTTCTAGGGATTGGTCAAGGGGTATTTAACTGGATTAAAAACGAAGCGTCTGATTTATTAGAAGGCGAGGATACTTCTGGTAGTGGCAGCGCCAAAAACTTAAGACGACTTGAAGCTCTTTACGAAGAAGCTAAAGAAGATTTAGAGAAACGCAAAACAACTGATGAGCGCCTTGGAGCGGTAGAGCTTCGGGAACGCCAAACTCCGTTTTTGCGGGAACTAGATCTTTTAGATGGGGAACTTTTAGATCACCAACAAGCGTTACAAGACGCCCAAGATCGGGTTGATGATTCAGTAAGACAAGTTCGTTCTTTAACAAACCAGAAAAAACAGGCTGAGGCTTGGCAACGAGAAGCTCTCCCTTCGTTCTTTATCCCTGCTTCTGATAGCGCTAAAGCAGAACTGGTTAAGGAATGGAATGATGCGGCGAGAGATCTGTTTGGGTTCTGGCTGGTTGACGAAGCTGAATACCTCACTTCGGAGCGTTCTTTAGGCTCTGAAATTGAAAACATTAGAGATCTTTTCGCAGAAGAACTCGCCAGACTTGACGACGAAATATCCTCGCAAGAAACTTTTACTGCTGATGTCAGGGATGAGCTTACTGAAATTCAAAGGGATATCAGGTCAACTGAACGTGACATAAATTCAACTAATCTTGAATTAGAGAATCTTTCCGAAACTGACACGCAAGCTCTTGAAGATCGTTTAGATCAAGCCCCTGATCTTGAAGGGTTGTCTTCGCAAGAAAAACAAGAAGCAATCGTTTCTTGGATGATGGACGGAGGAGATAGCGGTCTTTCTTACGAAAGCGAGTTAGAAGATCTCCTTGAAGATGAAACAGTTTTTAAGGCACCGTTACGCAAACTAGTAGATGACAACAGAGATCGTTTAACTAGGGAACGCATTTCTGCGGGAGATCGGCAGGCTCAGTTAAGCCGGGACACTACAGGTTCCCCTGAGGCTTTGCGTCGAGCAGCGGTAACAGACCCAGAACGCCAAGACACAGACGAACCTTTCTCCCCTGAAGAAGTAAAGCGACAGGCAGCCCAAGATCGTCGTGATCGAGCGGCGCAACGTTCAGACCGTTTTGTTAATGATCCCAGCCAAAGAGCAAGAACAAGGGAAACTGATCCGAATAGATCAGGCCAGTTTGGTGGGGGACGTGCAGATGTGTTCGCTGAAGACACCGAACCGTTTTCCCCTGAAGCGATGCGGTCAAGGCGTCCCGCTGCGGATGAGCCTATTTCTCGACGCATGGTTGGCGCTGTTGGTGGCCCACTGGAAGCGGGGGAGCGTGACAGGTTCCGTGGCCCATTTGAAGAAGAAGAAGAAGACGCTCAGATCGTTGAAGACGATGGAGATGGCGACACCTTCGTTGATCCTGATGCCAAAATTGAGGAAGACGCTGACGCTACACAACTTGTGGAAGACCCCGAAGATGGGGTTGAACTCACCGAAAATGCGGCGACGTTTATTCTCGAAAACTTCGGGCTGACTAGTTTCTTCCTTGATCGCGATGACATGCTTATTGACGATCCACGTAATCCTGGCGTCCAAATCAATGTTCTTACATACATTGACGAGGCAGGCATAAGTAACGACGAAGAACTTTTGGGGCTGGTTTCTCAAACTGACTGGTATCAGGACACTGGGCCTACAGCTCGTGCGTTTGAAAAGAAATGGGCGCAGGCTGGTAGAGCAGGTCGCGAGGAACTCCTTGATGAGACTGCGGACATAATCAGCCGTGAAGCCAAAAAGATTGGGTTGACGTTAAGCGAAGAAGACCTCTTTGCTTTGTCATTCAACGCCAAGATGATGGGGATGGATAGTTACGAGATTCGCCAAGAGTTCGTAAACAACTGGGAACTGTCGTTTGATTCAGAAGCGGTACAGGCGGGGAACATTGCTTCGTTGCGTAACAAAGTGAACCAGACGGCAGGGAAATACATGCTTCTTCTCGATGATGCGGCTTTAGCTGATGCGGCTGAATCCCTGTATCTAGGGGAAGCTACGTTAGAAGGACTTGAAGCAGGGTTCCGTAACCAAGCGATTGAGCAGATGCCTGAGCTTGGTGGTCTTATCAAGCAGGGGTACACCCCTCAAATGTATTTCTCGTCGTATAAGAGTCAGGCGGAACGGTTGCTTGAACGCAAGATTGATTTCATGGGTGATGACCGCGATATGTTTATCAACCTTATGGGCGGCCAGCAGGACGATACCTATATTCAGAAGCCTTTGACGTTGACTCAGGCGAACCGGTATTTCCGTGGTTTGGATGAGTGGAAGTATACGAGGAACGCTAACCAGGAGGCGCGTGGTATGGCGGATCAGATTGGCCGGATGTTTGGGGCGGTGGCGTAATGCGGTGGACTATTGATTTGAACAAGATTTCCGCATCTGCGGAAAGACAAAGAAAAGTTTACGAGAGCGCTCGCCAAGCAGTTCTTGATATGGGGGGACGACTTACTCCGAAAGAAGAAGAAGAAGAAGTAGTAGAGGGGGGAGAAGAAGAAGAAGTAGTAGTAGAAGGCGATGATGTCACAGACGAAGGCGATGATGTCA
>CEPK01171970.1_pt1 | contig 10385 bp, 10 predicted proteins | sample 356231 | NCBI WGS metagenome assembly CEPK01 (sample SAMEA2620259, study PRJEB7988) | marine metagenome | biome: marine biome (ENVO:00000447); feature: deep chlorophyll maximum layer (ENVO:xxxxxxxx); material: "saline water (ENVO:00002010), including plankton (ENVO:xxxxxxxx)" | depth 80 m
GATAATGAAGTTAAAATTTTAATGACATTAACATCTCCAAATTGTCCAGTTGCAGAGAGTCTGCCAAAAGAAGTTGAAGACAAGGTAAAATCTATTGATGAAGTAAAAGATGCTGAAGTTGAAATAACATTTGATCCTCCTTGGACAAAAGATCTAATGAGTGATGAAGCTAAGCTTGAGCTTGGTTTTATGTAAGAAAATCAATTTTACTTTATGAGATCTCTATTATTAATTTCTTTATATATACTTTCACAAACTATGTATTCTCAAGAATCAGAGCAAATAGATTCATTATGGACAAAACGTGGCAAGGTAGGGGTGCTGTTAAATCAGACAGGTTTTAGTGATTGGGTTGGAGGAGGAACTAATAATTTTTCAGGGACTTTAAAATTTGACTATGAATGGAGGTATAGGTATCTAGGTTGGGACTGGTTAACAAATATTGAATCAGCTTATGGTTTAGCAAAATTTAAAAATGCACCTTTTGCAAGAAAAATTGATGATAGAATTTTAATCCAATCAATAGTTGGTAAAAAGTTTACAAAGAATTTATCTTTTTCCGCTTTTTTTAATTTCAATTCTCAGATAGGTAATGGCTATAAGTATTCAAAGGATAATCAAAATAATGAAACTAGAGAATTAAAAACTAGAATCTTTTCTCCATCTTATTTTCAGTTAGGTTCAGGTTTTCTTTGGAAAAGAGATAAAAGACTATGGGTTAATTATTCCCCTATTGCATCAAGACTTATTCTTGTTAGCAAAAAGTTTACTGAAAGTCTAAATGATGATGAGTCTTATTATGGTGTTTCAAAAGATAAAGGTTCTAGGTATGAATTAGGAGCGAATTTGACTTTTCATTCAGAAGGAAAAATTTTAGAAAATGTAAATTATAAACAAGACTTAAAATTATTTTCAAATTATCTTGATAAGCCAGCCAACATTGATCTAGACTATTTGCTAGAAATTGATTTGGATATAAATCCTTTTTTGTCTACCCAACTAATAATGCAGTTTATATATGATGACAATTCAATTGCTAGACTTCAAATAAGAGAAATTATTGGGCTAGGAGTTCAGCTTAAATTAAAATAAAGATTGCAAAAAACAGAAAAAATATTAATTATTACATATTACTGGCCACCTGCAGGAGGATCTGGTGTACAAAGATGGATGTATTTTTCTAAGTATCTCTCCGAGTTTAATTTCACACCAATCATATTATCAGTAAATCCTTCTTATGCATCTTATCCATCAATTGATAAAAGCTTAGAGAATCAAGTTTCTAATATAGAGATATACAAAACTTTCTCTTTAGAAGCACTAAAATTTTATCGATATTTTTATTCTGATAGACGAATTCCTCAATCTGTAATACCTAAAAAGACAATTTTTGATAAAATTTTAGCATTTATAAGATTAAATTTATTTGTCCCTGATGCAAGAATTGGCTGGAATCCTTTTGCTACAAGAAAAGCATTAAAAATTATAAGAGATCAGAATATAAAATATGTAATTACTACTGGTCCCCCTCATTCAACTCACCTAATTGGACTTAAACTTAAAAAGAGGATAGGGCTTAAATGGTTAGCTGATTTTCGTGATCCTTGGCAAGAAATATTTTACTTAAAGGACTATTTTAGATTTAATTTTATTAAGGGCTTTGATTTAAGTTTGGAAAAAAAAGTTCTTAAATCTTCTGATGGGATAATTACAACGGTTGGGGATCAATATCATACCATTCTTAAAAATAAAACTCTTGCAAAACAAAAATTCTTTTCAATTTACAATGGATATGATAAAAAAGAATTTGATAAAGTTGAGTCAATTAGACCAGATTATTTTAATATAGTTTTTACTGGTGTGCTTTCAAAAAATAATAATTATAATATATTTTTAAAAGCAATACAAAGACTAGATCCGCTTAATAAGCAACAAAGAATTAAATTTAATCTAGCGGGGCATATTGATAATCATGTAATTGATTTATTTTCTAAATTTATTGATACACAATCAGTTGGATATTTACCTCATAATCAGGCTATTAAATTGATGAAATCTTCTCATCTATTAGTTAATTTTAATTATCACAGAACAGATACACCAGATATGGTTTCAGGTAAGCTTATTGAATATCTTGCTACTGGTTCTCCCATTATTAATTTTTCACATGCTAATTCAGAGTCAGAATCTCTTATCTCTATTTCAGAAGATTCAGTTACTTGCTCAGAAAATGATGTGGAGCAGGTAATCACTTATATATCTAAGAGATATAATGCTTGGCTTAAAGGGGAGTTTAAAGAAAAAATTCCAGATAATATATCTGATTATTCTAGACTCAAGCTCACTGAACGATTGGGCAATATTCTCAGAGAGATATAATTCTACTTATACAACTTTTTTTCAGTTATATAATTATAGACTTCTTTAGGTAAATAACTTTCAATATCATTTCCATCCTTCATTAATTCTCTTATCTCATCACTGGATATCTCAATTTTAGGTGCATTAAGTAGACTAATCTTATTATTTTGAATTAATTCTTGATCTTTATCTATAATTGTATTTCTTGGATAGACAAATACATTGACAAGATCAAGAATTTTCGTATAATCTTTCCATTGATGAAAATTAGCAAGATTATCTTCCCCAATTAGCAATGTAAAATGAAAGTAAGGGAAATCTTTTGTTAGCCTATTTATAGTATCAATTGTATAATTAGGTTTATCAAGTTGAAATTCTATATCAGAAACTTTAATATCTTTTAATTGATTAAAAGTTTTATTAGCCATTTCAAGTCTATGTTCATCTTCAATTAAATTATCATTACTTTTAAATGGATTCTGTGGAGTTAGTAATACCCATACTTCATCCAAGTCTGTATTATTTATAAAATAATTAGCAAGAGTTATATGACCGTTATGAATAGGATTAAAAGTTCCAGGGTACAAACCAATTTTTTTCATTTATTGATTTAAAAATTTATCTACACATTCAAAAGCAATTCTTTTTGATTCTTCAAGGTTGTCATTCAATATTATTTTATCAAACTCAGACGAATACTCTATTTCTTTTATTGCTTTTTGAACTCTTTTGTTTATCTCTTCAGGCGAATCATCCCCTCTATTCTTAAGTCTATCCTCTAAAGCATTTATACTAGGTGGTTGAACAAAAATGGCAAGAGTTCTTTCAGGAAATAATTTTTTGATATTAATACCTCCAATTACATCAATATCAAAAACTACATGTTTCCCATTTTCTACATTTTTTTCTACTTCATCAATAAGAGTCCCATAAAATGTTCCATCATATACTTCCTCATACTCAAGAAAGTTTCCATTATCAATCTTATTGATAAACTCTTCCTTAGAAAGGAAAAAATAATCTTTGCCATTTATTTCATGTTCTCTTGGCTTTCTTGAAGTAGCAGAAATAGAAAAGGCAAGATCCGTTCTTTCACTTAATAAATGATGAACAAGGGTTGTTTTACCACTTCCTGATGGGGCTGAGAATACAATTAATTTTCCTTTATTTATTGATAAATTTTTCAGAAATAATGGGATTTTGAAATTATAACTCTCGGATTTTAATATTTCTAAATCTAACATCACTTCCATGATCTTGAAGAGCTATCTTACCAGTTTTATATGCTCCAAAGGCAAGTATCCTTTTGTTTTCTTTAGTTTTTATGGTGTAGCCTCTTGAATTAAATTTTGATTTAGATACAAGATCATCCCACTCAGGACCAGATAATGGATATGAAAATGCAAATTGATCATTTATCTTAACAGTTCCTAAATTGTTTATATGATCTATTTTTAAAATAAGATGGTTCCACTCTCCATGGGGATTTACATTTAGCTCCTTTGAATTAGAACTAACTAAATCATATAAAGATGGAGCTTTATGGAGATCTGTTGATGTATTGAAATTTATATTATCTAATACCTGAATTTCTGGACCTGTTCTGTGAGCATCTCTAAACTCTGGTAGTTCTTTTACACCATAAAAAATTCCACTATTTCCTCCTTTTGAAATGTTCCACTCTATTGATAATTCAAAGTTTGTATATTCTTTATCCGTTACCAGATCTTGTTTGTTTTCATCATTATCAGTGAATACTAGCTCACCATTTTCAATTGACCATTGACTTCCAACAAAATCACTATTATACTGATGCCAACCATTAAAAGTTTCTCCATCAAAAATATATATCCATTGATCATTATTTTCCTCAAAATGGGTTTTGATTGAGGAAGAGAATAAAACTAATAAGGTTAAAATTAAGATTCTCATAATTAAAGTTCTCTAATTTTTATATTTCTGTATCTAACACTATAACCATGATCTTGAAGAACTATTTTCCCTGTTTTATATTGACCAAAATATGGTGCATAGGTATAGTATGGATGTTCTGGATCTAGGCCCTTAAAGAATTCATCAGAGCTAAATTTTGATCTAGCAACCATTTTATCCCATTCAGGACCAGACAAAGGAAAAGAGTAAACAAATTCACCGTTAAATGTTATAGATCCAAGATTATTATCATGATCTATAGTAAGTAAAAGATGGTTCCACTCTCCGTATGGGTTATATTTTATATCTCCTATTGGTTTTAGCCCATATAAAGAGGGTGCTTTATGCCAATCCGAGTTAGGGCCAACAAAATTTTCATTATCAAGAACTTGAATTTCAGGACCTGTCCTCCATGGTGCATCCATATCACTAAGTTCTTCAACTCCAAACATAATTCCACTATTTCCACCCTTTGGAATATTCCACTCAATAGATAATTCAAAACTTGTATATTTTTTATCAGTTACAAGATCATTTCCTCTGCTAACATTATCATTTTTTGATCTAAGAATAAGCTCACCATTTTTTACATACCATGAATTTTCTTCTTGAAAATTGTTATAGTTATGCCAACCATCTAGAGTCTTTCCATCAAAAAGGTATGTCCATTGTGAATCTTGTGAAAACCCATAGCTAGTAGTTAATATCAATATTAGAATAAAGATTTTTTTCATATTTATATATTTAGAATATTTTTTAAATCATCTTCATTTTTTTCGCCTCCTGCAAAATCATCAAACTTTTTATCAGTACAATTTATAATTAAATTTTCAATAAATGTGACACCTTCTCTAGCTCCTTGTTCTGGACTTTTAATACAGCACTCCCATTCCATAACAGCCCATAAATCACAACCATATTCAGTGAGCTTTGAGAAAATTGTTTTAAAATCAATTTGACCATCACCAGGAGATCTATATCTTCCAGCTCTATCGGCCCAATCCAGATATCCTCCATAAACTCCTTTTTTCCCATTTGGATTAAATTCTGCATCTTTTACATGAAAGGACTTAATAAATTCATGATAGTGGTCTATGTAACTTATATAGTCTAATTGTTGTAATACAAAATGACTAGGGTCATATAAAATATTTACTCTTTTATGATTTTTTGTTGCTTTACGAAATCTTTCAAATGTAATTCCATCATGTAAGTCTTCTCCAGGATGAATTTCATAACAAACATCTACACCATTTTCATCAAATACATTTAATATAGGTGTCCATCTTTTTGCAAGTTCTTTAAAACCTAATTCAACCAATCCTTTTGGAGATTGTGGCCAGGGATGCCAAGTATGCCATAATAATGCTCCAGAAAAAGTAGCATGAGTTTTTAACCCAAGCCTTTTACTGGCAATGGCTGCTTTTTTAACAGTCTCAACTGCCCATTCAGTTCTAGCTTTTGGATTGTTTTTTAAATTATCTGGGGCAAAATTATCAAACATCAAATCGTACGCAGGGTGAACAGCAACAAGTTGACCTTGAAGATGAGTTGAAAGCTCAGTGATCTCAAGCCCATAAGATTTAACTTTACCAAGAAGCTCATCACAATAATCTTGACTTTCTGCTGCTTTATCTAGATCAATAAGAAAACGCTCCCAAGTTGGAATTTGAATTCCTTTATATCCTAAATCTGATGCCCATTTACACATCCCTTCAAGTGAATTGAAAGGCGCTTTTTTATCAACAAATTGAGCTAGAAATATTGCAGGACCTTTAATTGTTTTCATTTTATTTTTAATTTAATTTAACCCATGTGTTACCATTTTTATGAGATTCAACAGCTTTTTCTATAAATAGCATTCCTCTTAAACCATCATTTAATGTTGGATATTCTCCATCAAATTCTTTATTACCATTAATCTCTCTTGCAACCCCATTGTATATATTAGCCATCGAGTCAAACATTCCTTCTGGGTGACCTGGGGGTAACTTTGCTGATATTTTTGAAAAATTCGAATTGTAATCGTGTCCAGGCTTTAAGACTTTCATAGGGTCTGTATCGCTTAAATGGTAGAGATAGTTGGGATTTTGTTGCTCCCATTTAAGCCCTCCTTTTTTGCCATATATTGCAACTGTAAAATTATTTTCTTCTCCAGTTGCAATTTGACTTGCTCTTATAACACCTTTAATTTTATCTGAAAATCTAATTAAGATTGTTCCATCTACATCCATTGTATTATCATCATAAACATAGTTTAGATCTGAAAGAAGTTCTTCGACTTCCATTCCAGTAACATACTCTAGCATATCAAATGCATGTGTTCCAATGTCACCTATGCAACAGCTTATTCCTGACTTTTCTGGATTCAGTCTCCATGTTTCAGATCGTTTTGAAGGGTCATGAATTATAGGATTTATCCAACCTTGATAATATTGAAGATCGACACGTTGGATATCACCTATTACTCCAGATTTGATCATTTCCTTCATCTGCCTTATCATTGGGTATCCAGTATATGTATATGTTACAGCAAATGTTAGATTTTTAGATTTATAGATATTCTCTAAATCCTTAGCCTCTTCAAATGTTGTTGTCATAGGTTTTTCACAAATTACATTGAAGTTGTTCTCTAGCAGTTTTTTTGCCATTGGGTAATGAAGAAAGTTGGGAGTTAAAATGGAAACTACCTGAATCCTCTCATTCTCATCTAGCTTTAATTCTTCTTCAATCATCTTTTCATAATCTTCATAAATTCTCTTCTTATCTAACCCTATTTCTTTAGCAAAATTTAAATTTTCATTATAATCTGGATTAAACACACCACCAATTATTTCATAACTGTCATGCATTGAAGATGCAATTCTATGTACAATTCCAATTAATGAATCTCCACCCCCACCAAGAATACCAAGTTTGATTTTATTTTTCAATTTCTATTTTTTCGTTTTTAAATGTGAGAATAAAAAGCACCAATACAACTGCTGCAAAAACTGCTGGATATGTCCAAATTTGAGTCCAATCATGACCTGAATCAATTGCAAACTGGTCAGTTATTCTTCCTGCAAGTCTAAATCCGATTAGCATTCCAATCCCATAAGTTGCTAATGCAATTAAACCTTGAGCAGCACTTTTATATTTTTCACCTGCCTTAAAGTCAGTATATATTTGTCCAGAAACAAAAAAGAAATCATAACATATACCATGGAGAACAATTCCAAAAATTAACATCCAAAGATTTGATCCAGTATCCCCAAATGCAAATAATACATATCTTAAACTCCATGCTAGCATTCCCACAATTAGAGTTTTCTTTATACCATATTTAGTTAAAAATAATGGTAGTAGAAGAATAAATAATGCTTCGGATATTTGACCTAATGTCATTACACCTGCTGCATTTGCCATTCCTAGTTCATTCAAAAAAAGATTTGCGTCTTGATAGTAAAAGGCAAGAGGAATACAAATCAGTATAGATGAAATAAAGAACACTAAATATCTTGTATCCCTTAGAAGTTTTAAAGCATCTAGTCCAAGAATCTCACGAATATTAGGGCTTTCATTTTTCGCTTTTGGTGGTGTTTTAGGTAAAGTAAAACTAAACAAACCTAACGTAATAGAAACTATTGCAGCTAGGTAAAATGTATATTCTAATGTCTGACTTGCCTCCCAACCAACACCATAACTTATAACTAGTCCAGCAACTATCCAGCCTATAGTTCCCCATACTCTAATTTTTGGAAATTCTTTGGAAGGATCTCGCATTTGTCTAAATGCAATAGAATTTACTAATGCTAGAGTTGGCATATATAAAATCATATAAATTAATATATATGGATAGAATTTGTCAAAACCGAGAGCAATAGAGCACATAAATAAAAGTCCACCACCAACTATGTGTATTAACGCAAGAATTTTCTCTGCATCAAAGTATCTATCAGCTATCAATCCAATTATAAAAGGAGCAATTATAGCCCCCCATGATTGAGTTTCATATGCTAAGGAAATCTCACCACCTGAAGCACTAAATGCTTGAGATAAGAATGTCCCCATTGTTACAAACCAACATCCCCAGATGAAAAACTCTAGGAACATCATTATACTTAATTTAGATTTAATTGAGTTACTCATTTTTATTTATTTATATTGATTTACCAGCTTTAATTAATAGATCTCTAGTTGCTTTAATCCCTTCAACTTCTGATAGTCTTAAGCCTTCATACTCAACACCAATATATCCATCATAACCAAAACTTTTAACAATCTCAAGTATTCTTTTATAATCAAGAGTTGTCTCCTCTCCATTTTCATTAAAATCATTTGATTTAGCACTAACAGCCAATGCTCTTGGCATCATCTCTTCCATACCTTGATAAAAATCATAGATTTGTTCACATGTTCCATCAAAAACAGAACCATATCCTTCATCTGCCATACAAAAGTTACCAAAGTCAGGAAGTGTTCCACAGTTATCCATATTTACACTATCTATTACGTTCATGAGAGCCGGAATATTTGAAGTTATCCTACCATGATTCTCTACAGTAACATTAATATTGTGACCACTTGCAAATTCTGCTAGTTGACTTAAACTATCAATTGAGAGTTCTGTCCATGTATCTACATCTTTAGATCCATATAAATTTAATCTAATTGCACTACAATTCATTTCAGCAGCTGTCTCTATCCACCTCTTGTGGTTGTCAATTGAAATAAGTCTTTCACTACTATCTTCATTAGCTAAATCACCTTCTGAATCAATCATTATTAAAACATTTTCAATATCGTTATCCATAGCTAATTCATTATTTTTTTTGATAAAGTTTTTTAGAGCATCACTTTTATTATCAACTTTCATAACATCATCGTAAAGTGCGTTAACATATTCTATTCCTTCAAATCCTAAACTTTTTGCGTTTTGGGCAAAGGTATATGGCGACATAATACCATTTTGAATAGCTCTATGGAATGACCATTGTGCCAGTGAAAGTTTAAAAAATAACTCTTTTTCTTTCTCACACGCTATATATCCAAGTGAGGAAAGACCAATTGCACCACTTGCAGCTAATTTTATAAATTCTTTTCTTTTCATGTTTTCTAGTTTTTTTCTATTTATTCATTCCTATAAATTTAATTAAATAAATGTGATATATAAATCTTAAATATTATATTTAATTGAAACTAAAATACGAAATGGATAATAATTTTGATGCAATTGTAGTTGGAACAGGTATAAGTGGTGGATGGGCTGCAAAAGAACTTACAGAGAAGGGCCTCAAGACTTTAGTTCTTGAGAGAGGCCGAATGGTTAAACATATTGAAGATTACCCAACTGCAAATATGGATCCTTGGGATTTTGAGGCAGGTGATACTATAACTCAAGATGCATTAAAAAGGCAACCAAAACAAAGTAGAACTGGTTACGTTAATAAAGAATCATCAAGACACTTCTTTGTTGATGACATAGAACATCCCTACAATGATGATACTAATAAGTTCAATTGGATAAGAGGTTATCATGTTGGTGGAAGGTCGCTAACATGGGGAAGACACACATATAGATTAACTGATTTAGACTTTGAAGCAAATTTAAAAGATGGAATTGCAATAGATTGGCCGATAAGATACAAGGATATATCACCATGGTATGATTATGTTGATCAATTTATTGGTGTTCAAGGAAGAAATGAAGGATTATCTCATTTTCCTGACCGTAAATTTCTCCTTAAGCCATTTGGCTTGAACGTTCTAGAAAATCACATGCGAGACAGTTTTTCTAAAAACTTTTCTGATGGAAGAATTTTATCAAATGCAAGGACTGCACATGTAACTGAAGGGACTAAACCTGGGCTTGGAAGAGTATCTTGTCAACTTAGAAATAGATGTATGAGAGGATGCCAGTATGGAGCATACTTTAGTAGTAATTCATCAACACTTCCTGTTGCTGAAGCTACTGGAAATATGACATTAATGCCAAATTCTATAGTCCATGAAATAATTTATGATGAAGATACAAACAAGGCAAAAGGTGTAAGGGTAATTGACAGTGAAAACAATAAATCTTATGAATACTTTGCTAAAGTAATATTTCT
>CEPK01071001.1_pt1 | contig 10373 bp, 9 predicted proteins | sample 356231 | NCBI WGS metagenome assembly CEPK01 (sample SAMEA2620259, study PRJEB7988) | marine metagenome | biome: marine biome (ENVO:00000447); feature: deep chlorophyll maximum layer (ENVO:xxxxxxxx); material: "saline water (ENVO:00002010), including plankton (ENVO:xxxxxxxx)" | depth 80 m
GGGAAAGGTCCAATTTCATAGTTTGGAATACCTGTAGAAGCAACATATACATAATCATCATTAAAGAATGAGTTCTGTACGTTTGTAGTATAAGGACTAATAGCATTAAAAATAGCACTATTAAGAGATTTACCTTTATTAAGGTCAATAGATACAAGAATATTACCTTGTGGTTCAACAGTAGCAGGTTGTACCAAATTATATTGGAAAACATACTCACCATCTCTAGATGTTACAAGGAAAGATCCGTTATAGATGATTGGGTTAGCACCATAAATTGTAACCTGATCCCCAACCAATAGACCATGAGGATTAGCACAAGTTACAGTAGCAGATTGATTGTTAACACCACCATAAGTGATAGATGTAACTTCAATTAATTTTTTAACGTTATATAACCAAGTTGTCAAATCTGGACCAACACCAGTACCACCCAACTTAGAAACTGTTAATTTATCACCAGGAAGATAGTAAGATCCAGTATCAGTTAAAGTTGTTTGTTGAGCATCAACGATACCAACAATATTCATCACAACTTCTTGAAGAGTACCCTTATTAATGTAAATTCTAAAATTAGACTTTACTTCAGTAGCAGAATCCCAATCTTCTACAACACCATTAACAGAACGAGTACATTCAATAAACTGGTTTAATGATTTTTCCTTATATTGTACAACCTCACTATCACCAATAACAAACTCACCATTTCTTTCTGGCCAACCAATAGTAGAGTCAACTGTAATAATACTATCAGTTTCGTTTAAAGGCTCACCTAATCTCGTCTTATAAGGTACAGTAAAAGTACCATTAATCGTTTCTTCGGATAAAACAAGTTCAAAAATCTCTAATTCAGAGGTTTTAATAGAAATAAAATTCTCTACAAGAGCACTTGCTGCTTGAACATTAGGATCAGCAATATCAGCTTCTTGAACTATAAGTCCATCTTTAATATCACGAGGATCACCACTAACTAAAGATGCACGAAGAATGGTGTCAATAGACCAAGTAGCGTTGGATGGCTTAATAATTTGATCTTTTGGATAAGAAATACTTACAGTTTCACCATATAATAACTTAAAGAGATATGCAATACTAAAAGATGTACCTTTAGATGAATAAAAATCTTTAATAGATTTTATAGCATTTCTAACATCAATTTTAGAATAATCTAAACTTGGAACATCTGGAAGGAATTGTTCTGTATATTTGTCAAGAAGTCTCTTAACAAAGAGTTGATCTAAGCATTTTACTGCAGTATCAACCTCTGCAGCTGTTGCAACAGTGTCATTTGTGAAAACTGCGTTACCATCTTCAGTATATGCAGTAATACCACTTGCTGCTCTAGCACAACCTTCAAATTGTGCCTTTGTATACTTACTACCATTCTGATTTACTGTAAATCCAGTAACCTGATTCAATCCAACTGTAGCAGAAGCTTCTGCGGATGGTGGAGATTGAATAAAGATTGTTGGTGGTTGTTCAGAACTATACCCACTACCAAAATTAACAATATTAATATCAATGATTTTACCATTGAATATTGATGCAACTGCAGTAGCTCCAGTACCACCAGCATATGCTCCAGTTCCATCTGTTCTATCATCTAAGATGTATACAGAAGGAACATCATCATATCCACTACCACCACTCAATAATTCAATAGAAACAACTCTTCCATCACCATCAACCTTAGTTTCTAATACTTGAGCACCTATAGGATCCTTTATTGCTATTCTAGGAACAGTTTCATACCCTTGACCAGAATTTAATATATTAATACTTTCAACTTGACCATCTACCATTACTGCCTGTAATGAAGCTTTAATACCATCTTCACCTGTTGGTTCATCAACATATATTTCAGGAACAGTTGTATATCCAAATCCCTTATCTAAAACTTCAATAGATCCACTAATAGAACCCCCAATCATCGTTGGAATGCCTATTTTTGCCCCACCTGGTTGCTTAAAAGTTAATCTAGGTGTAAAAGTATATCCACTACCAGAATTAACTATTTCTAAACCACTAACTTCTCCATTAGTGACTGTTGCTGTTATTTCTGCAGTTTTCGCACCAGGTTTAGTTGGATCTTGAACAATTACAGTTGGTGGATTAGTATCACTATAACCTTTACCACCATCCAATAACTTAACTTCTTTAACACCGTTAACAAGTGCTGTTGCAGAAGCACCACTACCAGTTAAACTATTAATTGATACTTTTGGTGGATACTCATATCGATAATTATTACCATTAACACTTGTAGAAATATTTGTAAGCTCACCATTATCATTAATACGAGCATATCCTACAGCATCAGCACCAAAAGAAGGAATTGGTGCTTCAACAGCAAATAATTCCAAATATCTACCATTTAAAGGTGGATTTTTAAATATAAATTGATCGTGGTCAATATAAAATTCTTCTTTTGGTATTAAAAGTTGATTGTCATATATCGCATAAACATATTCATCAATAACTGGTTCATATCTCTCATTGTTCCTAGTAATAGTAAATTGTCTCTTATCATCACCAAAACTATTTGATATATTATCAATTTGTACTATAGGACTCTCAATAAAACCACTCATATATGTTATAGTAGTGGAAGATGTGTCATCAGCATCCAATTTTGTTCTAGGAGGCTGAGTAAAGACAATATCAGTACCATCTACAGTAAAATCTAAAAGAGGTACTTGCAATTCACCATACACTTTAACAATTAAATGCTGTGCAGATGGTGGAGCAATAGGATTATCTTGTGATGTTAACGGAAATCTCTGTCTAGAACCATCAAAAAGTGATAATGGACTTGCAAGACCAGTCCATTTTAACTGGACCTGTTCATATGAAATACCTGGACTTAACGCAATATTAGGTGAAGCTGTTGTTCTTTCGTAATATACTACTTCATCACCAATTAATAATGATCCATTCTTCTCTAAGAAATCATCAACAGACTCTACAATTATCTTATCATCAGTGGCAGTTATTGGTTCTACAATCTTTGTCGCACCATCAAGAATCCCAACATCCAGTTTATCAATATCCAGATATTGTAGGAAATTATTAACTATATTCTGTCCTAGACCAGTCTTTTCTTGAGATCTATAATAGTACTCAATAAACTTATTAAACAGTGGATAATCCTGTTCAATAAAATCAGGAGTTAATGATTTAACTGACTGAGAGACCTTATTCGTATTTGCCATCTAATTTTAGAAACAAGTCGAGCTGTTTGGATCACCTGTATTAGTAATCTGAGTTACCTCAACCAAAGTTGGTGTTTGGTTAAATGTTTGTGGTGTCAAACTATTTAGAGGGATAGTGGTAGGTGGAATAGTTCCAATTGGTGCTACCGTTACTTCAGGATTAACTACATTAATAATAGTACCAGGCGTTGACGCTGGAATTGTCGTATTATTGCCTGGTATAAAGAGTACTGGGAGGTTTAAATTCGTAGGTAATTTAGTAGGATCTATAACAGTACCTATTCCTGTTACAGGATCGGTTAAATCCATGTTTGTTGAATCAGGAACATCATCGCCTGCACCAACAATATTAATAGGACCTATACATATTTCACCAGTATCGTAATTAATACTACCAGCAGTATTATTAGTATATACCTTCTTATTTCCAGTATTATAGAATGTTTTTAGTTTACCAAATCCATCATCTTCAAATAATTGATCGATACCTGGTCTATCAGCAGTTCTAAAGTTTCCAGAAAGTATAACTGGCTCTTTATTACATGTTCCATCTGTATTACTAGGAGCACTATTATAAAGAGCACCACCAGTAGAAATACAATAAGTATTTGTCTGGTTGGCATCTGCTCTAATATACTTTAAAAGAGAAGTTTGAACAGAAACGTCACTAACTGCCTTATCTGCTAAAGCAATTGCTTTTTGGAACTGTTGGTTTCTAAACGTAGAGTTGAAATTATTAATTTGTGTTTGAGTAGCCCAATCATTAATAGCATTCTGAATATTTGTTTTAATATCAGAAGTATTACTCGTTACACCAGTATCATAAAGAACAAAGACTTTAGGATAGATATAAAGCTCATCTGGATCGATAACAACAGGATCTATAGATGCCATTGAATATGATCTTAATTTTGTCTGTAAATCCTTCTTAGATTGGTCGTTCAAAAGAGATCCAGTCTTAGTTTTAACAGCAACGTATACTTTACCGTATATCGGAGGTGTTAAAGAATCTCCACCATAAGCAACAACAGACTCAGCATTAGAATAAAGATTTTTAGTAATAACAGCGTAATCCTGTGCTGTTACTGCTCTGTATTGAGAAGCATAGAATCTTGGAGCCATATACTTAATAGATTCTATTGTTTCTGGGTCATCACCCATTTGAGAACGTTGTTTAGTATGAAGAATAATATCGGAGTTAGCTACTGCTATATTGTTACTATCTTCCATAGTTCCAATATAACCAAAACCAGTTACTTCATTTGCTTCTTTTCCAGAACAAGTCAAATATTCAAAATTAATAACTTCACCATCTTTCAATTTCCTACCAATACTATCATCACCAAATCTTACCTGATACCTCATATCCTCGCCTTCAGAGAGGAAGTAACTACGTGTATTACCACTTAGGTTGGTAACAGTTTCTACCATGTTATAAAGGTCTGAAGTGGTAGAAGATTCGTTAGCTTTAACTGTAACTCTTAAAGTTTCTATATCAGCGTCTTCAGAAGGGATTTTATATTCTTGAGTCTGGAAAGTATTAACAGTATACGAAAAATTGATTATAGACCCTTCATTAATAGTAACTGAAGGAAATGTTGCTTTACCAGTTACAGTATCAACCTCTACTGTAATATCTTCTAAAATATTCCAAATATAATTACTACCTCTTGCAACTGGTCCTCTTTTTAAGGTAACTGAACTAGGATATGCCTGATTAGTTTGAGATGTCTGTACTTCCAACATCACACATGCTTTAGCACATGTAATTGATCTAGGAACATAATTTAATAGTTTAGCAATATTAACAACATTATCTCTAATTGTAGATGATGGCAAAAATACTTCATTCATTGCCATATTAGACATAAATGCAGAATAATAGCTATTGTACGCTAAAACATCAACGAGATATGATAATGTGGATCCATTAAAGTCATAATCTGTAAACTCATCTCTAGTTCTCAGATATGATTTTATAGAAGCTTTGATATCTTCAAAGTCTAATGCTGTTAACTTATTCGGTTGCATTTAACTAGGTCTCTGTAATACGAATGATATAGACTCGGTAATAGGCAATCCAACAACCTTATATCTAACGGTTACTGAAACTTTACCTGCAGTATAAAATGGAGTTAATTTGCAACTTAGAAGCTGCACTCTAGATTCATATTGGTTAATGGTATTTATGATCTCACCTTGTATTGTATCTAGTGTAAAGGGATCTAACTGTTCAAATAGTCTTTGATATACTCCACTACCAACATTACTCTTGAATAATTTTTCTCCTGGTCTAGTTAAAACTAGATTTTTAATAGCTTGTTTGATTGCATTTGCATTTGTTACCTTTGAACAATCATCAGTAAACCTATTTTTAGAAAATGCGATATTAACATCAGCGAAACTTCTAGATTTATCTTTGGTTAATTCTGCTCCTGTTATTGGTTTTAATGCCACTATTCACCTTCCCTTTTTTTAAGATAATAGTCACTTCTTGGGTCTGTAATTAGATATTTACAGTGTTCCCAACCATTCTTTCGGAATTCTTCAGACATATCAACAGGTCTATTTGCCACACCCTTTCCATCCGTCTTATTATAAGCTGCCTCCATTTCCTCTGTAGTAGGTCCTACAGAGCTTCCTCTTGGTACTATACTTTTGAATATAATGGGATCACTCATGAATAAAGACGGTATACGTCTTTATTATTTATCTATTAAACATAACCTTTTTTACATCCTTATCCATTTGTTCCTTCTTTAATCGCATTTTTTCTATATCCTTTCTAGTTTTAGACTCTTCCATGTCGGCCATTGACTTAGAATCTAAAAATTGTGTCATACACCATCTACCCATATTTTGTCCTTCAAATTTTGGATCTAAATAAACTTCCAAAACCCGATGCCTAATAAATGATGGGAAAAATATCATTCTATTGTTAATTACTTCAATATCAACCTTATAATCAGGAAATATAAACTCCCCTCCCCTAAACTGTTTAGGCTCTTTAAAGAACCAAAATAGACCAGTAACCGTTGATGCATCTGTATGTGCTCTATAATAGTTGTCACCCTCGTAATATGACAATAATGTGGAATCATAGTCGCAAGTCTTAATAAAATTGGTAAAAAACCAATTTTTTCCCTGTTGTAAGACCTCTTTTGTAAAAACTTTGCGATTTATGCGTAAAATATCACATTTTTCTCGATTTTTACCATAAAATTCGTCTAAATGGATGCATTTATTGTTTTTTAGAAAGCCATTCGCATCAAAAGCACTATAAGAGTCGACTGGATCTAAGAAAATGTCCTCTTTATACAAATTATCGACCTCATTCCACAACATTTCCATCTCTTCATCATCAAAATAGTCATCTACAATGATGAATGGAAACCCATGTTCATATGCGTTGATTTTCATAATTAATAAGTGCTCTCGTTTCTATCAAAGACTATATTAAAAGATAGACTCATTCTATCATGATTTGTCTGATTTGTCGTTATACCATGCATCAACCAACCAGGAAATAGAGCAAGCAGACCATTACTAGGAACTATTTGCTCTCTTTCACATAAAGCTTTGTAGCAAAAAGATGAAGTCATAGCAGGAGTTGGATTTTCAAAGTATATGTTACCATCAGATCCATCAGTTTTATAATAGTATACTCCAGACACATCACTAGTACCATGATGATGGCAATGTCCATAATTACCTTTTTTAAATAAAGAAATCCATGAACTTCCAATATACCCATTAGTATGAGGAAAATTTATAGATTTCATATAATGATCTAAATGATATACAATTTGATCTCTCAAAAAGTTTAAATCATTTTTAATAATGAAATTATCTTTAAAACTTGGGTCTGAAAGGAAATGGGTTGCACCCCAATCCCCTTTCATTCCAAATTCAACTTCTTTTAATGCTGTAGTAATTTCATTCTGTATTTCATTAAAGTTATCAACTTTCTCCACCCAATATATTGGAGTTGGATACAAATTAGCTAAAGTGCCTTTCATTTTCCAGTAATAGTTGCCCAGAGTACTTTAAGTAGTCCTTTTTTAGCATCTCCCTGAAGTTCATCAAAAATATACATGTTAAGTCTGAATGCATAGTTTGCTTCAGTAATCAATGTATTAACCTGATGCTCATTAACTTCTAACCCATCTAGAACTGCTCTATAATCGGTTTTAAACGCCTTTGCATCATCTATCATAGGAAAGTCGTAAAAGTGTAATCCCTCTCCTTCAGGGGGATTTAACGCCTTCTTAGCAATACCCTTAAGTATTTGACCACCTGATAAATCACCAATATACCTAGTATAATGATGTGCTATAAGAAGATATGGATCCTTCTCTGCAATTTCATTAAGTCTATAGCAATATGTGTTACAAGCTTCTGATGGTGTCATCATACTCCTGTACATAGGACCATAGTAATACCTAAGATCTCTATTAAGAAATGCAGTACGGAATAATTTCGCACCCCATTGTTTCAATGTACTTGCTAGAGGATCTTTAGTTTCCTGTATCCTTTCCTCCATTGTCTCATAGACAAAATAAAAGTCCGTAATTAGTTTACGGTACTCTTCTGGGTTTAGTACTCCTTTAAGGAATCCAGCAATAAATTTAGTATTTTCTGCTGCATTGTGAGATTTCTTAGTACCTTCTTTTAATCTAGTTGATAAAGTCATAATTTTTTATGTTTTTTTAGGAAAATGTTGCCTGATATAGCACATCTACCATTACACTTATTAGGTGGAACCTTGTGCTTCATTCTACTTTCAAAAATAACTACCTTACCTGGTCTTGGATCTATTATACCCTCTGGGTTCTGAAATAGCAAGGGTGATGATCCTTCTGGAACATTAACATAATAAACAAAGGAATAACAACTAATTCCATGACTATGCCAGTCTATGTCTTCACCTTCCTTATATGTAACCGCCCATGTCTCTACTGTCTTAAAATCATGCTCTGGAGGATTAAACTGGTCATCAATAATTCTTTGAACCCAATCCACCATAGTTTTAACATGTTCTTGACTTGTATACAAGTCCCAGTCAGTCATTGTGCAATGTGCTTCTTCAGGATTTACTCCTGTATTACCAGGTCCCAAATCTTGTATGATATTAAATAATATCTCATTAACATCATTATATGGTGGATAATGATATTCACCAATTTTCTTACCTGTATGTTCTGGTAGAGATACTATAGAAGTACCAGTACTAACATTATTTCTCTCCAATTTATCCTTATCCATCAAGTCAGCTATATCCGTATTCATTTCTACAGGTATTCTTGTATTGGTGTTAAGAACAATATTACCAGATATAGAAATTCTAAATTCATCATTATTAAAAAATGGATATACCTGATGTTTGAAATTTGATGGGAATAGAAGCATAGTACCTTCTAATGGTCGTCCCATATCATACCAAAATGAATGATTAGCACCAAAAATATCAGTGTAATGGAATTCAAAATTTCCATTTGAAGCATGACCCGAATTTAATCCTGCTCTTTTAGCAATTTGAACTTGCTCAGTATCACCTGTTTCGTTCTGTTCCTCATTAGTAAACGGAATTTTCATCCAAACAACAAAACTAAAACACCCAGTATGGTCATGAGTAGGGTTATATTCACCTTGACGCTGATAATTTACCCACCATCTATGTAAACAATAAGGATGTAAGTTATTAACTGCTATTTTATCTCCTGGATTACCAAAATTATGGATATACTCTTGCATCAATGGATCCAAGACGTTTGTGTAAAAATAATCTCCCTCATCGTCAAGGTAGAAACTATCCATCACATGACCAGCAAGCATATAACCGCAACTTTCTCTCTTCTTACCAATCATATCCCAAAGGAACTTCATTTGCTCCCCACTTAGTTTCTTCTCCATCCACCCACCAACATGAGGGACAATGGGTCTAGAAGACTCTTCTGGATTCAAATACCAATTTGCAGGTTCTCTTTGTGTATCATCTCTTGGTATTGATGCTCTTGGTACTGGTGGAACACCTTTAGGTATTCTATAATCATATGATTCATCAGCAATACCAGAATTACCCTCCCTTTGTACAACAGAGGATTTAAATTCTCTGTCAGGGTTCTTTTTCTGATTAATAATGCCCATTATCTACCCTGTCCTCGATAGGCTTTCTTCTTTGCATTACGTGAAGTAGCACTCAACTTAGTATGAGGACTTCTTCCTTGACGAGTCTTTTTTGGTTGCGGAATAATGTAATCAGTATTACTCCACGCACCACCATTTTTGAACTTTGGCATAATTAATCTCCAATAAAAACGTCTTTACTCCCACCTGAGATAGTTGATAAGCAAGGCCACTCAGTTGTATCCTCACCTAAATCGTCACCTATTCTACCAGCAAGTTTGCCTGTAATCCATACTGTCTTCGTACTAGAGTAACATCTACGCTGATGTCCCTCTGAAGACTCTCTACCACCTGATATACCCTCCGTGCAATGCCACGCAGGACTTGATCTGACGGTATAACACTTGTTGCCAACGGAAGTAGTTTTGTGTTTTGTTTTAGTAGGGTGTAGAACAAGCTCATCTCTATCTATGATAGGGATCTTGTTGTTTATTATAACACTCCTTTCTAACTTTTGTCTAGGTTTTTGCTCAGTAGGCTTCCAAGTTGTAACAGCATCCATCTGTGCTACTGAACAAGCAACAATTTGCCCTGCTGTTGGTGAGTGAGGGCATCCACCAAGTGTTCCTCCACCTAGTCCTGGATGGTGCATAGATCCGCTACCAGTGCCATGACCGCTACAATTGCCTTTAAATAACGCTGCTCCTATTGCCATTAGGGTAAATACATTCCTGTATCGTAAGGGTTTCCGTATGCTGCTATTGCAGCTGACCATGCTGCATTAGCTCTGGTCAAATCATTCCACACTTTCATCGTTCCCGACGCAGTCCACGGTTTGCATCCATCTCCAAGTAACCCAGACATAGAAAATGACTGGTATGGACCAGGAGATGATCCTGGAGGTGCAGGACATGTGATATGCCCACACCCACTTTCCACGGTACTACATGATAATGTTATATTAATATCTATACTATCTTGAGGATCGGGTCTATATTGCTTCATCATGTACTTAGTATACTCTGACGCATGAGG
>CEPK01120811.1_pt1 | contig 10372 bp, 13 predicted proteins | sample 356231 | NCBI WGS metagenome assembly CEPK01 (sample SAMEA2620259, study PRJEB7988) | marine metagenome | biome: marine biome (ENVO:00000447); feature: deep chlorophyll maximum layer (ENVO:xxxxxxxx); material: "saline water (ENVO:00002010), including plankton (ENVO:xxxxxxxx)" | depth 80 m
ATGTGGGAAGCGTTTTGATTCTATTGGAGTAGAGTCAAATGAAGAAAATAGAAGAGATTATCGTGAAATGCTTTTTAGATCTGCAGGCATGAAGGGCAATATAGGTGGAGTTATTTTATTTGATGAAACGATCCGACAAAAAGCTAAAGACGGAACTTCCTTGGTAAATATAATTTTGGATCAAGGCGCGCTGCCAGGCATAAAAGTTGATCAAGGTTTAAAACCCATAGGAGAGTCAGAAGAATCAGTAACTCAAGGGCTGGAAGGTTTAGATGAAAGACTCAAGGAATATTATTCTTTAGGGGCAAAATTTACTAAATGGAGAGCTGTGATTAAAGTAGGGAACTCACTTCCATCTGAGGAAGCAGTAGTAAGCAATATGGAAGCGCTTGCTGACTATGCAAAGCTAGTTCAAGACAATAACATGGTTCCCATGGTAGAACCTGAAGTTTTGATGGATGGTACTCATTCAATAGATCAGTGCTTCGACGCTACTTCTAGAAGCCTTGAATGTCTTTTCAATCTTCTTAACGAAAAAGGGGTTAATATTAAAGGGACTATATTAAAACCTAATATGGTAACTTCCGGATCAGAATCACCAAATAAAGCAGATGTTCAGGAAGTGGCAAATCAGACAATTAGATGCCTAAAGATGCATGTACCTGATGATCTTCCTGGAATAACATTCTTATCCGGTGGTCAATCAGATTTGGATTCAACGGCTCATTTAGATGCTATGAATAAAATCGGAGGTTTTACATGGAAGTTAAGTTTCTCTTATGGAAGAGCTTTGCAGCAACCTGCACTAAAAGCTTGGATGGGAAAGAAAGAAAACGCTTCGTTAGCTCAAGAAGCTCTTTCTCATAGAGCCCTTATGAATAGATTAGCTTCTGAGGGTGCTTGGGATGCTTCGTTAGAAAATTAAACATTAATTGAAACTTCTAGTACAAAGAGTCTCTGAGGCAGAAGTGAATGTAGATAACGAGAATATCGCTACTATTTCAAATGGAATTCTTGTTTTTGTGGGTTTTGATCCTTCTGATTCAATTAAAGAAATAACTAAACTGACGAAAAAACTACTTAATTATAAGATTTTTAACAATTCAAAAGGTAAAGTAGCTCATAGTGTTCTTGAAGTTGGAGCAGAAATACTGATTGTTCCCCAAGTTACTCTTTCAGTAAGTACAAATAAAGGCCTCAAACCCAGTTTTTCAGGAGCGGCTGGACCTGAAAAAGGCCTATTTTTATTTAATGAATTTAAGAATTGTCTTAAGGAAAGCTATTCTAGAATAAAGACCGGAAAGTTTGGTGCAAATATGTCAGTGAGTTTAGTAAATGAAGGGCCTATAACTTATTGGTTTGAAGCTTAACTAATCTTATTTCTTTACAAATATTCTTGCCATCAATATTCCAGCCTCAAACAACAACCAGGCAGGTATAGCTAGTAAGGTTTGCGATATAACGTCTGGCGGTGTCAAAAGCATACCTACTGCAAAACAACCAATTATCACATAAGGTCTTTTAGCCGTAAGACTTTCAGGAGTAGAAAACCCACTCCATATTAATAAGAATATAAAGACGGGAATCTCAAAAGCAATTGAAAAGGCAAACATCATGCTTAACACAAAATCTAGGTATCTACTGATATCTGTCATTACCAATATACCTTCAGGAGCCGAACTGGTAAAAAAATTAAAGACTAATGGTAAGACAAGAAAATAAGTAAATACAATTCCGATATAGAAGAGCAATATGCTAGACAATATTATTAAGAAGCTTAGGCTTTTCTCATTTTGGTACATTCCAGGAGCAATAAATTTCCATATTTGATTCAAGGAATAAGGCATTGATATCAATAAAGAGACAAAGAAAGTGAGTTTAAGAGGTGTTAAAAAAGGAGAGGCCACCTCAGTAGCTATCATTGAAGAGTTTTCAGGTAGGAATTTTTGTAAAGGCTCAGCTAAGAATTGATAAACCTCATTTGAAAAGTAAATTAAACACAAGAAACAGAAAATTACTGCTACAAAGGATTTTAAAAGCCTAGACCTTAGCTCTATTAAGTGACTAGTAAGGGAGTTTTCTTGCATTCTTACAATTTATTTTTCAACTTCCTCTAGCTCCTCTAGGATTTCTTCGTTTCTAGAATCTTGGTATATCTCATTTAGTCCAAAAGTTTTCCAGGCTTCTTGTTTGATTTCTTTAGTTTTTTTTCTAAACCACAATATAGATCTTGTCGCAGACTTAACTGCTTCTGGGATTTTTTGAGGGCCTAGCACCATCAATCCTATGAAAACTATAAGAAGTATTTCAGTGAAGCTAATACCAAACATGTATTATTTATCTTCTTTATCTTCTTTATCTTCGTCCATAGTCTTTCTAAAACTTTTAATAGTATTAGCAAAGTCAGACCCCAGACTTTTGATTCTTTTGGTGCCACCAAAGATTAATAAAACTAATAAAACAATGACACCAATTACTATTATTTCTTGAAAGCCTGGCATTTTTTTCTCCTTTTATTGCTCTAAGTCTCTAGACGATTTCTCATCTAAGCCAGAAATACCAAATCTATCCTCTAATTCTTTCAGTAACTCTTCTATCCTGATGCCTTCAGAAGATAACAACACAATTGTATGAAACCATAAATCAGCTGTTTCATGTATAACTTTTTTCTTTTTAGAACTACCCTCTTCTGATGCAGCTTCTATTAGCTCTAGAGCCTCTTCAAAAATTTTTTCATTGATCTTTTTTGTCCCATCTTCAAGCAAAGATTTAACGTACGAGTTCTCTCGACTTGATGATCTTCTTTTTTCAATCAACTCTGCTAATTTAAATAGAATTTCTTTGTCCATAAACTCAAGATAATAAGAGACTAACTGCAAAAATTACAAAGCCAATTACAATTATATTCAGAACCCTTTTTTCTTTTGATAATTTATGAAGTAGTTCTTGATGTCTTTCTTCACTTTCTTTTTGGTACGTCTCAATTTTACCTATTTGCTCAACTGCTGTTTCTGCAATTTCTGGGAGTTTTCGAGCTTTTTCTATCCAACTCAGTGAGTTTTGTTTTGCCCATTCAGCAATTTTCTTAGGATCGTATCGCTCTGAAATCCAGTTCTTTAAAAAAGGGTTTGCTATAGACCAGAAATCTAGAGAGGGGTAAAGCTGTTTACCTAGACCTTCAATATTTATTAATGTTTTTTGTAGAAGCATAAGAGAAGGCTGCAAACTGAGATTGAATCTTCTTGCAGAATCAAAAATAAATAGAAGCATCTCGCCAAAGTTTATTTTATCTAATGGTTGATCAAAAATAGGCTCACACGCAGCTCTTATAGTATTTTCTAATTCATTTTGCCTAGTAGAGGAATCAACCCATTTTGCTTCAATCAATATATTAGCAACTTCTTTAAAATTTCTTCCAATGACCGCAACTAGCATTCTTCCTATTTGGAACTGTTCTTCTTCACTCAATGTGCCAACAATTGCATAATCAACGGCAACATAGGAAGGGTTTTCTGGATTTTTAGTATTAATAAAGATATTTCCAGGATGCATGTCAGCGTGAAAGAAATTATCTATAAATACTTGTTTAAGAAAAATTTCTACACCTCTTTCCGCCAACAATTTAAGATCAACCCCTAATTCCTCTAATACCTCAACATTGTCAACGGGTATTCCTTCTATTCTTTCCATTACAAGAATATTCTCAGACGTTAAATCTAAATAAGCTTCAGGGACATAAAGTAATTTATTGTTAGCAAAGTTTCTTTTAGTCTGTTTAATGTTTGAGGCTTCAATTTTCATGTTAAGTTCAGTAAGAATTACGGATTCATATTCTAAAACTAGCTTAAGGAGTTGAAGCCTTCTGGCATCAATTGATTTCCTTTCCATATATCCCGCCAATCTTTTCATCAAAGATATATCTCTTTCTATGGCTCTCTTAATTCCTGGCCTTACTACTTTAATGGCTACTGGATTACCTGTGCCTTCTAGGTTTGCAGAATAAACTTGAGCAATAGATGCTGAGGCTATTGGTTCTTTATCAAAATTAGAAAATACTTCGCCTATGGGAGAATCCATTTCGTTTTCTATTAGTGTAATAGCTAGATCTGTAGCAAAAGGCGGAAGGTCGTCTTGCAATGACTTAAGAGTAGTAGCAATATCTGAAGGTATGGCATCGGGCCTTGTAGAAAGCAATTGACCAAATTTGATGAAAATAGGACCCAGCTCTTCAAAAGCTTTTTTTAGTCTTTCGCCTCTAGATTCTTTTATCTGGTATAGCTTCCACGGTGATATTGAGAAGAATAGTTTTAAAACTTTAGGCGTGTTGAAATCATCAAGGTCATTGTCTATTCTTGCTTTAAGCAATATATGAAGGATCCTTATTAGGCGAAAGAAGTCTCTAAGCATCTATCATTCCTTTTCTTCCAGAGTGTATTGCCACAATCCCGTTAGTTAGGTTATCAAAGCTACAGTTAGAGAAACCAACTGATTCCATTAGGTCCTTGAGTTCTTCTTGTGTTGGATGCATTCTTATGGACTCTGCCAAGTATCTATAACTTTCTTCACTATGCGCTACTAACTCTCCCACCTTAGGAATAATTTCAAAAGAAAATAGATCATATAACTCTCTAAAAAGCTCATTGGTTGGTCTAGAGAATTCTAAGATTATTAATTTACCTCCAGGTTTCAAAGCATATAGTATCGATTCAAGCGCAGCTTGTTTATTGGTAACATTTCTAAGACCAAACGCTATAGTAATTAAATCAAAAGTGTCTTCTTGAAATGGCAAATTCTGAGCATCAATCTGCGCAATTTGGACATCATCTATCCCTTGGTCTATCAGTCTATTTCTACCTTCTAGCAACATTGACCAGTTTATATCTGACAAAATTATAGATCCTTTATGAGATATCTTGCTTCTCATTAATTTAACCATGTCACCGGTTCCTCCTGCTAAGTCAAGGATCTTGTAATCTTCTCTTAAACCAGACGTTTCTATCGCAATCTTCTTCCACAATCTATGAATTCCAAAGGACATAAGGTCATTCATCAAGTCATAGTTCTTTGAAACTGAATCAAAGACATCTCTAACCAAGTCAGCCTTATCTTTCTCGTTTACTTGCCTGAAGCCAAAATTTGTTTGTTTAGAGTCACTCATTGTCGTAAAAGGGTGAGTATTCTACTCTATATCAATCCTAATCTATTGATCTATTAGATAAAATTCTATCTATAGATGAGATGTAAGTCTCTATTCTTCTTTTACTTCCCTTTAATTGCTTTTCTGAAGCATTCGATAAAATCCATGAAATAATTTTAATGCTTACTTGTTCATTATTTTTACGCTTTAATTGAAACTCTTCATCGCCCAAGTTTTCGAAGGTCCTTAGGTGATTAGTCATATTACTTTCAAAATCTTTATCTTTTCTATTAATCAAGATAACTATCAATTCTTCTACCCACTTTTCTTGGAAGAAATACCAATCAGATCTAGTATTTTGTAAATACTTAACGTTCTCTTTTACATAATTTTTTTGAGGTTTTGTTAGAGCTATATTTAATCTTTTAAAGCCCGAAATATAGTTTTCCACCATTTCTTCAGAATAGCTTTTTTCTTGTTTCCTTCTCTCTTCCCTTTCATTTTGGATTTTTTCAAAATGATTTCTTATTTCTTCTACCTGAACATCAGTAAGATTTTTAGAAAACTCTACGAAAGACTTTTCAAAATATTTATTCGATCTTTCAAACAGCCCTTGTCCAATTAAATATGTTTCTTTTATCAAGTAATCTGCATTACTGTTATTTAAATCTTTTAAGCTAACTAAAATAGCTCTGATTATTGGAAGCTCATTTTTGGTGAACCAATTGAGATAGTCTTCTGTTACTTTATCAATTTGAATCTCTTGTTCGATGGAGAAATTAGCATATTCTTTGAAATATTCTGCTAAGTACCCGTCAGCTCTTTCATAAAACCATGAACCAGCAATAGAACAAGAACCTAAAAAAAATAGTGAGGTAATTAGATATATTTTTAATTTTTTTTCCATCTTTGTTAGGGGTTATTGCCATTTACAGTTAGAATTCTGTCCGCAAATGCCTGAAACAAAAAAATATCCTACCCTAGTTTGGTTAGATCTTGAAATGACAGGACTTGATCCTGATTCAGAAAGGATTATAGAAATAGCTGTTGCAGTAACTAATCATGATCTAACAGAAATCACAGAGGGCCCTAATTTAGTTATTAAACAACCACAAGAATTCATCGATAACATGGATGAATGGAATACCAATCAACACAACAAATCTGGATTGGTAGACAGTTTAAAGGTTACGAAAATATCCATCGAAGATGCAGAAAAACAAACTCTCGAATTCCTTAATAAGCATACCCAGAAAGGCAGTTCTCCGTTATGTGGTAATTCTATTTCTCATGATAGAAGGTTTTTAAGAAGGTATATGCCTGAAGTAGAGTCTTTTTTTCACTATAGAAATGTTGATGTGAGCTCTATTAAAGAGTTAATAAAACGATGGCATCCTAAAATATTGGAAGGATATAAGAAGCATAGTGGACATAGGGCAATGGCCGATGTTTTGGAATCTATAGAGGAATTAAGATACTACAAAGAAAATTTCTTCAATTAGTCAGTTTTCTTACCTGATCCGCCTTCAAACACGGGATTTACTAATGGCATTACTTTAGCAGAGTCATTGGCAGTTATTTTAGAAACACCTTTTTTATCTACTTCATCTATTCTTAAGATGCAGCTTATTGGTATATAGCTTCTTTGAACTCCTTTAAATTCGTTCTTAAGTTTTTCTTCACTAGTGTCAACAACAATTTGTGAGTTTTGGTCAAATAAATGATCTTCAATCTCAATGAACCCATACATATCACTTTGATATATAGATTTAGCATAAATTTCATAAACTTCACCAAGTTGCATAAAAACTACTTTGTAGATTCCTTTTTTTGCCATTACAATTCCTGCCCTTTTTAATAAATAACTAATAAGACTTAAAAAGTTATAACATTATACATATGGGCAAAAAATTATTTATCAAGACTCAAGGCTGCCAAATGAATGAATACGATTCTGATCGTATGCAAGATTTATTAAACTTGAGTCATGGGTTTGAAACAACTGAAAATGCAGAAGATGCAGACCTCATTCTTCTAAATACATGCTCCATAAGAGAAAAAGCTCAAGAAAAAGTATTTCATCAATTAGGAAGGTGGAAAAAGTTAAAGAAGAAGAACCCCGATTTAAAAATTGGAGTCGGTGGTTGTGTTGCTAGCCAGGAAGGTGAAGCAATATCTAAGAGAGCTCCCCAAGTAGATTTAATTTTCGGTCCTCAAACCATACACAAAGTTCCGACCCTGTATGAAAATTCTAAAAAGTTGGATACCTTAGCTATCGATACATCCTTCCCTAAAACTGAGAAATTTGATCACCTTCCTTCTTCACCAAGAGAAGGTCCTTCAGCATTTGTTTCTATTATGGAAGGTTGTAACAAATACTGCTCTTTTTGCGTTGTTCCTCATACTAGGGGAAACGAAATAAGCAGACCTCTAGAAGATATAGTCAATGAAGCAAAAGACTTGGCTTCAAAAGGAGTGGTAGAAATAAGTCTTCTTGGTCAGAATGTAAATTCTTATAGAGACTCAAAGCTTAAAACTAAAGGTTTAGGGCTTTCTAATCTTATTAGAGAGATTTCATTAGTAAATGGGGTAGAAAGAATTTCTTTCACAACATCCCATCCTTTTGAGTTTGGACAAGATTTGATAAACATTTATGAAGAGATTCCAGAATTGATTAGCTACGTCCACTTGCCTGTTCAGAGTGGATCTAATGAAATACTGAAATTAATGAGAAGAAGACATACTAGTGAGGAATATTTAGAGCTTATAGATAAATTGAGAGCAGCAAGACCTGGAATTAGTTTTTCTTCTGATTTCATAATAGGCTTTCCTGGTGAAACTGATAAGAATTTTCAAGATACTATGGATCTTGTCGACAATGTAGGCTACGACGAATCATTTAGCTTTATTTATAGCCCTAGACCAAACACTACTGCAAAAGACCTGGAAGACTCAGTGCCAATGAAGGTAAAGAAGGAGAGATTAAAACTTCTTCAGCAGAAATTAGAAAGTTCAGCATTGTCAATAAGTAGGAGAATGGTAGGCGAAACAAGGAAATGTCTAGTGACAGGAGTTTCAAAGAAAAACCCTGGTGAATTTCAAGCTAGAGCTGACAATAATAAGGTAGTAATATTTTCTTGTAATGACCAATCACTAATAGGAAATTTTGTTGATATAAAAATAGTAGAGGCAAAAAACAAATCCATTAGAGGGTTATTGGTAGCTTAGAGTTTTTTATATGAAATTCCAATTAAAGCCTGAGGACCCTGGAAGAATAAGCAATCTATGTGGCCCAACAAACTCAACACTTAAGCAAATTGAGAAAGAACTTAAGATAAAAATTTCTAATAGAGGTTCTCAATTTAAAATAGAAGGAGATTCTCCTAAAGCACAGCTAGCAAAGGATATAATTTTAAAAATTTACCAAGATTTAGAGCATGATGCCTTGATAGAACCTTCCGATGTACATCTGTATTTAATGAACGGTATGAATAATTTAAAAAATGGAAAAGATAACACTGCTTCTAAGATTTCTATACATACCCCAAAACTAGATATCTCACCAAACCCAGGCAATCAAGAGTCTTATGTTTCAACTATCATTAATAAAGTCTTAACTTTTGGAATTGGTCCAGCAGGAACAGGTAAAACTTATTTGGCAGTTGCTTTAGCTGTAGAGAAATTTGTAAGTGGAGAGGTTGAGAAGATACTGCTTGTAAGACCTGCAGTTGAAGCAGGTGAGAAGTTAGGCTTTTTACCGGGTGATCTAAATCAAAAGGTTGATCCTTATCTCAGGCCTTTGTATGACGCCTTGTATGACATGCTCGGTTTTAAAGAAACGTCACAATTAATTGAGAGGAATATTATAGAAGTAGTTCCTTTAGCGTTTATGCGTGGAAGGACTTTAAATAACTCTTTTATAATCTTAGACGAAAGTCAGAATGCAACAGTAGAGCAGATGAAAATGTTCCTTACTCGTTTTGGATTTGGTTCAAAAGTAGTTGTAACTGGAGATATTACTCAAATAGATCTTCCGAAAAATACACTATCAGGTTTAGTCCATTCATTAGAAGTCCTAAAAAATATAAATGATGTTGGTGTAGTTGAGTTTGAATCTCAAGACGTAGTTAGACATGGGTTAGTACAAAAGATTGTTGAAGCCTACGAAAAATATAATAATTAAGTGACTTCAGCTAGGAATAATATCGATATTAGCGGAGATTCATCTGAGATTCTGTGTACTCAGGAAGAAGCTGAATTATGGCTTTGTATGCTAAAAGAAGAATATGAGCATAAAGATTTTATATTAGGAAGTTCTTCTTTGAATTTAACTTTTGTAACGAAATACAAGATTCAACAATTAAATAAAAGATTTGCTGGAAATGATAAACCCACTAATGTTTTATCGTTTCCGGCCTGTAACGAATTTACAGGTCAAGAATTCTTAGGAGACATAGCTATTTGTTCTGAACTCATTAAAGAGGAGGCAATGTCTCAAGAAAAGGATATTAAGCATCATTTAATACATATCTTCGTTCATGGAGTTCTGCATCTAATTGGTTTTGATCATGAAGAGGAATTTTCTGCAGCGGAAATGGAATCTCTAGAGGTAAGAATCTTGAATAAAATAGGTGTTGCTGATCCATATTAAAACCATCTATGATGTGCATGTGTTTATAAATTGAGGCGTTAATGAACGACGAGCCCCCAAGTACTTCAGCTGAGTCTAGTGTTAGACTTAGCATAAGAAAGAAAGTAAAAGATAAGATTAAAAAGATATATCAGAATTTTTCTTACAAACCACAGAATAAACAGGAACTTGCTGGATCAATTAGAGACTCCAGCGAGCGAGGTGTTCTTGAAAAAGGAACATTAAACATGATCGAAGGTGCCTTAAGGGTATCAACAGATAAAGTAAGAGATATTATGATTCCTAAGCCTCAGATGGTTTATGTAGATAGTGAGGAAAGTCCTGAAGACTTTTTACCGAGAGTTGCAGGATCAAGTCACTCGAGGTTCCCAGTTATAAATACAGAATTAGATAAAGTTGAAGGAATTTTATTGGCAAAAGACCTTCTCCCCTTCTTTTCTTCAGGAAATATTGAAGAATTTGAGCTTTCAAAAAACATTAGACCAGCTATTTTAATACCTGAGAGTAAGAAACTTAATGTATTGCTTGATGAATTACGGGCTGGAAGGAATCATATGGCTATAGTTCTAGATGAGTATGGAGGA
>CEPK01153616.1_pt1 | contig 10366 bp, 14 predicted proteins | sample 356231 | NCBI WGS metagenome assembly CEPK01 (sample SAMEA2620259, study PRJEB7988) | marine metagenome | biome: marine biome (ENVO:00000447); feature: deep chlorophyll maximum layer (ENVO:xxxxxxxx); material: "saline water (ENVO:00002010), including plankton (ENVO:xxxxxxxx)" | depth 80 m
TTTTGGTTTGTCCGGTTCGTCTGCCACGCTATCGTGCACAGGAGTGGTTTGCCCTCTTTGAAAGAATCGGGAGCAGGGGTAATGATTCAGGCTGGATATCTTAGAAGGGAGTGTGGAGTCAAAGGAGCAATCGCCTCCCTAGCTCCTAGTCCCTCTAGCTCGATTACGAAGAGTGCCCCTATGACCGTTGCACCCGATTGTTCGCAAAGAGAGGCGCACGCAGAAATTGTACCACCAGTCGCAAGAAGATCGTCGATTATCAAAGCCTTCTGGCCTGGCTCAATAGAGTCCTCATGTATCTCCAAAGTATTGGTTCCATACTCTAGAGAATATTCAATTGATCTAGTCTTGGATGGAAGCTTGCCCGGTTTCCTTACAGGAACGAATCCGCAGTCGATTCTGTCAGCTAGGAGTGGTCCGAAAATGAAACCACGGGCCTCTGGGCCAACAATCACATCCGGTTCCCAACCCATCTGACTCATGTCTTTGACAAACCTTTCCGTGATGGAGGATAGGAGCCCGGGTTCAGAGAGAACGGGAGTAATGTCTCTGAACATTATGCCTTCTATAGGGAAGTCGGGCACCGTTCTGATAGTTGCACGTAATCTGTCAAGGAGGTCGTCGCTCACCATACGCTCACCATAGTACGGACCCCAGTCCCGAATTTGACCGGAACTGGGGTACCGACTTCTGTTTCCTGTCTTAGAGGCTCTTTAGTATCCACTCGAAGGTGGTTTCCTGGCCTGGACCTAGATAGAACATCGTCATCAATACGAATAGTGTCCACATCACCACATTGAGATCCTTTGCCTTTCCAACTAGTATCTGTATAGCTACGTATGAGATCACGCCCCATGCGATTCCGTCTGCTATCGAGAACGTGAATGGCATGAGGACCATGGTAAGGAATGCTGGCACTGCTATCTCCAACTCGTCCCAAGCGATGTCGGGAACCTGTCTCATCATCATGGCACCCACGACGATAAGCGCGGTTGCCATAGCGAATTGTGGTATTGCCTGGAAGAGTCCGGAGAAGAGCAGTCCCGAGAGCATCAGAACACCTACTGTTACTGAGGTAAGGCCGGTCTTGCCCCCTTCTTCCACGCCTGCAGCAGATTCGATGTAGGTGGTGGTTGTGCTAGTACCGCACACAGCGCCCACGATTGTAGCTGCTGCGTCTGACATGAATGCCTCGTCGGAGTTGTGCAGCTCGTCATTCTCATCTACGTAGCCAGCAGCCCTACCTACAGAGTAGAGGGTTCCTGCCGTGTCGAAGATGTCTACGAAGAGGAAGGTAATCATCACGAGTAGGAAGTCACCTAGAGGGACTGTGTCCCCTATATCAGCAAGAGCTGCAAGAGCTGCACCTACCGCACCGGTGTCGAATCCTTCGGTAGACATTAGCTTCCCCTCTCCGAACCCTAGCGTAGGTGCCGTGGCGACGTCTGAACCCCACCCAGCAGGGACGTTTACTGCAACCAGAACATCGGTGCCGGCGTAATAGCAACCAAGGTCTCCGGTCACTGGGTCGACACACGTGTAAGAGGCCGCGGCGAGAAGATCGACTTGATCTCCGTTTGCATCGAAGTAAAGCACCAATGGATCTGCATTGCCTAGCGCGTTGTATGGATCCGTTGCACTAACTAGCCATCCATAAATCGACATTAGCACTATCCCGAGTACAAGTGCCCCGGGGATGTTTCGAACCATCATTGCGGTAATCGCAATAAGGCCGACTATCGCTATTAGTTCACCAGACTGATACGTCCAGGTTCCTGTGAGTCCTATATCCACCAGTGTAACCCCGTTGTTGATTACGAGCCCTGTCTCCTCAAGACCGATGAGTGCTAGGAACATCCCTATTCCAGCTCCCGTAGCAATCTTCAGGTCTGTTGGGATCGAGTTAATCATCAGTGTCCTCCACCCAACTTGTGGCAGAGAAATTACCATGAAGATCAGTCCTTCGACGAATACGGCCGCGAGAGCTACCTCCCAATCGATCCCCATCCCTATCACGACTGTGAACGTGAAGTAGGCATTCAAACCCATTCCAGGCGCAAGAGCGAAGGGCAGATTGGCCCAAAGCCCCATCACCGTGCATCCGATAAATGCTGCAATGGCCGTCGCAAACAGGGCTTCGTTGAACCCTATGCCTGTTCCTGATAGCATCGCAGGATTCACCAGAAGAATGTAGGCCATTGTGAGGAAGGTCGTAAGCCCCGCTCTCAATTCTCCCTCCAAGGAGCTTCCCTTCTCAGTATATCCAAAGTAGTCATCCAATTGTTTTACTTCCATTTTTTCACCTTTGTTTCTTTTAGAACGGTGAGCTTGTACTCACCTAGTGGTCGGACTGACACCTCGGCTTATGTATAATACGGGAGTAACTAGAGAATCGGACTGCCCAAAAGTCGGTTTCAGATTTCGATAGGCTCGTCGTTGTTGGGAATATGCACCCTCATTTCCTCTGCAAGGTCGTTTTCAATTTCTGCTGCAGCGGTCTGATCGGCGTGAAAAATTACTAGCTCTGAGGGTGAGCAGCTCCTAGCAAAGTTGCAGAGGGAAGAGTGGTCAGCGTGGTTGGATAGGTCGAACTTGTCGATCTCCAACGAAATCCTGGTCTGGTTTCCAAAAATTGGAAGGGTTCCGTGCTCCAATAGTCTCCTCCCCCCGGATCCTTCTGCTTGGTAGCCTGTGAGCAGGATGGCGTTGGTTCCGTTGTGCCTGAGTCTGTTGAGGTACCATAGCGCGGGGCCGCCGTCAAGCATTCCGCTGGTGGTGACTATTACGTCGGCATTGAGCGCTTTCTTCCTGTCTGTCTTTCCAGACACCCTCTTTGACCACCTGAAGGCTGATTCCATGGCTTTTGGGTCGTCGATAAAATCAGGACACCTCAGCCACTGTCTTGTCACCCTTGTTCCCATCCCATCATAGTGGACGTCTAGGTTGGGGGCCTCTGAATGCAGAATTCGAAGTATGTCTTGCCCCCTGCCGGAAGCGAAGGCTGGGATAAGGGCGGTGCCTCCCCTCGAGACTACTTCCTGAACTCTTGAGACTAGTCTTGCCTCTTCCTCTTTCCTGTCGGGGTGGTTCCTGCCGCCGTAGGTCCCCTCCATGCAGAGAATATCGCAATCCACAGGTTCGGCTCGTGCTGCGTTGGGGCTATCCCTTGTATCAATATCCCCTGTCCAGAGGATTCTGGTCTCTGGCGTATGTATCTCGATCATTGCGGCACCGGGGATGTGTCCAGCGCGGTGTAGCCTGCACTTCCACTCCCCGATTTCAAACCAATCCCCGAACCTGTGGGGGAGCCAGGAGTCGAGTGCTGTCTCCATGTCTCTCTTGTCCCAGGCAAGTGGGTATCCCTCTATGTCAGATACCTTGTATGTGTCCGACCACATTATCTCCGAGACGGCGGCGGTTAGGTCCGTCCCGTGTAGCCTGGTGTTGTACGTCGTTAGCCATGGTGCCATTCCGATGTGGTCAATGTGAGCATGAGTGATAATCGCGTCATCCACTCTTGGTGCTTCTGAAGGGTATCTGGGTGGCTTGGTTGGAGCTAGTCCGTAGTCGATCAATAGTCTGGTTCCTCTTGTGTCCTCCAATACACAGCCGACGTTGCCGACCTCCTTGGCTCCACCGAGGAAGTGGAGCCTGATTCCCCTTTCTGGGGGAGTCGTTGGGTATGTTGTCGTGCCTCCGGCGCTGTACAGGACCATGCCGATACCAAACAACGGTAGGATATCAATACGAATGCTTCCCCAACCCCTTCTCTTCTAATGGAAAGCTTGAGTTGTTGGTTACGAACGAATGTTGTGAAACATAACAATTATTTTGTGTAAACTTAAGATCTTATATCGGCTGTCTAGACTGTTAACTTACTAATAGATTATTTTCATATCTTTGGCGAAAATTGAACCTCCATCGGAAAAATAGGGGTTGGGGTAAGATTGAGACCCCATGCGCCTTCGGATTAATGTGCCAAGGATCGAGGGACGCGAATTCGTTGTAGACGATGACAGGTGCTTCGGATGCGCAGCCTGCGTCGCTTTGTGCCCGGTAGACGCGCTGACTCTGGACGGGATACTAGCTATCGTGGACGAACCGAAGTGCACACACTGTGAGCATTGCATTCCTGCCTGCCCTGTTCACGCCCTATCCCTCGAGGTGGTGGTACAGACATGACCACCATAGCAATCCTGGGAGGGGATTTAGTATCGTACTCCACCGCACACACGCTTCTAGACGAACTCCCCTACGTCGAGTTGCACTTGGTGACTGAGAGGCCGGAGATCGGACTTATGGGGGAAGGGCCGGGAATTTTCGATAGATGGCCACCCTGCCCCCCGCACTGGATATCCGCCATGGGGTCACAGGAACCAAAAAGAGAACACAACGCAGTTAGGAGATCCTGGTTCGAAAAGGCAATGGGAACGGAACTCTCTACGAGGGGGTGCACATTCCACCTCAGAACTAGGCCAACATCAGTAAATAACGACGTATTGACATTCGTCGGTGGAGGCATCCTTGGTTCCGACTCAATCAACTTCGACCACATTCTTGATTTCAGAGAAAATGAAGGAGACAACAACACATGGGAAGGAGCAGTATGCAGCAGAGGAGACACTCCCAAAAGCGGAATCATAGGAAACCGATCGGACAACACGACAGAGGTTTGGTGGCCCGAAAAGAGACCCCATGCAACTAAATGGATTCAGGAGATGTCCTGGAACGGTAGAGACCCAAAAACCTCGCTCAAACAAGATCTTGAGCGAGGAATTGCGGAGGCGAAATCCCTAGTTGATACAATTATACAGAAATCAGTAGGCCAGTAGGATGAGCGCAATGGGGTTGGTTCAGGATTACATTTGCTCAGCGACTGAGAAAACCAGGCACGCCATACTGATTGACCCTGCCGACCAGACCCCTGACATTGCAGCAAACAGAGCTATGGCAGCCGCACACGCAGGAAGCGAGATGATCCTCGTTGGGGGTTCAAGCGATACCGACATGGAGAACGTTCATGCTACGATAATTGCGATTAAAGAAGCCCTTGAACTGGTTGATTGGGCATCTAGTCAGGACTCCGAAGCGATAAGAGACACGACCCAAATCCCTGTGGTCCTGTTCCCACAAGGGGCCTCAGCTCTATCACCTTCAGCCGATGCGATTACCTTCATGATGCTAATGAACTCCACAGACCCCCAATTCCTAATTGGGGAGCAGGTGAGAGGGGCCCCATTTGTGAGAAAAGCGGGTATCGAACCAGTCCCAATGGGATATCTGATATGCGCCCCAGGAGGGAAGGCCGGCAAGGTTGGGAAAGCGGACCTAATTCTACCAGATGACACCCAGAGGGTAGAAGCATACGCCATGGCAGCCGAATGCTTGGGATTCAGTGTTCTATACTTGGAGGCGGGCAGTGGGGCACCAGAACCAGTAAGCAAGACTTTGATATCTGCAGCAAAGAGTGCTTGCAACCTCCCGATAATTGTTGGAGGGGGGATTCGCGATGGACACTCTGCTAGAGCAGCATCCGAGGCTGGAGCAGACTGGATAATCACCGGAAACATCACCGAGGAGTATGAAGACGCAAGCGAGCTGCAGAAGGCACTCTCCCAGATTATTTACGAAATGAGGGCTTGAGCACCTAGCAGACACCCTCAAACCACACCCCTTTGCTCGCACCCCGATGACGAGCACAACATGCCCCTGCTGCAACTCTGAGATGGGATCTTTCGGAGACGTGGCCTCCGGACAAATGCAGTACTGCAGTTACTGTCACGGAATCCTGGCTAGTGACAGGTGGTTGAACACAAACATGAGGCAGACCAACCTCAGAATTGTTAGAAATTCCGTTTTCGACGGGAATCCAGCGGGTTACAGGTGCCCAACCTGTGAAGGAGAGATGGTGAAGGGCCCGGTTCCGACTGGAGAGGGGACAACCCTAGAGGTGGATGGTTGTTTGAAATGCGGCTCTCTTTGGTTCGACAATAGGGAGATAGAGCCCTTCATCCCAAACATACAAGACATCATTCCAGTAATACACAGGGACGATCCGGTTTCGAAGACCATATCATCCGTATGGAGTGCTATTGTGTCTATCACGAATCGTCTGACCGACGATTCTGATCAGGAGGAGTAAGCCTGTCAATCTGGGCTTCCATGTCCAAAATCAACAACAACAACTCCTCCTCATTCTTAAGAAGTCTGGAATTCTCTTCCTGAAGCTCCTCCATCCTACGTGAGCCCGCCTCTGCAATCTCTCTTCTCGACCTCTCATTCTCCACTGACCCCTCCAGTTGCCGAATCTTTGAGTGAGCCACTCTGACTCTTTCCTCCAGCTCAGTTACTAACCCAGCCTCGCCCCTTCCACTCCTGACTAGTATCTCAGCCTCACGAACACTCTTCCTCATGTTCGCAATCTCCCCCTCCAGTCGGATTACATCATCCCACCTCGAGACCACCTCTTCGACGAGCCTGTCACGAGGGATGTCAGCAAGCCTCTCTCTGAGGCCTCGCGAATCATCCTCTGTTGGCGTGTTCACTGTCATTTGTTTACAAACCTAGCCAACATCTAGTCCACTTCAACCTTGAGGAGCCCGAGCAACAATAACACACGATTCAGTCCATTCTTACGTTTACAGACTCAATCGAAGTTAAATCGTGTCCTACGCTCGGCGTCATATGAAGGCATACAACGCCAGCGGCTCTTTCAGGGCGGGGAAAAAGGATCAGAAGTTCTCCGTGGAGGTCGTCGCCAAGGACAAGGACGAAGCAATAGAGAGGGTGTTCTCGAATTTTGGTAGCAGACATAGGGTTTCTAGGAGGTTCATATTGATTGATGAGGTAAATGAGATAGACCCATCGAACTCCACATCACCTTCAGTACAAGCCCACTTCGGGTCAACGGGGAAAAAAATTAGCAACAACTCCGGAACAGAGGAAGAGTAGTAAATGAAGAAGTTCGTGATGAGACAGTACTGGCGAATTCAGCAGAGCCAGGCAATGATTAGTCTTGGTTTCTGGACAGCCACGATTACACTATTGGTTTGGCCCTACGTATCTTGGCGCTTCAACTCCTCCAACGACTTCCTTTCAATTCCGATGACATATCTTGGATTGATTGGTATTGCAGCTCTAGTTCTGTCCACAGTACTTCTAGCCGGCTTCCTTTATGACGCAACGTTCGGGCTTTGGAGAGATCACATTACCATCACGCAGGAGAGGAATCCTTTCACTACCTACAAGCTAAATCCAACTTGGGGGATTGTCATAGCACAGACGAATGAGATCCTTAGGAGGGTTGCACCCGACGACGAAGAGATACAGAGATACTGCAAGTTCGTTGACAGGATGCTCGTCTGGAACTCCAAGGAGGAGATATGGGCTAGAGCTATGTCATCCTGGAAGGAAATTATGGGCGACGAAGACCCGTTCTTGTTTTATCTTGATGAAGAGACTAGGAAGAAACTCGACGAAGCAGCAAGCAGGCTTGAGGACTACTAGAGGACTCTGGATGAACTTCGACGAAGAGCAAGTAGTTCGGATTGCAATAGAGGCTGGCACTGCCATAATGGATGTGTACGAATCTTCAGAAAATCTTCGAATAGAGACAAAAGTCGACGAATCACCACTCACAAAGGCGGATTTGGCAGCCCACAATCTAATCACCAAACAACTACTCGCTTTGGACCCATTCACGCCAATTGTTTCAGAGGAGGGTAGACATGGAGACCCATTTGAAAACGAGTATGCTTGGCTAGTGGACCCACTCGATGGAACCAAGGAATTCATCAAGAGGAACGGCATGTTCACTGTTAACATTGCACTTATGGCTAGAGACGAATCTAGGTGGAATCCTATTTTCGGGGTGGTGCACGCTCCCGTTACAAGAACAACTTGGCTGGGCGGTCTTGATTACCCAGCAGAAAAGATTGACGACCACTCTAGAACGAAAATATTAGTCAACGACTCTATCGGAAAACGCGTAAGGTTGGTTGCCAGTGGCAGTCACAGGACAGATTTAGACGAGACCTTTGCGAATAACCTAGGTGCTCACGATCTAGTAAGGATGGGATCCTCTCTCAAGGCTTGCGTGGTCGCAGAGGGGTCTGCAGACCTATATCCAAGATTCGGACCTACTTCCTGCTGGGACATAGCCGCAGCTCATGCGGTAGTAGCAGCTGCCGGAGGGAGAGTAATCGGCCCCAATTGCAAGACTCTCGACTACGATCTGGTTCGGGACGTCCTGAATCCCTACTTTCTAGTTGCGTCCTCTTCACACTGGGACGAGATGTGGTCCAAGAACCAGAGTTAAATGAAAAACCCGGGTCGACGGCCCGCAGGTAATAACATGAGAAACCAAGTTGTTTGGCTAATTGGCCTCTCCGGGGCAGGAAAAACCACTATCGCCGAGGCGGCTGCAGCAAGATTCGGAGCAGAGCTTCTAGATGGGGATACGATAAGGGACTTCTTTTCTAATTCAGACTTCTCTAGAGAAGGCAGAGAGAGACATCTACTGGGGATAGCTAAAATGGCGGCGTTGGTATCCAAGCATACCCCTGTGATATGCTCATTCATCACACCTTACGAGGACGTTAGAGAGAAGATACTGAATATCCTCCCCGAAGGATCGACAATGGTTCACATTTCGACTTCTTTGGAGGTATGCGAAGACAGAGACGTCAAGGGACTTTATGCAAAGGCAAGAAGCGGAGAGATTTCCAATTTCACAGGAATCACGGACCCATTCGATGAACCCAAATGCGCGCATTTCACCTTAGACTCAAGCGGAGCTCCTGGTCATACAGTGGAGGACATGGTGGACCAACTAGCTCATCTATTCGAGAAGCCAAAGGCAGTCCTCCTTCCAGGTAGGTGGCAACCGCTTCATGTAGGCCATGAGTGGCTAATCCAACAAGAACTCGACTTGGGAAAGAGAGTAGTGGTGGGTGTTAGGGACACACCAGTTACTGATTCCGATCCATATTCTGCAGAGATTAGAAAGAGGATGATAGAGCATAGATACAAGGGAGAGAACGTCGAGGCTTGGATAATGCCAGACATCGAGGCAGTTTCTTACGGTAGGAAGGTCGGATACGAGGTCAGGGAGGCTAAGGACATCCCTCCAGAGGTCTTCGAGGTCTCAGCCACGGGAGTTCGTGGCGGCAACAGGGCGAACGTATCCAGGAGAGTGATGGAGTTCATGATTACAGAGGGGATCTGGGATGGAGAGTAGATGCAAAAACAAACATCTAGCTTTTTCAAGGGACTGATTCTAATATTCTGCTCACTGGTTCTACTCCCTACTTCTCTAGATTTGATGCAGGACCACGATGATGTAGAGAGTCAGTATGAAAGAGAATGTGATATCCAGTACAGGACTCTGACTGGGAACTTCAGTGCTATAGACACAGAACTCTGCTCCGAACTCTATGACGAGAGGTCTAGGAGACTGGCGTTGTTCATAGGATGCTTGGCTGCCTTCGTAATTTCGGGGTTAGTCGGCCTTGTGATAGTCCTTCCAGGCGACTCAACTCTGGAATAACACTAGCGACGCCTTCATTTCACCCTGTGGGCCCCCGCAACCATGACAGAGCCTGATAGGGCGGAGCTTCAGCGGCTGGCGCAACTCGTCGAAGTAAACAGGGAAAGACTCCAAGCCTTGGAGCAGCAGGTCAGAAATCTTGATGGAATCAAGCTAGAGCAGGAGCACGCACTTGAGGCACTAAAAGCCATTTCCGAAGACGGGGAAAGAGGAGTCATGATACCACTTGGGGCCGGTGTGCAATTGATGGCGGACATACCTCCCGAGGCTGGAGCAGTCGTCGACGTGGGGAGTCGAATTCAGGCAGAGAAGACTAGGGCGGAAGCCAAAGAGATACTAATCAAGAGGAATGAGGAGCTACTAGGAATCATGGAGAGCCTAAGCAAGGAACACAGTGAGCTTGAGAGTTACGTAGTAGAGCTTGCAAACACCTTCAACGATGCGGTAGAAGGCATCCAACTTACAGAAAAAGCTCCCGAACCCCAAACCGAACAGCCAGAGCCGACACCTTCCAAGCGAAGAACCAGAAGAAAGAGAGGTACTGAGTTCACATTGGATGACTGAGGGCTAATCATGGGACTCTTCGATCGCTTCAGGAAGAAAGTCATCCAAGCCGATGAAGAAGTGGGATTAACTGCAGAAGAAGGTACAAAGGAAGCAGACGAGGCAATAGCCAAGAGAGGGGCAGCCCTCAGAAAAGAGAAAGAGGAACAGCACAAAGAGGAAAATGAGAAAGCCCCCGATAGTCAATGGGACGACTTCGAAGTAGCAATAGATGACCCATTCCAAAAGACGACATCCAGAGAGAGGAAGAGGGCT
>CEPK01167478.1_pt1 | contig 10335 bp, 10 predicted proteins | sample 356231 | NCBI WGS metagenome assembly CEPK01 (sample SAMEA2620259, study PRJEB7988) | marine metagenome | biome: marine biome (ENVO:00000447); feature: deep chlorophyll maximum layer (ENVO:xxxxxxxx); material: "saline water (ENVO:00002010), including plankton (ENVO:xxxxxxxx)" | depth 80 m
GAAATGCAACTGCGGCCGTAACTTCGGCGGCATCAAATCCTTCTGCAAGATTTCCTTCGCCTAATCCCATAGTAGTTCCTAGTCTTTCAATTATTGACTGTGCAAAAGCATTAGTGGCTTCTGCATCACCTGGTGTAAATCCCATAATCTCTGTGTTTGCCATCTTGGTTAACAGTTGACTTATAAACTTCTGCAGGTCTCTATCTCTAGTACCTAATGCTTCAGCCTGACTTAAATTTTGTAATTGTAAATTGTTTAGATCTTGCCCTCGTAAGGCTTGCATAGACTGATTTAATTGTTGTATTGATGAAAGAACTGTGTTAGCACCTCCGGCCGCACTAGACCCTCCAACTACCAATTGTGTCATCTGTTGAATGAAGTTTTGATTTCCCATTAGTGACTGCATTTGATCACCCATGCCTGATATTGCACCTACATCATTGGCAATGTATGCTCTCATGATATCTGCAAAAGCAGGACCACCTTGTTGTTGCATCAATTGACCAGCTTGTACTAATTCTGGGGCCATTTGTTTTAGAGCCACTTCCATGCTCATGCCTGACTGTGCGGCGGCATTTGCAATTTCTGTTAACCGTGGTCCTAATTCATCTCCTAGCATAGCCTGTACAACATTTGCCGAATTCATTGCTCTGGCCTGTTCATCAGCATCCATGCCTGCAAAACGTAAACCACCTACAGCTGATCGTCTTTCTGCCATTCTAGCTCTGATCATTTCTCTTCTATCAGCACCTGTAAGATTTGCCATTGCTGTAGTTTCATACAGCATTCTGCCTAGACCTTCATTGGTTCCTTGTAATTGGCGATTGACTTGTTCTTGACTCATGCCCATTCTTTGCATGATTTCAATTTCTTCCAACATCACTGAATTTAATTCTGCTACAGCAAAACCAAAATCACCAAATGGTCTGGTGACACCTGCAAATGATGAACTTAAATCAGTGAATCTTTTCATTCCGCCATCAACACTACCACCTAGTACTGAAACACTTCTACTGCTCTGTTCTAGTGCATTGGTTAGATCTCTGAGGTATAAACCTGCATCGCCGGCCGCTGTTCTTAAATCCAACATGTTGCCGTATAATCCGCCACCTGATATCTGTGCCATTTTTTTGGCTTCTTGTGCAAAAGTATCTGCAATACCTAGTGCAAAACCACCGCCTGCGGCCGCGGCCTTAGTAAAAGCACTTGTAAGTCCACCTATAAACTTTCCAACGCCTTTGTCGCCAAATGTTTCAGATAGTGCTTTTCCAGCCGAACTGAATCCAGTTAATGCAGGCCCTAGTGTGGCTGTTAATGATGTGTTGCCTTTTGCTAGAGCATTAAATCCTTGACTTATTCCTGCACCAAGTTTGGCATATTCTTGTCGTCTTGCTTTTGCTTCTGCTTTTACTTGTGCTTCAGTTTTTCTGTTTGAGACTTTTTGCTCTTGATTGCCTTGCTTGGTCTCAGTCTTAATTGATGAAAGATGTGATTCCATTTTCTGCAAACCTGCGGCAGATATTTTGTTACCACGCATGATTGAAGTCAATATGCCCTGTGACATACCGGTTGCATTGGCTACTCTCTGCAGAGTGGCCTCCATTGCAAAGTCAGGTATCTGTACATTCTCGCCGTTTATACTAATTGTTGCCATTAAACACCTATATAAATAACTGTGTATAACCAAAGATACACAATGTATTTATTAGAGGAAAATCATGTCGAATAACCCATTAATGTCGCATATGCGACAAGAAACTGTTTTTGTTTCGTTGCCTAGCAAAGGAAATTTCTATAAACAAAAGCCAGATCTAACAGATGACGGAGAAATAGGTGTGCGAGCTATGACCAGTGCAGATGAAATTGCATTGAAAGTTCCTGATGCACTATTCAATGGAGAAGCCACATACAGAGTATTACAAAGTTGTTGTCCACGCATCAAAGATCCTAAAGAAATGCCTTACAATGATGTTGATGTTGTGCTGTTGGCAATACGCAGAGCCACATACGGCAATGAACTTAATGTGCCAGTAAAATGTAAAAATCCTGAGTGTGGTCATGAACAAGAATACATCAAAGAACTTGATCCTGTACTTGCACAGATTCCTATATTAGAAGATACATACACAATCAAAGTTGGTGATCTTACAGTTTATATTAAACCAATCGATTTACAATCTACAACACAATTACAAATTCAAGCAGTAGAACAAGTAAAAATCAATGAAACACTTTCAACCTATGAAGGCAATCATGATCAGATCTCAGCATTTCAAAACAGCATGAAAACCATTGCAGACAGTAATTCAGAAATTATTTCAAGATGTGTTTACATTGTAGAAATGCCAGACAAAACCAGAATTGAAGATCCTGAGCATATTACCGAATGGATTAATAACATTGATGTTGTAACATTCAATACTATTATGGACAAATTAATGGAGATTCAGTCTGTTGTAATGAAAGTGTCAGTGCATGGCGAATGTGTCAAATGTAGTACACCTTTTGATCAACCATTGGTAGTGGATCAATCGCATTTTTTCGCATAAGCGTCTCTCAGAGTGACTACCAGCAGGTTAGGGCGGCGCAGGAAAAAATAGATGCTGAAAGAAAACAATTAATTGCCAATGTCATGGATTCTATATTATACACCGACGGTGCATTTTCTTATCACGACTTGCTTATGATGGAGCCCAATGAGATACAGATAATGATTGAAAGATTTACTAATAAGATAGAACAAGAAACTATGGCAAGACAATCTGCGTCTGGTAAAAAATCTGTGAGTTTATAATCTGTTGCGTCTATGCACAAACGCTCTATCGTCATCACTCCAACTGTTATAATAACCCTGTCGTTCAAGTGTTTTACTTGCATCAACCAAAGCACTATATCTCTGTAACAGCAACAAACCAGCAATACCAAAATTCATTTCAACACCACTTACCAATTCATAATGATCTGGATGATCCATCAACAGCCACATGTCATGTGGTTGCCATACATCATTGAATTGCAGTTTGGTCTTCAACATAGCTTCCAATGGTTTGTCATAGAACCACCATATGGCAACATCTAAACTGTCGTCCCAATCTGCCGCCACATGACTGAGTTCGTCCCAATTGGTAAATTTTTGTATGCTTACTCGTTCATCTAACAGAGCCTTTTTTGCAAAAGGACATGGAGGAAAGTTGTTCAGTAATGGATTTGGTTTGCTTACAAATTTAGTGATCCAAGAACGGATCTGTTCATCCATTGAAGTAATCACTAAGTTTTTGTGCATGTTCTCTACATTTTTCATAATCGTGGCCTGCCACAAAGGCAAGTCGTTGACCTCCTGGAGGATTAGAATCTTCTATGTTGTCGATATCATAGTACACGAAGTTTACGCCATCTGCAACCGAAAACTTGACTCTATCTGCCAATTTCATTTTGTATTTTTTGTTCAGTTTACCCCAAACAGGAACAGTACAACCTTCTTTGAAGTCTTTGATAGCATGCCAGGTGCCCTGTTCATAAAAGTATTTAACCTGTTTGATATACTGTGGTCCCCACGCACACATCATTTCTGTGTTACAACGAGGATGTACTTCTATGCACTTGTCTCCTATAAACTCAAAATTCAACATGCCTGTATACTCTTGCAGATGATTATCTATAAATTCTAGAATGAATCTTCTTCTGTTGAATGTTGCAACTTCATTGGGTGATTCATGTATTGGTATGCTTTGCCAATGCGAAAATCTACCATCCCCTATTGAATATCCTACTGTGCATCTCCAATCAAGCACTTTGCATTGATCCAGAGCAATATCAAATGTACTGTGTTCACCTGTTAACACTTCCATACAAATGTGTGCTGGGTAGTAGTTTTTTAGATAATCTTCTTTGTCCACACAATGTGAAGTGTTTATGCCCATGCCCCATATGTTCTGCAAAGGCTTTGAAAAGCAAGGTAAAAAGTCAGGAGTAAGTTTTCCATGCGGAAACCATTTCATGTTCTGTATATCCAGAATACGCCTTTTGTCAAACATCCATTCAAGAGTAGGATTTAAATCTAAAGCATCAGGATCGTGCAAAGGAATATCGACAGAAGGAGTTAACTCCAAGTTCTCGCAATGATGCGAAAACTGTTCATCGCCCAACCACATTTAAAATCTCCTAAACGATGAACAAGTTCATCGGATTCTTCGTCTAAAGACTCGAATCATTTGTTATACTTAGTCTATTTGGCTTTGGTTCAGTCGCACTTAGCCTGTTACGGCAAAGCACAACTGGTCCATTTGTCTCGGAACCGACGCATCATCATTGTACAACCTTACGGCAGAGGCGGTTGAGCGATACCCCTTTACGTACATCTTTATCAACGCAAGACCACCCTAAGCCATGATGACGACATTCGGGCTACTTCCAGGTTACAATGGCGCAGTAGAGCCTGGTCATTTGGTTTGCTTTCCTCAAGCAAGATCCGACGGTACAGCTTGTATACAATCTCAATGCTTTTTATAGAGAGGATATGTTTTTGTGTTTTTGGAGATTTTCTTTAAGGGCCTTGGAACTGCCGACTCGTACATTTATTATGCCATTGTAGTAATCGTCTGTTAGTAGCACCTGTCTAGCAAATTGCTCTTGTGCTTCTAAGTAACTAAGTTCGCCTCGTGTTGTGCAAAAATAAAGTATTTCTCTGGTGAAATTTTCTGAGCCTAATTGTTCTACGTCTGCCAATAAGTGATCTGAACTACCCCAATACTCACGCCAATCGCTTTCTACTGTAGTTCTTCTTTTGTTTTTCTTGCCTTTTAATGGTGGTCTAGTTTTTTTAAATTTGGCAAGTTTCTTGCCTATATACTTCTTACCATTAATTTTGTTTGTGATTAAGTAAACAAAGCCAACGTAGTCTTCTGAAACAGTATCTACGGCTTTGCCTTTGTATGTCCACATTTTATGTTTATGTTACCTGTGTGTATGGTAAGACTTCTTAGTCAGTGATTCCGTACTTTTTGTATAGATCTTTTGGTAATTTTTTCTTACATTTTCTAATTTTGTTGTTTTCATAAGGTTGGTCCCAACCACCTATTGTTACAGTTGGAGTTGAAGATGTAAGCGAAGTAAGATCAGTTACATCTGCAATGCTCACAGTATCATCTTCATAATAGCTATCAACTATACCCATTTCATCTAAGTGGTTTGATAGGTCAACACTCAATGTATCTGTCATATAATCATCATTGCCCACAATTAATGTCCTTTCTGTGTGCGGTGCACCAAAATCTCTTTCGTACACAGTTTTACCACCATCAGGTGATTCATATATTTTTTTAGGTTTAAATGCACTTTGATCGTGCCTTGGATCCATCTGTTGTTTGATGTGTTCTTCACTAGACATCAAATGCCTCCACGTCAACATCAAACGTAGTAAAGCCATTTTCTTTTGTAACCTGTAGTACATTGTTTACTCTGCCCACCAGTTCTTCTTTGTGTGAAATCAACAGTATGTTTTTATTGCGTTCTCTTTCTGTTTTCTTCAAAACACTCAATGCATTGTCAACACCAGCACTATCCATACCACTGTCTATAAGTTCATCAATGGCCATAAAGTTAATTGGATGATTCATGCTTTCAAACACATCACGGAAAGCCCAACTCAAGCTCAATATCAATCTGTTGCGTTCACCTCTAGACAGATTATCAAAGTCTAAGTCTTGTCCTAGTTGCTGTATGCTTACTTCTAAATCAGGTTGGAACATAACATCATGTGGCAATCCTAACTGATTAATATAGTAGCCTAATCTGTTGTTTAAGAATATTAGATTCTGTTCAATGATGCGTTTTCTAACAAAACTATCCTTGTTTGTCAACAGTTTGTACAGAAAGTCTTGGTGTTCACGCACTTTTACCAGTTCGTTCATTGTGTCCCAATTGACTTCTTGTAACCCTTCATTACGCATTTGATCTATTTGTTCACTGTATGGATCAACTGTGTCTTGTAGTTTTGTTACTTCTGCACGTAAAGTTGTTAGTGTGTTCTGATGTTGTAGGGCCTCTGTTAACGTGTTATAGTGCGTTACTGGCATTTGTCCTAACGTGCCAATGTTTGCAATAACATCATTGTGTTCTTTTTGTTGTGCTTCACTTTCTAACAAATTGTTTCTTGCTTCGCCCAACTGTTCTTCTTTGTTACGCAGTATCTGTTCTTGACTGTCATCATGCAGATCCTGTCCACAAGCATGACACTTGTGATCTTTTAACAGTTCAATTTCTTTTTCAAGTTTGTTTACTGTTTTGTCATACTTTTTATATTCACTGACAATATTGTCTAGCCAACGTTTTGTTTCTGTCAGTTTATTGTTGTTTGTGTTCCATTCTTCAAGTTCTGTGTGTTTTGCAACTTCTTGATCAATGTCTAGCAATTCCATGACTGATATTTCTTTTTCAATATCAACTATGTCATCATCACGTTTTTTAATCCACATGCGTTGTCGACGTTCCATATCGCTGATGCTTTTTTCAAAACGTTCGTTTGCTTCTTTGACAGCTGATATTTTAATTTCTTCTTCTTTGATGCTGTCACGCACAGTTTTCTGTTGTTCTTTGAGTCGTTCTGCTTTTTCTGTAAGCATTGTGATACCCAACAACTGCTCAATGATATCTCTTTGATCATTGTTTTTCATGCTCAAGAAAGGTTCTGTGTATGTGTTTAGTGCCACAATATGTTTGAACATGTCATGACTCATACCCAATAGTCTGTCAATGACTTTTTGTGTTTCTCTGCCTTCGCCTTGTTGTTCATCTGTGGCATCTTCACCAGATTGATGATTCTGCACATAGAATCTAAAGAAACGTGGGCTACGACCTCGTTCTACTCTGTATTCAACACCATCCTTTTCAAACTCCACAGTAACCACCATGTGCTTACCATTGGTTTTGTTGATAAGGTTGTCTTTCTTGATGTTGTATAGAGCTAGGCCATACAGACTGTAGCTGAGTGCATTGATAATAGTAGTTTTACCTGTACCATTACGAGAACCATCTCCGCCTAAGTCCAAGTTGTTGCCCAACACTAGTGTAAGGCCACTGCGATCTATGTGAACAGCCTGAGTGACATTGCCAACACTCATGAAGTTCTTCATTGTGATAGTTTTTAATTTAAGCATTTAATCCTTGATAGATATCCGTTAGTAGTTTCTTGTCTATAAACTCGCTGTCAACCAAGTTTAATTGATTATACACTATTTGATCAACACTTTCAACCTCTATATTTGCCTCTTCAGCCCAATCAACTGCATGATCATCACGTTTAACAGGCACAAGACTGAATTCACGTAGGTTGTAATCCTTTGTGAGTGTTTCTTTGAGAAAGTTTGCTTCTTCATAGCTGACATTTACATCCATAGACACACGAGCATACACATTATGATCTAGATATTCTTCTGGTTTGTCAACTAGTTGACTCAGTGGTATAGTGATATATTTGGGTCCTGCATAGTTTACATACTCAGGCTCACCACCCCAATCCAAAAACATAGCACCACGTTCATGATCCCAAGCATCTGCATAGTTGTGTCCAAAAGGTGAACCTAAATAGTGTACATTCTTTTTGCTTTGTCTTTTGTGAAAGTGTCCTGAAAACACATATTCAGGGTGTGCAAAATCATCTGCTTTTAGTTCTCCATGATCAGGCATGTCTACCATAGCATTCATTTTAAAATAGGGCAACTCAAAATGTCCAAACACATAACGTGATTTGATCTTCTTCATGTTTTTCCATTCATCGCCTACTAACCATGGAACCAGTGCAACACCATTTTCTTCCAACATAGCATCATTTACCATGTGTACATTATGGTGCAATCCAGCATAGGGCATACTGTTTATTTCACGTTTTTCACGATAGTATAGATCGTGGTTGCCCATGATCATGTATACATTTTTAAATGTTTCTGCTAAAAAGCCTACATTGCTCACACTATAGTTTAATGTGCTGGTGTTCAATGTAGCTCTGTGGTGATGCCAGTCGCCTAAGAATATACAGGTTTCTGCTCCACGTTGTTTGCTTTCTTCACAAAACCATTTGACAAATGCCTCACAATCATTGTTGTAAGTTCTGTTGTTGTTTTTATTGCCAAAGTGAATATCAGTGAAGCACGCCACTTTCTCAAAGAATTGCATTTTAATTTACCTGTTTGTTGATGGTACTGTAGTATGTTCGTCAAGTTCTTTCATTTTCATTTCGTGTTCAATCTGTCTTGTCCAACTTGGATTTTGTCCTGCTTCTATCAACAGATCATCTCTTATGTTTTGATTACGTTTTTCTAAATTTAGAACTCTTGTAAAACTGTTTGTAATGGCGGCTGTGTAATATGCAAATGGATTCTGTGATTTGCTTTCATCAAACTGCAAACCTATTTGAGATAGTTGCAGTAGTGCCTGCGAACGCATTTCATCTACATATGTATATCCTCGCCAGTTACTTCGCATACTGTAACGATGACACAACATCATGAACATTTTTGCTAGTTTAGGTGTTATTGTTCCATGATCCACACTAAAATGTCCGTTGCCTATTCCGCCTTCCCAATGACTGCGTAGCACTTCTTCCCATTCACCTTCTTTCAGTCTAACATGTTTGAATGGTGGATAGTTACATCTTGAATGATGATCTGCCACAGTTTTTGGTTTATTTTTACGTTGCTCCAGTGGTATGTGATCAAATGTCATGACTCTGATAACTAATTCATCGTCTTTGATTGACTTTGGATCCACATTGAATTGGTTTTGTTTAGGTCGTTGACTGCGTTTACCATTGTTTGTTTCCCAGTCTAACATGGCTTCTTCGTACATGCGTTTCTCTTGTCTCGTTGCACGATTCTGCCTTGCTTCTTTCAAAACACTTCTGGTAATCTTATCGTCTTTGCCTATGATGATATCATATACTGTATTTTCTTCATCTTGAAACCAACAGAAACTCAGTTTGCTCTTGTGAATCTCTGCTAATAGGTCTTTGTTGTTTAAATAATTTACTCTTTTTGCCATTGAACCTCTTTCAGATTTATGTTAGTATAGTATGTCTGCGTACAAAAGTCAACGGTTTTTCTGCAGGCTAAATACATGTAACAGAGGTTTTGTATGAGATTTAGTGAAATTACAGAAGCAGTAGCAGACAACATCGCAGTTTTTTATGGCGGTCGTTTTCAACCTATGCATATAGCACATCAACAAGTTTATGATCATTTAGTATCAAAGTTTGGGACCGCTAATGTATTTATCGCTACAACTTTCAGTCAAAAAGCACAAAAGGCACATGCAATGAAAGACTTCAGCAGTGATCCTTTTACGTTTGATGAGAAGAAATCTATCATGTCCAAAATGCATGGCATTCCTGCAGACAAGATCATTGACACAAATCCATACAGACCAGATCTTGCCAAGATAGGCAGAGATCCTAACAAAACAGCAATCGTTGTGGTGTATAGTGCAAAAGATGCCGGACGACTTGGCACTGGTGGAGTGTTACAACCATACAAAGATGGAGAACTACAACCAGCCAGTGATGATAGAGCATACGTTTATGTTGCTCCTGAAATGCAAGGTGGTATGAGTGCCAGCGATTTTAGATCAGCAATGAGCGATCCAAACAACACAGATCAAGCAAAAGCACAGGTGTTTAAAAAATTCTTTGGCAAGTTTGATGACGGTGTTTACAATTTTATAAATGGAAGATTAAATGCGAACTGATGCTAGACCCATGCTTAAACCAAAAGGCACTGGAGGCCAAAAGGTAAACAATTTACTGTTTGGAGGTCCTGCTAGAGCGTTAAAATCTAACACTGGTCGTACAGGTGCTATGGTTTTTCCATACACACCAACCATCACATATCAACGAGGTGCTAACTATGGAACATACGATCTGCCTCACACAAATTATCAACCTGTGTATTATCAAAACACCGCTTCACCTACTGTGCAGGTTACAGGCCTGTTTACAAATCAAACAGAAGATGAATTGCGTTACACACAAGGTTGTTTGCATTTTTTAAGAATGGCCAGTTTGTCTCATTTTGGTGAAAAAGATACACACAGAGGAACACCGCCTCCTGTGCTATTGTTTAGTGCCTATGGTGCAAATCAATTTAGTAATTGGCCGTGTGTGGTTGCAAACGTTTCTTACACACTTGATAGTGAAATAGACTATGTTGAATCAGGATCTCAAAGTATATCACAGCAACTAGGAAACCAAGATGTAGGCCTTCAACAAGGCTTAGCAAGAATAGGTGGAGTTGGAAGAAGCAATGTGATTCTACCTGCACAGATGTTTATTGCTATTGATCTAAGGTA
>CEPK01044296.1_pt1 | contig 10332 bp, 3 predicted proteins | sample 356231 | NCBI WGS metagenome assembly CEPK01 (sample SAMEA2620259, study PRJEB7988) | marine metagenome | biome: marine biome (ENVO:00000447); feature: deep chlorophyll maximum layer (ENVO:xxxxxxxx); material: "saline water (ENVO:00002010), including plankton (ENVO:xxxxxxxx)" | depth 80 m
AGATGCACCTGATGAGATGGTAACAAAGAAAGTTCCCATATACGCGTTTCAAAATATTAGTGTTTTTGATAGATGGTTTAAAAAACGACCAAAAATTGTAGCTGGATATAAGACAGTTAAATATAATCTATCGGATAAGTTTTTAGATGTTGATGCTAGTCAAATTTCATTAGCCGCTCCTGGTAATTGGAAATATAATACTGTAGCATTTGGTGCATATGACCCATTACAAGCATCTCATATGAAAGCTACTATGGCAGTACCTGTTCATAAATTTACATCGGGTCCTATTAAACCAGATTACTATGAAGCGGCTGGTAGAACATTACAAGGTAATGTTGATAGAGGTAGCCCATCGAGAGCTAATGAAGCTGCTGGTATACATTATTTAGCTGTTGATAAAAAAGCTCCTGAAGATAATACTCAAATTGATTCAAAGGATTGGAATGATTTAGGAACAGAGTTCTATGCTTTATCAGATGAATTACCATCACCACATCCTACATTTAGGGAAGAAATTACTTTGACAAATAATCAAACTGGTGCTGTAGAAGAAGTAGTTGTAGAACAAGGTAAAGCTTTACCTGTTCATTATTTTTATAACAAAGCTTCTGGAACATATAGATTCAGAATAATTGAAGATGGTAGAACAAGACAAGCTAGAACAACTGAAGGTGTATTGAAAGAAAGTGAAGATGGTATTCCAGTTATGGAAAAAACTGAAATTAAAATTGGAACAAACTTTACTCCTGAATTAGCTGGTGGTAGTAACGCAGCTGCTAAAGATGGAAAAGGAAAACCAGCACCAGCTATACAAGTTGGTGAAGGTTATGAGTGGAAAGGAATTGCATTTTATGCATATGAACCACCTGGATTACCACCAAATGTTCATCCAATAATTCAGATTTATATTAATAACAAATTAGCTCCTGAAAATTATCAAGTAAGAGCTAAGTGGTTACATTTAGATCATCCAGTATCAATGACAGCAAAAGCTATGGATTCCGATGGTAGAATTACAAAATATACTTGGAGATTAGTAAATCAGAAATCTGATATAAGAGGTAGGAAGGGTGAAAAACCAAGAATACTTGCTAGAGATGCATCATTAAAATATACTTTCCCAATTGGTAGAACAAGAATTAGTTGTACTGTTGAAGATAATAGAGGTGATTCAGCAACAGATACTATTGATATTATAGTATTAGCACCTGAAAGAAAGAACTGGCAACCATGGACATATGATGATATGAATAAGTTACAAGGAAATCAATTTAATGTTCCATATTATTATCATAGAAGAAGAAGGTGGAGAAGAGATGTTCGTAAGACTGTAAATGTTCCATATAATAAACAAGCATATGATTTTTATCAATTAGGATTTAAAGATGGTCAGAATGATGATGACCCAAGAGATTCAGCCGCTTTAGATAGATTTAAATTTGGAAGAACAAGAACTGTTCCTTATCAAGTAGCTACTGGTAGAAGACGAAAAAGAAGATGGGGAAGAAGAAGATGGGTAACTAACTATACAACAAAATATAGAAAAGAACATTATAGTGAAAGTGGAAAAGATTTAACAAGTCATAATTGGTTAAGACAACGTAATTCGCATGTTAGAAGTATTGGTATGGCTGAATCTGAAATAGATAATAGAATGAAAAAGATATATAATCTTGGATATAATCATGGTAAAAAAGGTCCACATTATCTGATAGATAATGATTTAGCTTCTAATATTAGAGGTGGTAAAAATTTACATCCAAGACAACTTAAAGGTTTTGAGAGATTAAGACCACCTAAAAAGGTTAGAAATAGAATAAAGAAAGCTTTAACAGTACCAAAGAAAATTAGAAATAAAGTATTACCACCTAAAAAGGTTAGGAAAGCAGTTAAGAAAGCCGCAAGAAAAATTAAAAAGTTTTTCAAAAGATGGTCTGATGTTAGATTAAAAACAAATATTAATTATATCAGAACCTCAAAAAGTGGAATAAATGTTTATGAATATAATTATATATGGAGTAGTAAAAAATATAGAGGTGTTATGGCTCAAGAATTATTAGAGAAATACCCTCAAGCTGTAGGAAAAAGACTTGGATATTATACTGTTGATTATGACAGATTAGATGTTAACTTTGAGGAAGTAGATGGCAGAAGAAAATAAAAAATTAGAATATAAAAATCAAGAAGATATTGATACTACTGGTCAAAAGGCTAGGGGAGAAAGATTAAATCAAGAAGATTTAGATATTCTACCACAACCCACACTGGAGGATTCGGAGTTCGGGAAACCAGATAAACTTGATATTCAAGATGAATTTGTTGAATTGCATGTATATGATAAACAAAACAATCTTCTTGAATCTATCTATGACCAAATTCAATGGACTACAAAGAAAGCACCGGGTGGGGAAAAAACTCAAGGTCAACAATTAGTTTTAAAACCTGGAGACGATTTAAGATTTCATGGTTACAGAGTTGGGAAGTTTAAAGTAGTATATAATTTCTTTTCAGAATTATTAGGTGATAGATTAGGTAATAAAGTTTATATTGAAGAGATATCACCAACACGACAAGAAATAAGAATATTACCTGTTAGAAAACACCCAAAGGCTAGTTTAGATCCAAATGAAAAACCATTTATAAAAGCTGGAACAGTGTATGATGGAACAACCAAATGGGATTCTGATATTAAAAAATTAGAAAGGGTTGTTGGTAAATTTGATGAACAAATTCAAATGGTTGAAAATCGTATTGATAAGAGAAAAAAACATATTAATCATTGGATGGATTCTCAAAAAACATTTAATTTAACTGGTAGAGTAAGATTGGAAACTTTAACTAATAATTTTACAAAAATACCATATGAAAATAATTTAGATGAATATCCAAATCAGAAATATAGTTCTTTAAAAACTAAAGAAATTATAGATGATAAAATAAAAACTAATGAAGAATCTCTTTCTAAATTTAATCAAAGATTACAAAAGTGGAAAGAAGCTAGAAAAGCACCACAATCTGATTTACATAAATTACAAAAATGGCAAGAGATTTGTAAACTTATGCACAAAGATGATAAAAAATTCTTTTCAGATTTTTATGATTTTACACAAGGTAATGATACTGATGATTATACTTACAAGGAAGGTATTATAAAATCTACTGGAACTATAAAAGATAATATGATAACTATTGAGGGTGGTAAGTTCCAAAAATATATGCAAGGTGGTACTTTAGTAGTTAAAAATTTAAATACAGGTGAGATTACATATCAAGCTAAAATACAAAAAGTAAAGGGTAGTAAATCTAATCCAAGAACACTTGTTATGGATAGACCATATACAGTTAAAAATATCCCTACATTATTACCAAAAACTTTTGATTGGGAAATACAATATAGACATTCAAGAAAAGTTAATAGAAAAGATTTAAAAAATCTTATTTCATTTGGTAATAATAATAATATTGTTGTAACTAATTGGTTGGTTGATAACATTACTTATTCGGATTTCCCTTTCTCTGCGATTCTTAAATTATACGAACCATTACCAGAAGATATTGTTGAGAAAGATCAGTTTTGGTTATCAAGAGAAAGATTAGCTCCTGTAATAGAAAATATAAATTTATTTAGTAATGAAGAAGAAGATTCGGGTAACCTATTAAGACCACCAAATTTTGATGTTGATGATAAATACTTACCAAATGCAGATAGACCAACTTTATATGAAAATTGGGATGACTTATTATCTACCCAAGCTACTACTAAAGAAAAATTATTAAATGAATTATTTAGTGGAAGTTTAGATTCTGCTAGAGTTAATGTTAAGTATCAAAACTATGAAGACTTCATCCACTTTAGTTCAGCTGAAGAGAGATTAAAAAACTTTAGATATAAATTGACTTTACTTGAATCATATGATTCTAAAATAAATACATTAGGAAATGTTACAGGTTCGGAAAATACATCAAGTATGGTTTATGTTGAAAAACAAGAGTATTCTGAAAGAAGAAGAAAACTTATAAATGATTTTGATGGTTATGAAAAACATCTATATTATGGAACACAATCTTTTTCAGATAGTGGTTTATTTTCAGGAAGTGCTGTAGATACTTGTTATCCAAAAATAAATTCAACTACATTGTATACAGTGGATTCACCTACTGGTGAAGTTTGGATGGATAATCAAATAGCAACAGCTTCATTATATGATAAAACAAATTTAGATTCTTTATATAATTCATTACCATTACATATTACTGAAGATCTTAACAATCAAGAATTTTTTACTTTTATGCATATGATAGGTCAACATTTTGATACTCAATGGCAATATGTAAAACAACTTACAAAAGCTACGACAAGGAATGATTCTGTCACCGAAGGTATGTCAAAAGATATAGTTTATTATGTTGCTAAGTCGTTTGGTGTTGAGGTTGAAAAGGGAACAGATGCTAGGAGGTTGTGGAGAGAATATCTTGGAACTAATGTAAGTGGTTCAGCTGATAGTGGAGTTGGTGCTGCTGTTGGGGAAGTTATATCATCGGATGATTATTCAAAAGAAATATGGAATAGAATTTTAAATAACTTACCATATCTTTTAAAAACAAAAGGAACTTCTCGTGGTATTAAAGCATTGTTATCTTGTTATGGTATACCACAAAGTATATTGGATATAAGAGAATATGGTGGACCAGTAGCTGATACTACTAAACCAAGTTATTATTATAAAGAAGAATTTGGGTATGGTGTTCAGATGTTGGGTGATAACTATATATCAAGTAGTTGGTCAACATTTCAACCAACCAATAGATATCCTGATGGGGTAGAAATAAGATTTGATTTACCGTTTAGTGGAATGAAATCATCACCTGGTGTTGTTGGTAAATTAGAATCAACATCAAGTTTTACAATAATGGAAGCGTCTGGAACAAGTGCTAATAGTAATTTAGCTAATTGGTCACTAACAGTTGAAAATAGTGGTTCAACAGATAATGATTATGGTGTTGTTGCACTTAATCTATATGGAACAGAAGGAACTTCATATACACTTTCATCAAGTAAATTGCCTGTTTATAATGGTAAGTATTGGAGTGCTTTAGTTCAGAGAACAACAGAAGGTGGAAGCTTATTATCATCTGATGATAGTGGAAGCGCTATAAAATATAATTTATATGTTGGTCAATATAATGAAGAGGCTCATAAAGTTTTACATTCTTCATATACAAGTATGATTGTTAGTGGTGCTAATGCTACTGAACAAAAAGGAAATGCAAGTTGGACATCACCAATGACAATGTATATTGGTGGTGGGTTAGGTAAAAGATATGGTCATATGTTTACAGGTTCCTTACAAGAATATAGAACTTGGAATGGTGAGATATTAACTAAAGATACATTTTTAAATCATGTAGCATCACCAAAAACATATACTGGTAATACCTATTCATCATCAAATGAATATAATACAGTTAGATATTCATTTAATCAGAAAAAGAATCATAGTTTAGCTGGTTATTATACAGAGAGTAATGGTAGAACTCATTTAAATGCAAATGTGGTAGATGAATCAAGAAATACAAGTCAAGATACACCTGGGTATACTGTAGGTTTTTCATCATTAGCAAGTGATAAATACCACTATGAATGGGAAGTTAGTGAGAATAGATATCTTGTACCTAATATAGGAACAAGAAGACCTACTGATAAAATAAGACAAGAAGAAAGTGAATTAGTTCATGGTAATTTAAATACCAAAAAGTCTGTAGAAAGAAGTTCATTAGATGGTGCGCCATTAGATTCAAATAGAGTTGGTGTTTATTTCTCACCAACAAATCTTGTTAATATAGATATAATGAGAGAGTTTGCTGGTTTAGATATGGGTGATTATGTTGGTAATCCGTTGGATAGATATAGACCAAATTATCCTGATTTGGATAAATTAAGAAGATTTTATTTTGATAAGTATGTAGATTCGAATGGTAAGGCGCAAGGTAATTTAATTTATGAATATATTAAACTGATTGATTATTATGATAGGTCTTTATTTAATATGATTCAGAAGTGGTTACCAGCTCGTGCTAGTAAGACTGTTGGTATCGCCATTGAACCACACATATTAGAAAGAAGTAGGATTGAATGGAAACCACTTGTTAAAGAAGAAAATAACTATGATGGTAAAGTTGATATTGAAGATTATATTGCTAGAGATGATTTAGATGATGGTTTTGGTGCAACTTATAAAGGTAGAGTATCGAACCAAGAGGGAGCTATTGATAAAGATAGTTTCTTTAATTTCTTTGGTGAACAACATACAGAAGAAGGTGGTATAGATCCAGACTCATATCTTAATTTCTTCGGTGAACAACATACAGAAGAAGGTGGTATAGACCCAGATAGTTATTTAAATTGGTTTGGTGAAGTATCCAATCCAACAGGTATTATAGACAAGGATGGTCATTTTAACTTTACAGGTATACATACTCCGTTGGAGGGAGAAGTTCCACAAGATTCTTCTTTTAATTTAAGTGGTAGAACACCAAACTACGAAGGTGGAACAGAAGCTGAAACTCAAATAGATTTAAGTGGAACATCAAGAAGATATACAGGAGTAACAGATAAAGAACTTCAATATATTTTAAGTGGTAGAACACCAAATTATTCTGGTGGAACAGAGGCTGAAACTCAAATTGATTTAACTGGTAGAGTTCCAAGATATGAAGGGGAATCAGAAGCAGAAAATGAAGTTGGTTTAGAAGGAACTGCTAGAACATATGAGGGTGAAATGATGACACCATTAAGAGAGTATTTTGAATATCCTGTTATTCAGAATTTAAATGCTCTTTCTTGGAGTTTTGTTAGTGGTTCTGATAGAGGAGCTGGATTGAGAGATGTATTAAGGGGTGGTGAAGTTTTTGCTGAATTTAATGAACAACAAGATAGTCAAATTAGATTTATTCATAGAAAATATCCATCAGCATCTTATGATAATACAACACATAATACTATCCATCCCGATGGAGCTAGAGAAGTTTATTTTAAATCGGGTTCAATTAGATGGGGTGGAGTATTAGATGTAGAGTTACAACCATATGAGATAAATAAATATATAAATCCTAATACACATCATGTAACTTGGCAAGATGGGTATGTAAAAAATGGAGTAACAATAGATTATAAGGCTGCTGAAATAGTTCAAGAATTTTCAAGTATTCAAGCTGCACAAAAATATGAAGGTATAAAAATGGAATGTGGTCCATATGAAACAAAGATTGATGATAGAGGTGAACAATATCAACATAGAGATACTGATAATCCACTACAAGAGAATCAAACATTGTTTGGTAGTGGTTGGGCTCATGGTGGAGGAAAAATTGGTATTACACCAGTGCAGTGGTTAGATTTATCTGATAGTGAAGAAACTTCAGATGGTGGACCTGTTATTAAGGTAACAGAAACAACACCAACACAATTAATAGTAACAACACCTGAACAAGATACTAATATTGATACAAATTAGGTGTTTAAAATGGTAAAATGAAAAATAAAAGTCAAAAAATTTAGAAACTAAATATTTATATATGAATCACTATAGATGTTTATAGAATGTTTTATACGAAAATAAAATTTAATGATATTTATTTTTAGACAAATGGAGAAATTAAAATGGGATATTTAAATAATACGCAGATAGTAGTAGACGCTATTCTTACTAAAAAAGGTAGAGAACTACTTGCTAAAGGCGAAGATCAATTCAAAATTACACAATTTGCATTAGCTGATGATGAAGTAGATTATCTACTTTGGAATCCAGCTCATCCGAAAGGAACTGATTATTATGGGGAGGCAATTGATAACCTACCTATGATAGAAGCTAATCCAGATGAAACTCAAATAATGAGATATAAACTTGTAACATTACCTAAATCAACTGCGAAAATGCCAATGGTAACTATCGTAGGTGGTCCATTTTCATTTACAAATCCTGGTGATACTATCCCATTTGAACCACAAACAACAGGTGGATTAAGTAATGATACTTTGGGATATACAGTTATTCTACACGATTCGGATGCTGCTGTTCTTGATGTTCTTGAACCAGCGCCCGGCTTTACTGGAGCAACTATCCCAACATTTTTAAGTGATGATGACCAAAAGCAAAGTATAAGTGCTGTAGGTCTTAAATTTCAATTAACATCGAAATCACAACCTAATTCTGATTTAAAAACTAAATTAACAGTTGTTGGTAACGAAACTGGTGGAACAACCACAATTGATGTAACAATTAAGAAAACAGTTTTAACAGTAACATAATATAATAGGGAGAAGACTAAATGGCTATTTCAAAAGATCAAATACAACAAATAATCGGTGAAGGCCTTACCGAACTCGCGCAGCAGGGTGTGTTGGATTTGGGTGAAGTATCCGCAATTGTAAATGCGATATCAAACCCGTTAGTAGAAACTTTCGAAGCTCAAGCTGGATTATCTGGCTTACCAGTTCGAACTTTTACTGAATTTAATCCACTATCTGATATCGTAAGTAATGTAAAGCATAAAGTATCAAAACCTTTATGGACAAAAATAGGAACAAGTGGTAATGCTGCTACACTTACAAATTTCTATATAAATACTAATTCGGCTGTAGGATTAACAACATCTTCTACATTTCCTTATTATCTAAATATTTATGATGAAGATCCTGCAAGTGTTCATTCAGGTTCAGCGGATCCAAACTTTGCTATCGCTTATGGTCATAAGACTGGTGGTGGTGCTTACAATCATAATTCAAATACAAGTTACGCTCTACAATATCCAACAAGAGCTATATACGCTCAATATAAAGCATTATTATTAGACCCATCGGATGCTAAATTTTCAATCGGTGGAACTGATACAGATGATATTTGGGTTGTTAATATTAATAGAGCAAGAATTAAAGAAAAACTTGATCCAGGTAACTGGGAGATAAGATTGAGTGGTTCAAATGGTCAATTAAGACTTATTGATGATTCACTACAAGGGATGAATCCTTATGGTTCAGTAGATGCTCCTGTTCAAGGTGGTAGAGTTTATAATATTATGAGTGGAACAATTGAACTTCCAGATGATGATCCGAAATTCGCTGTTCCAACTGGTTCGACTAAATATGGTTTAGTTTATCCTGATTTGGGTATTATGGTATTAGACCCAAATGCTGTATCTACTTCTGTTGGATTAGTTCCAACAAGAACAAGTGGTTCTGGTGATGTAGATACACCATCAGATAACTTACTTGCATTTAGAACAGCTATGGTATCTGGTTCATTCTTTAGAGCTAGAAGTGAAGAGGAAGTAACATCAACACATTATTTCTGTAGAATACAGAATAAAGATTATAACTTTAGTAATAATCCAACATTCTTTACAGCATCTGATGGTTCGTTTACTAACGCTTCATTCTATAAGGATCCAAAAGTATATATTACAACTGTGGGTCTTTATAATGAGAATAATGAGTTATTAGCTGTTGCTAAATTAAGTAAACCACTATTAAAATCATTCTCAAAAGAGGCAGTTATCAAGGTTAAATTAGACTTCTAATTAACATAACGATAATAAAAAAGTATAAATTCCCTTTTTGTATATTTATATAGGAAGGGAATTTTTATTTATGGAGTATAGAATATGGCATCTAATTTAGGGGCATTTAAAAAATTAAAAGACGGAGATTATCAAGTTCTTCCATACAAGGCTCATAAGACTTGGAAGTTTGATGAAGCGTCTATTAATGAAAGAGATATAAATGTTTTCAAGGGTGAGTTAAATAATAAAACAGATTTAGCAGCTACAACTGGTTCTACTAATGAAATGAAAGCTACTAAAGATACTGTTTATAGAGAGATAAGACATTTATATTATGGAGGAAGCCCTAACACAGGCTCTGGTATGAATCCTACTATAATAGGTAATGGTCAGAGAGCTGGAGACCCATATCATACATTTGGTTCTAATTCAGATAAATGTTTTACAAATTTAGATGGTAAAAATCTCACTTGGATATTAACACCACAATTGGTATATGGTGAAAAGATAAAACCAGGTTCAGTTAAACTTACAGATAAATCCACTGGAAACCTAATTACAATATATGATGATGGTCATGGAAATTTATATGATAACGCGGATTCATCAAGTTTATCTTCATTAGACCAATCAACAACAGAGTTTATGTATGATAATGATAATTTAGTTGGTTATTGGTCATTGAATGGAAATCTTGTAGATAGGGGTTTTAGGTCATTTAATGATGGAACTCATTCAGGAACTGCTGTTTATACAACATCTTCTGCATAT
>CEPK01087940.1_pt1 | contig 10323 bp, 8 predicted proteins | sample 356231 | NCBI WGS metagenome assembly CEPK01 (sample SAMEA2620259, study PRJEB7988) | marine metagenome | biome: marine biome (ENVO:00000447); feature: deep chlorophyll maximum layer (ENVO:xxxxxxxx); material: "saline water (ENVO:00002010), including plankton (ENVO:xxxxxxxx)" | depth 80 m
TTTGTATCAGCACCTTCCCTCATTGCTATAAATTCTCCCCCCAAAATCAGAGCTGCCGCGGTTAGTTTATGGAGTAGCACAACACCAATTGGAATGACGATAGCATTAATTTTTGCCCCCTTAATGATTGAAGTTTATAGTTGGAGGGCAAACTGGTTTTTAACGGCTGCGATAGCTACTTTATTTTTGCTTATATTCTCTTTATGGATACTTCCACGATTAACTCCTATTCCGAGATCAAATAGAGGAAGCTTAGAGAATATTAAAGTTGTTACGATATCGCCGGGCCCATGGTTACTAGCTATTATTTTTATGAATTATACATTTCAGTGGGTAACTATGATGGTATGGCTGCCAACTTTTGGTATAGAAGAAAGGGGACTTAGTATAAATCTGACTGCATGGATTACAGCACTTGCTATCGCTGTTAATGTACCAGGAAATTGGTTTGGGAGCTGGCTAATACATAATGGAGTATCCAGATGGTTACTAATATTTTTTGGAACATTGATTATGGGGTCAACATCTGTATTTATTTTTTCAGAACAATTATCCGATGAATTACGTTTTTGCCTTGTACTTCTATTCTCCTTCTGCGGAGGTGTTCAACCAGCAGCACTAATAAGTGGAGCTACTATCCATTCCCCAACAAAATCACATTTAGGCGCAACAAATGGATTCATGTATCAGGGTTCACAGAGTGGCTCAGTTTTTGGACCTCCGATAGTTGCCGCTATTGTTACGCAAACCGGTAAATGGGAGCCAGCCGGATGGTTGTTATTTAGTCTAACCTGCATAAGTCTACTAGCAGTAGCCTTAATGAGAAAATATGAAAAAAGAATAGAGGATAAATACTAATATGTTGTAATATCAAAAAACTAAAGTCTAATTAAGTTTATTTTTTTCATCAAATTTTTGGAAATATAGTTTTGAGCTCTCCAAATTCTGAAACACAGAAACGATTTTCTAATTTACTTGAACTTGCCAAAAGGAGCAAATTTAAAGGCGAGAGGAATAATGCGCTTTCAGCTGCAAAGCGGATTGCCACAAAACATGGCATGACTATTGAAGAGTTTGAAAAAGACACCTCAAATTCCAAGGATAAAAGTAATAGGCCTTGGGCTAATAAAAGTAGACAAAAAAAAGAAAATTTTGCAAATGAGCTTTTTAAAAATATAAACGATAGTTATTACGAAAAACAAAGATGGCAGAGAGCTGTAAATAGTGCAAAAGCCCGAGGACTAGACGAAAATATAAGAAAAAGAGAGAATGCTTTTGAAAAAAGCCTAAGCCTCAGTAAAAATAAGAGGCCAGCAGCCAAACATGCAGAAGTCTTATTAAAAGAAACCTCATTATCATTCAAAGAAATTACGGAGATTACTGGCCTAAATATTTATCAAGTGGTGGGAATAAAACTTAAACTTAGAACTAATATTATTTAAGAATACTTGATAAGACTCCTTAAAACGAAACATACACATATTTTGTTTGCGATCCAATAATTACTAATGCATGGGTATTGCGTGAACGAGCTATTTTTTATAAAAATTTAAGGAAGAAAACAATTAAATTAATCCTTTAATAGTGGAATGATAGCTAAAAAAAGGGGGGGGTTATGGCTACCGGTACCGTAAAATGGTTCAATAAAACAAAAGGGTTTGGTTTTATTATACCTGACGATGGTGATAAGGATGTTTTTGTTCACATCACGGCTGTTGTCGAATCAGGTTTGACCGAGCTTGTAGAAGGCCAGAAAGTAAGTTTTGAGTCAATAGAAGAACCAAAGGGTTTAAAAGCTACAGATATCGCAGAGATACAAGCTGATGAATAAAATGAGTAATACTTAGAAAAAATAAATCAAGTGATTATGATGTAGTACTTTTTGGTTTTATAAAACTAAGTTAGTAACCGTTAAATAATGTTTTTTTAGCAACTGATAAGTTGGCTAACTGAAATCAGAGATAATTGAGATCTGTTTTATTTCATTTATGAGCTCTTTGATCCGGTCGCGCCTATCTTTATGGCATTGCCATTCAGCCTTTATAACGATCTTGTGGTCGGGCCTCAGTTTCATTGTATCTTTGTTTGACGCTATATATCTAATTAATTCTGCTGGATTGCTGAAGTTGTTATTCCTAAATGATATAGTAGCCCCCTTTTTACCAGCCTCTATCCTATCAATACCGGAAACTATACAGCCTTGTTTCATATCAACCATATCTAGTAAGTTAAGAACTTCCTGCGGTATTTCTCCGAATCTATCAATCATCTCTTCAGAAAACTCGTCAATTTCTAACTGCGAAGAAAGAGCCCCTATTCTTCTATATAGCGAGAGCCTTACTACAAGATCAGTTACGTAGTCGCTAGGTATAAGAACAGGAATACCTAAATCAATTTGAGGGGACCAGCTAGCAGTTTTAAGCCTTTCTGATCCATCAACATTTTTTGCATCTAAAACTGCATCCTCCAGCATTTGTTGATATAGCTCAACACCCACTTCTTTTATATGACCTGATTGTTCATCACCCAAAAGATTGCCGGCACCGCGAATATCTAAATCGTGGCTCGCTAGTGAAAAACCTGCCCCTAAACCTTCTAGTGATTGCATCACCTCTAATCTGCGCTGAGCTGATTTCGTTAAGTTGTTATTAGATGCTAGTGTAAAATATGCATAACCGCGTATTTTAGACCTACCTACTCTACCCCTAAGTTGATATAATTGGGCTAGTCCAAAACGATTAGCCTGATCCACTATCAAAGTATTCACATTTGGCAAATCTAAACCTGACTCTACTATGTTAGTTGCAACTAAAATATCAAAGAGCCCATTCGAAAACTTTGTCATAACTTCTTCTAAACTCTCCGGACTTATTGCGCCGTGAGCCACACCTATTTTTATCTCGGGTATTAAACTAGTGAGTTCATTCACTAATCTTTTAATATCTTTTATTCGTGGACAAACATAGAAAGTTTGCCCACCCCTATTTAATTCTCGTCTAATCGCCTCTCTAATTACAACTGGGTCTTTAGGTGAAATAAAAGTGCGAACAGATAATCTATCAACTGGAGGTGTAGAAATTATACTCAAATCTCTTACTCCAGCCAAAGCTAACTGGAGCGTTCTAGGAATAGGAGTAGCTGTTAAGGTGAGTACATGGACGTTATTTTTAAGCCCTTTTAGTTTCTCTTTATTTGATACACCAAAGCGCTGCTCCTCATCTATGATTAACAAACCCAAACGGTGAAAACTTATATCTTTCGAAAGCAGAGCATGAGTGCCTACTATTATATCTGCCGAACCATCGCGCATTTCCTCTTTTGTTTTTTGCGCCACCCTTTGAGGAATCATTCTTGATAACTCTCTTACCACGATTGGGAACTCAGAAAACCGCTTATCAAACAAATTAAAATGCTGTCTAGCTAACAGTGTGGTTGGCACAACTATTGCGACTTGCCTACCTTCCATAGCCACTATAAAAGCCGCCCTCAACGCTATTTCAGTTTTACCAAATCCGACATCACCACAAATTAAGCGGTCCATTGGCTTACCAAGTGAGAGGTCAGAAATAACGTCGTCGACAGCAAATGACTGATCTTTTGTTTCTTCATATGGAAACCTCGCACAAAAATTTTCGTAAATTTCCTTTTGAGGATAAAACTTTTGTCCAGGCTCTAGTTCTCTAGCTGCCGCTACTGAAATAAGCTGATCTGCAATCTCTCTAATTCTTTTTTTGAGTTTGGCTTTCTTATCTTGCCAAGAAGCACTTCCAAGTCGGTCCAACCTAGCTAGATTTCCATCATCACCATATTTACTTAGGACTTCTATATTTACTACCGGCAAAAATAGTCTATCACCGCCTCCATAAGCCAAGGACAAACAATCATGTTTTATCCCAGCAACATTTATTGTTTTGAGTTCTTCAAAGCGACCGATACCATGTTCTGAGTGCACTATCAAATCCCCAGGGGTTAGTGTGGAGGCTTCTTTGATAAAATCTTTAGCCCTACGTTTTTTTCGAACTCCACTATAAAGCCTGTCACCCAAAATATCTTGTTCAGTAATCAGATTTAATTCATCGGAGGAAAATCCATTTTCAAGGGGTAGGTTTACTAAAAACAATAATACTTCTTTATTCTCTTTTATTTTGGCCCAATCTCCTTGAATTTTTTTGGCAGGCAAACTGCTGTCATTAAACATTTTTAACAATCTGTCACATGAAGTAGATGAATGACATGCTATTACTGTTTTTTTTGCCGGTAAATTCTCATCCAGCGCATATTCTCCCACTGACTTAAACACCTTATTACTCGAGCTTAATCTATTTTTTGAAAAAACTCTGCCTGGTCTGCCACCCTTATCTAAATGCTTGTCATTCAAATCAGACGTGGAAAATGGCATCAACTGTATTTTTTCTCGTCCGTCTATCCATTCTTTTAATTCAGTTGGATTAATATATAAGTGATTTGGAGGTAAAGGGTTATAAACCCCATCTAGAAGTGAATTTTTAGTCTTCAAACTTTCTAACCTAGCATCATAACAATCCGTAATTAAATCCCATCTCTCTTTAAGTGTGGCTTCAATCTCGTAATCAAAAACTATTGGTGAATCTCTCAAATAATCTAAAACAGTAGCTAATTGCTGATGAAACAAAGGCATCCAATGCTCCATCCCAATATGAGTCTGCCCATTTGAAATAGAGCTATACAATAAGTCCTCCTCCTTTGGAGCTCCAAATAGCTCCCTATATTTTGACCGAAACTTTGATATTGACTCTTCATCCAAATTAAATTCCCGCGTCGGGTATAAAACTAAACTTTCCACAAACTCGAGAGATCGCTGGTTAGAGGGTGAAAATTGCCTAATATTCTCAATTTCATCTCCAAAAAAATCAGCTCTCGCCGGTAATTCTGATCCAGACGGAAAAATATCTACAATGTTTCCCCTTATACAAAAATCCCCTGGCTCAAAGACTGTTGCAACCCTTCTATAACCATTATGGCCAAGATAGCGTTCTAATTTATCTCTCGAAACATGTTCACCTTTTGTCAAAAGTAGCTCGCGATTAGCGTAATATTTTACACTTGGTACCCTTTGTAAAAATGCTGATATAGATGTGAGAATCAGACTTTTAGATTTTTGCTGAGGCTTGGATAACTCCATCAATGCAGCCACCCTTTTTGAGATAATATCATTTTTTGGAGAGGATCTATCGAAAGGCAGACAATCCCATGCGGGAAATTCAATTACATTAATGTCAGGTGAGAAAAACTCCATTCCAGCAATTGTTGTAGCAATACGTTTATCGTCCTTTAGAACAAATATTGCAGATCCACTAGACCTAACTAAGTCAGATAAGACTATACAATCATAGCCAGCAGGTACCCCAGAATAAATAATAGTAGGGAGAATAATGTTGCTATTACCTAAATCTCCTGTGAGGTCACTGTCCATTTGCAAAATCTATTATTTTTTTTATAAATTGACGATCTAAATGGTAGGGGATGGTATCTCCTGATAGAATCAATTTTAAAAGTAGGTCATCAGACTCATCAAGTATTTTTTCAAACGAATTTAATTCTTCTTTGGACAAGGTATGCAAATACTCTCGAGCAAACCCTCCAAACAGAATATCTGCCTCCTTGGTTCCTCTATAGTTTGCTTTGTAAAGTAAACGTTTTCTATATTCTTCCATTATAAATTCGTTTAAGTGTAATATTATAGATATCATCTTATAAAAGGTTGGATAGCATCTGTCAGCAATCAACAAGTGTTTTAGTAAGGATATTTAATGCGACCAAGCGTTTTAAATAGATTATTTTCTCCAACTACAGAATTAAGCGGGATTGGCCCAAAAATTAGCAAGCTAATTGAGAATATAGCCGGCCCTAATATATTGGATCTAATGTGGCACCTACCAACTGGCATCGTAGACCGTACCTATTCTCCCTTAATCTGCAACGCAGAAAATGGAAAAATTGCCACAGTAGTTGTTCAGATAGAAAAACATATAGCGGGACCAAAAAATCGTCGATTACCCTATAAAATAATCTGTTCCGACGATAGTGGCACAATGACACTGGTATATTTTAACGCTCGAAGAGACTACCTCGAGAGAGTTTTTCCGCTGGGAGAGATAAGAGTCGTTAGTGGTACACTGGAGAAATATGACGGAAAATTACAAATCTCCCATCCAGATATTATTGGTAGGATAGACACACTCGATACTATCAAGGCAATCTTGCCAATATACCCTCTAACGCGGGGGTTATCGCAAAACGTAATTGCCAAAGGTATAAAGGCAGGGCTTAATAAAATACCAAAGCTAGATGAATGGCTTGACCACGATTTAATCCAAAGGGAAAAGTGGCCAAGTTGGGATGAAGCAATAAAAAGGGTACATAACCCTAAACATACTGACGATCTTAATCCAAATTCTCGAGCTAGGCAAAGACTAGCCTATGACCAAATACTAGCAAACCAACTAGCGATTACACTTGTCCGAAAACAGTTAGTAAAAAGAAAAGGCAAAGCCATTGTAGATAGAAAAAGCCTTTATGAAAAAATACATAAAAATTTGCCCTTTTCTCTTACAAGATCTCAGATCGCGGCGGTTTCAGATATCCATAGAGATCTCACTTCTAATAACCGTATGCATAGACTACTGCAAGGTGACGTAGGTAGCGGAAAAACAGTGGTTGCTGTCCTTGGACTAGCCCCAATGATCGAAGCTGGAATGCAGGTAGCATTTTTAGCACCTACAGAAATTCTCGCCCGCCAGCATTTCACTAATATAAAAGCTATATTAGTGGGTACGGATATCTCAATTACAATTTATACAGGACAAGATAAAGGCCAAGATCGAAAAGTAAAAATACAGGAAATTAGCAGTGGAAAAGGACAAATAATAATAGGCACCCACACCATATTTCAAGAAGGTGTTACCTTTAAGAACCTAGGCATGGCGATAATTGACGAACAGCATAGATTTGGAGTTCACCAGAGGCTTTCATTTGTTGAGAAAGGTAGGTCTGTCGATCTACTTGTAATGACAGCTACCCCAATACCCAGGACACTTCACTTAACAGTTTATGGTGACATGGATATCAGCCAAATAACAGAAAAACCAAAAGGCCGCATGCCAATTGATACTAGAGTGATGAGTGTCGATAGGTTGGATGAGGTGTTTAATGCCATTGGAAGAGCTCTAGAGAATGGATCTAAAATATTTTGGATATGTCCCCTTATTGAGGATTCTGAAAAAATAGATCTGGCTGCGGCAAAAAAACGCTTCCAAATACTTCAGAAAAGATTTGGTAATTCTGTCGGGTTAATACACGGAAAGATGAATAACTCAGATAAAATTAAAATAATGGATAGTTTTACAACTTCGATAACAAATATTTTAGTATCCACCACTGTAATAGAAGTTGGAATTGATGTACCTTCGGCTGATATAATTGTGATTGAACATGCTGAGAGGTTTGGATTAGCGCAGTTACATCAACTTCGAGGCCGTGTGGGTAGGGGCAAAAGAAAGTCAAGTTGCTTGCTAGTTTATAGTAAGCCGATAACAGATAATGCACGACAGAGATTAAATATAATGCGCGAAACCCAAGATGGCTTCGTGATTGCAGAGGAAGATTTACGTATTAGAGGTTCAGGCGATCTTTTAGGAACTCGCCAAAGTGGGCTTCCCAATTTTAAACTCGTAGATTTTAGTGAGCATAAAAGATTGTTATCTATAGCTAAAGATGATGTAAAACTAGTTTTGAATTCTGATCCTGACTTAAAAACAAAGCGAGGCCAAAACCTTAGAACACTCCTCTATGTTTTCGAAAAGGACTTAGGAGTCAATTTACTAAAGAAATCATAATTCTTTCTTTTATATCTTTTTTCCGTTTTTATTAATTAAAATAGGTGATGGATATTTTTCCCTCAAAACTTCAAGGTCCTCAAAAGTTCTGGACGAAACCCTCGAAATATTTTGCTCCTTCTTAGACCTTCTATCGGGCGGTGTTACTATTCCACCTGAAATAACCATTTTTACCGCCTCCTCCACAGACATTCCAAGTGGGACTACATCCGTTTTAGGAACAAATAATAGAAACCCTGAAGTTGGGTTTGGGGTTGTTGGTAAAAATATATTAACTGTTTCCTCCTCAGTTAAATTTTGAACTTCACCCATGGTAGTTCCTGTTATAAATCCAATTGCCCATATGCCTCTACGGGGATATTCAACTAATACAGCTTCTCTGAAGGCATTAGACTGTTGAGCCAAAACTGTTTCAAAAATTTGCTTAATAGCAGAATAAATACTTCTAACAACTGGCATTCTATTTAGGACTCGTTCACCAGTTTGTAACAACCAGCGACCAATAAGGCCTGCGGTCAAAGCACCTATCAAGGTAACCGCAATCAATAAAATTAGTAAACCTAGACCCGGTATACCAAATGGTAAGTAAGTTTCCGGATTGTAACGGTCTGGTATTAGAGGAGTGATTTTTTCATCAACAAAATCAATAAACCACCAAGATAACAAACCTGTCAGTCCGAGAGGGGCTGTCACCAAGACCCCCGCCAGGAAATAAGCTCGCAGCCTAGACATTACACCTCTCTTCTTGGCTACTACCCTCTCTTTATTCTTGTCTTTCATATTTTTACACCATTAAAACGGAGCATGGTTCCCGACAATAATAAAACTAACCACCTAATTGATTGCACAATTGCTATTACCCAGCTAATACTCCTTCCTAATCGAAAGTACAACCGTTATCAAATAATTGGAGTTTGAAAAACTGCCACAAAATTATCCACTTGAAGGTTATATAAAGTATCCACTAATAGGCGTCGGTGCAGTAGTTTGGAGAAATAACGATATCTTATTAGTAAAGAGAGCTAAACCTCCAAGACTGGGGCAATGGAGTATTCCTGGCGGAAAACAGGAACTTGGTGAAACAATTGAAGAAGCGGTACATAGAGAAATTTTAGAAGAAACCTCTGTGAAAATAAAGATTGTCGGACTGATTGATGTTGTTGATGCAATAAATTTAGGAAAAAAAGGTGCTGTAGAGTTTCATGCCACCCTTATAGACTATGCTGCACAGTATATTGAAGGAAAAGAAATAGCTGGATCAGATGCTAAAGAAGTTGGCTGGTTCGGCGTTGATGAGATAGGACAATTAAATCTGTGGGAAAAAACTAAACAAATAATTTTTGAGTCTAAAAAAATTATGAAAATAAAAAATTGAGATTTTTTTAATTATGAAAAATAGTGTTCTAATTTCTATATTTTGTGAAGATCAAACTGGCTTGGTAGCGAATATAACAAGTAGGCTATTTGACCTCGGAATTAATCTAGGAGATACAAATTTTGCAGTCCTCGGCAGTGGAGCTGAATTTACTTCAGTTTGTGAAATACCACCAAATATAAATTTGGAGGTCCTCAAAAATGAATTGAAAGAAATTGATCACCTTGTAAATGCTCGTATTGATATTCAACCTTTTACCCTGGAAACTACTCAGGGGTCTGGGAGCAAAATAACGCACATAATTACTATAACTGGGGGTGACCAACCGGGACTCATAGCAAGGTTATGTGAAACTTTCATTGAATATGGTACGAATATTGTAAGAATGTCATCAAAAATATCAATAGATGGACAATATATTATTAGGTTAAATGTAAATATACCCGAAGAACGAGAAAAGACGTGTTTAGCAACAATCGCAAATACAGCCGAGGGAATGCAGTTAACATTTGAAGCAGATAAGACAGATCAAGTTATTTGAAATAACTATATTAGAATAAATTCATTTATTATTAATAATTATAAATCTTATATTAACATCTAATATGAAGATGGTTGTGTTAGATATTGGGTGACGCATATGTCTGAACGTCAGGAACAGAGAGTTCAAGAGAGATACCATGGCCTTAGCGGTACAGAAAAGGCTGCTATGTTCATGCTGTCCTTGGGAACCGAAGGCTCTTCACTTCTTTTCGAGCAAATGGAACACGAGGAAATTAGAGAACTAACTAATGCTATGACTAATCTTGGTCCTATTGAGCCGGGTGTTGTAGAACTTCTATTTATAGAGTTCGCAGACCTTTTATCTTCCACTGGTTCTCTATTGGGGACAGCTGACTCTACTGAGAGATTTCTACTTGGCGCTTTAGATCCAGATAAGGCTGGCGAAATTCTGGATGAAATGAGAGGCCCTGCCGGTCGAACAATATGGGAAAAGCTATATAATGTTCACGAAGAGACCCTTGCAAATTTTCTAAAGAATGAATATCCCCAAACAGTAGCCGTTGTTCTATC
>CEPK01026569.1_pt1 | contig 10318 bp, 5 predicted proteins | sample 356231 | NCBI WGS metagenome assembly CEPK01 (sample SAMEA2620259, study PRJEB7988) | marine metagenome | biome: marine biome (ENVO:00000447); feature: deep chlorophyll maximum layer (ENVO:xxxxxxxx); material: "saline water (ENVO:00002010), including plankton (ENVO:xxxxxxxx)" | depth 80 m
AAGAGTGGATGATGCCAATTCTAGATCGCAAGAAACTATGTTGGCTTCTGAGATCGGAGCGATTTGGGCGAAAAGAACTGATAAAACGATTATTTCGATTACGATGAATGATGGCGAGGAAAGCGCCTCGACAAAGATGGAATGCGATCCAGATAGGAGATTCTCATGCGGCTCGATAATCCAAATCGATGGTAGGAAATGGAGGATCAGGGGTTTGCATACTGGACGAGGCAGGACTCTCACTGGAAGTAGAACAGCAAGTGAAATTCGCAGGATATACTTGCAATTGCCTAAGAGCTCATCTTCTGTTCGTCCAAGGAAGAAGTAGTGCCTTGGTCACATGCCATGCGACTTCGGGATTCTCCCGTAACCTCCTCATGCTATACTCATACCACCTAGTGCCGTAGGGAAGATATACCCTAGTCCTATGCCCCTGAGAATTCAGACTTCTCCTTATGTCGCCTTTTACGCCCAGAAGGAACTGGAATTCGTAACCCTCTCCCTTACCCTCCCTCTTTGGGGGCCTGACTTCTCTTGGATCACCCCTACCGGGCCCTAGTCCAAATTTATTCAATGACCTGAGTGAGTTCTCAATTACTGGATCATCGTGCGAGGCTATTGCCACATAGGCCCCATTTGAAATTGCCTCAGTTACCGCCTCTGAGGTTGCGTCTACGATTTCGCTGTAACCGGTATGGGCGATAGATTCTGACTCTAGGTATATTCCCTTGCATACCCTAATGTCAGAATCCGGTCCAAGCTTCGAGGTAATTTGACGGATATCATCAATGGTTCTGTGCAACCTCCCCTGTATAGCCACCCCTACATTGGAAAGGCCCAGTTCATGCATTCTGAAAAGAACCTCTAGGGTATCGTCGGTTACTCTGCTGTCCTCCATATCTAAGCGGACAAAAATGCCCAATCCATCTGCTCTCCTCACTAGTGACTCGATCTTGGAAAGGGCTGCTTCCCTATCTATAAGGAGGCCAAACGCAGTTGGTTTGATCGAAATATTTGCATCGAGAGCGAGAGAAGAGATTGATTCCAGGACCATGTCATACTCTTCTTCAAAAAAGACAGTCTCCTCCATTGTCCTTACTTCTTCCCCCAAAACATCGATTGTGAAGCAAGATCCTTCAACTGAGATCCTACTAATTACGGAAAGAGCCTGCTCCAAGCTCTCCCCTGCAACATATCTCTTTGCGACCCAGCTGACTATGAATTTTGGAGCGAATGGGAGCAGTCGGACAATAGCCCCCGCGAGCATACCCATGGTAGGTCTCGGATAGTTGCAGGACTTCACAATTACTCTGAGTAGGTCACTAAATTGTTGAAGACGGTTTATCATTTCTTGACAATATCGTTGCCCCTTTTGACGGGAATGCCTTGCATTTCCAATTCCTCGATTATAGCTGCTCTCTGCCAACCTTTGAATGACTTTCTATCTAAGTGGGCGAATACTGCCCCGCCCGGGAATGCCTGAATTGTAGAAGTCAGTGCCTCGCCCAATGAATTCTTCCAGGGGTGATTTGATACTTCGGGTCTTTCATCAATATTATCGAAATCGAGGGAATAACTAGCGATGATATGTCCGGCCCATACTTCGGAGTCGCGGATTACCGACTTGTGCCTAGGGGCATAATGACCACCCCCTATCCCCAGCAAAACTTCCCCCTGACCTTGCCAGAGGCCATACTGCTCGCCCCCTGTCAGGCCAAGTGAGATCGAAATAGCCTGGGCCCATACATCTGCTGCTTCCTTGTCATTCCACTGATCCTCATCGGAGCCGATCTCGACATATATCGTTGGCTTACTGAGAAGTGGGCCATGGTGAGTTGCCTCTATTGTAATGTCATACCTGTCATCCATTTCCCTCTCAATAGCAATTTCTCTCATTATTCGAAAAAGAGGGGCGAATCTTGGTGAGGGGGGGCTCAACTTACCGTTAATGCCGCCTGCTACTCCCCTCTCGCCATGTGGGACGCCACCCGGAATTCCAATTGGGTGAAGGGTCAATGCTGGTGTCTTGCTTGATGAAACATGCCGAGACAGAATCAAAATATCGTCAATTTTGAATTTCGTTAGCTTCTCATGCTTTTTGTCTATTCCGTCTGCCAAAATGTGTATTTCATCAATCAGTAAGATGTGAACATCTCCGTTAATGTGGGCCCACACGGAGCCATGTTCGAATTCGGTTGATTCGCCCCAGCACCCTAGGTCAATTACTGAAGAAAGGAGGTTCAAAGATGCTTGATCATCTTTTGATGCGAGTATGAGAGTACCCATGGAACGCGATGGCGCGGCTTACTTCAATGTTCACAACACTCTTTCAACTCGCTCCCTTGCCGATCGATATGGCCCCTGCCGGGATTGGTTTCAACGCGACTCGGGTTAACAGGGGAACGGGGGTGAACGTAGTCATAGGTACAATGGGCGAGCTGGCAAAAGTCGATGATTCGGGGAGGTTGCTTGAAGAACCGGCGAAACCTTTCCCAGCTAGTATTTTCGATGGGGTTCTTATTCATGACAGGTGGGTGGGAATTTGGTTGGATCGGGAGCTTGGCGACGCTAGAATGGCAGCACTACCTTTGGATCAAAAGTGGTCAGATGGCCCAGAGAGAGAAGAGTTGCGAATGGCCATCGCATCTCAAAGAAGCTTGCATCCTGCTGGTGCGATGTGGCATAGGAGATTGGATGCTGAGCCGATAAAAATGGGTACTTTCGAAGGAAACATCGTATTCGCGACTATTGATGGAGCGTACATGATAGACTCAGATTCGAATGAGGTTTGGAGGGGCGTTTTGCCCTTCTGGCAGGAAATTGCCGAGATTGGCATTGATGACAGGATTGTTGCAATTTGCGAGTTTCCGGGAGGGCTTGCACTGTGGTCAAGGGCAGGAGGTGTGGCGGTATTGGATCCAGCTCAAGGAGGAATCCTATACACCAAGGTGATTCCTACGAGGGATTCGGTAGAGAGTGTTTTCTACTCGGAAAACGGTGGATGGGTCGTCTGTCTGCATGAAGGTAATGTATTGCTGATGGACAAAATTGAGGAAGAGCCCCATTTAGTACGAACAAATGGGGCGATTTTGGACGCTGAATACTCAAGCTTAGGTTGGAGATTGACTGGATGGAGGAATGATGTCCTGGTGGGAAAGGCGGATGACCTGCCCACAGTGGCCAAAACCGAATCAATAGGCATTGGAATAATTGGCGGGATTGTAATGACCAATGACGGAGAATGGAGCAAATTCTCTGCCTAATCGTTTTGTTTTTCTTCCGTATGTCCACACTTGCCACAGACCATCCTATCACTGTGGATGCCTAAGAACACCCCTGGGCCGCATTTTGGGCAACTAACCCCCTTTCGGACGAGTTCCCCGGAGCTAGTGTCGTATTTCGAGTGCTTGGAGTGGGGGTTTGGACCATCACTCATTGGATTCGCCCCCCTCTTCCGATGTGTTCTCTTCTTCCTCATTATTGGACCCAGTAGGATCAGGCGAATCTGGCTCCGTCACAGGCGTTTCTTCTTGTGACTTATGCCTCTCCTTAACGTACAATGGCTCTATGGAAGCCGATTCACTGGACCCATAAATCAGTGCCATGCCAGATGTTCGGGACATCCCAAACCTTGTATCCACGTTCTTAACAAATACTAGGTCCTTGTTAGCACCTGGTTCTGACTTCGCAGCCGCATCGACCATCATTGAAAGGGAGGGTGTCGGCTCATCGGGGTGGTCCCATTGGAATGAAATCTCTACACGATCAAGCAGTGGATTCTCTCTTCTCTCAATTACTTCCAATGTCTCACCTACCTAATATTTACTTTCAGGGCGTAGCTCCCTGGTTGATTGATATTCAGCCTCTTGGCTACCTCTGACCTTTCTGGATGCAGTACGACCACCAATCCCTGCCAATCTGTAGTGACGGGTGAGTTTGGGCAGTGCATGCATTGAGGGGGTTCAGACCGCTTTTCTGGGTCTGGCAGAATCCTGTTGCATTCAGCGCATGCGAATGGTTGCTTTGCCAAATTAATCAGCCTCCGAAATCCATGCGAATGCGCCGAGTCCGTCCATCTTGCAATTTAGTCCGATCTTGCTTGAACGGGGGTCGCTGTGATTGATTGACTTGGAAACTATTCGCGATCTCACGGGGGTGCCCTCCTCCAATGACTTTCCTGATTGGTTGCCCTCTATCCTCTTAACTCCAAGATTGACCTGAATGGGCTCGTCCAGAATCTGCGATTTGTGTAGTAGTGCCTCCATTGGGCCTATTCTCACGAATGCTCCATACTCTGAAATCTCGGATATTGCGCCATCGATTACCTCGTTGTTGTCCATTGAGAACACCAGTGCCTTGAATCTGACATTCTGATAAATTGCGCCGTCGCCGTGAATTATTTTTCCCCTGCCTATTGCTTCGTGGTCGAAGGTTAGGAGCGTGAAATTCTCGTCTTCATCAAAACGGCATTCAAATGCGTCATGTGCTAATTCGTCTATGTGGTCCTCTAGGCTTCGACCACGGCGAATATACTCGGCTGGAATCCTAATTGTGTCCTCTCTGGTCTCAAGGGTGTACATTCACTTTACCTCCATTGCGGACCTTCTCCAAAGGAGGGTTTTGCCTCCCGTCCTTCATCGGCTATGCCTCTGGAGGAGAGGTCCGTGCGGCCTGCCGACCCGCCTCCCGTGTATAAGCGCAACGGATTGTAAGTGGCACCGGCGAATGTAAAAAACGTTCAGACCGTAGGTCTGAATGAGGGTTTTGTGCGAATGTTCAAGTGGATTCGGAAACGCATATTCGATTCTGATGATGGCGGGCAGCTCAAGTGGTTTGGTCCGGCGAAGATGTTTATCTTTGCTAATTAGCTCAATTTTGGTGTCCTCGGGAGTAATGTTCTCACTGTCAATTGACTATAAATTACCCTCGGAATTGAATGATTGGGCACTTCACTCGGACGAGGAAGATGTCTGGATTGACGGCGGCCAGCCATGGCCTCAATTTGGGAGATCAGCTGGGAGGATCGCGAATGTCCCGGACCATGATCCCATATCTGGCGGGGCTGGCGAGGGAACGCCTGGGAATGCCACGAGCCTGATGCCTATTCTGTCCCCGAAGTTAAATTGGGAATATGGCACATATTCGATTGGTACCGACTCGCTCGGTACGCCAATAGCTAATTTCTCCAATTCCCTAACTATTGGCAATGGCGCAGAAGAGAGGTGCGGAGGTAGTTCGCTTTACACGATCATTACCCAGACCGTGGAAACTTCGGGTTCAGATCATAGCTTCTTGAGGATAATCGAGGGCGAGGATGCTGATCTGGCCTGGCAAGTTGATTTGGGGGAGACCGATCCAATCAAAGCTACACCTGTTGTTGTTGACATCGACGATGACGGTATGCCTGAAGTGGTTGTCGTTTACGATTCAGAGGGATCGATGTATGTTGAAGCTTGGTCGCCCAGATTGTCATGCTCAGTGACCGGATGGTCGGAAAACGGCCACTCTGGCGAGAAGATTTGGAGTTGGAGTGATGATGAAAAGGCGATTGGAAGTAGTGAGGGGCCGTACGTTAATGCCCTTTTTGGCGGGCATAAGCCGACAACTCAGCCCCTGCTAGCTGATTTGGACCTAGACGGAGATGCCGAATTGGTTCTGGCAGCCATAGATGACTCCGCGTCTGCAGTCGGTCCAGTCATTCTAGCCATTACACTGCAGATGAACGGTACGCCTTCGGTGCTTTGGGAAGTAAACCTAAACAAGGGAAGCCATCCCTCTGACCCAGCTTTCGTACAATTGGATGAAAATACAGGCCATGTAGTGCTAACGACGATAGAGGAACAGAATGGCAGGGTATGGGCCTGGAAGATCGAATCTTCGACCGGGGATTCCATTTGGGACGATGGTTTGGACCTTCAGAATACTGACGGCGATACTAACTCGCCGCACATAAGGATGCCCGGGCCAATAATTGCTAATCTGGATTCTGACCCATCCCTTGAGATGATAGTTACCATTCCCACGGATGGCGATGGGGACTCATCCATTGATGGCGCTGAATTCAGGGGTTTGGAGATAGATGATGGTGCTGAGATATGGAGGTTCGAGGCCGTTAATGGATTCGCCGATGCACCCCCTACTGCTATTGATACAGATGGCGATGGTCAGCATGACAGAGTCTGTTGGGTGACTTGGTGGCAAAGCTCCTTCCCATCTACTGCAAGGCACGGGGCTTCAGGATGCCATGACGTGGACGGGGACGTTCCTGATCTGGCATGGAATAGGGATTTGGAGTCGACCAGAGGCGTCCCGAATGACGAGATTGCGGTGGCGGCGACATCATGGATGGACATCAATGGATTCGATGAGCAAGAGCTATTGGTACCTTTTGGACGGACTCTGTGGGCGTTCGATGGTGAAACTGGAACATCTTCTGGCACCAATAATGAGTGGGCGAACGGAATTGAGCTAGAGCACAGAACTTGGTCATCGCCCTCTCTGGCAGATGTGGATGGGGATGCTACATTGGACGTAATCATGGGGAGCATGGTTGTTTCTACTGGCATGTCTGACGTCAGGCCAATTTTGGATGGGAGGTGGATTGAATTTAATCCGAGCGAACCCGATCCCGGAGAAGAAGTCACTATTACCGCTTTCATAGAGAATTCCGGTACGGAGGAAACGGGGGAGGTTACAGATGTCTACCTTTATGCAGATGGGATAAAAATAGCTAGCGAGGGCATCGGGAATCTTGAGCCAGTTGGCCCAAGTGGTTCTGGATCATTTGCCTCATTCAGTACGGAATGGAGCGGTGGCCTGGGCGACCATACTTTCGAAATCGTTCTAGACCCTTACAAGAATCTTAGTCAGTCGAGATTCGACAACGACATCCAGAGCAAGACCATAAGCATTATCGAGACTTACAATGCCTCGTTTGAATTGCCCACTGACCCACTGAGAATAGATCCGGGGGAAGATGCGGTCGCATCAATTCCAATAAGATCCACTGGAAGGATTGCTGGAACTTGGAGCTTGGAAATTGAAGGCCATGGTTTGCCTGACGGATGGCAGTGGTTTGACGAAACACCAGGGGGGCTGAATAGCGTGGAAATAGGGGTTGGGGATATTTGGAGCCCCCAAATCAGAATTAGCGCTCCTGTTGATGCCTTGGGTTCTGATTCCGGATTTATCGGGCTAACTCTGAGTCTGGATGATGATTCCAATGTCAGCGTCTCTTCGGTATTGCCCGTGGAGGCCAACAGAACTAGGGGAATTTCCATTAGGGGCCCCGATGGAACAGCGAATAGCGATGGTTTCGGATTGGTGGGCGAGGATAGCAAAGCTTGGTTGCTAGTCGAGAATGTTGGAAACGCCGCTGAAAATCAGATTTCGATGACCTGGGATGGTACTGATTGGGGCTCTGATCTGAGGATTTTTGACTCGGATGGGGTTGAAATGAGCGCAATATCCCTTGGCCCGGGGGAGAAGAAGGAGATGTCGGCAAGACTCCAAGTTCCTGGTGGGGCGCAAATGGGGCAGCATGTAAGTACGCCCTTGACCATGTGCGTAGGAGTTGGCGAGGAAGAAGAATGTGGGACCGTTCAACTTAGGTTCTTTGCTTCTGGAACGATAGTGGAGCCACAGCACCACAGATCGATTCCTGCGGAGGGGCTAGTTTGGAGCGTTACCGCAGATCTACCGCAAGATGCGGATAATATTTCTTGGTCGGTTTCGGATGCAGGGATGGGAATAGCCAAGTGGTCATGGCAGGGATCTGGTAATATTTCAATTTCTGGTGACAACATTACGCTCTCGGGAGAGCCGGGTTCCAGAGTCTCTGGCGATTTGTCCCTAGATCTGCCTCCTGACGCTCCCCCATCTTTCCACCAATTCCTAGACCCAGGTCCGGATGAAGATTTTTCACTCAGGCTCTCTATAGAGGTTCTGCAAATTCACAGAGTGAACCTGACCGTTGTTTCGCCCATTGAGCAGCCTTACATTGTCGATGTCAAGGAAGAGGCCCTAGTTATGCTAAGACTTGAGAATCGTGGTAACGGAGGAGACACATTCCTCCTGTCTCACGTGATTACAAGTGGGACTGGTTTGTCTGGTGTTGATGTTAAATTCAATAGTGAGACGATCAATCTGGGAGCTGGTAGCCTGCAGACAGTCCCACTTAGCGTAACTTTGCCTGAAGATACACCTGCTGGGCAGTCGATTGTCGTGGTTTTCTCAGCTCAGTCGGCCCTTAACTCCAGTGCGATTGGTTCTGCAGAGCTGACTTTCGAAGTAATGCAGGACCATCGTTGGGAAATCATACCCGAGGGATTTGATGGCGTAATCAATGGAACAACCGCCCAGCATCCCCCTGGCCACGAATTCAGTTTTCCCTTCAATGTAACAAACATTGGTAACCTTGTGGACGACCTAGAACTGGAAGCGAAAGTGAGTTTCCAAAGGGAAGAGGGAGATACTTCAACAGGTTGGAACCTGTCTGGTGATTCAGTAGAGAATATCGAAGTCGGCGGTAGCCATACACTTTTCATTTCAGGAGTAATTTCGAGTGAGGCATATAACGGAACGGTGATGGAGATAGAAGTCACTGCTATAGCGAAGGAACAGGTAATCGCGAATCTGGAGTTCTTTATTGAGGTCACGAGAGTTCCCGGATGGCAAGTATCGGCAAACAACGCGAATCTCGAGATCGATTCCTCTGGATCCCAAATCCAATTAGACATAATCCAACTTGGAAATTCGCCAAGTAGGCCTTACGTCTCGTTCTACGTTACCGGAGAGAAAGGATGGGAAATAGAAGATCCGGGACTAATGCCAATAGTGGCGCCGGGCTCTTCTACACCCCTCATTCTCAATGTAACCCCTCCGGAGAATGCGATGCATGGCAGAAGCGTTGAGATCAATATCAAGGTCAGAGATGGTGACTCGGAGGGATTGGCAGAGATCACCCTTCCACTCAAAGTAGCAATTGTTTACGAATTCTCGATTGAGAACAAGGCCCCAGAATGGACTGTTTCCCAAATGGGGGGATATTCGCACATAGAGATAAGCAACCTCGGAAATTCGGCTACCACTATAACCCTAGAAATTCCCGATTTGCCCTTAGGGTGGTCGGCAGTAGGGGAGACCGAAATAGTACTAGGGATAGGGGAAACCAGGGGGGTGCCGATTGACCTTATCCCCAGTGAAGATTGGTCCGGTGACGAAATGGTGGTTACCATTACTGGATCCGATCAATCGGGAAGGAGTGCAAATATCAGCACCACAGTAAAGATGTCGGAGTTTTCATGGGCGGTTTCGCCTATCATCAAGGCAACAGAGGGCGACTTAGCATTGGTCGATTTCTATGGGACTAATGGAAATTTGTCAACAGTTAGTGTTGGTTCTGAAGATCTGGTGCGCACCGAAAGAGGATGGCTGCTGCCAATAACTGGCAGCGGATCAAATACGATCTCCGTGGATGGGGAAGATTTGTTTTACGAGGCCCACATTGTCGAGGTTCCAAACAGGCAGGGCTCGTGTATCTTGGATAGATATTCGACCAAGAAGGAAATATTCATTCAAAATGCGATTGGCCCCTCGGAAATTGTAGTCTCGTGCCAGATCAGTAATGGTAGTGGGAGCCTCGGCTTCACTGCACTATTGATCGGTGATGACGGGTCAATGATTGATTTCGTGACGGGTGTGGCTACCGATAACATGACCGAAGAGGGCGTCAACCTTAGTGCCGAGGGTTGGTCTCCAGAGCCAGGAACAAGGATTTTGGAGGCCAGAATTATTGACAATAGGGGCAACCATATTGGAAGCCAAGAGTGGGAGTTCGAAATCAGAAGGAATGATTGGAATGTGGGATTAGTTGGTTTAGAGCTTGAGGGGCAAGGAGAAGACCAGAAAATAAAGGTGCTAACAAAAAGATCCAATCAAAATCTATTGGAGGGTGCTGAATGTATGATTACGCTATTGTCCGGAGTCGAAGAAGCTTCTTACTTGATAGATATGACTCAGATATACGTACCAACTCCAAGTATTGATCGACCTGATGCTGATGACGGTGCCGAAGTAACAGTGACAATATCCTGTTCCTACCCGTGGGATGTCGACTCCGATCCGAATGACGATGAGGCCAGACTGGTCCTTAGTGGCGGTTCGGTGGCTGATGAAGACATTGCAGTTCTCGGAACCGCTTTATTGTCGGCTACACTAGTGGTTGGTATTTACATCGGATTTGCCAGGATGGTATCTAACTCAAGAGAGAGGGCTAGATTGATGCAAATGGCACAAGAGGCGATAGAAAACAAGAAGG
>CEPK01183167.1_pt1 | contig 10295 bp, 6 predicted proteins | sample 356231 | NCBI WGS metagenome assembly CEPK01 (sample SAMEA2620259, study PRJEB7988) | marine metagenome | biome: marine biome (ENVO:00000447); feature: deep chlorophyll maximum layer (ENVO:xxxxxxxx); material: "saline water (ENVO:00002010), including plankton (ENVO:xxxxxxxx)" | depth 80 m
TGCACTCCTTTGCTGACAAGATACTCTCCCGCAGGTCCGCTTTTCGGAAAGGCACCTGCTGGACTGATGTGATCCGTAGTTACAGAGTCGCCAACTTTCACCAGGACTCTGGCATCGACAATCTCCTCTATGGGCGGGGGGGATTGTTCTATACCTTCGAGGAAAGAAGGGAGTCGGACATAGGTTGAGTCATTGTCCCACGGGAACAGCTCACTAGCATTACTAGGAATCGAATCCCATCTAGGTTCGCTCAGGATGTCCGAGTACCTGGAAATGAACATCTCTGGGCTAATTGAGCTCTCAACTGTGCCTCTAATCTCTTCGTCCGTTGGCCAGATGTCTGCAAGCATGACCGGCTTACCATTTTGATCATGGCCCAAGGGGTCCTTATCGAAGTCGATTTCTAGCGTTCCTGCCAAGGCGTATGCCACAACCAGAGGGGGGCTTGCGAGATAGTTCGCCTTGATCTTCTGGTGTATTCTGCCCTCGAAGTTGCGATTACCCGAAAGAACGCTGCCAACAACTAGGTCGGCCCTATCGATTGCATCTTCAATTTCTTGGTCAAGTGGTCCTGAGTTGCCGATGCATGTCGTACATCCGTAACCTACAACGCTGAATCCTAGAGAGTCTAGTTCTTCTGACAGTCCTGAAGCATCGTAGTACTCCGTTACTACCCTACTTCCAGGTGCTAGGCTTGGCTTGACCCAGGGCTTTATAGAAAGGCCTCGTGATCTAGCATTCCTAGCTAGTAGCCCTGCTGCGATCATCACGCTAGGGTTGCTAGTATTTGTGCAACTGGTTATTGCCGCAATTACTACATCCCCATGCTTCAAATCTGTTTCTCTGCCCTCTATTCTTGTCTTATCTTCATTCCTTGAAGGTTCTAAACCATGTCCTTGATGGCCTAGGGGCGCATTTAGGCTATTTTTCCAATGGCTCTTCATTTTGGAAAGAGAGACCCTATCTTGGGGCCTCTTTGGCCCAGATAGAGACGGTTCAACTGTCGAAAGATCGAGGGCTATACATGAAGTGAAGTCTGGAGTCTTGGTTGATTCCGTGTAGAGGAGCCCCTGAGCTGAAAGGTATCTCTTTACGTCCTCTACTTGAGAAGGGTCTCTTCCAGAGAGTCTTAGGTAATCCAAAGTGATCTGATCAACTGGAAAGAAGCCGCATGTGGCACCGTACTCGGGTGCCATGTTTGCAATTGTGGTTCTGTCTGGGAGACTTAGGTTTGCCAATCCTTGTCCATGGAACTCTACGAATTTACCCACACAACCGTGTTCTCTTAATATCTCTACAATTCTAAGAGTCATGTCTGTGGCAGTGACACCGGGTCCGAGCGAGCCTGTTAGTTCAAAGCCGACCACCTCTGGAAGTAGCATGTATATCGGCTGGCCAAGCATGACCGCCTCCGCCTCAATGCCACCGACACCCCATCCAAGGACGCCTAGTCCGTTAATCATAGTCGTATGTGAATCGGTGCCCACCAATGAGTCGGGTAGCCAAACCCCACTCTCTTCGCGGGCGACGCTAGCAATCCATTCCAAGTTCACCTGATGAACAATCCCTCTTCCAGGAGGTACTGCTCTGAAGTTGTCTAGACTCAGTTGGCCCCATTTGAGGAACTTGTATCTCTCAAGGTTCCTCTCATACTCAATAGCCAGGTTTCTCTCTTCTGCATCGGGGAAAAGTCCAGACACATCTACTTGCACCGAATGGTCGATTACCAAGTCAACCGGGACTTGTGGGTTGACTCTCCCTGGATCGCCACCTAGGTCCTTCATCGCGTCCCTAAGTGCTGCAATATCTACCAAAGCCGGAACTCCAGTGAAGTCCTGAAGGATTACCCTGCTAGGACTGAAAGGTATCTCCTCTGGAGTCATTTCCGGGGACCAATTTGCTATCCTCTTCACATCGTCCTCGTTTACGAGAAAGCCGTCGCACTTCCTTAACGCCGATTCCAAGAGAACCCTGATTGAGAACGGAATATTGTCCAAGTTGCATAGGCCTGATTCCTGAAGAGCATGCAAGTCAAAGAAAGATGAGCTGGTGCCGTCCGATTTCTCGAATTCAGATAGTGCCCCGAAGGGATCGGCATTACTCATTTTATCTCCCGAATCATACCCGTCAGCAGGGGTAAATGAAGTTCACTAACGGAATTTGACTCTAATAAGTGACTTGTGCTGAGACAATCCTTACTGGATTGACAGGAGTATTATTTGGATGTCCCGTTGTCTCAACCTTACTTATCTCAGTAACATGGTCAAGTCCTGAAATTACGTAACCGAAAACAGTGTGACAAGAGCCGTCGTCATTTGGATCCTGTGTCTCCTTCCCTGTGCAGTCCCTTCCTTCTTCCCAATCTAGATGACTTGCTTCCCCGTTTTCTGGAACAATGTAGAACTGGCTCCCATCTGTATTGACACCTGCATGCGCGGCGGCTATTGCCCCCTCTGTATGCTTAAGCCCATTTTCATGTTCATGGGGGATGGTCCAGTCTGCCTGCTGGGGGCACTGCGATTCTGGAGTCTCCTCCCCATTGCAATAGCCGTAGTAGCGTGCCGCATAACCGCCAGATCCGGCTTTGTTCTCGATATCCCCTCCTTGAATCATGAATCCAGAGATAACCCTGTGGAACTCTACTCCATCATACCGGGAGGCTTCAGCGTGTTCAATGAAGCTCTCTACGTGCAGTGGGGCGTCATCGATATACAATTCCACCTTGATCACTCCGAAGATCATCTCACCATCGTTGGATGTGTACTGCACCTCCATTTCTACAATGGGGTTCCCACCATCATCAAGAAGATCGGATAGAAGCTTGAAAGAAGTTAACACAAGAGCCAGAGAAATAATCATGACCAAGATTCCCATGGGTGTTGGGTTGCCCTGGTCAAACATCTGGAATCCGATCCCCAGAGATATTGCCTTCTCATCCATCATCGATGCTAGCTTATTCATCTTCCTACGGGTCTCTTTGTTCTTCGGATCGATGGAAATTGCCCTGCTGTAGTTCTTGTATGCTTTCTGCCAGTGAGCCTTCTGACTCTTCTGGTCCTTCAGACCCAACTCGGTTCCAGCATCTGCGGCAAGAGACAAAGTCTTGGCCCTCTGAGCTTCGTTTTCTATCTCATCCCAAGCATTTCTGAGGGCATCGAGAGAGGATTCGGGGTCGTTATCCTCCTCGAGAAACTTGGAAGCATCGTCCCAAGCTTTCTGTAGCCGCGTTGGAACTGGCACGGCACGGCGAAACCCCCATCATTGAAAACTTCAACGGAAGACTTCTAGAATCGGAAATGGGATTCCAGCAGGACAACGCATAAGACCCTCGGTCATTGCCGACAACACGCGAGCGAAAGTTTTAGTGACACAGCGCTGGGGACAAAGAGAGCAATGGGGAATATCGCAAACGATTTCGTAATTAACGTCGCAACTGCGAACGGAACAGGTTCTCAGTCATCTAACTTGATTATACTCCACTCGATGTTCGAGATGGGAGTTCCAGTAAGCGGGAAAAACCTGTTTCCAAGCAATATATCGGGGCTTCCGACTTGGTTCATAATTAGGGCTAGTGACAAAGGATATCAGGCTCCTGGGGATATAACAAATATTCAGGTTATTATGAACAAGGACACCTGGATTAATGATCTAGAGAAGCTGGAGCCGGGGACCATTGTGGTTTTCAATGAAGATGCCAGAATGCCAGTTGACAGAGAAGACTGCGTAGCACTAGGGATGCCAATGACAAAGATGGCAAGGAAAATCAATCCAAAGCTCGGGAGACTTATTTCCAACATGTACTATGTTGGTGCACTTGCCCATCTATTGAAGATTGAAGATGATTCTATCAAGAAGGCCGTTGAAGCCCAGTTCAAGGGAAAGGAGAAGGCCATCGAGCTGAATCTCCGAGCTATATCGGAAGGAAGATCGTACGCGGAGGAGAACTGGGACTTTGAGTGCGAGTTCTATGCAGAATCTAGGGAAAAGGATCCAAATTCATTCCTGATAGAAGGAAACGAGGCCACCGCACTTGGTGCCATATACGGGGGAATAAACATGCTCTCATGGTACCCAATTACGCCCTCTTCTTCCCTTGCAGAATCTGTAATTGGTTGGCTTCCAGAACTTAGGAGTGATGGAGAAGGGGGGTCCACATGTGCCGTAATCCAAGCCGAAGACGAGCTTTCTGCTGCAGGGATGGTGATAGGGGCTGGTTGGGCCGGAGGGAGGGGGATGACCTGCACTAGCGGTCCTGGAATTTCCCTAATGTCTGAGTTCATTGGCCTTTCCTACTTCTCAGAAGTACCAGGGGTTATCTGGGATGTGAATCGTGTAGGCCCATCAACTGGCCTTCCAACAAGAACCCAGCAAGGAGATCTGACTATGCTCTATGAGGCTAGCCACGGAGATACCCAGCACATAGTGCTAATTCCGGGGTCTGTAGACGAGTGCTTTGAATTTGGATGGAGAGCCTTTGACTATGCCGAGAGGTTCCAAACCATGGTTTTCGGATTCAGCGATCTAGATCTGGGTATGAATCGCTGGGAGACTTCTGGATTCGAATATCCAGAATCACCGATGGACAGGGGCAAGGTTATTCGAACACAGGAAGAAATGGATTCGATACCAAATTATGGCAGGTACAGGGATGTGGATGGAGACGGGATCCCTTACAGAACCCTCCCTGGAAGCGGTCTCGACCCAATCCTATACAGAGGCACAGGGCATGACGAGGATGGAGTTTACTCCGAGGACCCTCAAGTGTATCACGATACAATGGCTAGGCTAAGGATGAAGATAGACGGAGCTAGAGAGAAGCTACCTGAGCCAATCATCAGAGAGGAGGAGGAGAAGCAGGTTGGCGTGATCTTCTACGGTTCAATGGAGAACACAATAGTAGAAATCGACGACATGCTTGAACAAACCGGACTGTCAGTCAGTACATGCCGGGTGAGAGCGCTCCCCCTACATTCTGGGGTGGAGGACTTCATTCGAGCCCACGAAAAGACGATAGTTTTGGAGATAAATAGAGATGGCCAGCTGTATGGGATAATTAGGAAGGAGCTGCCTGACGATCTTGTGACTAAAGTGTCCAGTGTAGCATACAGCGATGGGATGCCACCGAGAGCGCGAGTTTATGCCGACAAGATTCTGGAAGAAATTAGTGGGGGAGAGTCATGAGCGTGATGAAGCTGAATGTCTTAGAGCTTGAGAAGTCAGAGTACAGTGGTGGCAAGTCATCGCTCTGCCCGGGGTGCGGGCACGACCAGATTTCCAATGTCATCATCCAGGCAGCATGGGAGAACGGAATCCCCCCTGAGAAGATTGCCAAGATGAGCGGGATTGGATGCTCATCAAAGACGCCGGCTTACTTCCTAGGCAAGAGCCATGGTTTCAATACCGTTCATGGCAGGATGCCATCGGTGACCACAGGTGCCAATATGGTAAACAAAGGCCTGTCTTTCCTGGCCGTTTCAGGTGATGGGGACACTGCTAGCATAGGAATTGGACAGTTTGTTCATGCTATTCGCAGAAACCTAGACATGGTATACATCATTGAGAACAATGGAGTTTACGGACTCACCAAGGGACAATACAGCGCCACTGTGGAAAGAGGATCGAAAAAGAAGAAAGGTTCTCCGAACGAACAGTCCCCTATCGACCTATGCGCGATGGCAATTAATCTGGGATGTAGCTTTGTGGCTCGTTCATTCTCAGGGAGCAAAAAGCAGCTTACTGCGTTGATTCGAGCTGCGATGAGCCACAAGGGAATGGCAATTATTGATGTCATTTCCCCGTGCGTGACCTTCGCTAACAACGACGAATCATACAAGTCATACAACTATGTAAAAGAGAACGATGAAGTCCTCCACATTCTTGATTACATCCCACACTTCTCCCCTCTTGAGGAGGTAGACGTGCCTGAAGGGGAATTCAGGGAAATTGGCCTATTCGATGGATCTACTCTAAGGATTGAGACGGTTGGCTCTGACCACGATTACTCAAATGCGGTTTCAGCATTGAAGGCAATACATGATGCGGAGAAGTCGGAAAGACACGTTACTGGACTGCTTTACTACGATCCCGAGGTTCCTACCGCAACTGACTCACTTGGCCTGTCTGAAACCCCTCTGGTAGAGCTCGAAGAAGAAATGCAAAGGCCCAGCAGAGAGAGTCTTGATGCAGTTAATTCTTCTTTCAGGACTTGAGTAAGGAACCATTACACTCGGTTTTCTTGAAATATCCTGCCCTACTCCGTGTCTCACCAGTCCCTTGGTGTAGCGGTCCATCATACGAGACTCTGGATCTCGTGACCCTGGTTCGAATCCGGGAGGGACTACCAATCAACGTTGACGGTTCAGCCAACGTATCTGTATAGTAGCTGAGATACCCAGCTGACCATCATTATCACCATGAACCAACCTAAGGCAAGTTTAGCGATCCTTGATGGGGGTTTCTTTGGAGGAAATGGGTCAATTCCAGCATCTAGGGCCTGAGCGATAATCTCGAGTTCCTCCTCTATAGTCTCTGGAGGCCTCATAGGTCAACAACTCCGAAGCATGATCTAGCTGCAGGCATTTTGCTTAACAAATTCTGCTAGGTTTTGTTGCATATTCAATCGTTGTCATAGCGAGTTTGAAGCCTCAAGCCTCCTCGAGGTGCTATGGACGAGCTGCCAGAAGGTTTCTCTCTGCCCCAGTCAATTGAATCCGAGCCAAGAAAATCGGCCTCTGTAATGCTTAGCAGAGTTTCTGGATCGAGGCATGAGATTCTGATGGCTCACAGAATCTCAGAGTTGCCGGCCTTTCCTGAACTCTGGTCATTTCCTGGAGGAGGCGTTAGCAGAGTAGACAGGAAGGCAGCGGAACAGCGTCCGGAATGGCTAACAGATTACGGTTCAAATCGGCTGCAGGTGTTTACGCTTCTGAGGGAGATGGTTGAGGAGGTAGGAATATCCCCTGATGGGAACGGGGGATTTGCAGAGGTGGGCCAAGAGACTAGGGAGATGGTCTGTGAAGATAAGTCGGCATGGTTGGAAGCTGTAGAGTCCGGGAAGCTCCATACGTCAGGATTTAGGTGTCAAGTTATCACAGAGAGGACAACGCCACCCCAGTCTCCGGCTAGATTCCACAACCTGTTCTTTCATGTCGATATGGGGGAATCAGGTGCAGAGCCAACTTTCCCCCCCTTCAGGAGCGAATTTGATGAGTTTCGCTGGTGGCTACCGGAGGATCTAATCTCTTCTTGGGAAAGAAACGAGTTGCACCTCCCTCCTCCGATAGTGACCTTGATGAGAGATATTGTGGAGAAAATAGCAGACTCAGGAGATTTGATTTCGGCTTGTAATATACTCGCCTCTAAACCTCCCTCCGGCCCACATAGATTCGAGTACGGACCGGGTGTTGAGTGTGTCCTTATCCCAACAGAAACCCTGCCTCCTGCCACTCACACAAACTGCTTCATCCTAGGTGAGAGGGGGGGCCAGAGAGCCGTGATAGATCCGGCAATTTCTGAAAACGAGGGTTTTCTCGAGTTAAGCTCCAAGGTAGATGAAATCAAAGCGGATGGTAGTGAGATCGTTTGCACCATCTTCACGCATAAACATCGAGATCACCTAGGTGATCTGGAAATGATTTCTAAATTATACCAAGCTCCAGTCTGGGCCAGCTCAGAGACTCTAGCAGAAGTTTCTCCGAATGAGCCTTTTCGTGAACTAAGGGAAGGGGATTCCTTCGAGCTAGTGGGTCCGAATGGGATTTCGGAATGGAAAGTTCTGGAAACTCCTGGTCACTGTCCAGGGCAGATATGCCTGGTTGGTGATCCGGGCATCGTGTCAGCCGACAACTGCACAATGGTTGGAACAATTCTGGTTCCATCCGGAGATGGAGATATGGGAGACTACATCGATGGGCTCGAGAGGCTTAGGAAGCTGCAGCCTCACACCCTTTTCCCTGGCCATGGCCCATTAATTCCAAATCCTGAGAGAATCCTAACTGACTACATCAATCATAGAAGGGAAAGGCACTCAAGGGTTCTTGAGGCAGTCAGATCAGGAAATTATTCCATTTCCAAGATTGTCGAATATGCCTATTCAGACACTCCGGAGGCTCATCCTTCTCTGGCACAGGATCAAACCCTGTCGCACCTCAAATCACTAGTAAAGTCTGGACGTTTGTCACATTCAAATGGGCTCTACAAACCGTTGTGAAATGAAAGATTAAATTTCGAGTCCGGACACGTAGCTGAGTGGGTTGGTCAGACGACGGATTCCTAGGAATCAGATGGCTATCGATGAAGGAAGCTATGTGGATTTCCCTATTGGCTGTCTTTACAGGTCTGGCCTTCTGGGCATCATCTCATTTCGTCGGCAACATGACTCCTACCACTGTTGGAACTGTGCAAGAGGAGACCTACTACTACGAAGATTACGTCCAGAAAGAAGAGTGCACAAGGATCAATCGTCGTACAACTTGCAACACCTATTGGGAGTATGACTGCACAGCCAATGTGAACTACACATATGTCGTGGATGGAAGAGAGTACCAGGGCAGAGATTGGGTCCTGGTTACTAGCCACATGGATCCAGGGTGCAAAGAAGATGTGGAGTCGAATCTTCTTCCTGTAGGAATTGGGATCACGGTCTACTACCAAGAGGATGATCACAGTAAGAGTGCATTGACAGACACTTCTATTGACAACGTAATCTGCAGTTTCTGCTGTGGAGTATGCGGGGCACTCTTTCTTGTAACTGCGGTTTTGAGATCACGAAAGCACAACAAAACAAAGCTATGGTGGACGGGAGTTCCTCCAGAATACAGCGAGTGAATGTTCAAATCTTCTCTGCTTGTGCTGTTTACTGTAAACATGCCGAGTAGGAAAGTGGTCATCACACCAGATAGGCAAGGAATGTACTTTGTTGAAGGGTACATCAATGACCATAGAGTTACCTTCCTGGTAGATACTGGTGCTAATCGCTGCTCAATGTCTGATAGGTTGGCAAATCGCATAGGTCTGAAAAGGGGCAGGTCAAGGATGTCAAATACGGCAGCAGGCACTGCTGAATCCTTCGATACTAGATTAGAGTCGGTAAGGATAGGAGAAATCGAAGTCACAGGGGTCTTAGGTGGAATAATTCCTGAGATGGAGATTTCAGAAGTTCTCCTAGGGATGTCCTTCCTAAAACACATTGAGTTCACACAAGATGATGACAAACTAATTCTGCATGAAGAACTTCCAGAGTCTATGCCTGAGGAGGAAAAGTGGTGGGACAAAGACCAAATCGAGGATGATGTCGATGGACCTCAGCAGGAAGATGAGGCTCGCGAGGAAGAGATAGCGCAAGCAGCGCATGAGGCCAAGATGGCCCAAATTGAGTTCGAAGAGTCCGAGGCTAAGAGGAAGCTGGCCTGGTCCGAGAAAACAACCCCCATGGTATACGAAGTGGACAGAGACGGGGACGGAGAAATCACCCGTGAGGAGAAGATTGCCCATGAGACCGGGGGCGGGGTTATGGGACTCTGGTGGCTTTCCCCCGAAGAAGCAATCACCATCGGAGTATCTGCAATGCTAGTCATATTCACCCTAGGGATGGGAATAGTCATTTCCTCCGATGAGAAGGATTGGGAGGCTAGCGAAGGAACAGTACTCTTGGGCACCTCGTGGTGGGAGGATGAATACGAGATTGAGGATTGTCTTTACGACGAGTACAACGACGAGTACTACGACTGCCAATACTACCTACAGTACGAGTGTGGGGCTGATGTCGACTATGAATTCACTTTTGACGGAGCAGTTTACTCTGGAGAGGACGGCATTACAATCGGATCGTGGGATGACCCCTGCTTGGAGGAGGTCGAGTTCAACGTCATCCCCATAGGCAGCGCAGTGACTGTCTGGTACGACAAGGATAAGCCAGAAAATAATCAACTGAGTACGCCCGGTAACACTGAATTCGTCATCTGGTTTTGCTGCATGCCATTTTTCGTATTTCTTCTAATGGTCACGCTTGTAAACGCTAGGTTCAGCAATACCCCCAAGTACTTCGATTATGGAGAAAGCCAGATTGTAGAGGGCACTCCAGGAATGTCTTCCCAAGGTGGGGATGTGTCAGGAGGGTCAGTGCACCACTACCACCACTATGGAGGTGGGGGATGGGGTCGTAGGATGTTCGGAAGGCCGAGGCGCGTTCATGGGGCACGATCCAGGAGAAGAACAGGGCGGAGAAGCTCTGGAGGTAGGCGTCCCACGGGCGGGGGGAGAAGATCAGGTGGCGGAGGGAGAAGGTCCTCCGGCGG
>CEPK01023962.1_pt1 | contig 10280 bp, 8 predicted proteins | sample 356231 | NCBI WGS metagenome assembly CEPK01 (sample SAMEA2620259, study PRJEB7988) | marine metagenome | biome: marine biome (ENVO:00000447); feature: deep chlorophyll maximum layer (ENVO:xxxxxxxx); material: "saline water (ENVO:00002010), including plankton (ENVO:xxxxxxxx)" | depth 80 m
CCTCCATTTATAACATCAACATTGCAACAAGAAGGAATTCGCAAACTGCATATGAATTCAAATCAAATTATGAGAGTAGCACAAAGCTTATATGAAAATGGATATATCACATATATGAGGACAGACTCAATTCATTTATCGAGTGAGGCTCTTAATGCATCTAGGAATTTAATTAAAGATAAATTTGGAGATAAATATCTTCCCGCATCACCACGATTATATAAAAGTAAATCTAAAAATGCACAAGAAGCCCATGAAGCAATAAGACCTGCAGGAGCATCCTTTGTAAATCCAGTAGATATAAAAAACAAATTAACTGATCAAGAATACAAATTGTACGATTTAATTTGGAAAAGAACAATTGCCTCTCAAATGAAATCGGCGCAAATAGAACAAACAAAATTAACTATTTCTGATAATAAACATATATTCACTGCATCGGGGAAAACAATTGTCTTCCCAGGTTTTTTAAGAGCATATGTAGAAGGCTCTGATGACCCAAATGCTAATTTAGATGATATGGAAAAGGTTCTCCCAAAAGTAAGTAAAAGTGATTCGCTAGATTGTAAATCAATTGTACCTAAACAACATTTTACTAAGCCAATTAGTAGATTCACAGAAGCTTCTTTAGTTAAAGAAATGGAAGCTCTTGGTATTGGGCGTCCATCTACATATGCTTCTATTATGAAAAGAATACAAGACAAGGGATATGTAAACAATGCAAAGGGAAGCTTAATACCAACACTGACTGGATATGCAGTTGTACAATTTTTGGAAAAATATCATAATGATTTAGTTAACCTGGAATACACATCTAATATGGAAAATATTTTAGATGATATATCGATCGGTAAAACTCAAAAAGAAGATTTTTTAAACAACTTCTACTTTAGCTCAAATGGAACACTTGGATTAAAAGATCAACTAGAAAAAGAATGTGATAAAAATGAATCAAGATTAATATACACCTTAAATGATGACAATCAATCTATAGAAATCCGAATTGGTCGCTATGGATTGTACGCTCAAAAAGATGAAGAAAGAGTAAACTTAGATGAAAATATTATTCCTAGTGAAATTAATGAAAAAATGATTAATCAATTTTTCAAAGATAAAAATGCTGCACCAACTGAATTTGGAAAAGATAATAATACAGGTGAGACAATTTTATTAAAGAAAGGTAGATTTGGTCCCTATTTGCAAAGTGGTAAAAAAATGAAATCATTGCCCCCGGGCGTTAAAGAAACAGATATTACCAGTGAGATGGCAGCTGCTATTGTAGCAATGCCATGTGAAATAGGAACCAACCCAAAGTCTGATGACCCTATCATTAAAGATATCGGAAGATATGGCCCTTATATCAAATGTGGTTCTCAAAACAGATCTGTATCAGCACCACTAGATATTTTAAATATTACCCTAGAACAAGCTGTAGATTTATTAGAACAAGATAAAAAGGGTCCATCAGTACTCAAAGATTTAGGTGAGGAAGAAGGGCAAAAAATTGTTATAAAAAATGGTAGATATGGAATATATGTAACAAATGGTAAGGTTAATGTTACGCTGCCAAAAGACCAAGATTATAATACTTTAGATTTAAATACAGCTCTAACTTTAATAAAAAATAAAAAACCTAAGAAAAAATTTAAAAGGAAATAAATGGCGACAATTAAAGATAATGCTACCATACTTGAAATTTTGACCTCTCTATCTAAACAGCGAGGTTTTGTTTTTCAAAGCAGTGAAATATATGGAGGATTAGGTTCTACTTGGGATTATGGGCCTTTGGGGGTTGAGCTTAAACGCAATATAAAAAATGAATGGTGGCAATTCATGATTACCTCTAGGGATAATGTTGTTGGAATGGATGCTGCAATTTTAATGCACCCTGATGTTTGGAAGGCCAGCGGACATGTTGAAAATTTTCATGATCCTTTAATTGATAATAAAGTATCAAAAAAAAGATATAGAGTTGATCATCTTCTAGAAGAGCAAAATGATGATATAATAAATAATTTATTAAATACCTTAAACATTAAATCTGCAGAAGATAAAATTGTAAGTATTGTATCTTCTCTTATCAAGAACCAGGCCGATAGTGGAAATATAATGCAGAAATCTGAAGTTATTGATCCACATACCAAGGAAGTTGGTGAATGGACTAATGTGAGACAATTTAATTTAATGTTTAAAACAAACATCGGTCCAGTTGACGATTCATCATCTATTGCATACTTAAGACCTGAAACTGCTCAAGGAATTTTTGTAAACTTTCAAAATGTTCAAGCTACATCCAGACAAAAATTACCCTTTGGTATAGCTCAAATAGGTAAAGCTTTTAGAAATGAAATTACAACTGGAAATTTTATCTTCAGAACTCGTGAATTTGAACAAATGGAAATGGAGTTTTTCTGTAAACCAGACAGTACAAAGGAATGGTTAAAATTTTGGTGTGATGAAAGAATGAAGTGGTTTGAATCATTAGGAATTAATAAGGAAAAATTGCGACTAAGAGCACATGGTGATGATGAACTTGCACACTATTCTTCTGCTTGCTATGATATTGAGTATAAATTTGATTTTGGCTGGTCTGAATTAGAGGGAATTGCTGATAGAGGCACCTTTGATTTAGACCAACATATGGGGGCTAGCAACAAAAAATTAACTTATTTTGATCAAGTTAATAATGAACACTTAGTCCCGGCTGTTGTTGAAGCTTCAGCAGGTGTTGATCGTGCATTATTAACAATTCTAGCAGATGCTTTTACTCAAGAAGAAGTAAACGGAGAATCCCGTACCGTATTAAAGCTGTCACCTAAAATTGCACCTATTAAAGTTGCTGTATTTCCATTAATGAATAAAAATAATATGCCTGAAATTTCACAAAAAATTGTTGATGACATTCGTAATTCTGGTATCGCTTCTTTTTACGATGCGGGAGGATCAATTGGCAAAAGATATAGAAGGCAAGATGAAGCAGGAACTCCTTTTGGGATTACAGTTGATCATGATACATTAGAAGATAATACCGTTACCTTGCGAGATCGTGATACTATGGAACAAGAACGAATTTCCATAGATAAAATTATAGATGTACTAAAAACCAAATTATAATTTATGCTTGAAAAAAAAGAATGTATTATTTGTCAATTTGAAGTAATAATTATTAATTGCCATTATACATGTAAAAACTGTGGTTTTAGTGAAAACTGTCATGATCTCCCTCATTTAATTGATGATGAAAATAAAAAATCTTAGTTTCTTTTTATTAATTGTATGTTTTTCTTGCTCATCACTTAGAAAAATAAATGAAAATTATAATCTAAAACTTCAAGAAAAAAAAACCATTATTACGCCAACAATATGTCCACCTGGAGCATACTTTGAATCTTGCGGAAGCGGTTGCGGTCTTCGAAGCTGCAGTAATTTAAACCCTGCTGAAGGTAGGAGTGTGTGTCCTGCTGTATGTATAGCTGGCTGCGTTTGTACTGGAGGGAAAGTGTTAGATGAAAACATCAATGAATGTGTCGAAGTAGAAGATTGTTTTAAATAATTATTTTTCTGGAAAATTGCTCATAGCATACTCTGCTAATGCCGTAATAGTTAAGCTTGGATTAACACCTAAATTAGATGGTACAACTGATCCATCAATTACATATAATCCTGGATAATTATATATTTCAAAATTTTCATCTACAACACCATTAGTTACTGAGTCTCCCATAGTTGCTCCACCTAAAATATGTGCGGTTGTTGGAATACCTAGAAATGTATCCATATAAGTTGACATAGGAACGCCATTAATGTTTTTTGCAATTTCATTGGCAACATATTCACCACTTTTAATAGAACTGGGGATAGGAACTCCTGAAGAAAGTTCACTGTTCATAGACTGCCCCCATAGTCTCCACCAACGTCTTTTATATGTTAGCTTTAAATAATTACTAATGGGCTGCATTATAAGTAAAATAACTGTTTGTGAAGACCATTTATATGGTACTGAATCTTTAATAAATTTTATAGGGTGTCTAAAAATATTGAATAACCATCTTATTGGAACTGGGATAATATGTTTTCTACTAAATATATGAGTTGTTAACATAGACATACTGTTTTGCCCTTTTCCATATCTACATGTTTCAATATGAGTTTTGTCATCAGGGTAAAAACCAGCAGAAATGGCAATCCCCTTATTAAAGTCTTGAGTACTATTATTGGTATGCGTTCTAACTCCCAATATAGATTCTGAATTTGTCCTGACATAATCTCCCAAACAATCAGATATATTGGGTAACAAATTGTTGGTCTTGCATTTTAAAAGTAATTTTACTGACCCCATTACTCCACCTGAAAAAATCACTTTATCAGCTTTTACAATTTTTGAAGAATTAAATATTCCAGTAGATTTCTTGTAGGTTATAAGATACTTGGCATCTGATTTTTGTACACTTAACACCTCTTGTTCAGAAAATATTTCTACACCTAAACGCTCTGCTAAATATAAATAATTTTTATCTAAAGTATTCTTGGCATTATGTCTACACCCAACCATACATCCACCACACAATATACATCCTGACCTATCTGGACCTTTTCCATTAAAATATGGATCTTTAGCTGTTTTACCTGGATTATCAAAAAAAATTCCGACATCTACACTGTGAAAAGTGTCTTCTTTTTTCATTTTTTTTGCTGTGTTTTTTAAAATGTAATCAGTTTCACCTAAATATTGTGCTGGAGTTGCTCCTAGCATTTTTTTTGCAGTTGCATAAAAAGGTAATAACTTATTTTTCCACCCACCTCCAAACCATCTTTTATCCTCAAATGCTTTGTCTGGAGGAACAAGCAATGTGTTAGCATATACCAAACTGCCACCTCCAACTCCAGCGCCATGTAAGATAAACACATTCTTTAATAATGTAATACACTGAATACCATATAAAAATAATTTAGGCATCCATAAAAATTTTCTTAAATGCCAATTGGTTTTTGGGAAATCCTTGGTTTCATATCGTCTACCTTTTTCTAAAACCAAAACTTTATACCCTTTTTCTGCAAGACGTAAAGCAGAAACACTTCCACCAAATCCTGATCCTATAATAACAACGTCATATTTTTGTTTAATATTTTTCATTTATTTACAAAAACAATTTCAGATTCTAATATTCCATAATTAGTATAAGTTTTAACTTTCAATTCTCCGTCTTTTGAATAATAAAACAAATCTTTTTCACTTTTTCGACCTGAAGCAAATGAAATTGGCTTATCAAAATCATCGGGCAATTCTAACTCTAATGCACTTCCTGTAATCCTAGAAATTGCTCTAGTTTGAAATTTACACCCAAAGGAAAATAGTAAAATAATAATTGCTATTACTGCGTATCTAATCTTAGTCATTTTATCTCCTAGAGTTGATTTATGTTATTATCTATATAACCATTTACAATAGTATATAATATTTTTGAATTAAGGATATCTTTTGATTCAACAGTTAAAATATCATTATCTAAAATGGTTAAATCTGCATCAAATCCAATATCAATTTTTCCCCTTCTTTGTTCATCAAAACCTCCATAAGCTGCCCAGGTTGTAAACATTTGTAGTGCATTTAACCTATTAATTTTTTCTTGTGGTTGAAATCCGTGAATTGGATATCCAGTATGATCTTGCCTGGTTATAGCAGCATAAAATTCAAATAATGGATTGCCGGTTTCAATGGGACAATCTGAACCACCTGGGATTTTCAATCCTTGATCAATAAATGTTTTCCATCTTGATATTAACTTTAACCTGTGATTTCCAATTCTATCTGGCAACCAATTCATATCACTTGTGCAATGACTGGGTTGCATGGAAGGTAGTATATTATATTTTTTAAATAATAATACATCTTCATCAGCAACCATTTGAGCATGCTCGATTCTCCATCTTCTATTATTTTCTTTACTTAAAACAGACCCATAATGATTTAAAACATAATGATTCCCCCTATCACCAATAGCATGAGTGTTTAATTGAAAATTATTTTTAAAACATTGTTGAGCTAAATCTGAAAATCTTTCATTAGTAATTAAAATCAAACCACAGTTATTTGAATCATCACAATATGGCTCATGCAAAGCTGCTCCTCGACTGCCTAATGCTCCATCAATAAATGCCTTGACTGATCTGATTGTATAATATTCATTATGATAATGTCCACTATTAAAATATTGATCTAAAAGCTTATCATCATTTCCTGCAAGCATTCCATAACATCTTATGGGAAATTTTTTCTCATCTATTAATTCTTCTATCGCCTGAACAGTTTTGCGGTCTTGCCAAGCATCATGAACTCCAGTAATCCCCATTTTGTATGCATTTTGAGCTGCTGTTAAAATCCATTTTTTTATTTGTGACAACTCTTCATTTGGCAATAAATGTTTAAAACTATTCATTGAGTTATCTATCATAATACAATCATTTATAACCTGTCCACCATCAACATCATTTAATTTTGATACAGTGTTTCCGGTTAATTGAATTGCGCTATTATTAACCCAGGCAGAATGACCATCAATTCGAGTTAAATAAACGGGGTTTTTGGGCGCTATATAATTTAAAAAATTTTTATCTGGAAATTTTTTTTCCTGCCACAAGTTTTGATCCCAACCAAATCCAAGAATCCACTGACCATCATCAATAGATTGTAATTTATTTTCTAATACACCCTGAATTTCATCTAATGATTTCAATCCTTTTAAATCTACCTGGTCTAATCTTTTACCATAATTTTTTAAATGGAAATGAGCATCAATAAAACCTGGTATTACAGTTGCACGATTTAAATCAATTGTTTTAAATTTTGAAATAGTTTTATTTAAAGAAATAATTTTCCCTTTATCCACTGATAACGAATTAACTATAGGCTCATTATCATTTAAAGTTATAATATTTCCATTAATTAGATTAAAGGATTGCATAGATAAATTTAATGTTTTATGTATTAATATTAACTAATTTATTCTATTAACTAACATTTTGAATATGATTGATTTAAGAAGTGATACTGTAACAATGCCAACACAGGCAATGAAGGAATTTGCATTTAATGCTCCTTTGGGAGATGATGTATATGGAGAAGATCCTTCTATTAATGATTTACAAAGTAAAATTTCAAAACTATTTAATAAAGAGGCAGCTCTATTTGTTCCATCAGGAACAATGGCAAATTTAATTTCTGTACTTACTCATTGTAACAGGGGAGATGAAATTGTACTTGGAGACAAGTCTCATATATTCTTTTATGAAGCTGGAGGGGTATCAGCGTTTGGAGGAATACACTCTCATCAATTAAAAAATCAAGATGACGGTACAATCAATCTTGATGATATACAAAACAGTATTAGAAAAAATGACGATGATCATTTTCCTAAAACAACACTTTTATGTTTAGAAAACACACATAATTTTTGCTATGGATCGCCTATCGACATAGACTATTTCAATAGTGTAAAACAGACTATTAACCAACATAATATTAAGCTGCATTTAGATGGTGCAAGAATATTTAATGCTTCTGTTGCATTAGGAATCCCTGTTTCTAAACTTACAAAAAATGCAGATAGTATTTCATGTTGTTTATCAAAAGGATTGTCATCACCTGTGGGTTCTTTAATTATCGGATCAAAAGAATTCATAACTAAAGCAAGACGCTTGCGAAAGGCTCTTGGTGGAGGAATGAGACAAGCTGGCATTCTTGCTGCCGCAGGTCTTTTTAGTATTAAAAATATGATTGAAAGGCTAGAAGAAGATCATCATAATGCCTTAGAATTAGCAACAAAATTATCTGAAATAAAATATCTCTCTATTGATATTGCAAAAGTTCAGACAAATATTATATTTATTTATTTAAATAAAAAAAATCTCCGTGATACAGAATTTTTAGATTTACTTTTACAAAATAATATAAAAATTGATTATAAAGGAAATCGTAAATTTAGGCTGGTTACACACCATGGTTTTCAAAAATCAAATATTGATACGGTAATTAATACAATTAATAATATTTTAAGGGATTAATAATGTCAAAAGGAGTTACACCTAAGAGCGAAAATTATTCAAGATGGTATACAGATGTTATTACAAAAGCAGAATTAGCTGATTACGGGCCAGTTAAGGGTACTATGATTATTAGACCTTATGGATTTCAAATATGGGAAAATATCAAAAATATTTTTGATTCTGAATTCAAAAAAACAGGTCATACCAACGCATATTTTCCATTATTTATTCCAAAATCATTTTTAAATAAAGAAGCTGATCATGTTGATGGGTTTGCTAAAGAATGTGCTATTGTTACACATTCACGGTTAAAATCAAATGACAAGGGTAAGCTGGTTCCTGATCCTGATTCAAAATTAGAAGAAGAAGTAATTGTAAGGCCAACTAGTGAAACAATAATATGGTCAATGTATAAAAAATGGATAAAATCTCATCGAGATTTACCAATTTTAATTAATCAGTGGGCAAATGTTGTTAGGTGGGAAATGAGAACTCGATTATTTTTAAGAACTAGTGAATTTTTGTGGCAAGAAGGACATACCGCTCATGCTACTCAATCAGAAGCGGTGGATGAAACATTAAAAATATTAAATATTTATCAAAGTGTAATAGAAAATTATATGGGAATTCCTGTAATAACTGGTAGAAAATCGGAAAACGAAAAATTTGCTGGTGCTGAGGATACCTATACAATGGAGGCAATGATGGGTGATAAAAAAGCTCTTCAGGCTGGTACATCACATTATTTGGGGACAAATTTTTCAAAAGCATTTGATGTAAAATTTCAAGACACAGATAATAAAGAAAAATATGTTTATGCAACCAGCTGGGGAGTAAGCACTCGACTTCTGGGAGCCCTGATTATGGTACATGGTGATGATAAAGGGTTGAGATTGCCACCAAATATTGCACCTATTCAAGTAGTTATTATTCCAATCTATAAAACAGATGAGGATCTGAAAAAAATAAAAGATTACATTATGCCTATTTCAAATGAATTAAAAGAAAAAAATATCCCTATATATTTTGATAGCCGTGATTCAATTTCACCTGGATTTAAGTTTAATGAGTGGGAAATGAAGGGTGTGCCGCTAAGAATTGAAGTTGGACTCCGAGATATAAATGATCGAAAGGTAATGGTAGCAAGAAGAGATACATTGGAAAAAATTTCTTTTACACATGATTGTGCAGCTATTGATATTTTAAGCTGTTTAACTGATATACAAAAATCACTTTTTGATCAAGCATTGAATTTTAGAAATGAAAATATCCATACTACAACTGATTATAATCAATTTAAAAAAATCATTGCAGAAACTGGTGGTTTTATAAAATGTTTTTGGGATGGGAAATCTGAAACTGAGAATCTTATTAAAAATGAGACCAACGCAACAATTCGCTGCATCATCAATGATGTTGATGATTCAAATGCAAAGTGCGTTTACAGCGGTGCTTTAGCTAAGCATGAAGTCATCTTTTCTAAGGCCTATTAATTGATTTTTTCAACAAACGCAATAGTTCTTAATTATAAAAAATTCAGCGATACTAGTTTAATTTGCAATCTATATTCAAAAGATTATGGAAAATTTAGCATTATTGCAAAAGGTGCAAGATCACTAAAAAATCCTCATGGCGCTATCTTACAACCACTTAATTATATTGATATAGTATATTACTATAAAGAAAAAAGAAGCATGCAATTACTAAAAGAAGCAACCATTAAAAAAAAATATTATAATATATCAGAAAATTATGAGAAAATGATTTATTCCTTAACAATTTTAGATATAGTCAATTTTTCAAGTTACAATGATAGCCCTTGCCATATTATTTTTCGATTAATTACAAAATCCTTAGATTATATCAATTCTTCAAAATTGCCTGATTTAGATTATTACTATTTATTTTTTAATATCCAATTATTAATCTATTTAGGATACCATCCCATAATTGAAGGTTGTTATAATTGTAATAGTAAAATTAAAACAGCAATTTTTGATAGTAAATCAGGTCATCTGTGTTGCCAAAATTGTTCTAATCAAAAATTTATTCTATTGGAAAATGAAATTTTATTACTACAGCTCTTATCAAAAACCCATATTAAAAATCTTAAAGATTATTTTACAACATCTCAAAAATCATTATTAAATATAAAAAAATATTTATTTAAATTTATATTATATCATATTCCGGAATTAAAAAACAGCAAATCATTCATGTCATTTAATTTAAATAGC
>CEPK01182660.1_pt1 | contig 10261 bp, 6 predicted proteins | sample 356231 | NCBI WGS metagenome assembly CEPK01 (sample SAMEA2620259, study PRJEB7988) | marine metagenome | biome: marine biome (ENVO:00000447); feature: deep chlorophyll maximum layer (ENVO:xxxxxxxx); material: "saline water (ENVO:00002010), including plankton (ENVO:xxxxxxxx)" | depth 80 m
TCAAGATAATGTTCAAAATTTGGGTCTCTTCTTGGTTGAGTGATTCTAACAGTTTTTTCTCAAATTTTTCAGCTTTTAGTGCTATTTCCCTGTAAGTTTTCCATCCTTCTACTGTTAAGTTAAGTACGGAATTTCTTCTGTCCAAGCTATCATATTTGCGGACCACAAGACCTATATCAATTAATCCCGTAAGAGCCCGGCTTACTTGAACCTTGTCCAGCGCAGCATGAGTTACAACATATGATGCTGAACAATTAGCTTTACGAGCTATTGAAAATAGTGTTCGCCATTGCTGATTGGTTATACCAAATTGGCTCTCGTAAGTTTTGGATAGGCTGGTCCCCACGGCTTTCGCAAGGATAGCCAACCTGTATGGTATAAAATCGTCCAGTATAATGGTATGCTTTTCAGATGTAGACATATTTGATTTACTATATAATAATTGTAAATAGTTTCAAATGAAACTATTATTTAATAGTAAGTATTGAGGATGTAGATTATGGATACTTCCGTGTCAGTAACTACTCAATATCAGAGTGGGTTTGGCAACGAGTTTGCTACAGAGGCGTTGCCTGGTGCTTTGCCTAAGGGCAGAAATTCGCCTCAACAGGTTCCATATGGCCTTTATGCTGAGCAATTTAGCGGTACAGCTTTTACAGCGCCCAGGGATCATAATTTAAGAACCTGGTTTTATAGGATAAGGCCCTCTGTTAAACATAAGCCGTTTAAGCAATTATCTAAAAGTTTGATTAAGGGGGCTCCATTTAGCGATGTTCCGCCGAATCCGAACCAAATGCGCTGGGATCCGCTACCCATACCTGATGACAAAACAGACTTCATCTCCGGTCTTGTTACAATGATGGGAGCAGGTGAAGTCGGGATGGCGGGACTTGCCATACATATTTACGCAGCAAATAGTTCTATGGAAGATAAATATTTTTATAATGCTGATGGAGAAATGTTACTTGTGCCTCAACAGGGAGCACTTCAGCTTTACACAGAGATGGGTCTTCTTGAGGTGAATCCAAACGAGATAGCAGTTATTCCCAGAGGTGTTAAATTTCAAGTAAAACTCCCTGATGGCCCATCGCGGGGGTATGTATTAGAAAATTATGGCTCGGCCATGCGCCTGCCGGACTTGGGACCAATAGGTTCCAATGGGTTAGCTAACCCTCGCGATTTTTTGTATCCGGTGGCAAGGTATGAAGACAAGGAGGGTGACTTTAAGTTAATTTCTAAATTTGGAGGTAACATATGGCAGGCGGAAATTAATCATATTCCTCTGGACGTAGTTGCCTGGCATGGAAATTTTGCACCTTACAAATATGACCTAGCAAATTTTAATGCGGTTGGGTCAATTAGTTTCGATCATATAGACCCAAGTGTCTACACCGTACTAACATCCCAGAGTAATACAATGGGGGTCGCCAATGTAGATTTCGTAATATTTCCACCTCGTTGGATAGTTGCTAATAATACCTATCGGCCTCCTTGGTATCACAGAAATATTATGAGTGAATTTATGGGTCTAATCAGGGGTGAATATGATGGCCGAAAAGAGGGATTTGTTCCCGGTGGCAGCAGTCTTCACAATTGTATGTCCCCTCATGGAAATGATGCGGACGTTTTTGAAGCTGCTAGTGTAGCTGATTTAGAGCCAGTATATATTGATGGTTCAATGGCATTTATGTTTGAGACCCGTTACGTTTATAGACTAACAGAATTTGCCATGCAGACGCCCTGTCTACAGGCTGACTATTTTAAATGTTGGCAAGGGCTTAAAAAACACTTTAACGAAAGTATGGAGTAAAATGATAGATTTAAACTCAACACACGACGTAAACCTTAAAAGCTGGGTAGACTCGGCTAACGAGGATACTACAGATTTTCCTATACAAAACCTCCCGCTCGGTGTTTTCAGAGAAAATGAAAAAGAGCAATTTAGGTGCGGTGTCGGTATAGGCAATTTTATATTAGATATTTCCAAGGCAGCAGATATTGGATTGTTATCTGGCGTTGGGGTAGAAGCATGCAAATCTTCAACCCTAAATTCTTTTATGGATCTGGGTCCGGTGGATTGGTCAGAGTTTAGAGCAAATGTATCAGCACTATTAAAATTAGGTGGTCCTCAAGAGGAAGCTAGTTCTTGTCTAGTTTCTATGCAGGAGGCAGAGATGGGATTGCCAGCCAGTATAGGTGATTTTACTGATTTTTACTCTTCAATAAATCATGCTACTAATGTGGGAAGTATGTTTCGCCCGGATAATCCATTACTTCCAAATTACAAATATGTACCCATCGCCTATCATGGCCGAACTTCCTCAATAAGGGTAAGTGGTGAGCAGACTATCAGACCTAAAGGCCAGCTTAAGCCTCCGGACGCCGAGGTTCCAGAGTTTGGTCCATGCAAACGCCTTGATTACGAGACAGAGCTGGGGATTTTTGTGGGATCCTCAACCAAACTGGGTACCAGTATAGATATTGAAGAAGTCGAAAACCATATATTTGGGCTTTGTATATTAAATGACTGGTCTGCTCGAGATATCCAAACCTGGGAATATCAGCCGTTAGGTCCGTTCATGGCAAAAAATTTTAGTTCCATAATATCCCCTTGGGTCGTTACTTTGGAAGCTCTAGCGCCATTTCGGACCAAAGTATTTGAGCGGCCAGATGGCGATCCAATGCCACTTCCATATCTCAACTCAAGCAGTCACCAGGACTTTGGGGGTCTTGATATTAATATTGAAGTTGCAGTTAGTACGGAAAAAATGAGAGCTAGTAATCTAGACCCTCACGTGATTGGTAGTCCTGGCTTTAAGGATATGTACTGGACTATTTTTCAAATGTTGACGCACCACACCAGTAATGGCTGCAGCGTAAATTCAGGCGATCTGTATGGGAGTGGGACGGTTTCCGGAACTACCTCAGACACGTATGGCAGTATTTTGGAAGCCTGTAAGGGAGGAAAAGAAAAAATTGAGTTTCCGGGTGGGGAAACTCGAACATTTCTGGAAGATGGAGATGAAGTAATTATGCGAGCATGGTGTGCTGGCGCTGGAAAGGCTCGAATTGGTTTTGGTGAGTGTCGGTCAATAATAATGCCTGCCTCATAGGGGTACGTTATGAGACTATATTTTATTCTTCTTGGTCTAGACCTCTTAATAAGGTTTGTGGCTTGGAGAAATACGAGTTTTCGACGGCGCCTAAAAGAGAAGAGTTTTGTGGCGCAGATAAAGGTATCAGATAATACTAAAGGTAGATTTTATATCTTTGGCAAAGGAAAATTAAAGTCTGAAGCTGGTATCCACCCAACTCCTGACGTTTGTTTAGCCTTTAAAACAGAACAACTCGCCATCAGACTACTTATGCCTCCGGTAGATTATCAGGAGCAGATAGATGCTCAAAAGGAGTTTAACTTGTCTATGGATGGCCCAGATGAACTCACATACTGGTTTGCCCAAACAATAATGTTAACCCAGTGCTACAATTGGAAATACGGAATTAAATTAAATGATGGGTCAATTCGTTACACAAGTATGACCAATGGTGGTCCAATTTTTGTCTATGTAAAGGATGAAAAAATTATAAGGACCACAAATATGGAATTTGATGACACGGATCCTAGTACATGGACTATTAAAGCAAGAGGAAAAAAATTCACTCCACCTCGAAAAACAAGCTTATCCCCGCATGGACAAAATTGGAAGTCGGCTGTGTATTCTCCGGACCGAATACTTTATCCAATGAAAAGGATTGGTTTTGATCCAAACGGTGAGCGAAATTGTAAAGACAGGGGTGTGGATGGGTACGAGAGAATAAGTTGGGACGAAGCCCTAGAATTAGTTGCTAGTGAAATAAAACGCATGAAAAGAGACTATGGTACAGGCGCTATTGCTTCCAGTCATGGTTCACACCATACATGGGGAAACATAGGCTATTACCTCTCGGCCAATTTCAGATTTATGAATTTAATTGGACATACCGAGGTACACCATAATCCAGATAGCTGGGAAGGGTGGTATTGGGGTGGTTTGCATCATTGGGGACATTCTTTGAGGGTTGGTATGTCAGAGAACTATGGAACAGTGGAGGACCTTCTTAAGCACTGTGAAATGGTTGTTTTTTGGTCCTCTAACCCCGAGTCAACAAGTGGAAATTATGCATCTCAGGAAGGGAGTATAAGACGACAGTGGCTGAAAGAGCTTGATATCAAGTTTGTACATATTGATCCTCATTATAATGACACGGCGCAAATGTTGGGCGGAAAATGGATCTCTCCAAAGCCCACTACTGACCCAGCACTAGCTTTAGCCATTGCCTATATATGGATAACAGAGGATCTTTACGATAAGGACTATGTGTCCAAGCGAACAGAAGGCTTTGAAGTATGGAAAGATTACATACTTGGGGTCGAGGATGGAATAGAAAAAACACCTGAGTGGCAGGAGGTGGAAACTGGAGTTCCAGCGAAGGATGTTAGGGCATTAGCAAGAGAGTGGGGAAATAAGAAAGTCTATTTATCCGCTGGTGGCGCTGGAAATGGGTATGGTGGTGCTTGTAGGAATTCTACTGGAATTCAGTGGGCTAGAACCATGGTCTGTCTCATGGCTATGCAGGGTATTGGTAAGCCAGGTATTAATCTAGGGAATATGCAGCGCTCTACACCAGTTGATCTCAATTTTTATTTTCCTGGGTATGCCGATGGTGGTATGTCTGGCGACCTTCAGGGTACGGCATTGTCTGTTGCATTATACCAGCGCATGCCTCAACTACCCACAGTTAATACTAGTACACAGAAAATACCCCGTCTGCAGTTGCCTGAAGCTATATTAGAAGGAAAAGCTGAGGGCTATTCATGGAATGGGAAATCAATAGAGAGCCAATTTGACAAAATAGTTTACCCAAAAAAGGGGCATGCTCCAGTTAAGATGTTATATAAGTACGGCAGCTCTCTATTTGGCACCATGAGTGATACCAATAGATATGTTAAGATGTATAGAACGGATAAATTAGAATTTGTTGTAAATCAGTCAATTTGGATGGAAGGTGATGCTAAATTTGCTGATATTATTTTGCCAGCCTGTACAAATCTCGAGAGGCCAGATATTAGTGAGTGGGCTGGCATAGGCGGATATACACACCATGGTCAAAACCAACTTAACCACAGGGTAGTAGTTTTCCAACATAAGTGTATTGAACCTCTGGGGGAGTCAAAGTCTGACTACCAAATTTTTCTTGAGATTTCAAAAAGGTTAGGACTTGGCTTGTTGTTTTCTGAGGGAATGAGTGAGTTGGACTGGGTAAAAAGGCAGTTTGAAGCCTCAGATTTACCCCTTCATATTTCATGGAAAAAGTTTTTGCGAAAAGGCTATTTTGTAGTTCCACCTCTAAAAGAAGAATTGAGGCCGCCAGTTTCATTTAGATGGTTCGCCGAAGGCAGAAAAAAAGATGTCCCCGAGCCACACCCTCTACCTTCAGATTATACTGAAGAGTTTCTGCGAGGATTGCAGACGCAGTCGGGAAAGATAGAGTTTGATTGCAATACCTTGAAAAGATTTGACCCCAATGATCCTGAGCGTCCCACTATAGTAAAATATAATCCATCATGGGAGGGGCCGTCTGCTAAAGAGCGTGTAGGAAAGTTTCCTCTTCAATTGTTAACACCGCATGCAAGGTTTAGTTACCACAGCCAGGGCGATGGCAAAGATGCTTTTATTAATGACATAATTGATCACAGGATAGAAGTTGACGGTTTCTTTTATTGGACGTTGCGTATTAACTCTGATGATGCCAAAGAACGAAATATTAAATATAAATCTCTGGTTAAAGTTTATAATGACCGAGGTGCAGTTATTTGTGCTGCTTTTCCAACGCAAAGGTTACGAAAAGGATTAGTTCATGGCTATGAGTCGTGTGCTACTTACGAACCTATGGGTGAACCAGGAAACTCAGTAGATCGCGGCGGGTGTTTAAATCAATTGACTCCCAAGAAAAGTCAAATAAAGCAGGCGCATTCTATGGCCACTAGTTCTTCATTAGTAGAGGTCGAATTGTGGGATGGAAGTTCACAATTGTTTTTTGAAAAATCTAGTTCTAGTCAAATTGCTAGTGACAAAGAGTTAGAACCAGCAGAGTAGGTTTGATAGAGAATGCTGAAGGGTCGTTGCGGATGAACAGTCAACTTTCAGATTACGAAAAAGCAAAAGCGTTTGATATCCAAAGCATTGATCAAGGGTTCCTGGACGACCCATTCCCTACCTATCAAATATTAAGAGAACATGACCCTGTTCATATTAATCCTGATGGCACTTACTTTTTGACCCGATACGATGATGTGGTTAAAGCTTTCAAGTCGCCTAACATGAGTTCTGATAAGACTCAGGATTTTAAGCCTAGGTTCGGGGACGGACCTTTATATGTGCACCATACAACTAGTCTGGTCTTTAATGATGATCCTTATCACTCCATTGTAAGGAAACTTATGTCTGAGGCTTTTACACCAAAAAAAATGAATGAGTTAGATTCGGTGATAGATGGAATAGTGGATAAGTTACTCGATAATGTTGAGGCAAAGGGGGAATTTGATGTTGTGCAAGATTATGGACTAGCACTTCCCACTGAAATTATTGCTGATATGTTAGGTATACCCGAAGAGCACCGTAATAAAATGCATCACTACTCTACACTCATATTGGGTGCTCTGGATCCTATTGTATCCCCAGAAAAAATTGATGAGGGTCATAAGGCTGTTGAAGAATTTGGGGCGTTACTGGAAGACTTGATAGCAAAAAGAAGATTAACTCCATATGGTGCGGAAATGGGGGAGGTACTTGTTTCCCTTATTTTTGGGGAAGTTGATGGGAGAAAGTTAACTCCTGTTGAACTTGTGCAAAATTGTATTTTTCTTTTAAATGCTGGTCATGAGACAACAGCGAGTTTAGTAAGTAATGGAATAGGTACTCTACTTGATTTTCCTGATCAGTTAGAGTTGCTACGAAATGAACCAGGTCTTATAAAGACGGCAACAGAGGAATTTCTAAGATTTCAGAGCCCACTACAAATTGGCAATCGGAAGGTAATCGAGGATACAGAGTTTGGGCCAGAAGGGGAGAAAATACTTATTCCTGGGGGTTCATTTCTTCACACCTGCTTAGGTGCGGCTAATAGAGATCCCGAAATCTTCAATAATCCAGAAAAGGTTGATATCAGCAGAAGACCTAATCCACAAATAGCATTTGGAATTGGTAAACATATTTGTATGGGAAATACTTTGGGTAGAATGGAAGGTCAAAAGGCGATAGGAAAATTTATTGATAGGTTTCCTAATTTGAAATTGAACGGAGAGAAGAAATTTCATGGTCGGGCAAGATTTAGGGGGCTTTCTTTTTTACCTGTGTCTGTATGATTATTAAGCAGCTGTTATCACTGCTTTCCCTCTCGCCTCTCTCTTCTCGCTGAGTAAATAATAGTTATAAACACAATCAGCCCACCGCATATAGTTAATAAATCTGGGATATCTTCAAAAATAAAAAAACCAATTACCGCACCCCAAATAAGCCTCATGAAAGTAGTCGGTTCAACTGCTCCAATATCTCCCAATTTTAGAGCCCACGTCATTGTATAATGAGAAATGATGGTAACTAGAGCAATAGCTACTAACCACAGACTTTGTAGAAGTGTGGGATGTTGCCAATATAAAAATGCTAGGGGTAGGGTAAATATTGTTGTCCAAAAAGACATCCATACAACAGTTGCTTCAGGGCTATCTTTTGTGGACAGCCACTTGATAATAAGCCTATTTGTAGAAAATAATATAGCGGTAATAATTAATACAAACACCCCGGGAGTAATTTCGACAAAGCCTGGCCTTACAATAATCATGGCACCTAAGAATCCAATAAATAAAACCACCCATCTCCAACCCTTTGTTTTTTCTCCCAAAAAAATTATTGCTCCTAGCATCGCATAGAGTTGGCTGGTAAAGCCAATAGCGGCTACCATGTCTAAAGGTACTCTCGGAAGACACCAAAACCATCCCACAACTGCGCCGGTAAAAACTAAGCCATTAAAAAATTGGTATCGATGACGTGCAGGCCTTATTCTTTCGTATCCAGCTAAAATAAATGCGGGCATTAAAATAGCTACAATTATTGCAGATCTAAAAAAAGTGATCAGAAATGGGTGTATTTCTTCGCCAAGATATTTTCCGATTGCCCCATTAATCATTAGCATAAAGCCAGATAAAATCGCTAGGCAGACACCCATAAAATTTCCCGGTTCTACCCCAACTCGGTAGGCGATTTTTTGAGTAATAATTTTGAGACGCTCTAGCATAGTTTTATTTATAGTTTTATTCAATTTATTTGCTGCGTGGTAGAAGTTGGTTATCCTTAAGCAGTCTTTAAAAAACAGCTTAAAACCCTAAACTAAACAATGATCATAACAAGATATAGTTGTATCGTTCGAGATAGATAAAATATAGATGGAGTAATATATGACAAGTACAGATATTGTTTCCCCAAATGCTCGTTTCACTCATTTTGGCTTTTGGGTGACAGACATAGAACGTATGGCGGACTTCTATCAAAAATTATTTAAGATGCATCGTACTGATGAAGGATATATTGAGGGGCATGACATCAAGGCAGATTTAGTATTCTTAACCCGAGACCCAATGGTTCATCATCAAATTGTTTTGATTTCTGGTAAACCAGAGGAAATATCTTTCAATGTGATAAACCAAATTTCTTTTCTGGTAGAAACACTTCCGGATCTTCGTAAATTTTGGAATATCCTTGAAAAAAGAGCGGATATTACTGATCTTTATGCTATTAATCACGGGGTTGCCTGGAGTATATACTTTAAGGATCCAGAAAATAATAGGGTCGAACTATATGTAGATACCGATTGGTATGTTGAGCAGCCATTTAGGGATGACCTTAATTTTAATTTAACGGATAAGGAAATAACTGATTATACTGAAAAAATGGTCAAACAATATGGGACTTGTGAGCCAATAAATCAATGGCGCCAGCGCGTAGCAGATTCAATAGGTCTAGACGATTGGAAACCAAGTTAGAAATAAAAATACTTTCCCGTTTGAAAGTCTCGTGGTCAGATACTAATAATACTGCGAAGTCGTATAGGACTTAATTATTTTTTATTTTGATATGAATAGGACTTGAAAATTGAGTACAGAACAAACATCACCATCGTTAGTTAATGAACCCCCATATTTTAATTCTTTTTCTTCACCTAATCGCTTACTAATGGGTGCCGGACCATCGCAGGTTCACCCGGATGTACTAAAAGTAATGTCAAATATTACTATCGGGCATTTGGATCCAGCTATGCTTGTTATGATGGATGAGCTTAAAGATATGCTCCGTTATATTTTCCAGACTAATAACTCAATGACCTTTCCGGTATCGGGGCCAGGGTCGTTAGGTATGGAAGCCTGCGTGAATAATATGGTTGAGCCCGGAGACAAGGTGCTAATTTGTATCAATGGTGTTTTTGGGGGCAGAATGGCGGAGGTAACTCGCCGGGCTGGAGCGGAGGTTGTAACAACGGAGGATGACTGGGGTAAACCGGTTGACCCAGATAAGGTACGAAAAGCATTTTCTGAAAATCCCGATATTAAACATATGGGGTTTGTCCATGCTGAAACATCCACAGGGGTTTTATCTGACGCTGCTAATCTATGTCAGATTGCCAAAGAGAATAAGGCTTTCATTATTATGGATACTGTGACTTCGCTAGCAGGCGTTCCTGTTCAGGTAGATGTGTGGGGTGCAGATGCAGTCTACTCAGGCAGTCAAAAGTGTTTGTCTTGCCCCCCGGGTCTGTCACCTGTCACATTTAGTGATGCTGCAGTAAAACATGTGGAAAATAGGAAGCAGCCAGTTCAGAGTTGGTTGCTGGATCTTTCTTTAGTTTCTGCCTACTGGAATAGTGATGGAGCAAGAACCTATCATCATACGGCTCCAGTGAATTCGCTGATGGGCCTTCATGAGGCACTTCGCAGGATCGTGGAAGAGGGGCTTGAGACAGTTTGGGCTCGTCATAGAGATTGCCAACAGCGGATGGTTGCTGGTTTATTGGAGCTTGGGTTTGAAATGTTAGTTGACGAAGAGTTTAGATTGCCAGAACTGCTCACAGTTTTTCTCCCACCGGATATAGAAGATGCTCCGTCGCGCACCTTATTACTAGAAGATCATGGAATTGAAATCAGTGCTGGCTTGGGACAATTTGCCGGTAA
>CEPK01012757.1_pt1 | contig 10255 bp, 9 predicted proteins | sample 356231 | NCBI WGS metagenome assembly CEPK01 (sample SAMEA2620259, study PRJEB7988) | marine metagenome | biome: marine biome (ENVO:00000447); feature: deep chlorophyll maximum layer (ENVO:xxxxxxxx); material: "saline water (ENVO:00002010), including plankton (ENVO:xxxxxxxx)" | depth 80 m
GGAAAAATCGGTGGTTCTATTGGTGCTGGTATCGATAAACTGACTGGGTTACATACACCAGTCGTATTGAAAAGATATGCTAAGAAAAGAGCTTATCTAGAAAGCCAAGGTGTAGATTTTGGTAATACTTTAGGTGACCTTACAAAATTAGCTAATGAGGCTCACCAAGGTAAAAAATTTATCAATAAAGCCAAAATTCTACAAATAATTGCTGATGGTCGAGCTAGAGCTGAAAGAAGAGCTAAAAATAATGAAGGTCTCGGTGGTTACGATTTTAAAATATTTAACGAGGTAGGTCTAAAACCAGCTGAGGTCGATAAAGCATTAGAAATACTTTTAGCCAAAGGAGAAATTTCAGAAAGTACAGTTGATAAGTTTTACAATGACCCTAACCTATTCATGGTTAATGATGATGGTGTTAGATCAAAAGAAGGTTTAAATCTTTTAGACAAACTAAAAGGTCTAATGCTAGAAAATGGGTTAGCAGATTTTACTGACTTAGAAATTACATATGAGCCAAATCAAGGTCCAGTACGAAAAGAAGGTGAAAGATCAATTGTTGGCGATGGGATACCTAAATATCCAAATGATAAATTTAATTTAGCTTTATCTAATATGGGTTCTCTAGAAACTGACCCTGATATTGGTCCAGCTCCCCCATTAGGTGGTGCTGAGGCTGGAGCTAATTTAGGTGGAAATGTACCACCACTTGGTGGCTATAATGATTTACAGAATGAACCAATAGGTTCCAAGGTCGAACCAGTATCCAGAAAAGCCTTTTTTACTAATCATGCTGGATATTCAGCTGACCTCAAAGAAAGAGCTAGTCAAATTAAGAATAAATTAGCTTATGAGGCATCAGCTAGAGGCAAACAAGAACGATATACAAATGCTGTTAACAATATCATGAATACTGAAGGTATTCGACCTGATGTTAAAAGCTATTTAGGTTCAACATTGTCTCCTATTGTCGATTTTCCAGACTATAAGTCTGCAAAGTCATTAGCTGACGTTTTAGTTGCTAATTTAGATGCTAATGAACGTGCTTTAGTATTGCCACATTTAAACCAAATATTGGCTGAAAAAAAAGGTGCTCCAAAAGGCACTTTGGATAACCAGTTCGATGGAATTAAGCCAAATGCAAACTGTGATTTATCAAAAATTTTAGGAAAAAAAGGTCCTAGATAAATCAGGTCGCTGCGATTTTCAAATAGCCTTATTTATAAGGAGATTACATGTCTCAAAGGTCTAAGACTTGTCCATTTGATATGGATGGTGCTCTCGAATATTTTGGTGATTTTACCAGAAAAGTCAAAATGCAGAATTTATATGAAACTGTACCTACCCTTAACGATGTAGATTTATCTGAATTATTAGATAAAAAAGCAGTTCCTATTATTGCAGATAAAACAGCTGGTGGTTTTACATTTAATGGTACTTTTGAAATCATAGCTGACCCAACTGAAGGTCAAGGTGGAACTACTTTTGCCTTATTTCAGCATAATGTTGATGAAGGTGTTTTATGGGCAAACCAAGGTAACACAATAGCTGGTAAAAAATTTTCAGGTGCTCCTGATTATGGAATTGTTGTAGTTATGGGTCAGGATAGTCACCAGTCTAATGCAACTGTATCCCAGCATTATATGTCAGCTGTTATGAACTCATTAGAAACTGGAAAATTAGACAGTGCTAAACTCAAAGAACTTTCACAGTTTGTAAGAGAAAATGCATATCAAGGTAAGGACAATCCATTTGAAGATTTACAGAATATGCCTGATATGGATTCTCCTGAATTTAAGCCTTGGTTACAAAATGAATTGGGTAGTTTTGAAGATACCAAAAGATTAATGGAATTACTCAGTAGATCAGAAATTAAAGACTTAGATGTTTTACCAAATTTAGATGCACTTTTAGAAAATACCAGAGATGTACATCAGGATGGCTTAGACTGGGGTTCTTCAGCCTTATTAGTTAAATTTGATAGAGAAGGTTCTATGAACGCAGATGGTTCTCCAAGAACTTTAGAGTCATATGGAGTACCACCTCATAAATCTTACAAATATGGAATAAAAGGAACAGTTATAGGTAAGTTTGGCAGACCCATACACTGGACCTCAATGTTTGATGGTTTTACCGAGGCATTTTTGTATGGGGGAAATCCAGAATACACAGCTTATGGACAACCTAGAGTGGGAGTTAGAAATGAATTTAAACCTATTTTCAAGAAAGATGAAAAAGGAAAACTTATCAGAGACAGTGAAGGAAACAAAATTGAAACTGGTGAGTATATCAATAAAGGGGGTAATCTCACTGATGAGGCGATTATTGCGTCTAGTGGCAGACGCAGTTTTGAGCTTACAATGCCGATTACATATCTTTCTCAAAAACATATTGACATTGCCAAGTCGAATCCTTTCAAGGCTATCAAATCGCAAGAACAATTAAGAGATGTTGTAAATGCTGGTGTCGGTAATTTTGTAGATAAATCAGTACCAGCTAATAAAGATGGTATTAGTACATCAGTAGCAATTGATAATATAAAATTTTCAAATGCCAGAGGTATTCATGAAATCAAACCAGAAGATGTCATGATATTGTCGAAAACCAAAGATGGCAAAAGAAGTTATAAATGGAAACCCAATATAAATATTTATGGGTTACCAATTGGTGGTTCAGGTGCTGGTGCAAGTAATCCAAAAGCAATGTTTGCCATTGTAGATACTGATACACAAACAATAACTGGTGTTGTTAATAATAAACGTAATAACGAGTATCTGACACCAGTATTAATTCTTAACGCAGTGGACAATGGAGCTAGACATATCGAGTTTCCAGAGTTCAGTGTTACAACCAATACTTTATTAAATAGACTAGGTTTTAGGAGAGTCGATAATGGTCAAGGAAAAGTTAGATATAGCATTGCCGATAATGGCGAACTTGACGGAAACAGAGTACAACAATATTTTGACCAAGGTCTCCGAGGTTTATCACTCGAAGATGCTAAACAATATGTCGCAAATAGAGATAGAGGACTTGGGGAGAGACATAAGCTCCTTGATAGACTCTTTGGGAAAGGAACTGCCTATCTCGGCAATAAAGGAAATGAAGGTGGCTCAAGAGACCTATTTCGCCAACAATCCCTTGCGAACACTCTTCTCGAAACCTCTTTAATGTCACCTCAAGAGGCTGGTCAAATAAATGTAGACCCAGCATTAATCCAACAAGCACAACAACGAACTGGATTATTGAATGAGTAATGAAATAAATCCATTAACCAATAGAAAACGCATTGTAAGAATGAAATCTAAAGTGCGACCTCTTGAGGAAGATGGAAAGCCAAAAAATATTATGGCTTGGCGAATGAAAAATGACCCTGAATTTGTCAAAATGATGCATAAAAAGCAACGAGACAAAAGGACAAAAACTGGTCGCAAAATAGGTATACCCAATGGGGTAACTGTTAATCAATTTCGTAAAAGTCAAAAAATTGCAAAAAAAGAGGCGAGGATTATCGTGAGTAAAATTACAAAAGCTGATGAAGATATTTATGCAAAAGAGGCACTAGAGGCTAGTGTTGAAATTTTGCGAACTCCTGAAATTTCAGTGGACCATAAATTGAAATCAGCAAAACTTGTTTTAGATTTTACAAAGTCTAGACCAGCAACCACTACTGAGCTGACCATACACAAAGCCGAGGCTTTTCTGGAAAGTGTATTAGACTCAGAGGAAAATGATGGACAAAAAGTTAATTGAAGTTCGTAAAAGATTACGAGAAGATTTTCCACTTTATTCAAAACATGCTTTAAAAATTAGAACTAAAGATGGAACTATTGAGCCACTTATTCTAAATCCAGCACAGCAAATATTACAAAAAGCTGTCGATAGGCAATTAAAAGCTGAAGGTAAAATTAGAATAATAATTTTGAAAGCTAGACAGCAAGGCTTGTCTACTTATGTTGGTGGCTATTTATATTTCCAAGTATCTCAGGCAAGAGCTAAAAAAGCTATGGTTATTACCCACCATGCTGATTCAACTAGAGCTTTATTTGACCTTACAAAAAGATACCATGACCATATTCCAGAAATACTAAAACCTCATACTAAATATAGTTCCAGAAGAGAGATTTCTTTTGATGCTCTAGATAGTTCTTATGTTGTTGCTACAGCTGGTGGTGATAATGTAGGAAGAGGTGAAACACTTACACATTTACATGCCTCAGAGCTTGCATTTTGGTCTCCTAATAACGCATCTCAAATTTGGAATGGTTTAATACAAGCAGTACCAGATACTGAAGGTACAGCTGTATTTATTGAGAGCACAGCAAATGGTGTTTCTGGAATATTTTATGATTTATGGAAAGGTGCACTGGAAGGTTCTAATGGATTTATTCCAGTATTTATACCTTGGTTTACTGACCCAACTTATAGAGAAAAACAAGTTGGAAAATTAGATAAAACTCCAGAAGAAAAAGAACTACAAAAATTATATAAATTAGATAACCAGCAATTAAGGTTTAGAAGAAAACGAGTTGCTCAAACTGGGCTTGATTTATTTAAACAAGAATATCCAGCAAATGCAGATGAGGCATTTCTAACAACTGGTAGACCAGTATTTAATCCTGAACAGCTACAAAAACGAATGCAAGATACACCAGCGATTTTACAAAAAATGGCTCTGGAAAATAGTGAATTTGTAAATCACAATAGAGGCGAATTACAAGTTTACAAACATCATGATGCTGGTGAAACTTATTACATTGGAGCTGATGTCAGCCTCGGTGTTAGAGGTGGTGACTGGTCATGTGCTCAGGTCCTAGATTCTAAGAAAAGACAAATAGCAACTTGGAGAGGCATGGTCCATCCAGATTACTTTGCTGACGTTCTTTATGCTCTAGGTATGTATTACAATACAGCTTACCTAATTGTTGAAAATAACAATCATGGAATTTTGACTTGTACAAGGCTGGGTAAAGATATGGCTTATCCAAATTTTTATCAGGAAACGACAGTCGATAAAATTACTGAAAAAGAGTCAATTACACTGGGTTTTAGAACTACAGTGAAAACTAAACCCTTGGTCATAGATCAGCTAAGAGCATCGATGAGGCAAGAAGAAATAGAACTAAATGATAAATTAACAATTCGAGAAATGATGACTTACATCGTAACTGAAACTGGTGCGATGGAGGCTGAACAAGGCTGTCATGACGATACAGTCGTTGCATTGGCTTTAGTCAATCATATTCATGAAGGTAAATTTACTCCTATCGAAGTCACAAATGATTTTTACATTGAGGCAGTTTAATGGCTATAGAAATAAAAAAAATGGATGATGATGAGATTAAGACAGCTGTCAAAAGTCTCATTCATAGTTCTACTGGATATTATGATTCAAACCTTAGTTCTGAACGATCTAAGGTCCTAGATTATTATCATGGTAAGCAACCAAAACCTCATCATGAAGGTAACTCTAAATATGTCTCAATGGATGTTTACGATAGTGTTGAAAGTCTTAAAGCTGTTTTATTAGAAACCTTTTCAGCTGGAAATGAAATTATACAATTTGCACCACAAGGTCAGGAAGATGTTTATCCAGCAAAAGTAGCTACAGCATATTTAGATTATGTTCTGTTTAGACAAAATGATAGTTTTAGAATTTTTAGTGACTGTATACATGATGGTCTACTTGCTCGAATGGGTATTGTAAAAGTCTGGTGGAAAGAAGATACACAGTATTCAGAAGAAGATTTTAACAATGTCACTGAAGATGAACTTGATGCAATAATGGCAGACCCTGATGTCGAGCCATTAGAAATATATGAAGATGAAGAAGGTTTATCAGGAACTGTAAGAAGAGCACATAATAAATCAAAAGTTTGTATTGAAAATATAGCTCCTGAAGAATTTTTAGTGGACCCAAAAGCTACCGATATACAGAAGGATGCAATTTTCTGTGCCCATAGAATGAAGATGTCTATCGGTGATCTTTTAAAAATGGGTTACGACAAAAAAATTTTAGATAATATTCCTATTGGAGATAATTTAGAACTTGATAATCAAGATGAAGTTCTAGCCAGAATGGGTGATTTATCTGATGGTCAAGTAGATCGATATGAGCACATACAAGATATTATGCGTGAGGTCATGTATTATGAGTGCTACGTAAAGTTTGACCCATATGCCAAAGGCTATCCATGTTTGTACAAAATTTGTTATGCTGGGAATACAATTTTGCACATGGAAGAGATTGACAGAATACCTTTTCATACTTTCGTTCCTCTCCCAGTACCTCACCAGCTATATGGTTCCAACTTTGCAAACAAATTGATACAAATCCAAAATGCTCGGACAGTATTGACGAGAGGAATCATTGACAGCACTGTTATGACTAACAACCCAAGATATGTAGTCACAAAAGGTGCTTTAACTAACCCAAGAGAATTACTTGATAATAGACTTGGTGGTATTGTAAATGTCACCAGACCTGATGGTATAATTCCATTTCAACAAGCCTCTTTAAATCCATTTGTATTTCAAACAATACAGATGTTGGATTCAGATAAAGAGCAACAAACTGGAACTAGCCAATTATCACAAGGTCTAAATAAAGATGCTATAAGCAAGCAAAATTCTCAGGCTATGGTCGAACAATTAGTTACACTTAGCCAGCAAAGACAAAAAGTAATTGCAAGGCATTTTGCTAATGATTTTCTAAAACCTTTAGCTATAGAAATCTATCGTTTGGTTTTACAAAATGAGGACCAGCAATCCATTGTTGAACTGGCTGGTATGCAAGTACCAGTTGATACAAGAACATGGATTGAACGTAAGGATGCTACAGTTGATTTAAAACTTGGCTATGCAGAAAAAGAAAAAGAGGCTCAGAAAATATTAGGTCTCTATCAGCTAATGGCTCAGGACCCTGAACTAGCTCGTTCTTTTGGTCCACAAAATCGCTATTTAGCAATGCGAAATATTTTAGAATTAAATGGTGTAAAAAATGTAGATGAATATCTTACACCACCAGATCAGCAACAACCACCACCACCTGACCCAGCACAGCAAATGCAGATGCAAATGGCTCAGATGCAAATGCAACTTGAAGAACGAAAAGTAGCACTGGATGAACAGAAAGCTGAGATGGATGCTAAATTTAAGATGCTAGAGCATGAACTCAAGCAAGAGCAATTTAAAGTGACCACCATAGTCAAAAATCATGAAACTGAAAGAAAAGATTTTGAGGCTGAGGTAAGAGCACAAGTTGCTAAAGAGGAGCTTGATCTCGCTAAGAAATCTACTCAAGAACAACGTAACGTAATTGTAAGTCCAAACTCATAGGGGGATTTAATGTATAAAAAAAAAGGTAAAAAAAGGAAATAATTATGAATGAAGAACAGCAAATAGAACTCGGAAGGGCATGTGAAAAAATGTTAAAGCAGTCCGAGTTCGTGCTGGTCCTTAGAAATCTAGAAGGACACTATATACAGCAAATAGTACAAGCAAAACCTGAAGAACGTAGAGAACGTGAGGTATCTTATTACCAGCTAAAGGCTTTGCAAGATATAGTAGGAACAATGAACCATTATGTTTCAATTGCTACTAATAAAGAGAAACCTGAAGAAAAAGAGGTTAACTAATGTCTACAACTGACGAAGGCACAACTATCTCAAATGACGTTGATGTCTCTAACCCAATGCTGACTGAAGAGGATGCACAAGGGTCTTTCCTAAAAACTTGGGATGATGACGCAAAAAAGCTATCTGAAACTGAGGAAGAGGAGACAACTGAAACTGAAGAGGAAACTGACTCCTCAGAAGAAGAGGTTGAAGAAAAAGAGGAAACTGAAACCGAAGAAACCGAAGAGGTACAAGAGGAGCCTGAGAGTTCCAACGAAGAAACTGAAACTGAGCAAATAGAAGTATCTGAAGAGGCTCAAATAAGTATCCAAGTTGGGAATGAAGAACACTCAGTACAAATTAAGGACCTCAAAAGACTTTATGGTCAGGAAAAATCCCTCACACACAAAAGTCAGGCACTGGCTGATCAAAGAAAAGCAGTGGATGCCGAAGGTGCAAAGTATGTTGCTGGCTTAGAACAATTAATGAAAAGAGCTGAGGAACGTCTTAAACCTTACAAAGAAGTCGATATGCTTGTTGCATCACGTAACATGCCAGATAATGAATTTCAGCAATTACGAAGAGAATTTAATACTGCAAATGAAGATTATAATTTTCTAAAAAAAGAGCTGGATGGATTTGTTAAAGACTTTCAGGAAAAGCAACAAACTGAAATGAAAAAGCAAGCTCAGGAAAGTGTTAAAGTCCTAAAACAAGAAATACCAAAATGGGATAATAATCTTTATGGCAAGCTCAGAGATCATGCAGTTGAAATGGGTTTTTCTAAAGAAATGGTCGATAATACTATTGACCCATCTTTTTTCAAATTAGTTTACCAAAGCAAATTATATTCAGATGGTAAAGCTAAGGTGAAATTAAAACCTAAAATTAAAAAAGCTACCAAAGTTGTATCTCCTAAAAAAGGTATAACTGGTGCTGAACTTAAACGTGCCGACAATCAAAAAAGATTACAAAAATTGCAACAATCTGGTTCTCAGGATGATGCAATGGATGCCTTTTTACAGAGTTGGCAATCTAATTGAAACCCTTAGTTTTTAGGAAAGAAACTTAATGGCTACTTATTCTACTTATAACCAGATAGGACAAGCAGAAGATGTTTCAGCGATTATCTCAAATATTACTCCACAAGCTACACCTTTTACGTCTACGATATCTAAAGGAAAAGCGAGAGGTAAAGTATTTGAGTGGCAAGAAGATTCATTAGCTAGTCCTACTACCATTGCTCATGTCGAGGGAGCTGACTTCACCGATATGACACTAACTCCAACTGTGATGCGATCTAATCTAACACAGATATTTTCCAAGACGATCAAGGTCAGTGCTACAAGTGATGCAATTGAGACTCATGGTCGTGCTAAGGAAACTGCTTACCAGCTTTCTAAAGTAGGTGCTGAGATGAAACGAGACATCGAACATACGATGGTCGGTATTGCTCAGGATGCTGTAACTGGTGATGCAAGTTCCACAGCTAGACTTACTGGTAATGTCTTAGGAAAAGACAGTGGTTCAACTGATTGTATTGCCTCTGGTGCTATTACCGATGGTGGTAATGCCACAATGACAGAGACAGTCTTAAATACAGCTCTTCAGTCTATGTACGATAATGGTGCTACTCCTGAAGTTCTAATGATAAAGCCAGCTGACGCAACTGTCGTAGCTAACTTTGCATATAGTTCTCCATCAGGTGCTACTACCAGAATTAGAGACATGGGTTCGTCTACAAAAATCGTTAACTCTGTACAAATTTACGTTTCACCATTTGGTGAGGTAAGGGTCCAGATTAACCGATTGATTAAGTCTGACAAAGCTCTGATTTATCAACCATCAATGTGGTCTATGGAAATTCTAAGACCAATGACTAGAACATTGTTGGCTAAAACTGGTGATGCTGACAAGCATGCACTGGTGACTGAGTTTGGTCTCAAGCACAAGAACTATCTTGGCTCTGAGTTAATTTCAAACTTAACTTAATATCCAATTGGATGGATGGGGAGCACGATACATAAGGAAATCTTTTGTAATATAGGTGCTCCCTATCACAATTTTTGAGAGGTAAAATGAGCTTAGTAGAAAATATAAATAAACGAAAAAAAAAGGGCATTAGCCGATCTAAGAAAAAAACCACTATTTCAGATAAGGCTTATAAAGAAATGAAAAGTGGTTGGAAAAAGACAAAATAATGAAAAAAGCAAAAGTTACTACCATTGACCCAAATTGGAAAATTGGTTCAAACACTGAAGGATTATTCTGGAAAGAAGAACAAACTATAACTCCAGAATTTCTAAATTCAACTCATGAAAAAAGAGTAAATTCTGCACAGAATAAAGCCAACGACTGGCATCAAATTGCAGATATTCCTATCTCGGTAATTGATCAGTGGAAACGAGAAGGATTCGATATTTTTGACCCAAATGTCAAAGCGAGTGAAATAGTAAAAAGATTAAAAAATTCTGGTCAGCATTATTTCTTAACTACTGATAAGAGGATTTAGTATGGCTCTAGAGAGTACCACTACAATTGCTGGTTTAAACAGCACTAACCCAACTAGCTCTGATACTATTGGTCAGGCTGATAATCATATTAGATTAATTAAAACTGTTTTAAAAACTACCTTTCCA
>CEPK01046943.1_pt1 | contig 10242 bp, 6 predicted proteins | sample 356231 | NCBI WGS metagenome assembly CEPK01 (sample SAMEA2620259, study PRJEB7988) | marine metagenome | biome: marine biome (ENVO:00000447); feature: deep chlorophyll maximum layer (ENVO:xxxxxxxx); material: "saline water (ENVO:00002010), including plankton (ENVO:xxxxxxxx)" | depth 80 m
TATGAATACACAATTGATAGTGTTAATGCCTCAGGTTTATCTAGTCCAAATATATTTAACAGTGAGCCATTTAAAGCAGTTAGCAATACAGATTCTGATGGCAAACCAAAAGAATTTAAAACCAGATATCCAGCAATCTTTAGAGCGGGAGTTTCATATACTACTGAATTATTTATCCTTAGTTCAGATTTATGGACAGGATTTAGAAATCAATTATATGCTCATGCTGGTTGGAGATGGTCGGCTGGATTCGAATTTTTAAAATTTCCAAATATGCCACTTCGATTAGGTTTTGCTTATGGTGGTCCTACATTTAAAGAACTTGGTTTAGGATTTGGTTACCATGTTGGTCCAATGATATTCGATTTTGGTTTTGGATTTAAAAATGGGGTATGGATCCATTCGATGCAAGGTTTAAACCTATCATTACAATTAACAATTACCAGTTTTAAGGGACGTGAAAGTAATAAAAAACCTGAATCTTCATCAGAGGGACCAACACCATTACCTATTGAAGAAAACAATAATGAAGAATTAGAAAATAATAACCAGGAAAATGATAGTGCTTCTGATGAATCACTTTCTGGATAAAACCAGCAAAATTAAACCGCCTAATGAAAAAACTATATTTCCTATCCAGGCAGACGTAAATGGTTCAAGAATACCTTTAAACCCAAGAGACTGCCCAAATTTAATAAAAGTATAATAGAAAAAGATGACTAAGAAACTCATACCTGCTGCAAATGTTAGTCCACCCCTAGGTTTTATTACAACAAGAGGTAAACCAAAAAGAACTACAATAAGATTTGTAAATGCAAAAGAGACTTTGAAGTGTTTACTTACTTCCCATCTAGTGGTATTAACACCATTTTCCTTTAGTTGAATTATACGTTCACTAAGCTCACTAAAATTCAGCTCATCAGGTAATTTTCCTTGTTTTAAAATATCTTCAGGAGTGAAGTCTATTTGGATTAACGAATCTGATTTTGGAATTATCACTTTTTTTTCAAATCCATTTTGATCAAACTCCCTTATTGAATATCCAGATGCAACCCATTGTTCTAACGTATCTATCCATGCCATCTTTTTTGCATCTATACGTTCAAATATGATTCCATCATTCATTGAAATAATTGTAACACTTTCTGCAGTTTTTTGACGTACTTTATATTTACCTAAAGCAATGTGAGTTTTTTCTTTCTTTTGTAAAAAAAGATCATTGTAAACATGTTTTAACTTTCTTTTTGATTTTCTCTTAATAAACTCTTGTTCAATTTGAGAGCGAATCTCGTTCCCACTACTAACAATTTTGTTTTCAAATTCGAATGACACGTAACTTATAATTATTCCAATAATTATAAGAGGAATTGAAATTCGATAAAGACTTATACCGCTTGATTTCATTGCTGTCCATTCATTGCGTTTAACCAATAAACCCACACTAAAAACGGTAGCAATTAACATTGCCATTGGTAAGGCAATATTTACGAACCATGGTATTGTAAATAAATAATATTTAAATACTATATTCCATGGAACTGAATTATCTATAAAACGGTCCAAATTCTCAATTAAATCAACAACTAGAAAAACACTTGTGAAACCAAGTATAGATATTAATAGTATAGTAATAAATTGCTGAATAAGATATATGTCAAGTCGTTTCATTGTTTATATGTCATTTTTATCCAGTTGAATTTCTATATAAATATGTATATTTCGGAATATATAACCCGAAACATTATATAACTATCAATCATATATAGCTATGAGTGAATTTGTAAATATATTAGATAAAATTATGTCAGATGTAGCTGGTTTCTTATGGGGGCCTCCGTTGGTTATTTTATTATTAGGAGGCGGTTTATTTTTTACGGCATATTGTAAGTTTACACCTTTTCGATATTTTCGACATGCATTAGAAATTTTATCAGGAAAGTATGATAAAGATGACGACCCTGGCCAAATTTCTCATTTTGAAGCTTTATCAAGTGCATTAGCCAGTACAGTTGGAATGGGTAATATTTCAGGAGTTGCAATTGCAATTCATACTGGAGGACCTGGTGCTATTTTTTGGATGTGGGTTACTGCTATTATTGGCATGAGCACTAAGTTTTTTACTTGTACACTAGCCATTTTATATAGAGGAAGAGATGATAATGGAGATATACAGGGTGGCCCTATGTATTATATTGAACAAGGATTGGGCAAACGATTTAAACCATTAGCTATATTTTTTAGTTTTGCAGGTATGTTTGCTAGTTTCACATTTTTTCAAGCAAATCAATTAGTTCAAATCATGAGGGATTTTGTGTATATACCGGGAGGAATATTTATTAACAATCCAATATTAGGGGATGGTATAACAGGTATAATTATTGCATTGATTGTAGCATCGGTTATTTTTGGAGGTATTCAAAGAATTGCAAAAGTTGCTTCTAGATTAGTTCCAATAATGGTAAGTCTATATCTTTTCGCAGCATTAATAATTCTAATATTAAATGTTTCATTAATACCAAATACTTTTCTTAGCATAATTCAGGATGCATTTACTGGTGATGCTGTCGCTGGTGGAGCTATCGGCACTATGATTATTATGGGAGTAAGAAGGGGATTATTTTCTAATGAAGCAGGTGCTGGAACAGAAGCATTAGCTCATGGAGCTGCAAAAACTAGTGAACCAGTACGAGAGGGATTGGTTGCAATGTTAGGACCCTTTATTGATACAATTATAGTTTGCACTACAACAGCTTTGGTGATATTAATATCTGGTCTTTATACAACTGATAGCAATGGCGTTACTTTAACTGTAATGGCTTTTGAACAAGAGCTGGGAATATTTGGACGTGTATTGTTATTTGCAGCAGTGATTACATTTAGTTTATCCACAATGTTTGGTTATTCATATTATGGTAGAAAATGTGCAGGCTATTTATTTGGCAGTAAGATTAAGCCATATTATAATTACATTTATATTTTAGTGATTGTTATAGCTTCTATATCTACGATTGATATTGCAATTAATTTTGTTGATAGTTGTTATGCGCTTATGGTCATTCCTACAATGATAGGAACAATTTTGTTATCTCCAAAAGTAATGGTTGCTTCAAAGGAGTATTTTTCAAAATTGGAATTATAATTAATATATATTTACTAAATGGATAGACGAGAACTTTTAACAGAAAAATCTAATCCCCATTCATCTAATATTGATAGATTATCTATTCGAGAGATATTAGAGAAAATAAATGATGAAGATTCTAAAATAACTTCTGCAGTTAGATCTTCTATACCTCAAATTGAACAAGCAGTTAAATTTTGTGTTAATGCAATAAAATTGAATAGGAGAGTATTTTATATTGGCGCTGGTACTAGTGGTCGATTAGGAGTCTTAGATGCATCAGAAATGCCTCCTACATATTCTGTACCTAGTGATTGGTTTCAAGGTATCATTGCTGGTGGAGATTTAGCTTTAAGAGAATCTATAGAAGGCGCTGAGGATAAAACTGAATTAGCTATTAATGATTTAGATGAACACAATATTCAAAGAGATGATGTAATTATTGGTATTAGTACAAGTGGGGCGGCAAAATATGTTCAGAGCGCGTTAAATCATGGAAGTGAAATAGGTTGCAAAACTGTTTATTTGATATGCAATAGAGAACCTTATTATTCTGCTAATGTGGATTTAATTATACCAATAAATGTGGGACCTGAAATGATTACAGGATCAACACGAATGAAATCAGGTACTGCAACAAAACTTGCCTTAAATATGATTTCAACCACCACAATGGTTAAGCTGGGAAAGGTTTATGGAAATCTGATGGTTGATTTAATGGCTGTAAATGAAAAATTAGTAGATAGGGGAATTAGAATTATACAAGAATTAACTAATCTTAACTATGAGGATAGTAATTCTATATTGCTCTCTGCAGAAATGTCTGTAAAAACTGCAATCGTAATGACTGTTAAACAATGTAATTTGGATGAAGCAAGGAGAATATTAGAAAGAAATAATGGAATATTGAGAGATATAATCGATTAATATTTCTATGTATACGATTTTTAATACACCTGGTCCTAATTTTTCTAATGATCATGCAATTGCTATTGCAAAAAAATTATATGACCTTAAGGTATCCGTTGTTAAACCGCTTTCAAGTGACAGAGATCAGAATTTTTTATTATATCTGGATGATAATCCAATCTATATATTAAAGATTTCTCATCCAGCTGAATCGTTTAATGTTTTAGATATGCAACATCTAGCAATTCAACATATTAGTTTATTGGATGCTAAAATACAATTACCCAAAGAAGTGAAGAATGTAGATGGTGATTATATAAGCCTATATAAATATAGTGAAGTGAATTACTTTATTAGATTAGTTGAATATATCCCAGGCAAATTGATGAAAGACATAATACACCATGATAAATCATTTATAAATATGCTTGGTGTTTTTTTGGGAAGAATAAGCTCTGCATTTCAAGGTTTTGAATATGAAAATTCGATTCGAAAATTTCCTTGGGATATATCTCAAACTGATTTTTTATATAATAATATCTGCAATATAGATACTAAAAAAAAACAGATAATTATTGAGAAAATTTTAAAGAATTATGAAGATAAGATTTATGGAATTAAAGATGATTTGCCTCTTGCCATAATTCATAATGATGCAAATGATCATAATATTATTGTTAATCAAGATAATGTTCCATATGGAATAATTGATTTTGGGGATATAATTAAAACTTTCAGAATATGTGAACCTGCAATCTGTATCGCATATTTATTACTAGATAAAGATGATCCGATCCAAATTATATCTGAATTTTTAAATGCATACCAAACCATATATTCAATAACAGAATTAGAAATAAGTATTATAATTTATTTTATTTGTCTGCGATTATGTGTTTCAGTTACAATGGCTGCATATCGAAAAAAGATTTTTCCAGAAAATGAATATATTCGAGTTACTGAAAATCAGGCATGGCGTTTTTTAAGAAATATAAATCATCTTGATTTGGAATTTTGTTCAGATCAAATAATGAATAAAGTTTTGAGATAAGTAAGCTTGTTAAATAAAAGAAATATTAAAGAGTTAAGGGATCAATTTATAAGTCCATCACTAAGTGTATCTTATAGAGATCCTTTGCATATTGTTAAGGGGAAAGGACAATATCTATATGATCGTGATGGAAAAAAATATCTTGATGGAATAAATAATATTAGTCATGTTGGTCATTGTCATCCAAAAGTGAGTAATACCTTATATGAGCAGAGTAAAACATTAAATACTAATACAAGGTATCTTCATGAAAATATTGTTCTCTATGCGCAAGATTTAATTAATACATTGCCTTCGCAATTGCAGGTATGCTATTTCACTAATTCTGGCAGTGAAAGTAATGATCTAGCGCTTCGTTTAGCTCGAAATTATACTAATAGTTCTCATACAATAGTTATTGAAGGTGCATACCATGGCCATACAACTGCAACAATTGAAATAAGTCCCTATAAATACGATGGTCCAGGAGGAAAGGGAGCTGCAGATTTTATTCACCAAATTTCGATGCCAGATCCTTACAGGGGCACTTACAGGAAAAATAATGCTAATATTTCAGAAAATTATGCTGAACAGGTAAAAATTATTTTGGATTCGTTAGAAGAAAAAGGTGAAAAAGTATCTGCGTTTATTTCGGAATCTATCCTTGGTTGCGGTGGGCAAATCTTTTATCCAAAAGGCTTTTTACAGCTAGCAAATAAGTTGGTTAAAAATGCGGGTGGAATATGTATTGCGGATGAAGTTCAAATTGGATTCGGAAGAGTTGGATCACACTTTTGGGGGTTTGAATCCGAAAATACTATACCAGATATAGTTACAATGGGAAAATCTATGGGTAATGGTCATCCATTATCAGCTGTAGTTACGACGAAAGAAATTGCTGAAAAATTTAATAATGGTATGGAGTATTTTAATTCTTTTGGCGGAAATCCAGTTTCATGTGCAGTGGGAAGAACTGTATTAGAAATAATTGAGAAGGAAAAATTACAAGAAAATGCATACCTTATAGGTAAATATTTAATTAAAGAATTAAATGGATTAAAAATGAGACATAGTTTAATTGGTGATATTCGAGGTCGGGGATTGTTTTTAGGGGTAGAATTGATTAGAGACCATGAAAAATTGATACCTGCGTCTTCTGAAGCATATCAAATAATAAATGACATGAAAGATCAAGGTGTTCTATTAAGTACGGATGGTCCAGACCATAATGTCATTAAGATAAAACCTCCTATGCTATTTACAAAAAATAATGCTGATCAATTACTTGATACTTTAGATCAGTTATTAATTGGTAATAAATATAACTAATTATTTTAGATGAAAAATCTTGTTAATATTCTTGTACTTATAATTATAATATCAATTGCATATTTTATAATGAATAAGAAAAAGAAAATTGATCAATTAGAATGGGAAAACCCTTCCGTCATTAGCATAAATAAAGAAAGTGCAAGAGCACATTATTTTGATTTTGAATCAAAAGAACTAGCAAAGATTAATGATATAGAAAAATCTATTTATTATCAATCATTAAATGGAAAATGGAAATTTTATTATTCTTTAAATCCTGAGGAACGGCCCAAAGAATTTATGAAAAATGATTATGATGTTTCTTCTTGGGATGATATAGATGTTCCGGGGAGTTGGGAGATGCAAGGTTGGTCTGTTCCAGTATACGTAAATGTTCAATACCCTTTTCCTCCAAATCCGCCATTTGTCCCTCATGAATATAATCGAGTTGGGAGTTATCGAAATAGATTTGATATACCATCTTCATGGTTAGATAGAGATATTTTTATTCAATTTAATGGTGTCCGTTCAGCATTTTATTTATGGATCAATGGTGAGTTCATAGGCTATAGCCAAGATTCAAAAACTCCTGCAGAATTTAATATAACAGATTTCATTACCGTTGGAGAAAATTCAGTGTCTTTGGAGGTTTACAGATTTTCAGATGGTTCGTATTTGGAAGGACAAGATACTTGGAGAATTAGCGGCATTGAACGAAGTGTTTTTATTTCTGCCAAGCCAAAAATAAGAGTAACTGACTTTTTGATAAAATCCGATTTAGATAGTTTATATAAAGATGGTCATTTTGAATTAGTCATGGACTTGATAAATAATTCGAAAGATAGTTCTGATATAACAATTCAGGGAGAACTATTAAAATATGATAATCCGAAAGAACCCTTGTTTAATTTTGAAAGAAAAATGTCAATAACTAATAAAGATACGATAGAGTATAAGTCAATAATAAGCAATGTAGATGTTTGGTCAGCAGAAACTCCATCTCTTTATAAGTTGATAATTACATTAATTAATAATAAAGAGAAAGTAATTCAAAGTTTTACACAGCAGGTAGGTTTTAGAAAAATAGAGATGGTTCCTGGAAATATATTAATTAATGGAAAACCAATAATATTTCGTGGAGTAAATCGTCATGAATGGGATTATAAAACTGGTAGATCAATTACGGAAAAGCAAATGATTGACGATATAAAGTTAATGAAAAAATTTAATATTAATGCAGTTCGTACTAGCCATTATCCAAATCAAATGAGATGGTATGAGCTATGTAATGAATTTGGTTTATATTTGATAGATGAAGCAAATATAGAAGCACATGGAATGGAGTTTCATAAAGATAAATATAGTTTTATTTCAGATAATGATGAATGGGAAGAAGCATGGATACAAAGAGGAAGGGCTATGGTAGAAAGAGATAAAAATCAGCCTAGCATCATTATGTGGTCTATGGGGAATGAGGCAGGAGATGGGGAAAATTTTAAAAAATTATATAAATGGATGAAAGAAAGGGATGATACTAGACCTGTTTCTTACGAACCTGCAAGAAAAGAAGATCATACAGATGTGGTTTTTCCAATGTATGCAACAATTGAAACCATTTCAAAATATGCTGAAGATAATCCTAAAAGGCCACTTATCCTTTGTGAATATGCTCATGCAATGGGCAATAGCTTGGGAAATCTTCAAGATTATTGGGATACTTTTGAAAAATATGATGCCTTGCAAGGAGGATTTATATGGGACTGGGCTGATCAAGTAATTTTACAAGTTGATTCATCGGGAAAGGAATATTGGGCCTATGGAGGTGATTTTGGTGATGAATTCATTGCTAATGATTCTAATTTTTGTTCTAATGGTCTAGTAGCTGCAGATAGGACTCCAAATCCCCATTTTTTTGAATTAAAGAAAGTATATCAGCCTATAGAGTTTATTGCAGAGGATATTGCAAGAGGACAAGTACGTATTTCGAACAAATATGATTTTATAAATTTGGATCATATTGATTTTTCTTGGTTTATATCAGAAGATGGGAAAACGGTCGAATCTGGAAAACTAGGAGTAATTGATTTAAATCCTAATGAAAACACTGTCCTATCATTTAATTTATCTAGTGTAGTACCAAAACCAGGTGCTGAATATTTTCTTACTTTAATTGCACGGTTAAATCAAAATACATCATTATTAAATAAAAAACATGTCGTTGCATGGGAACAATTTTCATTACCTATTCATCGTCCTACATTGCAAGCTGATATTTCGAATTTTTCCGAAATAAGAATTTCTGAGAAAGATACAACTGTTGATGTGATCGGGGATGATTTTCAAATTATTTTTAATAAAAAAACAGGATTCTTAAAAGAATATATTTTTAGCAATCGTCATTTAATAAGATCTGAATTGGCTCCTTATTTTTGGAGAGCCCCCACGGATAATGATCGTGGAAATATGATGCATATACGATCCGCTATCTGGAAAAATATAAGCGATGAATTAACTATTAAATTTTTTCAAAGATCATTATCTGATAATGTTGTCAAAATAAAAATGATAGCAAATCATGATCCTTCAGAATCCATAATAACAATCACTTATAAAATCTTTGGAAATGGATTAATTGATATTCAACAAGAAATAGTTACTGGAAAAGAAAAATTACCAGAATTACCACGGTTTGGTATGAAAATGACCCTTCCAAAAGATTTTAATAGAGTTACATGGTTTGGTAGAGGGCCGCATGAAAGTTATTGGGACAGAAAGACTTCAGCACCAATAAAAGTTTATTCTGGTTCAGTTTGGGAGCAGACGTTTCCCTATGTACGACCACAAGAAACAGGAAATAAAACTGATGTCCGATGGATGGCGCTTGATAATGGTACAATTGGATTATTGGCTATTGGACAACCAGTATTTGATGGAAGTGTTCATCAATATCCATACGAGGATTTAGAAAATGTTCCTGGTGATAAACGTCATGGAAAACTTGATATAAAGCCAAAAGATCAAATAGATTGGTTAATTGATTATCGTCAAACTGGCGTTGGAGGTGACAACAGCTGGGGTGCACGTACTCATCAAAAATATACATTAGATGGAAAATCTGCGAATTATAAATACCATTTTTATTTAATTCCTTTTACAAAAGGTGTTGATATTATGGCTCTTTCTAAAATAAATATGAACTAATATAGATTGGAGAAAATATTTTGAATACAATATCAATTATATCATTTATTATCGCCACAACTGCAGTTGCTGTATTTACATATATGATTGTAAGGAATATGAAAAAAAGCGATAGCGCAACTGAGGAATATTTTACAGGAGGTAGGGCTCTATCTTGGTACATGGTTGCTGGATCATTATTGCTAACTAATTTATCAACTGAGCAATTAGTAGGGTTAAATGGCGATGTTTTTGGAGATAAGGCATTGGTTGGTATGGCATGGGAATCACTAGCAGCTTTTGCAATGATTGCCACTGCTCTAGTATTTTTACCAATTTATCTTGCAAGTGGCTTTACAACAACACCAGCATTTTTAGAAAAGAGATTCGATAAGATGACACGCTCAATGGTGTCTGGTCTTTTTCTTTTTGGTTATGTAACTGTGTTACTTCCTGTTGTTCTATATACTGGATCTCTAGCGATAATTACAATGTTTGATTTAAACCTTAATCTATCATTAGTAGTTGCTATTATTGGAATAGTGGGAAGTTCATATGCAATTTTTGGTGGATTAAAATCTGTTGCTGTTAGTGATACATTAAATGGAATAGGTCTTCTTATTGGTGGATTGACAATACCATTTCTTGCTTTAGCTGCACTGGGAGATGGATCCTTTTTTGCAGGATTATC
>CEPK01023738.1_pt1 | contig 10232 bp, 10 predicted proteins | sample 356231 | NCBI WGS metagenome assembly CEPK01 (sample SAMEA2620259, study PRJEB7988) | marine metagenome | biome: marine biome (ENVO:00000447); feature: deep chlorophyll maximum layer (ENVO:xxxxxxxx); material: "saline water (ENVO:00002010), including plankton (ENVO:xxxxxxxx)" | depth 80 m
CCTAAAATTCTGCCATCTTTAATTCCAATATCTGCTTTAACTATTCCTAATTTTGCATCAACAATAACTGCATTTGTAATTACCAAATCTGCTGATTGATCTCGTAAAACTCCACTTGCTTGTCCCAATCCATCTCTTGCACTTTTTCCTCCGCCAAAAACTAACTCGTCTCCATGTTTGATTAAATCTTCTTCAACTTCTAAAATTAAATCGGTATCTCCTAATCGAACCTTATCTCCTTTTGATGGTCCAAACAATTCAACATATCGATTTCTTGGTATCTCCAAACTTCCTTGCTCTTCAGTTATGTCTTCTAGTGAATTTTTGAATCCATTTTCATGTAGTTTTTTTATTGCTTCATCACGTTTTTCATCAAGACTTCCGCTTACAATTCCACTAAATCCGTAAATTGTTTTTGTTCCTCCAAATTCTACTAATTGAACATGTTTTGACTCTCCAGGTTCAAATCTGATTGATGTTCCTGCAGAAATATTTAGATGAAATCCTAGACTTTTTTCTCTGTCAAATTCCAGTGCCTTGTTTGCCTCTGAAAAATGTGTATGTGAACCCACTTGAATTGGTCTATCACCTGTATTTGCAACAGTGATTTTTAGAATTTTTTTGTCTTTGTTTGCTATTATTGCATCCTCTGTTGGGAAATATTCTCCTGGAATCATCTTCAATCACACAATTGGGTCGTGAATTGTTACCAATTTCGTCCCATCCTCAAATGTTGCCTCTACTTGTATAGTGTGAATAATTTCTGGAACTCCTGGAAGTACGTCGTCTTTTCCTAGAACGTTTTTCCCTGAACTCATTATTTCTGAAACGGATTTTCCGTCTCTGGCTCCTTCTAATATGTGATCAGCTATTAGTGCAACAGATTCTGGATGATTCAATTTCAATCCCCTTTCTTTTCTTCTTAATGCAACCTGTGCGGCAGTGAAAATTTGTAATTTATCAATTTCTCTAGGCGTCAAAAACATGAATAAATTTCAGTTTCAACGTATTTAACGATTAGAAAAGCATTTTGCATTTAACTTTAAAACAAAGTAGTTAGCACTATCACTGTTGTTAGTCGCTGATACCATTCTAGGAAATTCATATCACGGAAATTCTCTTAAAGGAAAAATTAGTTTTGCAAAAGAAAACAACACTTTACAAAGATTATTCTTATCTCGTACTCAAATGGAAAAATCACATCTACGCGTTGAAACTGAAAATGGTTTGGAAATTGGTTTATCATTAGAACCTGGAACTGTCATGCATAATGGTGACGTTCTTGAAATTGATTCACATCTTATAGTTGTTCATCAATTACCTGAAAAAGTAATTCGTGTAATGATACATGAAAATGAATGGTCGCCAAATCTACTTGTTCAGTTAGGTCATATAATTGGAAATAGACATCGACCATTATCTATCACATCTGACGGGTGTATTATGTTCCCAATACATGATGAAACTGAAGTAGAATTATTCAAAAAATTATTTTCTGACATAATTGATCATCTTGAATTAATTGTTGAAGATGAAATATTTGTTCCAAATAAAGGAATGAATGTTCATGAACACTGATTTATCTGATCTGACTCTTATGCAGATGTCAGATTCTTTTTTCCCTTCTGGTCTTTACACAATGTCAAATGGGTTGGAAACAATTTTTGATGAAAAACGTGCTTCATCTCAAAATGATATTTCTGATTTTTTAGAAATTACATTAGAACAGCAATTGGGACCTGCTGATTCTGTAGCATTATCAAACGCATACGATTGTGCAAAAAATAATGATCTTTTAGGAATAATGAACTGTGATGATATACTAAATTCAATGAAATTAATCCAAGAATCTAGAGCAGCTTCGTGCAGAGCTGGTTCTCAAACTATGAAATGTGTCTCTGCCATATCCTCTCATGAAATTCTTGAAAAATTCTCTGAAAAAATATCCAAAAATGAATCTCCTGGGATGCATCCTGTAGTGATGGGTGTGTGCAGTTTTGTTATGGGTGTAAAAAAAGAACAGGCAAAACAAATGATGATGTATGGTTTTTGCGTTAGTGTAACAGGTGCTGCATTAAGATTAGGCATAATTGATCATATACAAAGTCAAAAAATTCTTCATGAAATTAAACCAAAAATACAACAAATTTTAGAAAAATTTTCAGATACAAAAATTAATGATTGTTGGCAATTTTCTCCCAATTATGACTTGTTCCAAATGACTCATGAAAACAAATTTTCTAAAATGTTTATTACGTAAAGACAAACTTTTTCGTTATGACTAGAATTCTTCGTGTAGGTATTGGCGGTCCTGTTGGTGCTGGAAAAAGCATGTTGATAGAACGTGTTGTTCCATTTCTTGCAAAAAAAAATTATCGTGTTTGTATAATATCTAATGATGTAATCTCAAAAGAAGATGCTGATAGAATACGAAAAAATTTAGCAACAGAACAAGGAATATTGCCTGAAAATATGGTAATTGGTCTTGCAACAGGTGGATGTCCACACACTGCTGTAAGAGAAGATCCTTCAATCAATCTTGCAGTAATTGAAGAAATTGAAACAAAATACAATGATTTGGATTTGATAATTATAGAAAGTGGTGGTGACAATGTAACCACTACCTTTAGCCCTGCTCTTGCAGATTATACAATATACATTGTAGATGTTTCTGGTGGTGACAAATATCCTCGAAAAGGAGGTCTTGGAATTGAAACAAGTGATCTTTTAGTGATTAACAAAATTGATCTTGCGCCAACTATTGGTGCTGATCTAAATGTAATGGAACGTGATGCAAAAATTGTTAGGAAAAATAAACCGTATGTTTTAGTCAATTGTAAAACTGATCAAGGAGTTGAACAAGTTGCACAACACATTATCCATGATGTCTTGTTTGATGAACCTCCAAAAAATATGCTTACCTCGGTGAAATCATGAATCTGAAACATTGCACTCCTTCTGATATCCCAAAAGAAGTTTCACAATATGAGGGTGATATTGCACAAATGGATGTTGGTAAATCTGGAAAGATTGGATTTTTAGAATTAGAGTTACAAAATGATTCGGACAAACAAAAAACTATCATTACAAAAAAACAGACCCAGGTTCCACTATATGTGCAAAAAGCTTTGCATTATGATTTGGATTACCCATCTATGGCACATGTCTTCATCTTATCTCCCTCTGGTGGAATACTTCAAGGCGATCGTTATAGAATGGATGTTGAATTAAGAAATAACGCAATATCTCATATTACTACTCAAGGTGCTACTAGAATCTACAAAATGGAATCAAATTATGCGACACATATGGTGACGCTCAATGTAAAAGATAATTCCTATCTGGAATTTATTCCTGAACAAATTATTCCATATAAAAAATCACGATTTTATCAGAAAACCAATATGGTAATTGATGATTCATCTACTGTAGTTTATTCTGAAACAATTGTTCCTGGAAGAATTGCAATGGGTGAAATGTTTGATTTTGATGTATGCTTTCTAAAAACTGAAGGAAAAATAAATGACCGTATTCAATTTAGAGATTCTTCTCTTTTATCCCCCAAAACACAGAAAATTGAATCTCTTGCAATGTTTGATGACAAAACAATTCTCACTTCTGTATACATACTGACAAAAAAACATCTTACAAAAATTAAAGATATGATTGATGAACTGTTTTCTCATACTCAAAACATAACTGGTGGTTCTAGTATCTTGCCAAATGATTCTGGAATTTCAATTAGGATACTAGGAAATTCTTCTGAGGATCAAAAAACAACTATCTATGAAATCATAAAAATTATCAGAAAAGAAATCTTACCTGACTATCTTTAATCTATTCTACAATCTTCAATACATCTGCACCAGTAATTATCCCAATAATTTTTGTTCCTTTTCTTACCAAGATGCATTTTGAATATTTTATCAGTGGAGCTAAGGTGCTTGCTGGTGTCTCATTTTCGACAATAGGTGGTGCTGGTTCCATAATATCTTCAATTTTGATCTTTTTTGACACCCCGTCGCTCATATGTCCAATAATTCCTGAATCTGTAATTACTCCTACTGCATTATTTCCATCAAAAATTGGAATTTGACTAATCTTTTCTTTATCCATTTTTGTCATTGCTTCTCCAAGCGTGTTAGTTGGTTTTAGTTTGACAATTTTTTGACTACACAATTCTCCTGCATTATGTGCTGATGTTTCACTTTCTTTACTTGCTAAAACCTCAAAAATTCGTTTTGCTGTATTGTAACTTGGAGCGCTTCGTCCTGATTCAATTTGATTTATCATAGATGTACTAACTCCCACTAAATTTGCAAGCTCCTTTTGTGTCATGTTGATTTTGAGTCGTTGTTGCTTTATACTCTCAATTGATGGAAGCATGTTAAATTCTGTATCCTGTTACTTTTCTAGTTTTTCTAAGAGTGCCTTGTACATGAATGGAAATACTGTTGTAATTTCTGCATGGATAGTAGTTTCTGTTGCATTTTTTGTCACCTTTCCCCATGATATTGCTTCTCTAACCAATGCGCCGCTTAAACTTCCATCAAATTCTTGTGCAGTTGTTACATAAACTGCATAATCTAATCCATCTCTGTATTGATTCCACCAGAGTGTGTGATGTTTTGGAACGCCACCGCCAAGCATTAATGCTCCTGATTTTTCAGCCTTGAAAACTAATCCTGAAAGAAAATTTGCATCTTCTATAATGTTTAACTTAAAATCTGAATGTTTCTGTGCAAACATCCATACTTGACTTCCAACTGCTCCGTCCATGATTCCTGGAACTACTACTGGAATGTCATTTTTGTAAGCCCAATACAAAAATGAATCTTCGCCCATGGCCTTTCCTATTTCTCTGTTAATGTCAGCAGTTGACATTTCTTTTTTTCCTTCACTGTATGCTTTTTCTAAAATTTCTTGTACCTTTTCTTCAATTAATGGTCCGTAACTTTCCATTGGCACTAACACATTTCCTAATCTATGGATATTTTGATCTGCTAACTCTCTATCATCCATTGTAAATGATCCTTCTTTGTATTCTGAAAAATGTCTTGCAATGTCATGGTCAAGTGCACCACATGTTGTAATTACTACATTACACCATTTTTTCTTGATCATATCTCGTATGATTCCTCTAAATCCTGTTGAAACAATTGCTCCAATAAATGACAAAAATTTTGTACATTTTTGATCACTAATCATATTGTATAGTATATCTACACCTTCGGCAACATTTCTTGCCTCAAATCCTCCTGCTTGTTCTAGTTCTTTGAATATATCATCTGTACCTGAATTATTTGTTATATCCACATCTTTTACAGGACGTCCAGGTGTAATCATGATGTTTTGAAATAAGTATTAGACTAGATATTCCTATCCATTTGTGATAATACGTTATTAATTCTAGACCGTTCTTTGTATGTATCGTGAAAAAAATTCTCATCTTAGGTGGCGGTTTTGCAGGAATCGAATGCTGTCTCAAACTGGAATCTTATTACAAAAATGATGCTGAAATTGATATCACTCTTGTAAGTGAAGATAATTTCATTCTCTTTACACCAATGTTACCCCAAGTAGCATCTGGCACCATTGAGACCAGACATATTGTAACTCCAATTCGAACTTTGATTAAGAAGTCAAAATTTTATGAAGCGAAAATTAGATCAATTGATCCATATGGAAAATCCGTATCTCTAATTGGAACAAATGAGAATCGTGAAACTCTTCTTAATTATGACATACTTGTAATTGCACTGGGAAGTAAAACTAACTTCTTTGGAATGAAGAATGTAGAAGAAAATGCATACAGTATGAATTCAATTAATGATGCAATTTTGCTCCGAAATAGAATAATTGATCTTCTTGAACAAGCAGAAAATGAAACTGATCCTGTTTTGAGGAAATCTTTACTTCGAATAGTAGTTGTAGGTGGTGGTTTTGCAGGAGTTGAGACTGCTGGTGAATTAAATGATTTCATAAACGATGTAGCAGAATATTATCCAAACATAGATTCCTCTGATGTCAAAGTTACTTTAATCGAATCTTCTTCTGAAATTCTTAGCGGATTCCCACAAAATCTTGCTGGATTTGCCAAAGAAAAATTAATTGAGCGAGGGATTAGTTTAGTGCTTGATGCAGGTGTTACATCATTTGATGGAAACGAGGTCTTACTTGAAAGTAAATTAAAATCAAACAAAGTCCTTCTGAGTGATTCTTCACAAAAAGTAGGACATGCACAACTAACTGAAATCCAATCAATTCCTACACATACTTTGATTTGGACTGCTGGAATCACTCCTGTAGATCTCATAAAAAATTCTGCATTTGAAACAATCAAAGGAAGAATTGTGGTGAATGAATTCTTACAATCAAAAGAATTTTCTGATGTTTTTGCAATTGGTGATTGTTCATTATTCGATCCTAGTCTTTCTATGAAAAAATTTCCTCAGACTGCACAAATTGCAGAGGCTCATGCAAAAACTGCTGCAAGCAATATTAGACAATTTCTTAATCGTAAAACCCTATCCAAATTTGATTATGTCTGGAAGGGCCAGAGTGCAATAATTGGAAAAAATACTGGTATTGCCTCATTTTTTGGAATAAATATTGCAGGATTCTTTGCATTTATTCTGTGGCGGAATCTTTACCTCTCAAAGATAAGAAGTTTTGACAAAAAATTACGTGTGTTAATTGACTGGAATCTTGATCTATTCTTTAAGAGAGACATTTCTAGATTTAAAATCTCCAAAAAATAATCTAAATTATCTTATTCTAATACGATTGAGAAAACTCCATACAAAAGCACAAAAATTCCTCCCAGTATGATGACTTTTGATAAAATTCCCATTGGTTACTTGAAAATCTTAAAAAATTAAAGTATTAGTATTTGACATTCGATATGTTGAGTAATCTACCATTTCTTGCAATTTTATTTGTTGGTGTGTTTTCAATAGGTCTGATCTCTATGGCTGATGCACATCCTCATATCTCTCTTGAAGTGATGAATACGCACTCCCATGAGGTAATGTCGAGTCAAGATTTCGTCATTCATACATTTGAACAAGTAATTCTGTTTGTAGGTCAATTACAAGCTGCTATCTTTAGATAAATTATTTTTTCTTAGGTTTTTTATCAAATGCTTCTTTAGTTAGTTCCTTTGCTTTTTTGATTGTAATTTTCTCTTTTGATTTTCTTAGTTCTTCAACGGTCTTTGTTTTAGTCCATCCTTCAGAGACGGCAGTTTCTAATGTTGTTTTTACAAAATCAGATGATGCTTTTTCTTCTTTTTCTAATTTCTTTTCTAATTTTGCAATTTTTGATTCTATTTCTTCTTCAGTTTCTAACTTTTCTTTCTTTGGTTTACTGCGTTTTTTCTTAGGTTTTTCTTCTTCTGAATGTGGTCCTCCAGAAGTCGTTTTTTGAACATAGCCCTTTGGTAATGTTGCACCTTTCTTTGTCATTTTTTTAATATATTCTTCTTTTTCTTTTTCCATCATTTTCTTGGCTTCAGTTTTATTCTTCTTCTCTTCTTTCTCATTTTTTTCAGCCTCTTTTAGCAGTCTTTCATTTTTCTCATCTTCATCATCTTTCTTCTTCTTCAAATCTTCTTTTAGCATTTTTTCAGCTTCTGCCTTTTCTTTTGCTTCTGCCTTTTCTTTTGCTTCAGCTTCTTTCAAAAATTTCTCAGCCTTGATTCTCTCTTTTTCTTCTTCTTTCTTGATTTGTTTATTCACTGATTCATCTTCATCATCTTTCTTCACATCTATCTCTTCAATAGTTTCAATTCTTTGGGTACGACGTTTACGAACAAAATTTCTTGTTTCTTCTGCAATACTTGATGGCTTATTTTCTGATTCTCTAAATCCTTTGAATACATTTGAAACTCGTTTCTGAATTGATGATTTAGTATCTGCTAAAATTTCATCTTTTGCCTCTTTCACCTCATTTTTTTCTTTTATAGATTCGGCTTTTTCTTCTATTTCAGACTCTATCTTTGATTTTGGTTTTAATTTTTTTGAAATTAATTTTTTGTATTCCTTGCCTGCTTCTTTTTCTAACTTTAATCTTCTTGCAATTCTATCTTTTAGCTCTTTAACTTCTAATTCTTTTTGTTTTTTCTGTACTTTTTGAATTTCAGATTTTACCTTGTCAAATTTTTCAAGATATTTTTGTTCATAGTTTTGAAGAATTTCTCTTCGTGAACTTCCTGAACCTTCTTTTTTTGATGAAAATTTCCATTTCATACATGTATTTTTACAATTTTATAATTATACTGTGAATTAGTTCTATTTGCTTAGAACATAATTTTATTTTTTTAATTTTCTAGTCTTTTTCTGTTCAATTGATGCTTGTGCTGCTGCAACAATTGCTATAGGAATTCTATGTGGTGATGCGCTAACATATGAGACGTCGGCAGAATGGCAGAATTTAATTGAATTTGGATCTCCTCCATGTTCTCCACAAATTCCAATCTCCAAGTCTTTTTTGATATCTCTTCCTTGTTTAATTCCAATTTTCATTAAATGACCTACTCCGTTTACATCAATTGATTGGAATGGGCTGGTTTCTAATAGCTCCTTTTCCATATATTCGGGAAGGAATTTCCCTTCTGCATCTTCTCTACTAAAGCTAAACACTGCTTGTGTTAGATCATTTGTTCCAAAGCTGAAAAATTCTGCGGTATCTGCTAATTCGTCAGATGTAAGACATGCACGAACAACTTCAAGCATGGTTCCAAAGTTAATCTTGAATTTTTTCTTGTATTTTTGTTCTATCTGTTTTTTGACATCGTCATAAATTGATTTGATGTAGTTTAACTCTGCTAAACTTCCTACTTGTGGAATCATAATTTGTGGTTTTGCGTTAACTTTTTTCTTTGCAAGTTCTGCTGCTGCTTCAAAGACTGCAGTAATTTGCATTCTGTAAATTTCTGGATATGTAATTGCGACTCTTACTCCTCTATGTCCCATCATTGGATTGATTTCAGCTAATTCTCGTGCTCTGTCTAAGACACGTTGAGTTTTTGCACTCTTGTCATTTTCTTTATTCATTTTATCTTTCAATTCTTCAGGATTTGGCAAAAATTCGTGTAGTGGTGGATCTAATAATCTAATTGTAACTTTGTAACCCTCCATTGCTTTTAGAATTCCAATAAAATCAGTTTTTTGCAATTCTTGTAATTTTTTGAGTACTTTGTTTCTCTCATCTTGTGATTGAGCCATAATCATTTCAACAAATAGTCCAATTCTATCTGCCTCGTTAAACATTCTCTCTGTTCTACATAGACCGATTCCTTGTGCTCCATACTGTCTTGCTAATTTTGCTGCATCTGGTGTATCTGCATTAGCACGTATTCCTAATTGCTTTGTACTTTGTGCCCAGCTAAGAATTGTTTGAAAATCTTTGGTAACTTTTGGTTCAACTGTTGGTACTTGCCCAATGAATACAGTGCCCACGCTTCCATCAATTGAAACCATTTCGTTTTCTTTTACAGTAATTCCATTTGCTGTACATGTATTATTGTCATAATTAATTTTCAATTCTGCGCATCCAACAATGCATGGTTTGCCCATTCCTCTAGATACAATTGCTGCATGTGATGATTTGCCCCCTAGGCTTGTCAAAATTCCTTCTGCTGAGAAAAATGCTGGCACGTCTTCTGGTTTTGTTTCTTTTCTAATCAAAATGACCTTTTTTCCTGCTTCTCCTAATTCTATTGCCTTTTTGACATCAAAAATTGCAATTCCACTTGCAGCACCTGGTGATGCTGCAATTCCTTTTGCTAGTTGTTTATGATCTTTAATTTTTGATTCATCCATTGTTCTGTGTAACAATGCTTCTAGTTGTTGTGCTGGAATTCTGGTTAATGCTTTGTTTTTATCAATTAATTTTTCTTTTACCATGTCTACTGAAGTTTTGACTAATGCTCCTGCACTCATTTTTGCAGTTCTTGTTTGCAAGAGGTAAAACTTTCCTTGTTCTATTGTAAATTCAATGTCTTGTGGTTCTCTGAAGTGTTTTTCTAATTTTGCACATGCACTGCTTAATTCTTTATGTGATTTTGGCATCTCTTTTTTCAATAATTCTACATTCTTTCCAGTTCTTACTCCTGCAACAACATCTTCGCCTTGTGCATTGGTGAGATATTCTCCTTCAATCTCTCGTTTTCCATTATGTCCATTTCTTGTAAATACTACTCCTGTTGCACTATCATCTCCCATGTTTCC
>CEPK01029711.1_pt1 | contig 10213 bp, 6 predicted proteins | sample 356231 | NCBI WGS metagenome assembly CEPK01 (sample SAMEA2620259, study PRJEB7988) | marine metagenome | biome: marine biome (ENVO:00000447); feature: deep chlorophyll maximum layer (ENVO:xxxxxxxx); material: "saline water (ENVO:00002010), including plankton (ENVO:xxxxxxxx)" | depth 80 m
GTCCCAACAAAAACCATCTCATAGCTTTCATGCTTTACGACTTGGTCCCTCTCAAGAGTGACCAGATGAGATGGATCTGAACGGTCGAGCATTGTTGTTGTCAATACATGACCCACCAATAATAGTAAAATTCCGAGGTGCGCGAGGTGCGAGCCTAGTAGTCTCGCACGCGCGGCGTTACTATCGCCCATTCCGCGTTCCCTAAGGTGAGGTATTGTCTTCTTGGCCGTAAACCAAGCCTGCCTAGCAGTTAATGGAAGGGAGATTAGAAGCCAAGTTAGAACAAACACACCGACTGCGCCTCTAGTGATGCCACTGGTAACTACGAGTTCCGGGTCCCCGGGCAGAGGTAGATTCTCACTGAATACTGCTAAGACAACAGAAGCGACTAGTGTCAGGCCAACTGCAATTGGTCCCCTTTCAACTGGCAGAGAGTGGCCCCATCCATACAATGTCAGGCCAAGTGCGAGAAGAGCTAGGAGTGGTGCTCCGTAGAACTCGTGTGCCTCAAGGCTGGGCCCATCTATCTCTACAGTGAGGAGTAGCCATGTCAGAAGTAGGAAAGCTGTACCTCCATACCAAGGAGTCATTCTTGCTACGCGGGTTCTTGCTGAGATACTTGTGAAAGGTAACTGAAGAGAATCAAACTCGCCCTCATTCTCGGGAGACAGTAGCCACGGAGCTAGGAATGGGATCATTCCTGCAACTGACTGCTGGATATTAGAAATCCATAACCAACTGGAGAACAACATCATCACTACGCCCATTGTAATCCAATGCATCGCAGGTCGCTGTGAATCGCCATTGACAATCAGAAGCATCAGAGCTAGACCAACGGCTAGAATCGAGCTGGAACCAATCCAAAGTGCGATTGTTAAGAAAATCAGAATTAGAAGTCTTGACATCGCAGGTGTTTCTTCAAGCATCGTTTTTCCACCTATAGAGGATACTGCTGCCCTCTGCTCCCTTAGTAGATGTAACATTGCGAAACAGAACATAGCGACCATGACAATGAGATACGATGTGACCTCGATACCAACGGGACTCCACTCTGCAATCTCGAGTACTCTCAGATAGGGGTCCTCGGACAGTGATCCTTCACCATCTGCAACGAATGCGTGCACGGATGCCCAGACTCCATTTGCACGGGTCACCATCGTTGCATGGAAAGCGAGAGCTCCTGTGATTATTCCAATCGCCGGAGAAGCAGCAATTGCCCTAGAGCCCGATTGGGCTCTGACATGAATTAACATGAGTAAAGCCAGCCAAGGTAACAATGAGCCAGTTTCAACCGGATCCCAAGCCCAGTATCCTCCCCAATCGAGTACGGTATATGCCCACAGACCACCTAATCCAATGCCTATTGTTCCAACTAGAAAGGCGGCCCTAGCCCAGTACAATTGAGACTCATGAATTAACTTCGAAGAGTCGCGCCTGAGTACTCCCGCTATTGCAACGCTAGCGGTTGCCAAACACAATGAGTAGTATGCGAATACAATCGGAGGATGAATTACCATCAAATTGGTCTGTAACAGAGGATGGAGTTCGCCTTGCTGCAAACCCGCGGGTGCAAATGGCTCTAGTAACCATGAAACTAAGATAATCGATATTACTAGAATATGCAAGATTCTGACCTCAAGCTTTGCTGGTTTGTCTCTCTCGGCCATCATCCAAGTCACTACACCAAGCAGAGCAGCCCACAGAAGAAGCGGTCCGGCTCTGCCTCCCCAAACAGCAGAGACTCGATACAGAAGTGGCAGACCGTCACCACCGTATCTGGCAACAAGATCCAGACTGGAAGCATCCACCACAAAGGCACCTACCAAAAATGCAAATGGAGAGATCTGTGCAGCAAGAGTGACATTTCTAGCCAGTATGTCACCGGCTTTCTCTGGCCGCATAGCCTGATGCAGGCTGGTCAAAACGGCGAGCGCGAGTAGTAAGAGTCCCAAATTAGGGAGAATTCGGATCACCACCCGTAGAACTTAGCCCGACTATATCCAAAGGCCAGCATTGCAGGAACTATTCGCTTGAAGTAGAGCCCTGGCCTTCGAATTAGAAGTCTTAGGGCCACCATTGCCTTGCCTCTGGCTCCCATATCTGACATCTCATTAGGGAAGCACCGAGCCATCAATGACATTTCATCATCTGTCAGATTAAATAGCGCGTTCTTACCCTTGAGGATCTTATCGTAAGGAGGGAATTCATCCTTCCAAAGCTTGGTGTACTCAGCCAATCTGGAGCCACTAAGGTCATCTTCCGAGATTGCTGCAGCAGCAGTCTCAGCAGCATATACAGCAGACTTCAGGGCAAGGTGTGAGCCGCCTTCGAATAGTGGTGATGTGAAGCCGGCGGCATCGCCTACTAGCATTAGTCCGTCGTAGTGAGTGTTGACAAATGGTCCAGAGATTGGGATTGTGCCTCCAAATGCGTGTGTACCCTTCTCCTTCCAAGGCGGATGAACCTGTTCGAGTTCCTTGAAATGAGTAATGTCAATGAACTCGTCAAGAGCCTTTTTCGCACGAGGTCTATCTTCAGTTACTAATCCAACATTTGCCCTTCCATCGCACTTGGGAATCATCCACAGATATCCCTTCTCTGCATACTCGGGCCAGATATAGAAGTCCAAGTAACCGTCAGTGGGAACTTCCAGCATCTCATACTGCATTCCCGCAACAACCTTGCCCATCTCATTGAGAGGTTTATCTCCGTCAGGCTTGACTATCTTTGAGCAGATTGCAGCGACTCCAGATGCATCGATGACTATCTTCGCTTGGATTGGGAAATTTTCACCCTTACCATCGCACATCCAGCCGGCGAACTTACCGTCTTCCTCAATTCTCTCCATCGAAGAGAGTTTGTGGTTGAGATGCATACTGGCTCCCGCTTCCACCGCCTCATCTGCAATCCACCTCTCAAACAGATGCTTTTCGAGGACATAGCCCTCCTCAGTGAGGCACTTCTCGGTGCCATCAGGGAATATTACGCGAATTCCCTGAACTTCCTTACTGACTACATGGTCAGGGAGCTTAATTCCGAGATTTTGACATGCAATCTCAGAAATGCACTCTCCGCAGTGCACTGGAGTTCCAATAGCGGGGTGATCCTCAATCAGAATGGTGGAAAGTCCTCGCTTAGCGGACTGTAAAGCGGCATTTCCACCTCCCGGACCGGCTCCGATGACTAGGACATCGCAGGTGTTCACCGCGTCTCCCATGGTATTGCGGGAAGGTCTAGCATCAAAGAATCCGTCGGTTGCGCCATCTACGATGGCGAGCGAACATTCTCATTTGGTGAGTGTTCCGGACAGTCATGGGTTGGAAGCGGCTATCCGACTTCGTCGGGTCTCTAGAGGAGTCTGGAGAACTCCTCAGAATCCCTGATCCAGTAGATGTTGAGCTCGAAGCGGGATGTTTTGCTGATCGTATGGTTAAGCGGGGTGGTCCGGCAATCAAGTTCGAGCAACCGCGCTTACCTGATGGAACAATTAGTCCATTTCCACTACTGATGAATCTGTACGGTACGAGAGATCGTACTAATCGGGCTCTAGGAGTAACTGAGCCGAAAGAAGTCGGAGAAAAGATGACTGCTCTAATGAAGCCAGATGTGGGTGCAATAATGCGCGCCCCGTGGAAGGGTATCGGGCTAGCCTTGGATGGTATGTCAATGGCCCCCTGGAAAAGAAGGAGGGGTGCTTGTCAGCAAGTGGTAATGGAAGAGCCAGATGTGACTATTCTTCCAATTCCTAAGACCTGGCCCGAAGACGGTGGTAGATTCATGACTCTGCCGTTGGTTGTGACTGCAGACCCAAAAACTGGCGAGCACAACATGGGCATGTATCGTAGTCAGGTGTTTGGACCTACTGAAGTCGGTCTGCACTGGCAGGCCCACAAGCACGGGGCCGATCATGCAGATGCGACAACCGGCAGAATGCCAGTAGCAATCTGTTTGGGTGGGCCGCCTGAATTGACATTCAGCGCAATCGCACCATTACCGGATAATCTGAGCGAGTATGAGTTCGCTGGACTACTCTCAGGCAGAAGGTTACCGATTGTAAAGTGTAAGACCAACGATTTGTGGGTTCCCGCTGACTGCGACATAGTCATCGAAGGTTACACCGTACCGGGAGAGACTCGTATGGAGGGTCCCTTCGGAGATCACTTCGGCTACTACTCTCTGGCAGAGCCCTATCCTGTAATGCATGTGACTCGTATCACACATCGAAGAGATGCGATGGTTCCAATGACCATCGTTGGCACACCTCCAATGGAAGATGGTTATCTTGGTGAGGCGGTAGGTGATGCCTTCCTACCTGTTCTGAAATTCCAACACCGAGATGTGGCTGATTTATTCTTGCCATTAGAAACTGGTTTCCACAACTTCGCCATAGTCGCCTCCAAGCAACGCTACCCTAGACAGGGTCGCAAGACAGCATTGGGGCTTCTTGGTGCTGGACAATTGATGTTCCAAAAGGTGGTTGTCGTAGTAGACGAGGATCATCCGGTAAAGGACTTAGATGCTCTGCTAGATGCGCTAGACTACCGCGTCCATATCCCTGAAGACTTGGTAATTCTACAGGGTATGGTTGCAGATACTTTGGCCCATGCTGCCCCTTGGGACAATATCCATGACAAGTTGATTATCGATGCAACATCAACACCGAGGGGCGATCCACACAGAGATTTACCCGAGCAGCAAGGTTGCCCTGAATCTTTGGCCGTCTCCGCATCTGCCGTTAGAGGAGTAGTCCAAGCTAGGATGTTGAGGCCTTCCATGCTGGTGGTTACTACTGACATTGAGGGTGGACCTAGCCCCGAGAGTAGCATGGAAAAAGTCAGTGAAGAAGGTGCGGCTAGACAGCGTGAGGTGATTCGAGAAATCCGTGAGTCGATCTGGTCGCTTGAGGCTGCCAAGAACTTGCGTTGGCTGTTCATCACTGACGATGATGCGTATCTTGCTAGCGAGGACTGGCGTCGACGCATGCTCTGGCAGCTACTATGCCGATTCGATGTAGGTCGTGACTTACACTTTGATGAGACTGGAGATCGTATTGCTTGGGATGCTACAGCACCAATTCCGTCTAACAAGGGACCTCTGCCAGTTAGACGCTGGCCGGGTATGACCCTGCACGACCCCGAGGTGGCCGAGCGAGTGGATGCATGGTTATCAGAGGGAGGTTACTGATGGGAGTCAAGGAGATACTTGAATTCGTCAAGGTCGAGCATACTCTGTTTTCGCTGCCGTTCGTACTAATTGGGTATGTATTGGCCGATGCGGAGTACGGCTCCGACTCGCTGGACTTGCTCTGGATACTGCTAGCTGCTGTGGGTGCAAGAGGTCTTGCAATGGTGCTGAATCGAATAATCGATAGTGATATTGATGCTGAGAATCCGCGTACTGCGTCCCGTCACTTGCCCTCAGGCCTGATGTCAAAGCAGACTGCGTGGGGGCTTGCTATCGCGTTCCTAGTGACTCTTGCATTCTCTGCATGGATGCTTAACGAGGTAGCATTACAGATGGTATGGTTACCTGTACTGGCGTTCATGATTTACCCGTACACGAAGAGAGTAACATGGATCTGTCACCTGTGGCTTGGGCTTTGTCTAGGACTCGCACCCGCAGGTGCCTGGGTAGCACTGGCAGCAGATGTCCACGGATGGGGAGCAATTACCGGAGTTGACGGTAATTTCCTTTGGTATCCAGAGATTTTCTTTATCTCCATGGGTGTAGCGCTTTGGATTGCTGCCTTCGATATTAACTACGCGCGCATGGATGTCAATGTAGATCGTGAGCAGGGAATCAAGTCATTCCCCTCTGCTTTCGGAGACAAGATGACTACCAGTATGAGCGTAGCACTAACGATGAGTTGGGCACTCTGCTTCGTTCTAACGGGATTGAATGAAGCGATTGATGGTGGAGATGTTTACTCTCTGTGGATTCCCGCAGCAGTTGTAATGGCGTTGGTAAATATCGTCGTGATGACCAAGGGCGCTCAGACTTCTATGGGTTCGGAAGAGGAGATGAGGGGTTTCCAGCAGACTCTCTTCAATACCTCGGTGCTAACTGGCTGGGCCCTGTTAGTGAGCCTAGTTTTGGCAGGGGTGATGTGATGGGTGATCCAGCCATATTCACTCTGAAATCGGACTACGACTCGGCTGGAGACCAGCAGCAGGCAATCGACAAGCTGGTCGAACAAATTGAGAACGGACAGGAGCGTTGTGTATTGCTTGGTGTCACCGGCTCAGGCAAGACATTTGCTATGGCTAAGGTAATTGAAAGGTTACAGATTCCAACCCTAATACTCTCTCACAATAAGACGCTTGCTCGCCAGTTATGGCAAGAGATGAGCGAGTTGTTTCCAGAAAATGCAGTAGAATATTTCGTTAGTTACTATGACTACTATCAGCCTGAGGCTTACATCCCGGGTAGAGATTTGTATATCGACAAAGAGTTACAAATGAATGAGCGGATTGAGCAAGAGAGGTTCTCTACTGTAGCCTCACTCGTGTCACGGCCCGATGTGATAGCCGTTGGTACAGTGTCGGTAATCTACGGTCTGAATCCACCAGAGGTTTTCCAGCAGAATCATCTGAGGTTGGCAGTCGGTGAGAAGGCCGATCCACAGGAAGTGGTCAGGCAACTTGTCGGACTACAGTATCGTAGGACGGCAGCAGAGATTACTCGTGGCGATATTCGCCTCCGGGGAGAAGTTCTCGACATTTGGATGCCGAGTCGAGATGATCCATTGCGCATCCGCTTCGGCTGGGATGGTATCGAGAGAATTCAGGCCTGCGAATCGGTTTCTTGGGAGCCACTTGATGACTTCGAAGAGGCATGGATTCACCCACGAGAATTCTACATGACTAGTGAGGAGCGGTTCAATCAGGCTCTCGAGGATATTGAGAACGAGCTCGATAAGCGGATGGATTGGTTCCACAGCGAAGGCATGGATTTGGAGTCTCACAGGTTAGAGCAAAGAACTAGATTCGATCTTGAGATGCTGTCTGAGATCGGATCTTGCAAAGGTGTTGAGAACTACTCAATGCATTTCGATGGTAGGCATCGAGGTGAGCGAGCATACTGTCTGCTTGATTTCTTTGCAAAGTGTGCAGAGAAGTACCATGGTGGAGAAGATAGGTACCTCGTGGTAATGGATGAGTCGCATGTGACCCTGCCTCAAGTATCTGGTATGTTTGGGGGCGATTATTCTCGAAAGAAGAATCTCATTGACCATGGATTTAGACTACCTTCGGCTTACGATAACAGACCACTGCGTATCGATGAATTCCAAAAATTAGTCAATCAGATGGTCTATGTCAGTGCTACTCCTGGAGAGAGAGAGTTGCGCCACCTAGCTGAGGTTACTGGGCAGGAGGTTCCGCAGGAACTCCTCCATGTTCAGAGTGGAGGTGGTGCATTACCCGCAGAGGAAGATAAACCACTTGTGCGGAGATCGATGCAAGGGCTAATGGAGAAAATAGAGGGAATTGCTACTATGGAAATTCGTCCAACTGGGCTTCTAGACCCTAGCATCGAAGTTAGAAAGACAGTTGGTCAGGTCCAGGACCTTGAAGAGGAGATTCGTCTGAGAATTAAGGCGGATGAAAGGGTACTGGTCACAGTAATGACAATCAAATTTGCAGAAGAAGTTGCAGAATATTTGCAGCGGCAGGGATTCAAGGCTCACTATCTACATAGTGAAATAGATACTCTTGAGAGAACTGAGATCATCAAGGCTCTTCGCCTGGGGCACATAGACATCATAGTCGGAATCAACCTACTTAGGGAAGGACTGGACATTCCCGAGGTCTCGCTTGTAGCGATTTTTGATGCTGACAAGGAAGGATTCCTACGTAATGAGCGTTCACTCCTTCAGACAATCGGTAGAGCCAGTCGAAACGAGAAGGGGTCTGTTATCCTGTACGCCGATTCTGTTTCTCCGGCCATGGAGGCGGCAATTGGGCAGACCGTATCGCGGCGTAGGCGACAATCAGAGTACAATGAGGAACATGGAATTACTCCCCGAACCATCCAGAAGGCCTTGCCAGTAATGGGCGAGGAGATAGAAGACTTGACCTCAGGCGTTGCTGGCAAAGGGAAGGGAGGCGGTCGTCGAATGGTGGCTAAGGCTCCCGGTAAGAAAGGGCTTGAGGGGTTAGCACAGAAGTTTGGATTGGGTGCAGGAGTATGGAATAGTTCTGACTCGGTTCTGGAAAATATTAGCCAACCTGAATGGGTCGAAGCGGCTGAAGAGGTGCTTTCACATACCGATGAGGATGAGTCAGCCAAGATCAGAGAGAAGTTGGAAAGGGAAATGAAGCAGGCTGCAGCGCGCTTAGACTTTGAGCGAGCGGCTCGATTAAGGGATAGAATCTACCAATTAGAGAGTGCGTCGAATTGAAGTTCGGGAAGCAGTGCGAGGAGTCGTGTCCGGCTACAGTAAGGACGACTTCACGGCTCCCGTCGAGGATTATGACTTCTCTAAGGTAGAAGATATTCGATCATTGATTGACCAAATGTCTCGCGCAGGAGGATTTACTGCAACCAAACTTGCACATGCGCGAGATATGCTCTCAGAGGCGATTGAGAAGAGTGCTGAAGAAAGTGTGCTGAATTGGCTCTCTTTCCCTGCTTGCCTGTGTGCAACAGGTACACGCGGCTTCTTCTTGGAGGCTTTGAAGCGCAGATCATTCAATGTCGTAATTACAACCTGTGGGACTCTAGACCATGACATTGCACGAACATATCAGGATTATTTTCATGGGGATTTCGAACTAGATGATATTGCCCTAGGTGAGGAGGGGCTCAATCGATTAGGCAATGTGATCGTACCCAACGAGTGCTATGGAGATATCATCGAGAGAGTGATGCTGCCATGGCTGGAAGAGATTGAATCAGAGCGTTCGGCGGCACAGCCTGAAAACCCTTGGCTTGGATTTGGATCGGTTGAACTTTGTTGGGCAATCGGAGACAGGATTGAAGACGAGGGTTCGCTCTTGCATTGGGCAGCCAAGCATAGAATCCCTATTGTTATTCCAGGGCTTTCTGATGGTGCTATTGGCTCACAGTTATTCATGCACCGACAGAAGAGTCCGTCATTCATGATTGACTTCCTAGCAGATGAGCAGGTACTCTCGGACCTTACATGGACTGCAGAAGAGAGTCATGCTCTAATGGTCGGTGGAGGAATCTCGAAGCATCATGTAATTTGGTGGAATCAGTATCGTGGAGGTTTGGACTCTGCTGTAGCGATAACTACCGCACCTGAATATGACGGTTCTCTCTCAGGTGCTCGTCTCAGAGAAGCAGTATCTTGGGGAAAGGTCAGACCAGATGCACCTCAAGTTGTGGTTGAAGGAGATGCTTCGTTACTACTGCCTATTCTCGGCGCTGATTTATTCCGCGACTAGAGACAATGTGGCTGCCCCTGCCGTGCAAATGCATAAAGACGGTCTAGGGAGGGGGGGGCGCTATGTCCGTTGAAGAAATGGTACAGGGAATGATTGATGCACTAAACGAAGCACTAGGAGATGCAGGTAAGCACGACCGCGGTAACAGCGCCGCCGGTACTCGTGTGAGGAAGGCCATGCAGGCCGCTAAGAACACCGCTCAGGATGTTCGCAAGCAGGTCCAGTCTGACAAGAACTCACGCTGAATCTTCACCTTCACCCCTGTGTGCTAAGATTTCCATCAGTGATACCCTCATGGGTACTACTGGGCGCCAGCCATCACCCCCTGCTCTAAGCAGAGCTTTGTGCAATGGCCCTAGGTCCGGCCTTATCGCATGTGTTTCCTCAGATGTTACCGGGCTGTTGCTACCAGTGAGTGATGAAACTGTATGAGTATGCTGAACAGCATCTGTAAAGCGCCCCCACAACAGTGACAGTTCTGTAATAATAGACTCACGTGACCAAGGTCTTCTTCCGCATAGATCAATTATTCCAGATGTTGTATTCTCAGATAAAATGAGGATTGCAAGAGCATCTGTTGCATCCCTTACATGCACCCAATGACGGGGGTCGTCGTAGATTGGTTCTCCATCAGCTCCATCCATAACCCAATCTGCCCATTGGTAAATCGTCTGTGATCCCCATCTATGGGCTCCTTCAGGAACCAGTAAGTCGTGTACTCTCACAACTAAATCTGCCTCGCCATGATGGGAGTCAGCGGCTACTATAGCGATCTCTGCGCTAGACTCTTCTCCCATTGAGAC